>Ga0272441_10011949_pt1 | contig 12786 bp, 13 predicted proteins | sample SSMProp6N_FD_193582 | JGI IMG/M metagenome (GOLD analysis project Ga0272441, IMG submission 193582) | Marine sediment archaeal communities from Little Sippewissett salt marsh, Falmouth, MA, United States - SSM-Prop-6N | ecosystem: Environmental > Aquatic > Marine > Wetlands > Sediment ...
CTAGCATATTCACTCAAGAATTGAAAATGAGCTGAGCCAGTTTGTCAGTGCTTCCGGCATCGCTGGGTCAAGCGGCCTCTTCATGGCGGTAATGAAATCCTCATCGGGATCTCCGAGCCTCCTGAAACTGTGATCAAGCCCCGGAAAGATATGCATTGTTACGTTCGCGTTCCCAGCATCGATGAGCACCTGTTTCGTCTTTTCTGCTTCAGCGCGAGGGCAGTTGTGATCCAACTCGCCGTGCAGGATAAGCACAGGGCATTTCACCTTGTCAACAAATCTCGAAGGTGGATTGTCAAAATGCTCCTTGTACCACGGTAGATAGCGATGAAATGACCAACCCTCATCACCCAGCCGAAAGAACCTCTCACCCTTCTGGGCGCTCACAATTAGATCATCGACCTGTTTGTACCCCCAGTAGATCAGTGGTGCATTCTGCCTCATGTTGTTGATTACTTCGCTATCCAATTTCCAAAACGCTTCTGCTTGCCACCTGATGATGCCTTCGATGTTGCTATGAGCACCTCCCTGCCAGACCACAAAACCGATGCCGGGGTCTTCTGCTGCCAGGATTTGGGCAATTATGGCGCCTTCGCTTTGCCCAAGAATCCCGACTCTTTCGCTGTCAACCTCGGGGAGACTGCGTAACCATCGTAATGCCATGCGAGCATCATCTACCAGGTCGAACAGCCCCGTGGTGTCGAAATCCCCTTCACTCTTTCCGCACCCCCGCTTATCGTATCTGAAGGTGGCCATACCAATCTGCTTCAGGATTCCAGCTTCTTCTCGGAGTAGCCTGCGCTCAGGTAATGGGCGGGGAAACCAGTCCACTTTTGAATTGTCTACGTCTCCCTCCCGGGTCTGGGGAAGAGCCCCTCCAATGAAAAGGCAAGCGGCGAAATCCGTTCCCTTTTCGGGGAGAGTCAGCGTGCCATAGATGTTGGCCCCTCTGGATTCAAAGAACTCTTCTCTTTCCATGTTTTCTCCCTCTCGTCTGTGGTGAACTGTTTCTATTTGCTCCCTTGGCATGTGTTGATTGACATACACGCGCCCGTTCACCGTGGTCTAACGTGATGAGTGACGGTCCGGCGCATATACGACGATACCGTCGACTCAATCGTTCGATTCTTCCTCTTTGCGGTGCCTGCCGATTGATTTCTTCAGGAATTCCTTGTTGTCGAGTTGCTCCCAGAACTCCGGGGTTGGGCGAGCGCTTGAAGTCTGGAATTCCACCTGATCTGCAAGTGTCTGTACAGCGGGCCGCAACATGTTCTGAATACATTCCGGAATGTGGCGCTTGTGCTCCAGATGGTTCTGAATGCAGAGCAAACAATTTCCCCAGATTGGGCACTCCGACTGGCTGCATGGACACTGTTTGTTGATCGATATGCCGTGGTCCTTCATTTCATCCTTCCTGAAATTGTCACGGATCGGGTTAAACCCGGCCAGTTATGATCGGGTCAAAACCAGCCAGTGTTCGTTTTCAGTTCGTACTGATTTTCCGTTCGCCATGCAAGTAGATTTGTGATCGCTACGCCATTCGACTGGAGACGGATGCAGGCCTAAATCGCTCGGACCGGCGGGTTGGCGAGAATGGGTCGTGGGCGCACTCGTCGGAGCCTGGCCGCCGCAGGCCGAGCGGGCCAGGCTGGGCGAATCGAACCCTCACGATGTTTTGTGGCTGTTGTTCGGCTCATTCGGGGTCTGCTCCTTGGATTTGTGCGTTTGTCTGGTGGCTTTGTCTTTCAAGCGGTATCGTCCGAAGTTTGCGAGCCGTCTTCTCTTTGGTCGTGGCGTCTTTGGGGATACGACCGCGTGGGGCCGGGGGATTTTCTCGCTGTGCTTTTGACGGCCCGTGGCGATGTAGCCGTCGATCTTCTCCGATTCCGGATACGCAACGTTCTCGTCGCTGTAGTAGCCGGCGTCAAGACTGGCCTTCTGCGGATATGAAGGAGCAGACATTGCCACCACACCTGCATATAGGTCGGGCCTGTCGTAAGCAAGCATCGAGGCGTATAATGACCTGACATTTCCCATTTGACGTCATGAACGCTTCCTTTTGCATGTTCCGATTTCCATAATAGCCTCTTATACGTTTCCGTTTCAACTATTCTGACTATGATCTAGACCAAGTTTGCGATCCGGACCTTTAACCCGGGATTTCATTCGAGCGGCAAAGCGATACGAATTACTCCCGATCCGCACGATCCTGTGCGTCGGCAAGAATCCACTTGATCCATTCATCCTTGAGTAAGTCCTCTTGAGTTATAGATTCTGGTGGGTCGGCATCGGATAGTCCAATGTCGGGTTCAAGGCCGTGCAAGGCCGTGAAACTACCGTCCGGATTCAGGGGCAGGTGCACATCCAAAACGAACATCATTCCGCTCTTGGGCAGTCTCACAAGAGAATTCATACAGTAACCGATGCCACCACAACCTCCCGTGGTTTGACCTCCGAGAGTGGCCATTCCAATCCTCTTGACCGTTTGGGCATAGTCATCGCACGCAGAGTAACAGCCACCGTTGATCAGGACATACATGTCGCCCTTGAACGGGAATCGTTGAGAAGGCTCCAGTCGACGGGTAATCTCGTAGAAAACCCATTCGTCGCTGTCAAAGCCTTCAGCCGGTGTCACCTCCTTCGTGTCTATTACGTAATCCTGCGCCAGGAATCTTCGCAATTGTCGCAGGACCGACGGTTTCGTATCCTCCAGGAATTGACGTTTCAATCCTGCCGTGTGTCTGTAGGTCACAGGTTGGTCGAGAAATGGACGAACCAGATTCTCGTACCAATACTGTGGATCGCCACCACCGTTGTTTCTGACATCGATGATGAGTTTCCCGTATGTGCCGCGTGACCGTTCCAGAAAAGCGCGGATCTGCTTCCTCTCCCTCTTTATGTTCCGCTTGAGCAATACATCCACTGGGTGTCCCATGAACGACTTTATGCGGATGTAGCCAACATCCTCGGTCAGTTCAAGGCAGGTGCAGTTGGCGTCGGGCTCTCTTGTGTGGACTCTCTGTTCCTTCGGAGTCGGCCAGCCTTTTAGTTTGGGAACAGATACCTGGAGCGTACTGCCGTCGGCCAGGCCAAGATCGACCACTGACCACCCGTGGAAGGAGGGCCCCTCATCGACGATTAATAAGTGGTTCGAGGCCACAGAGTCCTTGTACGCCGAATACTTCAGCCACGTGTCGGTCTTGAGGAAATCCAGATAATCCGAGCAGGTCATTCCGTTCACCTTGAGAATCTCTGATCCTTTGGGCACGGCGATCCCTTCATATTGCCAGTCGTCATCCGTGAAGTATCGATCCTCCCTATTGATGATCCGGAAGGGCGGATGCGCATAGAGAGAGAGATTGTCAGCCAATTTCGTCCAATACCTCGCCCGCTGAAATTGCCAAGGCGTGATCCCCAGATTGATCACCCCCAACAGCGAACCCACGAAACCCCACTTCAGGTAATCGTCAGGCAACTGATACGCGTGGCCGGAAGCACCAAGGACCTTGAAGTACTGCAACACGATTAAACAGAATTCGTCGTCACTTTGCGCCTGTGCGGCGAATTCTGCGTATTGCGGCAGCAAGGCCTCGTAGCTCGGTGTCCCCTTGTGCTTCTCATTGAGTTCCACGAGAGGGCTGTAGTCTCTCGCCCACCGAGCCAGGAACTCAATATCACTGCGCCGATCTTCCGCAGTCAGCTTTGGGGGGCTCATACAACCGCTCATTGCGAATATCGTCGGCAGGGTAAAGAGCAGTAGCATAGTTTGGCAAAACGTCCACCGAGCTCCATTACTGAAAGGTCTATATCTGATATTGCTCCCTCTATGTGTAGGATCGCAGTGCCCCGAAGTAACGATCAATTGTGTGGCACGCTTTACAAATAGCTGCCGGAGATAGATTTCGCTTCTTTTTGCGAAAGAGGGCTTAGGCAACGGGCTCACCATCTTTGCTGAGTCTAATGGCTGAATAGTAAGTAGAGAACATCCCTGCATGTGATCTCGAAGCTTAAACTTTCATTGGATTACGGTGACCCTCATCCTGGATAAGCTGATAATTCCATTTCGCCGGAAGATCAAGGTCATCCAGATGCGTCGTACGGTATTCCACCTTTCAAAGCCCCCTAAAAGTTTATGTCAAAGTTCCGATCAGGATCATTATCAACTTTCTTCATTCTCCAATTTTGCCAAGTAAGCTTGGGACCACGAAGATCAAGACACTTACCGGTGGGCGTAAAAAACAATCCCGGCAGATGCTCATCCAGTCGCCCGCCATCCTCGTCATGAAATACGATGCTATCGACATAAAGGTATCCATCTTTCTCGAATACCTTTACATGAGTGTAATTGGTCGTTAAGCCCATGGCCAATGCGATCCTCATTAAGATGCTTGGCTTCCAGCCGCTCGTAATATACGTATAAGTGCCAATGTACTTTTTCCATGCTGGTTGGAACGGTGTGAAGGTATTGGGATCGGGCAGCTGCCAGGATTGATACTCGACGGATGGCATCTCGAATGATTCATTTTTCTGAACGAGATTCTCCTCAATGAGATCAATTGCGACAGTAACCGGATGTCTAAGCTCTTCGGAATTAAACATCAGCAAAATGCCAAACTCATATTCAGGATACCAAAACATAGCTGATTGGAATCCCCCTCCGCCGCCACGATGACCTAACGCATAGTATTTTTGGTCATAAACCATGACTCCCAGTCCATACTTGCAGTTCGCTGGGGCACTATATTTCGATGGGGTAACCATGCTTCTAATGCTGCTTTCATCAAGAACGGCTTGGCCATCAACCTTACCCCCATTGAGGAAAAACTGCACGAATGTGGCCAATCCCCTGGCGCTTGCGTATACGCTGCCAGCTCCAGCGTAAGGTATATCCCATACCTGGGGTGTCCGTTTGACATAGGGCATGTGGCCCGCGGCCTTGTTGGGATGGCTTCTGATGAACTCAGGATCTGCCGAACAGTCGGTCATCTTCAAAGGAGTAAACACCTTGTCCTCAACGTATTTCGCGAACGGCTGGCCCGATTGAATCTGCAATATGTACGCTGCTATATCATACCCAAAGCCGGAATAGCTGAATCTTTGCCCAACTTCATGCCTAAGCCATGTATCTGAGACGCTCAGAACATGCTCTTCCAATGTTCCATAGGATGGCTCCCTGGCATTGCCAATAGGCGCTTCATGCGCAATGCCTGATGTGTGATTCAATAGGTTACGGAGGGTAATTTTCGTCTCCGGATTCTCTTCGAATTGGCTATTGACCTTGAACTGTGGGAAGTACTCAATGATAGGAAGGTCCAGATCAAGCAGGCCATCCTGAACCGCAATCATCACAGCAGTGGCCGTGATAATTTTGGATACGGAACAGAGCGCAAACATAGTATCTGTTGTAACAGGCGTCTTCTGATCATAATCAGTATAGCCAAACCCGGCCGCCCACATGATGCCGTCACGATCAACCAATGCGAGCGACAGGCCGGGCACTTTTTCCTCGGCCATTGCCTTGGGTATGGATTGACAATATTTGTCATATACACGACACACACCCTGGCTCAAGCCGGGCCTTATGTATTCATCCTGTAATTTGGGATTGATAGTGTTACAACCAGAGCCCAAAAAGACAAACAGAATGGCGAAAACAACGACTAATTGTGGGGTACGCGTTGTCTCGATATAGTTGCTCTCATTCATCACAGTCTAAGCTCCACGGATTCCTGCCAACATTAAGATCACAGGTTCGCCCATCGGCCGCTGCTTCAGGGTGCGGCTGTCAATGCGCCTCGATGGTTTGACCGTCACTCTGCCTTTGCTTCAATTCAGAGGATTCCCCTGCTTCAATGGTACGAATCAGCCTGACGGGATCCACGATGGGCCCTAAAGGCTTGCGCTCGCCGCTACGTTCTACTTCGATGGTTCGTCCGGTTTGCGCGGCCAACGTCCAGAATCTTTCTGGTGTTATGGCAGAATCGGCCTGCACTGCCAACGCATACAACCCGGCGATATAGGGGACAGCCCAACTAAAGCCACCTATCCCATAAAAGACGTATTCATCATCACCGGTCTCGCTGGTTGTTGTGCGTGAGTCCATGGGTACCCAGAAACCAACTGAAGATGAAGATGACGGATCAGACGGAGCTGACCGACTAGCCCAGAACAACTTGGTCCAGAAAAATCCAGGTTCATAGGATTTAAAAACGTCCGGATCAGCCAAAGGCGAACGACCAAGCCCACCAAAATCGAATCTCTCGTGGACGTACTCGACACCCACGCATGCCACCAACATGCCCGCCGCCCGCGCCTCTTGCGCTGCTTCTGTGACTTCCTTATAACCTTCGTGCGATGGATTCCAACCCCTCGATATTGAGATGACTCGAATCTTGTTGCCTTTCGGAAGCTGCTGGTTGATTTCCACTATTCTGTGAATGCTTCTGGCAATGCGTCGCACAGTGTTTTGGTCGATAAAATGCATAGCAATATAGTAAAGCTCTGCCTCAGGGGCGACTCCTACGGTTTTGCCCAGGGCAATCGATGCCACCCCAGCCCCGTGCATCTGCGGATTTGTTCGGCCTCGTAAGTCAACCCCCTCATAGAAGCGCAGACGTTTGGCATACTCTTGATGGTCAACTAATAACGGCTGATCGATGATTGCGACCCGCACTCCACGGCCGGTAATTCCCCTCTTGTGCAAGCTGCGGACCCCTAAGCCGGGATCTTTGCCCAGTTCCATGATTCTCTTCAAATCGAACCCGGAGGGCATCCGATCGGGAGCCGGCCAGTTCGTCCTGTCATTGAACACTGCATACATAAGATCATTTTTAGAATTGCGTAAATCGCACAGCGTCAAGTCGCGAGACCGCAAATCTATGTGGAATACATTTTCTTGCGCCAAATCGGGATCAAATCTCGGAAGCGTTGTCAATATCATAGGAGTCTTTTCCGGGCGATAAACGTCGATCTTAATCACCTTTCGACTCTTCTTGTGGATTTCAAACTGCATGCCCCAGTCTCTGTAATTGTCAAGGTCTTTCGCGTCATGTTCCTCACGCTCAAAGCGATAACCAAAGGCTTCCTGGATCTTCTCCTCCGAGTCACCCACTCCCAAGCCGCTGGCATATATATGATACAAAGGAGTACGCACCGAAATCACTTCCACTGAACCGTCAACGACCAAAAAGGAGAGGTCGTCAAAGGCCATAAAGTATCGTCTCGGAAGATCGTCGAGGCTGAACTCTTCTCCCTCGGAAAAAATGCGGCATGGCTTTCCCAGCTTCGTCAGCACGTCGTTCTTGCTCATCCCAAGCTTGAAGTCACCAACGCTGACACCCGGTACTATGAGCTGCTTCGGCTGCACTTGCTCACTTGCCCATACACCCCTGCAACAGGCAAAGAGTGTTCCGGCCAACGCTAGAATTGCTGTTGTTGCTCGTTTCATGACTTGAGTCTCCTTTACCGTTTGCCGCCTGCATCATAGAGACAGCAGCCTTCGGCCCTAACAAGATCCGCTCCGCCCAGCTCATGAAACTTCAATATGTGTCTCATGCTATCTTCTCGCTGAAACGTTGAGTCGCGGAAACGTCTCAAAGAGTGTTCCATTAGCTTGTTTCGTTCTTTTGATCATCTGATTGATCACTGTGTCGCACAAGCGCTTCCATTCTTCGTCGTCGATGCTGGCAAGGAGTGGCACCAAGCAGGGTTGGTCGATCCATGCCACCATCTCATCAAGCGACTTGAAATACTTGTCGTCACTTTGGCTCAATGTGTGGGATTCTGCAAACCGCGCATGGCCCAACAGTGCGTGGTATGGCTCGACAGTCGGTAGAGGCATATATGCAGCATGTCGCTACTACGACTCAGACACCAAGGCCCCTGAGCCGATTTTGTAATATTCCAGACCGACACTCCACACACACCAGCCTTACGCAATTCGCACTGACGTTATGCATGTGGCATCAGCGCAGATTCCGGAAGAACATACGCATATCTTTCACAAGTAAATCAGGCTCCTCGAGTTCGGCAAAGTGCCCACCTGACGGCATGACACTCCAATGAGTCACATGGAAAGACTCCTCGATCTGCTTTCGCGGGATTTGTGGCTCAAGTCGCGACAAGGTGAATCCCGCAGGCACAGCGATCCTTTCATCGGGAATGAACTTCCACCCCATTTTGCGGGTTTCATAGTACAAACGCATTGAAGAGGTAGCGGTCTGAGTTATCCAGTAGATCATGATATTCGTCAGAAGCTCGTCTTTGGTGAAACTCGATTCCACGTTTCCGCCGCAGTCACTCCATCCCCTGAATTTTTCTATAATCCAGGCGGCCAATCCTGCAGGCGAATCGTTCAGCGCATAACCCAATGATTGTGGCTTGGTGCTTTGAATCGCTACGTAGTCGCCCTCCAGATTCATTAAGAGCATCTGTTTCGCTGTCGCTTCGAGAGGATTTGCCACCGTCGCGTTCAGGTGCAGGCCTTTCATGGCAGTGGCATTCAAAGCCGCCATCCACGTTGCAATATACGAACCCCAGTCGCCTCCGTGGGCGCCGTATTGACGATAACCTAGGCGGGCCATCAATTTGACGAAGATATCGGCCATCTGCTTACATCCGTAACCGGCCTTTCTCGGAATCTCCGAAAAGCCGTAGCCTGGCAGGGATGGACATACTACGTGAAAGGCGTCTTCAGGTTTGCCGCCGTGCGTCACGGGATCGGTGAGAGGCTCGATCACTTTATAAAATTCGAAGAAGGATCCCGGCCAACCATGAATCATGATCAAAGGGAAGGCGTTTTTCTCCTTGGATCGCTGATTGATGAAATGAATCTTCAGGCTATCGATTTTCGTGTGAAAGTGGTCGAAGCGGTTCAGGATACGCTCCTGGACACGCCAATCGAACTCGCTGCGCCAATAGGCAACCAATTCTTTGAGGTAGGACAGCTCAGTACCATAGGCCCAACCTGCACCTTCGAGCTGATCCGGAAACCTCGTTCGCGCCAGCCGCCCCTGCAAATCATCCAACACAGCATCGGGCACATGAATCGAGAGGGGTTCTACTGTATCCTGGCGACTCTCTTTCCCGGCCATTCCCAGTTTTGCCAATCCCGCTATTCCAGCTACGGTTGAAGTCGATTTCTTCATGAACGCACGCCGATCTATGTTATCCCATGTGTTCTTTTCACTCATGTTCGAGTTCCTCCAGACTGCTACTCCTTTTAGGTCTACTTTTCGGAGTGTCTCTTCTTGCGGATCATCTCTACTTTGCCTTCCATTTTATGAGCGTTGGGCAGAGTATATTTGTGAGGAATCAAGCACGCCCATAGATGTTGACATATGTCCTACCGGTGGATAATGGTTCCACCCGGTAATCGGGCTTGGGGCTTCGCCCCAATTGAGGAGGTTTGTCGCTTTGCGGCCAAAAGATGGATGGGAAGGCAGGAGCACAGGCTGCAGCCAATGCTGCTGTCCATCTCCCGGCATCGACCGAGCGCTCAGGGTGCACCTCTGCAGAGCCTTACCCTCTCGGCCGATGGGTCTTATTGTCGGTCGGATCCGATGCATGTCAAGCGTCTCCCTTGTGTAACTCGTCGTTGATCGCAAGGTACTGCCTGACGAGAGAGATACTGCGATTGAGAGTATACGCGATCTCCCTGTCTTCCATTCCGCGCTGCCGGCACAACTCCCGCAGAATCCGTCCGATCCGATGCCGCAACTTGCCATACAATACTTTCCGCCGATACTTTGGTATAATCACCACGTGATATTTACACTCCCACCGAACGTGGGACAGACTTTGCCATTGATGCATGTCTGGGTTCTCCTTCCTGCCCCACGGGGCCTTCCTGGAAGGAGAGCCTACCATGCTTTCTGGAAATCCGATACACCACGGACCGCTCGAAGCTCTTTGGGTCACACGGCCAGAGGCCGTGGATTTACAAGCGAATTAAGGGTAAACGTATTGTTGTTGATTTTTTCTATGACGCGCACACTTGTAGCTCCCTGGGCGACGACAGACCATTTCCACTCTTTTATGTTGGCCCATCCATCATGCAAGACTACCGCGACAACCAGAAGGTAGCCCCATATAAGTACATCCATAAACAGGTAGTTGGTGTTTGCCACTGACCGGGCATCGCCATGATCGCATCGAGGTTATCGGGGTGGCATAACACATCTGTCTCAAAACGAGCCACTTGACTCGTGGAGGCGGCATCCTGATCGACGGCATGCCCTCCAACATGACGCATGACCGGATCGACCCTCAGCCGTTCTGCATCGTTGACATCTTCATATCCAGCCAGGCCGCTATAGATGGACTGGCGGAACAGGACCGTCATCGCATGAGGGATGTTGATGCCGGTGCGAAAGTCGAACAGCTCTGCAGCACCAGACTCGGTCAGTTGAACCGCCTCACCGAGTTCACGGAAGGGGAAGAGACCAGCATCCGAACTGACCTTTGCCCCGTGGAACTCCAACTTGATAGCGCTGTCAGAATCTACTCGGAGGGCCTGCTGACGTGCTTCACCCATAGGAAGCTCCCCTTATTCACGGATCGAGTGCAAGAGCTGCCCCTATTCTACAGGCTGAACGTGAAGGGCACTGCATAGAAATGGATAAATCGTCTGGGAAGCCCAGATTAACAGTGCCACCCGATTTTGGCGATTCGTGGATTATGCATCACCATCAAGTTTTTTTGACGTAGATGATGTCAGGAGTCACTCAAGTTTCGTGCGACCTTGTACGTCGGCGACAGGCCCTGCTTTCCTGTATTGTTCCTCCAAGCCGGTCGCACATCATTAACCCCTCTTTGTACACACATAGGCTACGAGGAAGTCGTCCTTGCGATCCACCGACGTCACGTCAAACCCCACTCGGTCAAGCAGGCCCTCCATGATCCAGTCGCACGTACTGTACTCGCTCCGCAGATGCGTTTCTGACTCAATCGGGCCGGTCGTCCCCAATCGGGGGCTCATCGTTCTGACAAAGCGCTTGCAGCTTGATTCATAGCGCATGGTGTCGAACGAGAAGACCACATCGAATAAATACAGCCTGCCGTTCGGTTTCAGCATCGAGGCCATCCGCTGCAGGCCCACCAGCTTCCAGAAGTCGGGCAGGTGGTGCAGCGCAGTTACTGAACTGATAGCATCGACCAGTTCGGCGCGATGCTGGTAGGTCAGAAACCCGCCATGGTGGAACTCGATGTTGGTCAGCCTGGCCTTCTTCGCTTTCCTACGCGCACGTCGTAACATGGCCTTCGAAACGTCCACCGCGTGCACCTTACGGAGGAGCGGGGCCGCGTGCAAGGCAAAGGCACCCGTTCCGCAACCCATGTCGATGACGGTCGCATCGGGATTCAGCGCCAGAAGATCAATGATCTGTTCAGCCTCCTGCCTGTAATTCCTAATGGAACGCTGACAACTGTCGTACATGTGCACCAGGATCGTGTTATTGTATTTGACACCGCACGGTTCCATTTCATCGTAGCGCCAGGCAGGCTGTCGTGTGTGTTCAAGATAATTAGCGTACCATAGATCAAATTCGGTGCCCATCTCTCCGACCCTTATCTTGAGATTCCAGAGATCAAGCCGGGCCAAATCCACATCATAAACGCACCCGTGACCCGCCACTTCTTTCATTCGTCAGGACACTCTTATGCAGCAACGGTCGACAAAATCGAAACGACTTTGAGACGGTTGGATGCCAAGACGAATCCGGGAACCAGCTTGGAAACTGGGTCCAGTCAGACAGAGACCGTACAAGGTCTCTGAGGGTTGCGTCGAGCCGGTAGACACATGGTTCGGGCTCAAGCCCGATGCTTGTGAATCGCTTTGACCGTGTCCCAGCCCAGGCCGGCCAAGTCCGCCACCTCCTGGATCGAAGCGACATGACACAGGTCAATCACGAACCGTTCCAGAGAGCGGCTCTAGTGCTTCTTGGGATCGGCAAACGCCACGCAGACTTGCTTGATGGCCCCACAGCGTTTGCACTGTACCCGGGGGATCCGCACGACCATCTGAACCTGGCGGGACCCCACCGGCAAGAGCTTGAAGCAGCGAGACGTCTGCCCGAATCGAATCACGTCACGACTGCGACAATCTCTGGTTGAGTTCGGCGGTATCGTTGTGGTATCTAAGCCAGAAGGGGCGGCATCACCGGGTCAATGTCTTGCCGTGGTATCCCAGCAAAGCTCATCCCACCCGACGCGCTGGCCACGCTTAGCCGTCACCTCTCGCGGCAACGAATAATGACGATGTTTGGCGAACGGCTCGGACATGGCAAAAACCTCAACGTCTTGCTCGAAGCTCTCGCAAGAGCAGCCTAATCCTTCATCAAAAGTGCGAAACGTAGCTGATGATCAGTAGAAGCTATAGTCAAGGCCGGTTGTCCTGCTCTGCCTTGATTTTCTCAATTCGTTTACGTGCATAATTGACCGGGTATTGATCAGGCTCACGTATACCTTCGCCTATTTGTAAGCATTTCTCATAAGCCGCCAAGGCCTTTTCATTTTGCCCCAAAAATTGATAAGCAAGTCCAAGACAATAATGAGCATCGTCGGACCCCGGCAGATGGCTGTATTCACTGATATGTTTCAGGTAGGTATCCAGCATCTTGTCGAACTGCCCGAGTTCTCCATAACATTGTCCTACCATGTATAGCATCTCCCAGCCAACCAGGCCTTTGTTCGGGGCACCATACTGTTCATACAGGCCGTTGTTCAGGAAACCATACTGTTCATAACCTTGTTGATAGAGTTTCAAAGCTTCGGCGAATTTTTTCTCCA
>Ga0272441_10011951_pt1 | contig 12782 bp, 12 predicted proteins | sample SSMProp6N_FD_193582 | JGI IMG/M metagenome (GOLD analysis project Ga0272441, IMG submission 193582) | Marine sediment archaeal communities from Little Sippewissett salt marsh, Falmouth, MA, United States - SSM-Prop-6N | ecosystem: Environmental > Aquatic > Marine > Wetlands > Sediment ...
CCGTGATTGGTTGTTTTAAATATTCTTCATGGTAGAGTTTTATCTTCCTGTATCTTGAGATGCCACCGTTTTCTACATGGTGTTTTACTACTTTTTGTACTATTTCCTCACCATATGGTTCATATAGTTGTGCGAATGCTTCTGTTTTAACGTTCATGCATTCGCATAGTACTCCATCAAAATCAAAAAGTATCGCCTCGTATTTTTCTATGTCTATGTTTTTCATCTGTTATTTTTCACCTCTGCTATTATCGTACATGATGTCCCATCTGTTTTTTTAACACGTAGTGGTGCAATGTATATGTTTTTAATAACTGTGTCCATGTTTATTTTTGATAGATCCATATCTTCTATTAGCATGACTGGTTTTTCTGGTGATAATAGTTTTCTATGGACTTGTTTCCCTATGTCTCTATGTTGATATGATGATGTTGAAATTGAGTCAAATCCTATGAATCTTAGTTTTTTGAATTTGTTTTTCAACCATTTGGCTGTTTCGAGGCTTAGTCCAGGGTTGTTTTTCCAGAATCTTTCGTTTTGTCTGTACTCCCCAGCATGTGTTTTAAAAATTATGAATTCCGAATTATAGTTGAATTCTTGATTTGTAAAAAAATCGTTTTTAATTAACAGATTTTTTTCTGGCAGTTTTACGTCTATGATCTGTATTTTTTCTCCGTCTATTTTCCAGTAGTCATCTGGGAAGTCTTCTATTGTTTGCCCGTTTTTATGGAAATGATATGGGAAGTCGATGTGTGTTCCCAGGTGGTTTGGGAATTCCCATTTTGATGTGTTAGCTGTGTCTCCTTTTCGTATTGATTTTACAGGATTTGATATGAATCCTTGTGTTCCCCCGTACATTGGGGTTTTTTGATCTATTAAATGTGAGAGAAATATTATCATTTTTAATCATCAAATTTTTGTTTATTTTTTGTTGTTTGTTTCTTTATTTATTTCTGCTAGGCATTCCAATAGTCCTTGTCCTAGGTCGTAGAATTTTGATGCTACCATTTTTTTACCTGCTTTGGGTTTGAAACAGTATGGTGTGATTTCATAGTGTAGTTTTGAGTCTGCTGGTATGTATTCTATTTTGATTTTGTTTCCTAGTATTTCTTTTATCATGATTAGTAGATCTTTGATTTTCATTGGTTGTTGCCCTGTTATTATTATGTTTTCGTTTTCGCATTCTTTTTTTAGTATGTCAACGCTCATTTTTGCTGCGTCTTTTACGTGTATGTATTCTCTTATTTCTTCTCCATCTCCACGTCTGGTTATTTTTCCAGTGGTTAGTGCTTGTTCGAGGATTTTATGTATAAAGTTGAAATTGTTTGCTCTTGGTCCGTATAGTGATCCATATCTGAGTATTGTGTATGGTAGGTTGTATACTTCGTTGTAGTTGTCTATGAATAGTTCACATGCTTGTTTGCTGCTTCTGTAAAATGATCCTTTGTCGCTATAGACGTATATGGTGCTGGCAAATACGAATCTTTTAGCTTTATTATTACGACATGCTTCTAGAACAACAGTGTTTCCTAGAATATTTTTTTCAATTGTATCTAACGGGTTTTTATGTGCTTCTTCGATATCTGTCATTGCTGCAAAATTGTATACTATGTCACATCCTTTTACTGCTTTATTCACTGCTTTTCTATCTAGGATGTCACCTATGATCATCTCTTGTCCTTTTTGCAAATAGGGTGATTTTACAATATCAAAGATTTTAACTTTATGTCCTTCTTCTGTTAAAACATCAGCTGTGTGACTACCTAAGAAACCGGCTCCTCCAAATACTATAACGTTCATAAGACATTTGCCTCCTTTAACCCTTTTATTAAATTCTCTGCAGCTTCTATTTCCATATGTTTCCTTGTTTCAACTGTATATGTTCCGATATGTGGCGTTAATATAATATTATCTAGTTTTTTTAGTTTTCCCGTGTTTGGTTCATCTTCAAATACATCAAGGGCTGCACCAGCAATTTTTTTGTCTTTTAAAACAGGGTATAATGCTTCTTCATCTATTAGTCCACCACGTGCTGTGTTAATGATTATAGCTGTATTTTTCATTTTTAAAAGCTCTTTTTTAGAAATTATATGTTTCGTCTGATCATTAATTGGAATGTGAAGTGTGATAACATCGCTTTTACTAAGTAAAACATCTAATAGTACTAATTCTATCTTATAATCTGATACAAATTTGTTATCAGGTTTTGTTTCAAATGCTAAAATTTTAAGGTTAAACGGTTCTAGAAATTTAACAAGTTGTTTACCAATTCTGCCAAGGCCTATTACTCCAATGGTTTTACTGGACAGAAGGTTTCCCATTTCTGGTTTCCATTGATTTTGTTTTACGTTTTTGTCAACATTTCCAATTTTTTTCAATAGGCTCAATATCAAAGATATTGCCAGTTCTGCAACAGCGATTTTTGGTGTCTCAGGAGTGTTGAATACAAGAACGTTTTTTTGTTTAGCTGATTTTAAATCAACATTGTCGAGACCTATCCCATATCTTGAAATTACTTTTAGTTGATTGTTATATGAGATAATTTTTTCAGTTATTTTTTCTGTTCCAGCGATAATTCCAACAGAATCATTTAAAAGATTTAGGATTTCTTCCTCGTTTAGTTTTTTCCCATATGGATTTATAATTGGTTCTAATCCTTCTTTTTTTAGTAGTTCAATTGCTCCGGAATTTATTTTTCCAAAGGATCTGCTGGATATTAGAACTTTCATTTTGTATCAACACTCTCCAAATACTTATTTTTGATATTTACTTAATAGTTTATCTTTTCTCATTAACTCCTCAACATGTTTTAAATCATCGGTGTTGTCTACACTATATGTATCATATTTTGTGGGTATCATTTTTACTTTGTATCCGTGTTCTAAAACCCGCATCATGTCTACTGATTCAATGATTTCAAGAGGTGTTGGTTCAAGTTCGTTGAATTTAATTAAAAAATCCCTGGTAAAGGGTATTATGCAGACTTGCTTGTACATGTAGTTATCATTTTTTTCTTTTTTACCAGACGGAATCGGTTCACGTGAGAAATATAAAGCAAAGTTTTGCCTGTCAACTACTACTTTTACTTCGTTTGGATCTTCATGTTCTTTTTTTGATTTCATAGGTGCCATTAGATTTGAAACAACTATGTCTTTGTCTTTGACCAACGGGTCTACTGACTGGTTTATCATATCAGGATAAATCATTGGTTCATCCCCTTGGATCATGACGACTATGTCGATTTTTACACCGGTTTCTTTTTCAATTTTAAGAAGCGCCTCTGCTACACGATCTGATGCTCTTTTATGTTTATTGGAGGTCATTATTGCTTTTCCATCAATTGAGTCCATATAGCTTTTAATTTCATTATCACAGGTTGCTACATATACCTCATCGAGTAAACTAGCCATTTTACTCCTGTAGTATACATGTCCTACCATTGGTATTCCACATATTTTTTCAAGTGGTTTACCTGGGAATCTTGATGAACCCATTCTTGCAGGGATTATTCCAACAATTCTCATTTTTTCGCCTTCTTATTTCTTTTTAAAAAACCCTCTAAGCAAGTCACCCTGTAATGAAGCATCTAGTACTGACTGCATCTCAGTTGTTAAAGAATTATCAAGTTTTTTACCTAGTTCTAAACGGTTGAGTGTGCTTATGTCAAGTCCGTTAGACATAACTTTAATAGGTTTGAAACCAGCGTCATCTGTCATTTCTAAGAATCCTCTTACTGAGAAAAGCATGATATGGCGGTCTCCTTCTATTATACGATCAACCATTTTAGCTGTTTGTTCATAGTATCTTACCAGTACTGAATCAGCGGAGGGAACTTCTAGTAGTAGTATTCCATCGTCTTTTAGTAGTTCATGTATCTTAAAAAGTACTTTTTTTGGATCATAGAAATGTTCTAAGACGCCCCATAGCATGATTAGATCATATTGTTCGGTTCCATCGAAATCATAGATGCTTTTATTTATAATGTTTAAACCAAATGTTTTTTTAGCATAATCAGCAGCGAAATCATTAAATTCTATACCTGTGCAATCCCAGTTATTATCCTTAAATACGCTTAGTACTTCACCTATTCCACATCCTATATCTAGGACTTTACCTGGTTTTTTGAAATACTTATTTATTTGTTCGTATTTTCTAACACCTAGTACGTTTTTTCGATAATCGGCAGAAGGGATTAATTTGATCTTATAAAACTCAGTATATGGTTTTTCATTGTACAGGTCATGAGTAATTGTTTCTTTAAAACGTGGGTTTACATATACCATGTTACAGTTTTTACATCTAACATGTCTAAATTTGTTTACAATGAATTCACTATTTATTTCTTTTGATCCACAGTTATAGCAGCTTACTTCTTCAAAATATTTGTCTATTGGTTTACCTTTTTCAAAGTATTTTTCCAAGACACTACTGAAATGTTCATAGAGTTTGTCTAAATTCGGGTTTATTTTTGCTTCGTCAACCATAAATTTTTCTACCTCCACATATCTTTATTTTTTATGATGTAGTAAATATCTCATGTGTTTCGCTTTCATTTTTTATATGAAAATAATCTCTAAAGTATATTTCTCTGAGCTCTCCAAGTTTTTTATCTCCTTCTTTATTAAGCTGCTCAGCAATTTTTATTTCATTAAAATAGTTTTTTGGCATTTTTACATATAACGGAAATGTTCTAACAATTCCTTCTATTTCATCAGGTGGAAAATGCGGCATATGTAGAACTGACCGAAGCATTGGGCTTACGGTATCTGCATCTTTTGCAAGATAGCCTTTTTCAATTGCATATTGCCTGAGAGGAGTACCATGGTATGGTACAAAGAAAAACGCGTTAATGCTGTCTGTTGTTATTTTTCTGTTTAACTCTATTGTATCAAAGGCAAGCTCACGTGTTTCATCTGGGAAGCCTACCAGGTTGTTAACTGTTACGGGTATTCTACTTTTTGCAAGTATTTTAAATGCATTAATTGCTTGTTTGTTTGAAAATAATTTTTTCAGCATTTTCTTCCTGAATTCTTCGTTTCCATGTTCAAGACCAATTGATATCCGGTCACAGTTCATATTTTCAAGGAGTTTCACTCTGTGTTCTGTGACGGTTTCAATTCTTGTTTGACACCAAAAATGCAGGTTTACATGTTTAATGTATTCATCTGCAAATTCCTGGAGATATTCTTCTTTTTTTGCAAAAAATGTTTCACTGTTGAAATAAATATAATCTGCTTTGTATTTTTTAACCTGGAATTTTAGTTCATCAATTATTTTTGGGATGGATTTAATCCTAAAATATTTGTAGCCAGCGCGTAAATAAAGTTTTCTTTGTAGAGGTGCAGCACAAAATGCACAGCTAAAAGGACAACCCCGATCAATGCAGACAGGAATCATACGGAATATTTTTCCCTGCATAGGTCGCATTACACGGATTTCTTCAAATATGCTGAAATCATCATATGGGTTTTTTGTGATATCAATAGGTGCTCTTATTGGGTTTTTGTAGATTTCCCCATCTTTTTTAACCCATAGATTCTTAATTTTAGTTATATCTTTTTTATCACGTAATCCTTCACATAATTCTAGGAGGGCTTTTTCTCCTTCACCAACGCAGATGGAATCAATGTTTTCATTATTTATTGCCTCTTCGGATGCGAACGTTGGGAAAACACCACCCATAATAGTATGGATTTTTTTATCCCGGATTTTTGATGCAAGTGCTACACCAAGCTGTACAGTGTCATCTGTTGCTGATATCCCGATTAAGTCAGGTTTATATTCATCGACTAGTTTTACGAAATCATCAAATACATCTGTTTTTTTGTAGCTTACACCTTTTTCTTCAAGGTTAAAAGGTCGTAGTTGCATGTGTTCTACTCTAATGTCATCTACGCTTTTCTCTGCTGTTTTATATAGAGTTGCATCAAAAAGTCTTACGTCTATACCTGATTTTTTTAGATAAGCAGATAATACTGCAATGTTTGATGGCAACAGGTTTACCATTTGTAGATTTGGGTAAACCAGTAATACTTTAAAACGCCCCACATCAATCACTTTATTTCTTTTTTTGCTTTTTTTATTTGTTCTCTGCAAATTGTTCCAAGGAACAATGTATCAAGACTTATTGCTAAAAAGTTATAGCCTTTATCTGCATATTTTTTTACTTCTCGATAGTCTGGCGGTATAACGTGCATTCCTAGGGATACATTCATTTTTTTACATGTTTTTTCAACTTTTTCAAGTGCTGTTTTAACCTTTGGATCATTAAATTTACCTGGTATACCTAATGAGCCTGATAGATCATATGGACCAATTATGCATCCATCTATTCCTTTTACGGAGAGAATTTTTTCTAAATTGTTTACTCCATCTATATGTTCAATTTGAGCGATAACAATTGAGTTATTTTTTAAAGCATTTGCATATTCCTCAAAATCAAATCCATATTCTTGTGCTCTCGCTAGGCCTACTCCACGTGTCCCTTTCGGTGGATATTTTACTGCTTTTACTGCTAGTTCTGCGTCTTCTTTAGAATTCACCATTGGAACTACTACTCCATATGCACCTGCATCCATTACTCTTTTTATTAAATTCGGGTTTTTCTCACCAACTCTAACCAATGGTGCCACATCATAGGCTTCTATTATTTGTATCAGCTGCTGAGCTATATCAAGGGTTATACAGCTGTGCTCCATATCGATTGTAATCCATTCGAAACCTGACTGAGCCATAATTTCAGCTATATTTGTATGACCTGTTGTAAGCCAGGTTCCAAAAGTTGTTTTTCTCTCTTTTAGCTTTTGTTTTAATTTACAGTTTTTTAATTTAATCATATAAACACTTCTCTAGAAATTCTGTATATCTTTCTAAAACATATTTATCTGGTACATTTATGGTTTCTTTGATAAATCTTTCTCTTTCATCGTTACCATATAGTTGTAAATTCTTATTTTCTGCAAATTTTTCTATCCAACTATATAACTCATCTCTGCATCTAAGCTCAGAGGATTTAATATAATGAGCAATTTTTGAATAATTTGCATGGAGGTACTCTGGCATAAGAACCGGTTTCCTTAGTTTAACAGCCTCCCATGCGGCACTCGTCCCAACATCTATAATAAGATCAGACCATCGTACAAGTGCACCAGAGTGTTCTTCTCCATATATGAACTCTAAGTTTTTTCCTATTTTATTTTTTATTTCAGGGTAAAATCCTATTAGTTTTTTCGTGATTTTCCTAGCCTTAGTATTACGTGGGTGATGTTTCACAATAAGGTACACGTTTGGAAATTGTAATATTAGTTTTATTGATCTGACAACTTCCTCCCAGAAAATCGGGTATCCAATGTTCCTTAGGAAGAACACGATTTTTAATTTTTCATCTCCTTTAGGATTTTCATATTTTGGTATTATTTTACCTATGGTTTTTGTCCATTCATCGCAGTATCTTGGTGATCCGAGGATTTTAAGCCGATCTTTTTTAATGTGTTTCTCATAGATAAACGCACATGATTTATTCGGTACAACGACATAATCAAAGATTTTTGATGGTTCATATGAATCAAGGAAATCATAGTTGAAATCATTTATTTGCATAAGGTAGTTGAAATATGGCCATTCTCCATGAGGAAGCGATATTGTTTTAAATCCTTTGTCTTTTGCTTTTTGTACCATCTCTCGTACAAAAAAAATTGTCGTCCAATCAAATACAACAACGCCATTTTCCATGCCTTGGAATATTTTTTTTGCCATTTTATTAATGGTTTTTCTAGCAATTTTTCTTAGAAAACAATATTTGTAGAACATTCCATCAAGTTGTGTGCTGTATTTGAAGTATATATAATTAAAAATGTAGGGTTTGCTTATTGTTTTGAACAGATCGTTAAGGTAGATTATCCGTATGTTTTTTTGTTGTTTTAGAAATTGTATTCTGTAATCTTGTAGTATTTCCCTACGTGTCATTATGTAAACATCTGTAGGTATGTTTTTTGTGTTAACCCATTTGTATATCACTGGTGTAATGTGGTCTATGTCGTTGTTATGTCTTAGGAAAAAGATGGCTTTGGTGTTTTTGTTTTGGTTCATATGATTCACGTTAAAGTTTTATTTGTTGAATAATAGTTTTTTTATTTCTTTCTTGTTTAATGGTTTTTCATCGCGAGATATGTATCTTTTGAGTTTGCATTGTTTCGCGTTTTTGTAATCGGTTGTTTTTAGGTTGATATCTGCGATATTTGGTGGTATTATTAGCATGTCCCTGGTTTCAAATGCTTTTTTTGCCTCTGTTTCTGTCATGAGTTCTTCGTACATTTTTTCTCCAGGTCTCGGTCCGATTTTTTTCTTTTTTATCTGGCTGTTTTTGTATCCATATTTTTTTGCGTATTCTTGTATTGCCATATCTGTTAGATCTCCTAGTTTTACCACGGGCATTTTTAGTATAAATATTTCTCCGCCTTTGGTCATTAGTGTTGCTTTGAATACTAGGTCTATAGTGTTTTGTATGGACATCATGAAACGTGTCATGTTAGGTTCAGTTATTGTTACCATTTTTTTGTTTTTGATTTGTTCTTCGAATAGTGGTATTACGCTTCCGCGTGAGAATAGTACGTTTCCGAATCGTACGTTTGAGAATATTGTTTTACTTCTGCCTTTGTAGAAGTTGGCATCTATCATTAGTTTTTCTGCGAGTAGCTTTGTTGCCCCCATGGTGTTTACTGGGTTTACTGCTTTGTCTGTGCTTATGTTTATGACTTTTTTTACTCCTTTTTCTAGGGCAGTTTCTATTACGTTTTGTGCCCCTAGGACATTGGTTTTTATTGCTTCGAATGGGTTGTATTCGCATAGTGGTACATGTTTGAGTGCTGCGGCATGGTAGACTATGTCGATTCCTTCCATTGCTAGTAGTAGTCTTTCTTTGTCTCTTATGTCGCCTATGAGGAATCTTTTATTTTTATGGTTTCCTAGTTCCTGTGTCATTTTGAAGGTGCTGTCTTCATCGTTGCTGAATATTCTTACAACCTGTGGTTGGTATTTTAACAGGTTTTTTGCTATTTCGCTGCCTATACATCCTGTCCCTCCTGTTACTAGGATTTTTTTGTTTTTGAATGTGTTTTTTAGTTTTTGTTCCATATTTCACCACTCAACACATTTTGTTTATAATTTTTGTAATATGATCTATTTCTGTTTTTTTAAGTGTGGGATATAGTGGTAGTGTAAGAACTTTTCCTGATATTTTTTCGGTTTTTGGTAGGTCTCCTTTTTTGTAACCATGCTTCTGCCGGTAGTATGTTTTTAGATGTATTGGGTTGAAATAGATTTTTGTTAGTATTTTTTCTCGTGTTAGTTTTTGTTGTATTTTATCCCGTGTTTGTTTGTTTTTTAGTTGTATCGTATACATCTGGTAGACATGATTTGAGTTTTTTAGTTCAGTTGGTATTTTTATGTTGTTGTTTTTTGATAGTTTCTGGTTGTAATATTGTGCCTTGTTTTTTCTCATTTTTATGATTTTGTTGATTTTTTTCATCTGTGATAAAACTAGTGCGGCGGTCAGGCTTGACATCCGATAGTTATATCCTATTTGGATGTAATCCAGGTCTTTTGTTGTACTGAAGAAATTCTCTTGTTCTACTCTTCCATGTGATCTTATGAGTTTGAGTTTGTTGTAAACATTTTTGTTGTCTGTGAGAGTTATTCCTCCTTCGCCGGAGGTTATTATTTTGTTTTGACAGAAGCTGAATATTGATGTTTGACCATAGTTTCCTGCCATTTTTTTATTCAGATGTGCCCCTAAGGATTCTGCAGCGTCCTCGATCATTATGAGCTTATGATCATCTGCGATTTCCCGCAGTGCTTTGATTTCTTTGCATATTCTCCCACCTATGTGTACCGGTATGATCGCTTTGGTTTTTTTTGTGATTTTGTTTTTTACATCCTCAGAGTCAAGCCCATAGGTTTCATCCTCTATCTCAGTGAATACTGGTCTGGCGCCTGCTAGTATCACTGTGTTTGCTGTTGAGATAAAAGTGAAAGATGGAACTATCACCTCACCATTTGTGATATCATGTGCTAATAAAGCTGCATGTAATGCAGATGTTCCCGAGCTGAATGTGACTGCATGTTTTTTTCCAATGTATTTCGCGGTTTTATTTTCTAATTGTTCTATCTCTGGCCCTGTTGTCCAGTAGCTTCCACGTTTGATGACATTTGTTATTGATTGTATGTCATCGTTTTCCCAATAAATTTTAAAAAGCGGTGTTTTCCAGTTCATTCTTTTATCTTCCTAATTATTTTTATAGGGGCTCCATATGCGACTGTGTTATCTGGTATATCACGGTTTACAAAACTATGAGCGCCTATTATTGAGTTTTTCCCGATTGTTACACCTGGCATTACTGTGCTATGTGAGCATAGTTTCGCGTTTTCTTTGATTGTTATTTTTCCTTTTTTATTGTCAATTGTAGAAACCGTGTATAGTGAGCAGTGTGATCCGATTTGCACGTTTTTTTCAATTGTTACCCCATGTTTCGCGTTTATGTATGTAAATGCTCCTATGTCGGTTTTTTCTCCTAGTTTTAGTTTGTCTTTATGATGCACAAGGAAATGATATTTTGGGTGTAGTTCTCTGTCTTTTATTTCTGGTTGTTTCCAGTTTTTGAATCTATCCTCTGTCATAGGTTATTTTTTCCTCCACTCTTTTTTTAATAAGTGATTTGTTTTTGTATAAGGTTTTTGTCTATTTTTATATTTTTTAGGATTTTTACTATTCTTTTTGCTGTTTTTCCATCTCCGAATTTGTTTTCACATTTTTGTAGTTTCATTGTGAAGTTTTTATCATTTAGAGCATGGTTGACTGCTTTTATTATTTGTTGGCTTTCTGGTTTGACATCTATGGTGTTAGTTGATCTTTCTCTGCCTTGCTGTCGATTTCCTATGTTTATCACTGGTATTTTAAAAGATGGTGCTTCTATTATTCCACTGCTTGAGTTTCCGATCATGAGGTTTGATGATTTCATGATGCCTAGGTAGTCTTCATGTGGCATGTTTTCAATGATGTGTAAATATTTTTTGTTTTCATTTTGTTTTATCAGATCTATTAGTCTTTGTCCACCTGCATCACAATTTGGGAAAATCATAACTGTTTGCTCTTGGAGTTTGTCAAGAACTTGGAATAGTTCTTTCATCTGAGTGTAACCCTGATCTGGTAGGGTGGTTACTGGATGTTGAACTGCTAAGAAGGTTTTTTGTTTTTCATCGAGTTTGTATTTGTTGAAAATTTCTTTTTTGGATGGCAGTTTTTTATTTTTGATTGTATCAAGTGTGAGTGCTCCTACGATGTGTATTCTTTCTTTGTTTTCTCCCATTTTCTCGATGCGTTTAGCATTTTCTTCTGTATGGGTGAAGTGTATATGCGCTATTTTTGTGATGGAATGCCTGATGGATTCATCTATTCCACCGCTTACGTCTCCACCGTTTATATGTACTATTGGGATGTTTAGGTACATTCCGGCTAATGCTGCTGCAAGATGCTCAGTTCGGTCTCCTAGTATTATCATGATGTCTGGTAGGTTTTTGTTGAAGTATTCTGAGAGGTTTTGAACACCGGATGATAGGTAGATAGCCATGTCTTTTAGTGTATCTCCTTTGTATTTCATAGGTATTTTTACAGCTTGTGGGAAGTCTTTTTCCACGGTTTTGTAGGTGTTCCCGAATTGTGGTATTAGATGCATCCCTGTTATTATTGGTATTAGTTGTAATTGTTTGTCTTTTTGTATTTCTTGCATTAATGGCTTCAGGTAACCGTATTCGGCTCTTGTGCCTGTGATGACTGCTATTTTTTTCATTTTATCATTTCTGGTTTTATTATTTCATCTTTTGATATTGTTTGATTAGTTTTCTTTCCAATTATTTTCTCATAATCAGATGGTGGTAGTCCCGTTCCTGGTCTTTTTATTGTTATCATGTCTTTGTTGATTATTGTTCCTTTTTCGATGTTTTGTGTTGCGATTATGCTTTTTCTTACTAGGCTCATTATTTTTTCTTCAGAGAAGGTTGGTTTTTTATCAAAGCTTCCTAGTGTTTTTTCTGTGTTTCTGATCTCGTTTATCATCTGTTTCAGTTCATCTGGTTCAAGTGATGCCCTGTGATCTGGTCCTTCTAATTTTTTGCTTGTTGTGAAATGTTTTTCTATGATCACTGCTCCTAACGCTACTGCTAATGCTGGGACAGTGGTGCTAAGTGTGTGATCTGAGAAGCCGACTAGGCAGTTTAGTCGTTTTTGCATTGTTATCATAGCATGTAGATTTACTTCTTCTAATGGGCATGGGTAGTTAGTTGTGCAGTGTAACGCAATGATCTCATTATTATCATGTTTTCTGACGGTGTCTATTGCGTTTTGCACCTCAGACAATGTTGACATACCAGTGCCTAGTATGATGGGTTTATCTTTTTTTGCTACATGTTTTAACATTGGAATGTTGGTTATATCTCCTGATCCTATTTTGAAAGCTGGTACAAGTTCATCCAGGAAATCTATAGCATCAAACGAGTGAGGTGTTGAGAGGAAAATAATGTTTTTTTGATCACAGTATTGTTTTATTTTCTTGAAATCTTCATAGTTCAACTCGTAGTTTTTTATCATCTTTAGTTGATCAACAGGTTTACCCATGTTTTTTGAGACATACTCTGCTGAGTCAACATTGGATGCTACTACGCCTTCGGCTTTATAGGTTTGAAATTTTACAGCATCAACTCCAGAGTGGGCTGCGATGTCTACAAGTTTT
>Ga0272441_10011952_pt1 | contig 12782 bp, 12 predicted proteins | sample SSMProp6N_FD_193582 | JGI IMG/M metagenome (GOLD analysis project Ga0272441, IMG submission 193582) | Marine sediment archaeal communities from Little Sippewissett salt marsh, Falmouth, MA, United States - SSM-Prop-6N | ecosystem: Environmental > Aquatic > Marine > Wetlands > Sediment ...
TGGATGTCCGCGGCTTATGAAGGTGATGTTCGTGGTGATGTGAGTATACACACTTCATCTGCTACTGCATGAACGCACAAAGGCCGTCCTGAAGGACTGCCTTTGTGCGCTATATATTAAATACTTATTTCCTGCTAAGTTCATTGTATAGCATTTTTGCAACCCCAAGGTCAGAATTCTTTGAAACACTTACAGAGTACTGGTCATACAGCATGTCCTCGAAAACCTCTTCAGCAAATCCGCCATGCAGCCACTCATTCTTATGCACGGTCTTCCTCATTTCCTTTAGCATGCGCGAAACAAATATCGACTCCATTTCCCTGCACACGTCCATGAGCTTCCTGTCCACGGCCTTTTCACCCGCGCCTGAATTCCCCTTCTCCATTGTGGACTTAAGGGTTGACCTGAAATCCGGTCCGCCTTTCATGCTTTTCAGTTTTGCCTCACACGGCCTCTGGTATCGGATCCTTGCCGCGTCCACGAATCCATCAATTCCGGTCATATCTACCTCACAATAAGTTCGGCGTGCAGGGCCCCAGCGGCCTTGAGCGCCTTTAATATGGCAATAATGTCCCCTGTTGTGGCCCCGATCGAATTAAGCGCGTCCACCAGGCCTTTGACAGTGGCGGATTCCTCAATCATCGAGGCTGAAACCTTTTTACCCGAATTCTCTATCTCTATGGTCATTCCCTTTCTGCTCACCATGGACCCGGATATCCTGACCTCGCCGCCCGTCACTATGGTGCCGTCCCTCTCGCACACAACCACGCGCGCTTTAAGGCTCGGTGCAATCTCTATGCTCTCGATTGAAGCGATGAATTCCGGAAGGCCAATATCCTTTTTAATGGGCACCCGGATCTTTCCGTTGTCAGTCATTACCGGCTCGATTCCGCTGTATTTTTCAGTTATGGCCTTGATGATCCTGTCCGCCATTGAATAGTCCCAGTGCCTCAGCACCAGGAATATGCTGTCATTTACCACGATTTCTGGTTTTATCCCGCGTTCCACCACACCGCCGTTGCTGATAACAGCGACTGTTTTCACGCTTCTGCGCCCGTTACTGTTTCCCGGAACTGAAAGAGGTCCCTGGGCTGCAACATACGCTAGATTGTCAGCCCCCCTTAGCGGAGACTGTACAAGTATTCCCCCCTCAAGGGACTTGGCGTCACCGAGAGAGGAGACCGTGATGTCCACCCTGTCACCAATCCGTACAAACGGCGGAAGCTGCGCTGTAACAAGCACTGCAGCAGTGTTCCTGGATTCAATTTCATCATTTTCCATGCCCAGGTTTTTGAGCAGGTTTTTCAGTGTTGCCTGTGTAAGGGGCGACTTTGTGTCTCCAGTACCCTGGAGCCCGACCACGAGCCCGTAACCGTAGACCTGGTTCTCCTTGAGACCGTCAATACTGCCCAGGTCCTTTATCTTTACTGATATTTCAGAAAATGCCGCGCCTGCAACCAGGCAGACAGCGCACATCATAAAAATTATAATTCTGTGTCTTACGGCTGCTCTCATTATCGTGTCAGCTCCCTCAGCATTTTCTGCAGATAGTCAATTATAATACGCTGCTTTTCTTCTTCAGTAAGCTCAACTGAGGCCTTTTCATCCTTTCCCGGTTTCGGCCGGCGTATTGCGATGCCTTCCTTTGTGGTACTTATGTCCATGCGGAGGTCAGCCACGTTTTCCGCAGCTATCCTTCTTCCCTTTACAAAGGAAGGATTTACAAGCCCGGTAACTGTTATCCTGTTTGATATGCCGTTTACCGCGTATGTTCGGGAACCGGCGATTCTGAAAAGGCCCCCCGCGGCCCTGTTCCTTATCGTGGCTGCAATGGATAGGCTTATCCTGCCCCGTCCGCTGAAGCGTACCCTGTCAGTGCCTGAGAGTTTCCTGTCCGAGGTGACCTTTGGCAGAAAACCGGTAATATTTACGTCAGGTGATGAAGAGACTGTGGCGCTCCTGTCATCAGATACCGACATGTTAAAATTCATTCTTGACATGTCCCTTATCTCAACAATAAGCACGTCACCGGCCCTCAGGTTTGCGCCGGATGAATATATATTCCTGTCAACCCACAGGGTTTTCGCTCCTGCGCCCGCGGCCAGGAAAAGAAGCATAATGATGGCAGATGTCCCTTTTCGTATCATTGTTCTGAAATTACCATCCTGTCAGCGATTATCCTTCCTGTTGCCGTCCTCTTCTTTTTCAGGCGGACCTGTATCGACTCGCCCGCGCAGCCGTTATTTAGGGCCGTGCCGGTCAGCTCGATCCGGATCAGTCCCTTCCTGTAAACAAAGGTAACAGGGTCTCCCTGCTTTATATCAGACGCTTTCGCTTTATCCCCTGTATCATTCTTTTCAACGCTGGTGGATACCCGTGTGGCGCTGCCCACAATCATAACGCACCCGTGAAATTTATTTTTCATCAGCCCGAGGATCTCTGTCCGGTCAATGAATCCGTCACTGTAAATTGAACTGTCAATCCTGATCCCGGGTATCTCTTGATCCCCTCTCCTGTCACTTTCAATCCTTGCTATATCAGATAGGCTCAATTCAGCGTCCGGATTATTGATTACAGGATACAGGTAAAGTGTGACCCTCGCCCACGCAGCCCCGGGCGCAAGCAGCATGCATGCCAGGAAAAGTGTTGCTGCTTTATGCTTCATTACCTCTTAAGTCCTATGGCTGTAGCAAGCATTGAATCAGATGTCTGTATCGCCTTGGAGTTTATCTCGTAGGCGCGCTGCGCCACGATCATGTTCACCATCTCTTCAACCACCTTAACGTTTGACATCTCAAGAAAGCCCTGGTGGGTCTTTGCCATTCCCTCTATGCCGGGCTGACCCGGTATCTCCTCTCCTGACGCAGGAGTTGTCTTGAAGAGGTTTCCCCCTATGCTTCTGAGACCTGCTGGATTTACAAACCTGTATATTTCAAGCTGTCCTGTTTCTACAGGATCGTCCTCGCCCACGATCTTTACCGTCACCCTTCCGTCAGGACTTACGGAGAGTGTTTCCATGATAAAATTTTCCGGAAGCACCAGGGGCGGTTCAAGAAGATACCCGCTCGATGTGACGACCTGCCTGCTTGAATCAATCTTGAATGAGCCGTCCCTTGAATAGGCTACAGTACCGTCATAGAGCTGCACCTTGAAAAATCCTTCACCCTCCAGCGCCAGGTCAAGCTTGTTCCCGGTCGCCTGCAGGCTCCCCTGGGAGAACATCTTCTGGGTGGCCGAGACCTTTACGCCATGTCCGACCTGTATACCTGTCGGCACCTCGGTTATCTCTGTTGCCGGAGTGCCCGCCATGAGTATTGTCTGGTAAAGCAGGTCTTCGAACTCTGCCCTCTGCTTTTTAAAGCCCGTGGTGTTTACATTGGACAGGTTGTTCGATATGGTATCGATATTAAACTGCTGCCCCACCATTCCTGACGCAGCTGTCCAGAGTGATCTCATCATAATATATACCCCTGCTTTCTGATTAAATAGGCGCGGATATTACTTCATTAATATTACCCGCGTTATTATTATTTTCGGTTTGATTTACTTCTATATGTTGGATTTTTTATTAAATTAGAAATTTTATTCTATACATATTTTTTAGTCCTGCATAATCTGGGCATCGTATTTTTGGACAAAGTGTTGTTGAATGAACATCTTTTTATCTTTCACAGCCCGGTTCCATAAGATTAATTTGAGGTTTATAATGAAAAACAGAGTACTCATGATTTTCCTTGCCTGGGCCATGTGCATTTCATGTGCCACAGCAGGAGTTAAAGATACAGACACATCCATATTCTCCATTACAGATGATAAAATCAACACTGATTCCATACAAAACGGGCCAATCCGGCTTGAGTGGCCTGATAAAACACTTAAAGCAGTTGGAAAAGTAAAAAATGGCTTGAAATCCGGTATATGGAAATTCTATTATGAGGGTTCAGGCGGTAAGAAAATTCTTGCATCAGGTTCCTACGCGGACAATGCTAAAACAGGTGAGTGGCGTGAATACTACCCAACAGGCAGTCTTTACAGAAAAATCCATTACCTGAATGGAGAATATAACGGTCCTGTTGTCATTTTCTATAACACCGGCATAGCGTACACGCAGATATGGTATAGAAACGGTGTAAAGAACGGCAAGTTCCAGGAGTACTACAGAGACGGGAAGCCAAAGGAAATATCCTTTTTCAGGGAAGGAAAACTTCACGGCCAGACGAATCTCTATTATCCTGACGGCAGGAAACAGGCGATAGGCAGCTATACGAACGGGGAAAAGAGCGGCACGTGGACAATATATTCCCGGAGCGGGAAAATAATGGAAAGGGGAAATTACAGTAAAGGTAAAAGAACAGGCACATGGCTGTTATTTAACGAAAACGGGGAAAAAACGGCTGAAAAAAATTACTGATTCACCCGCTTACCCCGGTATGACAGATAATACCCGGACGCGGCCTCTTACCTGAACAACCGGTATTTTATTTCCAACACCTGGAGGGGAGTGATGGCAGTAAGAAAAAGAAGGATCATTGACAGGAGACTTCAGCTCAAAACGACCTTTTCGGTCATCTGTATTACTACAATCGCATTTCTTGTACTTATCGCATTTGTAAGCATGAATGCGACTAACAACAACAGGGAGATCAAGTCCACCATCACTGAACTTAACAGGGCAGTCGAAGCTGAAGACAGCACTGTAAAATCCTTTCTTCTAAATTCAAAAAACAGCAATATCTCCCGGGAATCATATCGCAATAAAATTGCGGAAGACCATGACCGCCTGGTCAACGCCATGATGCATAACATTGAACTTCTTAATAAATTTGTGCGTCAGAACCTTCAGCTTATCACTTTTATAATAGTCCTTGTAATGGTACTTGGCATCATTCTTTATTTCTATCTCATACAGATAACACACCGCATTGCGGGGCCGATTTACGTGATATCAAGATATGTTGATGACATTATCGCGGGAAACGAGCCCGAGTTCAGGGACCTGCGGGAAAAGGACGAGTTCAAGGAGTTCCATGACAGTTTTATAAAAATGGCGGAACTCATAGAATTGAAGAAAGGGGAGAATAAATAGCGGGAGATTAATGCCTCAGACAACCAGGTCCGCGAGCCTGAGGACAAGCTCTTCGGAATCTTCCCATCCCAGGCAGGGGTCTGTAATTGATCTTCCGTATTCATCACCTGTGGGGTCCTGCGAGCCCTCCAGCAGGTAGCTCTCAATCATAAAACCGCGCATAATTGAGGTAAGCTTCGGTGTATGCCTTATGTTTGCCATGACCTCCCTGACGATCCTGGGCTGTTCCATGTACCTCTTTCCAGAATTTGAATGGTTCGCATCAATAATAATTGCCGGATTCTTCAGTTCCCTTTTATGATACATATCAGTAAGCGATAGCAGGTCCTCGTAGTGATAATTCGGTATATGGTTCCCGTACCTGTTAACAGCTCCCCGGAGTATGGAATGTGCCAGTTCATTGCCTGTTGTTGACACCTCCCACCCGTTATACACGAACACATGCGGGTTCTGCGCCGCCTGTATTGAATCAACCATAACCTTCATGTCACCGGATGTGGGATTTTTCATGCCAACCGGAACATCAAGCCCGCTCACTGTGAGCCGGTGCTGCTGGTTCTCAACGGAACGAGCTCCCACGGCAACGTATGAAAGAAGATCTTCAAGGTATGGATAGTTACCCGGATACAGCATTTCATCAGCAGCGGACAGGTGTGATTCTGAAAGCGCCCTTATGTGCATCCTTCGTATTGACTTAAGTCCCAGCACCATGTCCGGTTTTTTCTGGTGGTCAGGCTGGTGAAACATCCCCTTGTATCCCTGCCCTGTTGTTCGGGGTTTATTCGTATAGATCCTGGGTATAATAAAAAGCTTGTCCCTGACCTTTTCCTCGAGCCGCGAGAGACGTGTAACATATTCGCACACCGCGTCCTCGTTGTGCGCGGAACAGGGTCCAATAAGCACCAGGAGCCTGGGGTCCCTTCCGGAAATAATATCCGCGATTTCCATGTCCCGCTGTTTTTTCACATACTTCAGGTCATCTGAAAGAGGAATGGAACTCAGGGTCTCTTGTACAGATGGGAGCTGTTTAATGTTTATTATACTCACGCTGATATTCCTTTTCCGGCATTGTCCCGTCTCATGAGTAGTATTCCACAGCGTTCCTGAAAATTTTCACGCCATCGCTCTCTTCGGGCATTTCTTTACCCTGCCGCATGTATGACTCCCTTAACAGTGTCCAGTCATCCCTCTGTGTGAAAAACATCCCCCGTTCAGGATGAGGCATCATGCCGGTTATTCTTCCTGTACTGTCGCATATTGACGCTATATCATTCATTGATCCGTTCGGATTAAACGGAAACTCTCCGCCGGCAGGCTCACCGTTCGGTCCTGAATAGCGCATTACCACAAGGCCCCTGTTTTCAATTTCATCAAGCACACCTGCAGGCGCGTAGAAATTCCCCTCACCGTGTGCGACAGGAACATGTATCTTTTCAATACCCCTGGTAAAGACGCTGGGCGAACCTTTTTCCACAAGCAGGTCCACCCATGAGCACTGGTACCTGAAAGTCCTGTTGTGTTCAAGCGCTACTTCAGCCTCACCCCCGGATCCACCCAGGGCGGGTATTACTCCGATGTTGACCATCACCTGGAAACCGTTACATATGCCGAGCATCAGGGTGTCGCGCTCGAGAAAGGAGCGCAGTTCATCAATAAGATTGTTCTTTATCCTGTTAGCCAGTGCCTTTCCGCTCCCTGTATCATCCCCGTACGAGAAGCCGCCCGGGAAAATAAATATCTGGTAACTGTCAAGCATTGAAGGATTATCAATAAGATCATTTATATGAACAATAACAGCTTCAGAACCAGCGTATTCAAAAGCGTAACGTGTTTCATCATCGCAGTTAATGCCGTATCCTGTCAGCACAAGTGTTTTCGGTTTCGCCATCTGAGTTTTCCTGTGACCCTTAATTCATGATCCATGCCGTGTTCTCTGTCAGAACCCGGAGAATCTTCCCCTGTATGATTCGAGCAGGGATTCAATCCCTGTGTTAATTATCACTTTGCCTTCCACCCCGCGCACCTCGATCCCGGTGCTGCCGGAAACGCTGCCGATCAATCCCACAGGTATTCCTTCAAATATCTTTTCAAATTGCTCGCGTTTTTTTTCTTCAACAGATACGAGGAACCGTCCCTGGGTTTCGGAAAAAAGCAGTGTATCGTTTCTCGCGGCATCCAGCGCAGGCAGATGGGACAGTTCAGCGCTGAATCCTCTCCTCCCGGCCATGGCGCTTTTTGCAAGTGCTATACCGAGTCCCCCGCGCTCTATGCTTATTCCTGATGCTATAAGCCCGGCTTTAAGGGCTGCCTCGTATTTCCTGTAACGCTCCGCGAATATGTCCGCGTCAACACGGGGTACAGTATCACCTGTCCACGCTTTTCCGGAATTTTTCATGCCCGTGTATGCCAGGTATTCGCTCCCCCCGGTCTCGTTTGCTGTGTCGCCTATCACGTAAATAAGGTCCCCGGGGAACTTGAAGTCAATGGTCTGGCATTTCCGGATATCCTCGACCACGCCGATTGATGATATGAGCAGAGTCGGCGGTATTGATATCATGACCTCATTGAGCTCTTCATCATATCCGCTGAAATCATTGAACATACTGTCCTTGCCCGATATATACGGGGTGCCGTAGGCAACGGCAAAATCATAGCATGCCCTTGCCGCGTCCTTCAGCCTTGCCAGGCTCTCGGGGTTGCCGGAGTCTGTCCAGCAGAAGTTATCGAGTATGGCCATAATGTCCAGGCTTCCTCCCGCGGATACGGCGTTACGTATTGCAGTATCAATTGAACATGCAGCCATCCAGTAGGTGTCAATGTCGCTGTATGAGGGATAGAGTCCCTGTGACATCACCACTCCCCTGTATGAATCGTAAACAGGCCTGATTACAGAGGCGTTGCCGTTTACCCGCCCCTGTCCCTGCAGCGGTTTTATAACTGAATTTCCCTGCACCTCATGATCATACTGGGCGGAGATAAATTCGTAGCCGGCGGTGTTCAGGGTCCCGACCATGTCGGTAAACACCTCTGTCATGTCCCCGGGCTCTTTGAATTCCGGTGAAATCAGTTCCTTCACGACCGGCCTGGTAGTCAGGGATTTACGTGGTAGGCCGTCATGGAGAAAACCCATGTCAAGGTCAAATATTTTTTCACCGCCCTTTGTAACAACACCGCGGTCGCTTTCATTGAAGTTCCCGATAACAGTGGCCTCAACTCCCCTGCTCTTCATGAGTTCAAGGAATTCATCGCACTTTTCAGGGGGCACGGACAGTGTCATACGCTCCTGCGACTCGCTTACCCATACCTGCCAGGGTGAAAGTCCGGGGTACTTCAGCGGAACACTGTCCAGGTCCACTTCAAAGCCTCCGCACTCACGCGCCATCTCCGCGACAGAGCAGGACAGGCCGCCAGCGCCATTATCTGTTATTGAATTATACAGTCCGCGGTCCCGCGCTTCCCTTACAATTGCGTCCGATAATTTTTTCTGAGTGATCGGGTCCCCTATCTGAACTGCGGTGGCGGGACTCCCTGAGGAAAGGGCTTCGGAAGAGAAGGTTGCGCCGTGTATGCCGTCGCGCCCTACCCGGCCTCCAACCATAACAATACAGTCACCCGGCATGGCCTTTTTCATTACTGATGACGCGCCATTTACCTCCTTTGGAAGGAGGCCCACTGTACCCACAAAAACCAGGGGTTTACCCTTGTAACGGTCGTCAAAGTAGACAAATCCCTGGGGAGTTGGAATCCCGGAGGTGTTTCCGCCCACGTTTACACCGTGGATCACGCCGTCCATTATCCTCCTGGGCGGGAGCAGGCTGCTTTTACCGTCCCTGTCACGGTACAGGGGTTTTGTGTCAGCCGGATCTGCAAAACAGAAACCGTACCTGTTCGCTACTGGCCTTGCAGCCATCCCGAACCCGATGGTGTCCCTGTTCACTCCCACGATGCCTGTTATAGCGCCCCCGAACGGGTCAAGCGCGCTCGGGCTGTTGTGTGTCTCAACCTTGTCAGAGATCACATACTGTTCATTAAACTCTATTCCGCCCGAGTTATCTTCAAAAACCGAAAGGCAGAAGTCCTTATCTCCCTTCTCCCTGCGTATCCTTACAGTTGCTTCCCTTATATACTGTTTAAAAATCCCTTCAGTAACTTCATCAATCTCAGCCGCGAATATGGTATGCTTGCAGTGCTCGCTCCATGTCTGGGCTATTGATTCCATTTCAATATCCGTTGGATTTCTCTTCTCTTTTTCGTTGAAATAGTCCTTTATTACATGCATTGAAAGCATGTCAAGTGCAAGCGGCCCCCTTCTCGTTCCGTCAGGGTCCTGAATCCCCTTTTTGCCGAGTTCTTCAAGCTTATCATTCGGGACGTTAAGGTCAACCATGTCAACCTCAGGACGTTCAGCTATGCTTACAACAGGAAGTTCAGAACCCATTCCGCCTTCCCGCAGGTATTCATCCGATGACAGTATCTTTATCCGCTGTATCAGGGGATTGTGAAGTTCGCGGCCGATATTCTCAGCTTTTTCCCTTGTGATCTTCCCGCTGAAAAAATATGTGACAGAAGAAAAAACGGACTTTTCCGGGTCAAGTCCTGTTTTGAGCAGGTCCTCGATTGATTCCCTTACCGTGTGCGCCACATTGTCAGTCACGCCCGGGAGGAACCCTATTTCAAGGGCATAATCAAATTCAGCAGGCGACCAGGGATCATTTATTACAAATCCCTGCGTGACCGGCTGTATAAGAAGCCCGGCAACCTTTTCCGCATCCTTCCGGTCAATGTCGGCATCAACAAGATAATTATCAGTTATGGTGATGCTGTCCAGGTCATACCCGAGGGAGGCAATTCTGTTTCTTATTACTTCTCCACGGTAATCCCTGGCCAGGTAAAACACCTCAATTCTATATCGCGCAGTATTCATATGCAGCTCCTGAGATGTCGAGTTCTAAAGGAGGCCGGATAAATTGTCCACATTTTTTTCTGACATCATTATTAAATACCTGTTAAAAAACAGGGCTTTCCGCGTGTACATGGAAAGCCCCGTGTGTATGGTCATTACCTGTCTTCTGTATGATCAGTCAGCACCGCCCATGACTTCATCAGCAGGATAAAGGCCCTCAATCTGTTCAGCGTATTTTTCATTCACAATCCGGCGCTTGACCTTCTGTGTCGGTGTCAGCTCCCCTGAATCCTGGGTCCATTCAGCATTGAGCAGCCTGAACCTGCGGATCTGCTCAACACGCGCGAACTGTTTAGTGAATTTTGCAATCTCTTTTCCAATCATATCCACAACTTCGTCCTGCATGATAAGGTCATTGTCATCGGAAAAATCTATGCCGCTTTTCTTTGCCCATTTTCGCAGCTCCTCAAATGCGGGAATGACCAGTGCGGACAGGTATTTGCGTTTGTCTCCTATAACCGCGACCTGTTCAATATACCTGGATGCCTTGAGGCTGTTCTCGATATTCTGCGGCGATATATTTTTACCCCCTGCAGTTACAATAATATCCTTGATCCTTCCTGTAATTGTCAGGAACCCGTCCTCGTCAATGACACCGATGTCACCTGTTTTAAAGAAACCGTTTTTGGTAAAGGCCTCTTTCGTGGCTTTCGTGTTCTTGTAGTATCCCTTCATTACCTGCGGGCCCTTTATGAGAACCTCTCCCTCGTCTGATATCTTTACCACGGTCTTGGGTATAGGGGGTCCAACCGTTCCGGGCTTGATATGCGTTGGCCTGTTATAGTTGGTCACAGGGGTCGTTTCAGAAAGGCCGAACCCCTCGAGTATTTTCACACCCATTCCGAGAAAAAATTCCGCGTCAGACACGGACAGCGGCCCGCCCCCGGATACCGCAAACTTCAGCTTGTCAAGACCAAGGGCCTCCTTGAGCTTGGAAAATATTATTTTATCGGCAAGGTCATATTTTTTCGCAAACAGCCCTGTGCGCGGCCTGTTATTGCATATATAGGGAAGATTTTTCCTTGCAATATTCACGGCCCAGTTAAATATTCCCTTCTTCAGCCCGGAAGCGTCAGCCATCTTGGACAGGATTCCGGCGTGTACCTTTTCATATATCCTGGGCACACTAACAATTATAGTGGGGCGCACCTCCTGGAAATTTACCATGAGGGTTGAAATATCCTCCGCGAAAGCGGTTTTTGTTCCTGAATATATTGCGCCGTATTCCCCAACTGCCCGCTCAAGTGAATGGGAAAGAGGGAGAAAGGAGAGGAAAACATCGTCCTCGTCAATAAGGTGTTTCACGTCCTCGTATGTATTTTTCACGTCCTGGACAAAATTATCATGGGTCAGCATGACACCCTTGGGATTTCCTGTTGTACCCGAGGTGTAAATGATGGTGGCAAGATCATCAGGTTTAACCGCATTTATCCTTTTCTCAAAATTCCCCCTGTTCCTGTATTCCTGGCCTTTTTTATACACATCTGCCATTGAGACAACACCGGCCTTTTTTTTATTAAGCTCATCAATAATAATAACTGACTTCATTTTCGGGAGATTTTTACGGACCTTGAGCACACGCGCAAGGTGATCCTCTGTCGCGGCAAAGCATATCTTTGAATCAGAGTTTTCAATGATATAGGCGGCCTCTTCAGGTGAATTTGTTGCATATATCGGTACATTTACCGCACCGATTGAAAGTATGGCAAGATCAACCACCCACCATTCATACCTGTTCGGAGAGAACAGCGCAACCTTGTCACCCTTTTTTATGCCTTCGGACATCAGGTAGCACGCGACATCACGCACCATCCGGCCCACTTCATTCCAGGATATATCCACGTATGTCCCGTCCTTCTTAAAGGAACAGCACGCCCTGTCCCCGAGGCTCATGACCCTGTTCTGAAATATCGCAGCCATTGTTGTTTCTTTATACTTAGCCATCATTCCTCCATGTAGAAATACTTTTTGTTTTTTTTAAGCATAAATTCCTGAACATATATTTTTGTGTAAAAATTAAAAATTATACCCTCACCCTTCGCCGTCTTCGACAGCATGGATAATAGAGCATTTTTACCTGCTATAAGTTAAGGAATAAATACTTTTTTAATTAGTGTTTTTATATATGGTAATATTGGATAGACCATATTTTAAATTTTGTCAACTTATTAATTAGCAGCCGCGCTGATGCGCTTTTACAGAAGAGTTAAGGCTTAACCTGTAAATCCAGGGGATTTTACAACAGTATATTTAATAAATCCTGCTTTTCAAAACAGGTATTGTTTCAGGTTTACCGGACAGGGTACGTGATCATGACGAGGCGTAGCGTACCAGGTAATCACCCAGTGCCTTGTGCAGTGTCATAACAGCAAGTATTGCGCAGTGCAGGTGGTCATCAGGCAGGCCGCTTATTCCATCTACAACCATTCCGGGCGACAGGTTCATGGCTTCTTTAATTGTCCTGCCGATTGCAAGGCCGGCAGCAGTGTGAGCGCACATGTCCGTATACTCACATCCGTCAGCGTGGAAACGTATGTCTTTTATAATTAATTCCTTTATTACAAGATAGAACTCCATCTCGTCCCCGCACGCTCCCCTTATGTACGCTGAAGCGTCCGGATCATTCATTCTTCCTGCAAATTGAGATTTACCGTTTTTCATGGACCGCCTTCCGTTCAGTTCTCCGGATATATGAACATCAGTGCCATATTTTGCAAGTCAATTTCAGTTAAG
>Ga0272441_10011953_pt1 | contig 12782 bp, 10 predicted proteins | sample SSMProp6N_FD_193582 | JGI IMG/M metagenome (GOLD analysis project Ga0272441, IMG submission 193582) | Marine sediment archaeal communities from Little Sippewissett salt marsh, Falmouth, MA, United States - SSM-Prop-6N | ecosystem: Environmental > Aquatic > Marine > Wetlands > Sediment ...
CAAGTTTTGGCCTCTAATTACAGCATATTTTTTCCCACCATTAGGAAAAGAATCTGTCATTCCAACAGGAGTTGGTTTAGGTATAGACCCATTGGTTATGGCTTTATCAATTGCTTTTGTAGATATAGTTGTTGCATTGTTTTTACTTTGGAATTATGATCTGGCAAAAAAAATACCTCTTATAGGAAAATTCATGATAAAAGTTGAAGACATTGGTAAAAGTACATCAGATAAATATTCCTGGATAAAACCCCTACGTTTTATTGGAATAGTATTATTTGTAATAGTTCCTTTTCAAGGCTCAGGTGGACTAGTTGGATCAATTCTAGGTAGACTTTTTGGTATGAAACCCTGGAATACTTTTTTTGCAATAGCTATTGGGGCAATTATTGGTACTATGATAATTGCTTATTTTTCAGAAGCGATTAAATCAGTTTTTATACAAAATTTCCTACTTGGCATTCTTATAATTATTATATTAGTTGTTATTGGGATAATGGTTTTTATCTATAAAAAAAGTAAAAATAACAATAAATAGGTAATTTTATTATTGAATTGGTTTTTGATAAGATATGTACAATAAAGCCTTTATAAGAATAAATATAAAATTATAATTAATAATATTAAAAGAAACATATTTAAACTGATAAATATACATATAAAATATCTAATGGGAGGCAATAAAGCCGCATGAATAAAAAAATAGTTGGAACTATGATACTTGTAAGTATATTATTTTCAATATTAGTTCCAGCTAGTATATCACAATCTGAAGAAAATGATTGGTGGAATAAAAAATATGATTTCAGAGAAGAAGTTTTTATTCCAATAGATACAAGTGAAGAACAAGCCGTAAATCAACCTATTGATCAAAAAATTAATTTCAATAATTCTTGTTGGACTAAATCCAAAACTGAATATTCCATAAGAGTTGTATTTCAAGAAGACGGTTATTTCAAAGAACTTGATTCTCAAATTTATGATTTAGATCCTATAGATGACACACATATCAAATCATGCAGAGTTGTCTTTTTAATCCCAGATATTGCAACAGGTGATGAAAAATATTATGTTTACTATGATGATGAAGAAAAACCATCACCAAATTACACAGATCATGTCTCTTTAGGAGAATCAGAATATAGTTATGAACTTGCCACAGGAGTTTATTTTGAATCAAAGTTTTTTAAAATAACTGAAGAAGGTTATATTGTATATGCTGTAGCTAAAGAAGGAGAAGTAAGTATTTTTAACGAACCTTCAACTCTTCAGGTAACAAAATTAAAACCAGGAACTACTGAAGTTAAACCGAAAAATGCAGAATTATTATTGTCATTTGATTTTATTTATTGGTGGAAAGATTTCCAAGGAAATGGAAAAGCATGGCCTTCTAGATATACTTCAGAAATAAATGTCAAAAATAAAAAATATGAAGATGGCAACTTAATGGTAAAATTCGGTATTGAAGCAAGTGATGAAGAGAACTCGCTTAAGAGTACAGTTTTTTTCAAATACTATTATAATCCAGGTGAAGATAAAAAGCTTCATGCTCATGTAAAACATGAGGTTACAAAACATCCTTTGCCTACTGGATTTGATATCGATGCAAGTCTTGCTAGATTTACTTTTGGTACTGTAAAAAGTAGTACTATTGATGATTTGAATTTTGGAATAATACCAGATTATTTACACTTTTTCAATGAAGAAAATAGAGTAATACCGTTTGAGGTACCTTATGCTGATAGTATTAATCATTGGGAAGTATATATCGATAATGAAGATGATTATGATCTTTCAAATTTAGCTTGGCTATCTTTAGACAATGGTGAAACTGGAAAAGCACATGGTATTATTTTTAATTCAAGTCAGGTTTTAAAATCAGGAGATGATGAGCAAAATGGAATAGAGCTACATTTTATTGGAGGAAAAGGAGTTCCATTACCTGGTTTTGATATAAGAGTATACAACCTATACTTGATGAGAAACAAAAATGAACCAGAAATTGGAAAAGATTTAGAAATACCAAAAAATTATGTTGTCGAATACGATGCAGAATTTTTTACAGCAGAAAATGGCGGATATAAAACAATCGAAAAAGAAGCAAGTATATATCAAAAATTAATAAATTACCAATCCACAGAAAATGGCAATATTACAGATGGCGATGAAGAAGGCGAAAGATATTCACTAAAAGTATATGGATTTCTACCTCAATCTATTAAAACAAAAATAAAACTTTTAAGATTGTTATTGCAAAGACCTTATGTCAATGTTGAATTGTATAACCAAGAAAGTTCTTTTTCTGGAAGACTGGGAAGAATTCCAATAACTGAGGATTTTAAAATCGATTGGAGAAACATAACACTCTTTCAAAAATACATATTTAAATCTCTAAAACCAGGTACATACATCTTAAAAATATGGCTAGAAAATACACTACTGGATGACAAAAGAGAACTAATCGGTGTAGATATTATAGAATTTAAAAAAGACACCACCATAACAATATTTTGTAAACCAGAAGGAAAAATCAGCATAAATGTTCTTGATCAAAATCAAAAAGGAATAGAAAACGCAGAGGTATATCTAATAAAAAAAGATATGGTAATTGCCCAAAATATTACTAATTCAAATGGTAACGCCATATTTGGCGCACCTTGTGGTTTATTTGAAAAATATAAACTACGTGTCGTATACAAAGGTTTTTTAATTAAAGAAGAAGAAATAAAACTTGGAACTAGTACTAAAATAATACCTGTCAAAAAAGAATATAATTTTGATGTCCATGATTTCAAAGTTGAAATCAAAGATTCAAAGGGAACAGGGGCGTCTACAGATATCAAAATTAATTTGATAAGCGATAAAATGCAATACCCAAAAAAATTAGAACCTGATAAAATATCTGATGGGATTTATTCATTTGATAACTTATATCCAGCCAATTACAATCTAACAATTGATTACAATAAATTCAAAATGCAAAAAAATATCAATATACCAGACTCTGACAACATTTTGATAAATCTTTATGATCTTAACGCATTAATAAAAGATACTTGGAATCTTACCCCTGAATTAACATTAGATGTATCTTTGAAAAGCCTTGATTTCAAAGAAAATGCAGTAGCAACACTTTACTCAAAAAATAAAGGAGTATACTCTTATAAAAATCTATTACCAGGTAAGTATGAACTTAAAATAAATTATAAAAAATTTCAGATAATTGAAAATGTAAATATCCCCGAAGACTCTAACTTAGAATTGATTTTCCCAGCTGAATTTTATATCAATACGACTCTTTATGATACACATGGAGATCCTCTGACAAATGCCCAATTAAAACTTATAAGAAATGACAGAGAAGTTAGTAAAACGTCAGATGAAAACGGTAATGTATCATTATTCTTACCACCTGGAAAATACAGAGCTGAAATTTATTATGATAAAACGTTAGTTGCCGAGAGAAATATAGATTTTTCAAACGAAAAAACTTATTCAATTGTTACAAAAAATGAACCAATATACCCATGGATAGTAATTATTTTGATGACAATTACAAGTATTATTCTTGGAATTATTTGCTTTAAAAAAGCAAAAAAAATGTTTTTCCTAAAAATACTTGCAATAATAATTGTATTTATGGCTTTAGTATCACCATGGTGGACATTAAAGGGATCCACAGATGAATTAAATGTAAAACAAACAACAGAGTTTTATTTAATGCCAGTTAAAATGGTTAACCTAATAACAAGTGATAATGCAACAAGTGGAGAAATAATAACAATTAAAGAAGACCTGAAAAAAGAATATGATTTTTTTGGCACAAAAATTGAATTAGATTTTAAATCTGCAATGTCTTTATTAACAATTATTATGTTTATCAGTTTTATTGGTATAGCATTAAATATATTGTTTGAAAAAATCAATAGAAAAAGATTTGCATTTTTATTTCTAACATTGGCATTTATTGCCTATATATGTATCTTTATTGGATTTAACTTTGGAATGTCAGAGTTTATAAACGAAGCAGTTGGTAGCTTCAGTGGAAACGGAGAGTTAAATGTTTATATACCTGGAGAAATGGGCTCTGTAACAGTTCAAAGTAATTGGGGACCATCAATAGCCTATTATTTATATCTGGCTTCTGTTTTAATCATAGGATTTGTTTTTTTCTATAAGTTAATAAATACAATACATTTTAGAATTAAGAAAAAATCTACAAAATGAGAAAAATATAAGTTCTATGAAAATATTATAAGTCAAAAAATATGGGGGAACCACCGGTGAATGATAAACCTAAATTGCTATATGCATTAAGTACGCTTTGGGCATTGTTGGGTTTAATCTTTTTGATTTTAGGTGTTCTTTCTCTATTTCTTGCCATCTATATTCTATCCCCTGAATCAGAGTATTCATCTTTTTATCCAATGTTATTCTTTGGAGCTTTTTTCCTAACAACTGCATTACTTGTGTTTGGATGTATTTTTGTCATTTTTGCATATGAAACATATAAGGCAAAAATGTGGGCATGGAATGCTGGTGTAATAATTTCAACTATATTTATTGTAATTTTTAGCTTCATGCTAGGATCAATAATGATTACAGCACTATTGTTTAGGGACCCTTATTTTTCAATCCCAGTTCTCCTGGTAATTATGATTGTTTTTTTAAATGATTTAGGAATAATATTTTTAATAACTAGACCGATTATCAAAAAATTCATGATGACTTAATAACTAAAAAAGAGATTTTTTTATATTGTGATATTTATTTCTCCAAGCATTCTATTGATAATGTAACCTGGAGCCTCAATAAGCAAATCTTTGTATGATGAGTTTGGTATTACATCAGATTTGCTAAGTTCTTTTGCCTTTTTAACATGTTTTTTAATTTCAGATAAATAGAAGTTCTCAATTTCATCTTTATGTTTGACAAATTTCCTCTTAATCTGCCATGCTTTTAAAGAACCCTTTTTAATTGTATTTTTTTCAAGCTTGTTTAACAAAGGAAGAACTACACTGTCTATCATTTCACCATTTGCCAGATCAACAAGATCATCAGCGAGTTGATATGCAAGACCAATTTCTCTACCATAATCTGCAAATACTTTTAGAATGTCACCGGCCATATCTGCTTCAAGAGCTCCTGCTTTACATGCTGATGAAAATAATACAGCTGTCTTTAAATCAATAATTTTACCATAAGCTTCAAAAATAGCTGATTTTGTTGGGGACATCTTTGTGCCAAATCCATTTTTGTTAAAATTTACCTCATCTATTTCCCCGTTTACAACTTCATTCCAGGATTCAACATATAATTTTGCTACTTCTTTTCCATGAGAAAGAGCTATTTCAAAACCATTTGCAAGCATTTTATGACCAGTTAATATTGCTTTTCCAATTCCCTCTTTAACATGTAATGCCTGTCTTCCTCTACGCAGAACATCTTTATCAATTATGTCATCATGAACTAATGATGCACCATGTGCTAGTTCAATACTGACTGATCCTTCTAACACTCTTTGATATTGTTCATTTGAATCATTTCCCTGAGTACATGCTTTAAAAGCAAGAGTTGACAAAATTGAACGGAGTCTTTTTCCTCCATTTAAAATTGTTATTATTTGTTCATCTGGTATAGTTGTTGATATCTTTTTTTCTAAATCAGTAACTGTGTCTGTAAAGAAATGATCTAGATTATTGTTATTTTGCCCCTTCATTCACACTTCTCCCCCGTGAAAATAATTCCCTCAGAGGTGTTATTATATAATATATATTATATGTTCTATATTATAATACTTTCTATTTATTATTATTTCTACTATAAAAAAACAAATTAACAATTGATAATTAAATTTATGGCTGAACGTTTATTGCAAAAACATAATTTTATTATTCTTTGCTCCTTGTTTGAACTATTTTACAGACCCAATATATACAAAACATATGGTACAACAGATAGGAAAATAAACATTTTTGCATTAGTCTTTTTTATCATTTAAAATTCTATTACATATTAATTTTATATTTTGCAACAATATAAATCTCGCTACTGCTTTTACGTGACGCAGGTGGCGAAAAATGTTTTACAATTTTAAAATTGTCTTTTATCTTTTTACTAAAATCTTTGAAATCCTCTCCTTCAAAAACCTTGCAGATAAAATGCCCGCCGGATTTCAAAACAAGCTCAACTGTGGACAAAGCCTGTTCACAGAGATATATACTTCTAGCCTGATCAACTGAGTAATTCCCAGAAATATCAGGCGACATATCTGACAAAACAACATCTACCTTTTTTTCCCCAATAATTCCTATTAGTTCATCTATTGATGTTTTCTCTGTCATATCACCCTGTAAAAATGTAATTCCAGAAATCGGTTTAATTGGTGACAAGTCAATTCCAATAATTGTTCCTTTTTCACCAATTATTTCTTTAGCAACCTGACTCCAACCACCAGGTGCAGCACCTAAATCAATTACAATATTGTCTTCTTTTAAAACATTAAATCTTTTCTGGATCTGCTTAAGCTTAAACGCAGAACGTGCACGATAACCGACTTTTTTTGCTTCCTTGTAAAAATGTTCATGTTTTTTTTCTTGATACCAACGTTTTGACATAAAAAAAATAAAAAAAGAAAAGATTAGAGAATGATGTCAATGTCTAATCTTTCAGCAAGTTCTTTGTATCTGTTTCGAATAGTAACCTCTGTTACACCTGCAACATCTGCAACTTCACGTTGTGTTCTTCGTTCTCCGCAGAGAATTGATGCAATATAGATACTTGCAGCGGCAACTCCAGTTGGACCTCGTCCGCTGGTTAGTTCTTTGTCAGCTGCATCTTTGAGAATTTCTATTGCTTTGCTTTGCACATCACCTGATAGTTTTAGTTCACTGCAGAAACGACTTATGTAGTCCTGTGGACTGGTTGGCATAAGTTTGAGTCCGAGTTCTCGTGCGATAAAACGATATGTTCTTCCTATTTCTTTTCTGCTTACTCTGGATGATCCTGCTATTTCATCAAGTGTTCTTGGAACGTTACATTGTCTGCATGCTGCATAAAGTGCTGCAGCTGATACTCCTTCTATACTTCGTCCACGAATTAGGTTTTTAAGAACTGCTTTACGATAGACCATAGCTGCTGTTTCACGAACGTTTCTTGGAAGTCCCATTCCTGAAGCCATTCGGTCAAGTTCTGACAATGCAAATGCAAGGTTTCTTTCAGTTGCATCACTTATTCTGATACGTCTCTGCCATTTTCTAAGTCGATAGAGTTGTGCTCTGTTTCTTGTTGGAATGCTTTTTCCATATGAGTCTCGGTTTTTCCAACCTATCATGGTTGATAGACCTTTGTCGTGAATTGTATAGGTCATTGGTGCTCCAACTCGTGCTCTTTTTTCTCTTTGATCAGAATCAAATGCTCTCCATTCTGGACCATGATCTATAAAATCTTCATCTATAACAAGCCCGCAGTCCTCACAGACTAATTCTGCTCTAGAATAGTCCTTTGTCAAGTGTGTACTACCACATGATGGACAACGAGTAATTTCTTCAATGCTTGGCTTTTCCTTCTTTTTTGATTGTGGCGCAACCATACGCTGCTTTCCCCCATTTATTTTTTAAATACTTTGCGATACGCTTTTATCCGACATGTTAGAACTTATATTTATACTTTTCCCATGTTTTCTCCTGTTTTTTGTTTATAAAAAAGGGCTTTGGCGGGGCTTTGCACGTTTATTCAGTTTTGCACGTAAATTCCTAGTTCTGCACGTTTATTCATCAACTTGCACGTTTATTCAAATACTGATATAATCATTTATAACCTTTATAACTTAAAAATCCAATGTTAGATTTAAAAATATTAAATACCACTAAATAGATATATAAAATAACCTGAGGGAGGAATAATGAACCAAAACCCATTAAGAAAGGTACTGGTTTTAGGAATAATATTTTTATTTTTATGTGTAAGTGTTGAACCCATACTGTCTACAGAAATAATACAAGATGAAAATACAGACCAAGTAGACGATACTAAAATATTAGGAGAAATGGAATCAAAGACATTTCTATTTGATACAATTATAGATATTGCTAACAATCCAGATATCAATAATTTATTAGAACAATACAACTATGATGTATTTAACTCTAATTTTGATTACAAAAATTTATACAGTCAATTGCTATCTAAAAAACCTTTATTACTATTAAGAATAATTTTTAATAAACCCTCCATTTCTAATAAATATCTTGATAAATCATATAATCTGGGTATTAAAGTTGCAGATGCTCTTGGAGAATCTATATTTTTTGATATATTAGAATCAATAGAAATTACAAACCCAGAAATATTAGATGAATTAAATGAAATCATACTAAATGATGATGAACTTTCCAATAAAATAAATATACTTAAAGAAATGAATAATGATTTAAATACAGTTATTCCTTTTGAAGATACACCAATTATTTGTACATTTTTAATAATAACTGGTTTCATTGTTTTTGTTTCTTATATAACTTATTCGGATTTTATATATTCTTTACCACCAATATTATTTTTTCTATTCTTACCAGGATATATTATATTATATTCACTACTTATAATAATATCATTTCTTTTAACTAACGTATTTATTTGTTTTTAACGGAAAATTATTAGATATCACTAAATTTATTTAGCAAAAGTAAAATAAAAAAGATGATGATTAATCATAATTTATCGTAAACTCGTAAGTAGCTTCCAATAAACTCTCATCATCATAAATCAACACATCACCATCAGGATTACGAAATGCAGCATAGACACGATAAGTACCACATCCAAAAGAACTAAGTAAATCACTAGTGTCCACATTCCCATTAAATATTATATCCAAAGCAAGTATTTCACCAACACCAATGGTTCTCATAACTGTCTTATTAACCGTATCACTTGCAACAACCCAATCTTCAAGAGTATCATTATAGAATTGAACTTGAATTAACAAGTAACCACTAATGTTTGTAGAACCAACGTTTTTAATTTTTGACTGATTACCAGTATAAAATTTATATTCATCACTTTCCACATAAGTCGAACCATCACTGACATTCACCTTCCAATACCACCATAGATCAGTATTAATATAATAGTGATTAGGATTAGTTTTATCTAACCAAGTACCGTTTGCTAATTCCCAATGATATAATCCATCGTTCCAGCTCAAGGGTTGAGTATTGGTATTTTCGACAAGTATAGCATCTGGTGTGACATTTGCTGCTGGATGTGGTCCACTTAAAACCACTCTGCCATTTCCATTATTAAAAGATATGATAGCAGCTTTACCTGGCATCTCAGTTTCAATAATGTCAAATGTTTTATACCAAACAGGCAAAGGGGAAACAGTTTCTTTAAGTAAATCGTGTAAATCAACTCCGTCTGGTCCAACAGATAATATATAATTAATAAAATTGAGTATTGCGTGTATCGTATCGCATTTAGTAGGAATATTATTCCAAACATGTAAATCTTGATCAGGATCGGTCTCCCAAATTTCATCAGGATAATAACCTAGAACATCTACACCTTCAGGTATTTCAACAAATGATCCTGTAGCCATAGACGTTAAATATAATCTATCTCCATGGTAATCACTAAGAATTGGATGCTCTTCATATAGTTTTGTTACGTTATGACTAATTCCATGTATACTATATTTTGAATTCGTAGAAGAGTTTGAGAGCGGCGTGTAATAGTAATATGCTGCTACTCCAAGTATTCCTGGGTCCCACTCAGATTGTTTTCGAGGGAATGGATAGTTGTTAAATATTCCGTAATGCATTTCGAAGTATTTGCTAATTAATGGTCCACCAATTTTAGATTGGATTTTGATTTCTGGTGCAGATTCTCCTAGAAACTCATTTTGTTTAATAATATAATATTCAAACATATTTGTAGGTTCTTCCTCAAAATAGGTCCCTGCTGAAAGGGCTCCTCCGCATCTACCTATGTAACCTCCGCCACTTGTGATATACTTATCTAGTAAGCTTCTAAGATTTGAAGCATTGTCTTCTTTTGAAAAAGGCCACCCTACACATTCAAATTGTTCATCTGTTACTCCATCAATAATATGAACCTTATAATTAGCTGGTATTAATTCACCATTTAAAACATCATCAATATCAATAAATGAGGCGTTAAAAACATATTCTATGTTATTAACAACCCATCGGTAACCATCGATTACCTCTTTAATTTCTAATGCATAATTCCCAGTAGATAATTCCCCTTTATTTAACGCTACTGTTATTTCATTTGTTTGTCCTTGTATAACTCTAACTGCTATAGTTGAAATAATAAAAAATAAAAATATTACAATAATTATTATTTTTAATATTTTATTCATTCTCCTCCACCTTCAACCAAAGTATTTTTATATTATATTCTTTTAATATAAATCCAATTTCAAGTTAAAATGGTCTAATAAAAGTTAATTCTCCACCCTGATAAAAACCTTCTTCATAATCTTCATAAGGACGCTTGAAATCATAGCAATAAGCAACAGCCCTAAAATAATAGGTTACTCCAACCGCAACCTCACAAAAAACTATTACCTCATGGAATCGGAAATCATTTGGATCCGCCCAGGAATCCCTTCTAAATGCATAATCCTCCCAGTTTTCATGTGATTCAGTATCATATACAAATTTATGACTAGTTGCCTTACAAAAAGGAACACCTACTTCACCTATTAACTGGATATTTTTATACATTTCACTTATCTCTGGAGGTTCAGTGTGAACAGGAAATGTCTCTATTTCATAGCACCCTGAAAACATAGCAATGAAAAAAATGAAAACGAAAATAATTGGGATTAATATCTTTCTTCTTTTACCCATATAACTTTCCCCCAATACAATTTCTTATAGTTGTTCTAATATTTAAGATTTTTTGACAATTTGTTGCAATATAACTATTTATATAATAGGAATAAAAACTTTATTTCCTTTTTATATGTCTTAGTTTTAAAAACAGTTCATCATCCTTTTTATCAATTTCCCAACGAAGTATATCTCCTTTTTTAAGACCTAATTGACTAATTGCAAAAGCAGGAACAGTAGTTCTAAGGGAAGTCCCTGAAGAAGTGGCAGAATGAAGAACTGTTTCATCGGCTCGTGAATTCTTTGGCATAATAGGATTAATACAGTTTGTTATATATAATATTTTTTACCTATAATTTTACCTCTATTTTTACCATTAAATTTATATATTAATACTATATATATGTAAATAAATAGGTAATTATAATGGTTAATTCAGAAAAATTAAAACTGCAAAAAGCAAAAAAAATACTATTACGAGAAAACGGAATAAAAGAACTTGATCCATTCCAATATCTTGTTCAATCACAAACAGGATTTGGTAGTTATCAAGTAAAATGGAATGGTAAAAGATGGATATGTAATTGCCCAGATTTTGTAAAAAACGGCCATATACAACCTTGTAAACATGTTGTAGCAGTAGAACTATATCATAAGATTGGAAATAAAAATGATAATATAGAAAAAGAAATCATACCAGTGATATATTCCCAAGAATGGTCAATGTATAACTCTGCACAAGTGCAGGAATTTGAACTCTTTGACCAATTTCTATATCAACTTGTTTCACAAATTGATGACCCAAATAGTAATGGTCCAGGAAGGCCATCATTAAAACTCTCAGATCAACTGTTCTGTTGCATACTAAAAGTATACAGTCAACTAAGCTGCAGACGAGCAAAACATCTATATCAAGAAGCATTCCTACGTCAGCAAATAACACATAACCCTAGATTTAATGCTATATCAACAACGCTTAACAAACCTGAGATAACAATTATTCTTCATAAACTTGTACGTCTCAGTGCTCAACCACTAGCAGGAATTGAAGCTGATTTTGCAGTTGACAGCAGCGGTTTTAGATGTTCAACCTTTGGAGAGTATTGCAGTTATGCTCATGGAACTAGTAGGATTCATAACTGGCTCAAAGTTCATATCTGCACAGGTGTGTATACTAATATTATTTCAGATGTTGTAATCACCGATGAACATGGTGCTGATAGTCTGCAATTCAAAAAATTGATAAAGAACACAGCTCAAAATTTTAGTATACATGAAATAAGTGCTGATGCAGCATATAGCTCACGGAAAAACATAGAGATTGTTAACAAATATGGTGGAACAGCATATATTCCTTTCAAAAGTAATGCAACTGGAACAACCGAAGGATCATTACTTTGGAAAAGAGCTTTTCATTATTTCCAGCTTCATAAAGATGAGTTTCTTGAGCATTACCATAAAAGATCCAATGCTGAGAGTACCTTTAGCGCAATAAAGAAAAAATTTGGAGAGACATTGAAATCAAAAAATCGAACAGCACAGATAAATGAGATGTTATGTAAAATTATTGCATATAATATAACTGTTGTTATTCGTGAGATGATTGAGTTTGGTTTTGATACAAAGTTTTTATCTTTAGATAGTTTACAAAAAGAGGTAATACAAAAGCCATCTAATGAATATGTGAGTTTATAATTATTAATAGGATTTATTTTGATATTATATCTCTAATATTTTTTGCACATAAATTAATAGTTTTGCACGTAAATTAACAGTTTTGCACGTTTATTCAACAATAATGGGCAATTAACGTGCAAAGCCCTTTGGCGGGGCTTTGCACGTTTATTCAGTTTTGCACGTAAATTCCTAGTTCTGCACGTTTATTCATCAACTTGCACGTTTATTCAAATACTGATATAA
>Ga0272441_10011954_pt1 | contig 12781 bp, 11 predicted proteins | sample SSMProp6N_FD_193582 | JGI IMG/M metagenome (GOLD analysis project Ga0272441, IMG submission 193582) | Marine sediment archaeal communities from Little Sippewissett salt marsh, Falmouth, MA, United States - SSM-Prop-6N | ecosystem: Environmental > Aquatic > Marine > Wetlands > Sediment ...
TAACAGGATTTACAAGATGCAAAAAACCATTTTTAAAAATTATCCTGTTCATCTTGTTCATCCTGTCAAAAAAATGCTTTGTTTTCTTCTTTTTTGAAATTCCGAAACAAGAACTTAGTAAAAAATAGCGGTGATGAAATAATTGAACATCAAAATGAACATCAGGGCGAAGACCACCGTCCGGGTGGTGGCGAGCCCCACCCCGCGGGCCCCGGCACGGGCGATCAAACCCTGATGACAGGCGATGGAAGAAATGATCAGAGCGAATACCCCGGCTTTGAGAAGACCGATATAGATATCCTTCACCTTTAAATTGGTGAAGACCTGATCGAAGAAAGTATAATAGGATACCCCGATCTGCAGCCTCCCCACCACCGCCCCGCCGAGGATGCCGATCAGGTTCGCGTAAATGGTCAGAATCGGGAGCATGATCAGAATCGCCCACACCCGGGGCATGACGAGATAGCGTACCGGATCGATCGACATCGCCTCCAGGGCGTCGATCTCCTCCGACACTTTCATCGTCCCCAGCTGGGCGGCCATCGCCGAACCCACCCGGGCGGCCACGATGATGGCGGCGAAGACCGGCCCCATCTCCCGGGAGACCGAAGCCGAAACGATATTTCCGATGCTCCCCTCGAGTTGGAATTTGGCCAGCTCGGTCCCGGTCTGGAGAGAGACGATCATTCCGGCGAAGAGGGCCACGATGGAAACCACCGGGAGGCTTTCCACCCCGCAAAAAAGCATCTGCTCGATCAGGATAACCCGGTATTTCAACGCCCCTTTCAACCAGAACAGCGCCCGGACCAGAAGGATCAGGGTTTCGCCCACCCCCTGCAGCGTCGAGAGGACCCGCTTGCCGGTTGTTTCCAACAATTTCATTTCCTAACCTTGTTTCAAAAGTGCGTGATCTAAAAGCCGCTTGAAAAATCGGGATTGAGTAAACATTTATTTTCAGACGGGATTAACAGGATTTACAGGATATACGCGCCGGGCCAGCGGGCACGAAAATTCTTTTTCGTGCCCCACGTCAGAAGATGGCGCAGAGAAAATCAAATCCATTTTTGTCTGCGTCCACTTCTGACGTGAGGATGGAGGCTTTCCGCCTCCACCGCTGGCCCGGAGCTGCAAATTGAGCTATCATCTCGTTAATCGTGCCTGCCCCGATTTATCGGGGTATATCCTGTCAAAAAAAGTAAACTCTTTTTTCAGCATTTGCTATTCGGATATTGCCGATTTGCTAAAAGCCGCTCTCCCAGGTTTTTTCCAGGGGCTCGAAAATATCGGTGCCGGGAGGCGGCTGAAAATCGAAATCGCTCTCCGCCAGGCCCGGGTCCAGCCGCCAATCCTTCACCTTCAATTCGATCGGGGACTGGCCGGCGGGAAATATCTCCATCTCGGTGATCAGCCAGTTTTCGGGGTTCACCCGGGCCAGGATTTTCTTCAGCTCCGAGTCTTTCTGGTCCGGGACCAGTTCCACCAGCAGCGATCCGTCCGGAAGCGACTTCACCGAGCGGTTCATACCCCGCACCAGGGACTTGATCGGCGAGGTCAAACCCCAGCTCATCCGATAGAGAGCCTCCTCCATCTGCCTCTGGTTTTCCAGGCGGTACTGCTCCACCATTTCCAGCCGGGGTGAATAGATCCACATTTTCCCGCCGTTGATGACCACCACCCGCCGGGCGCTCCCCGCGATCTCGGAGCGGAGCTTGTCCGGTCTCAGGTAACTGAGACGGATCTCCCATTTCAGCTCTTTCCCGGAAGCTGGATCGGTGGTGGTCCTCTCCACCACCGCGGTCAATTCCTTGATTTTTTCCCGGACCGCCTCCATCTCCCGGATCACCTTGTTCACCGACGGAGAAGGGTCGCCGTCCCGCGCCGATGCCGGACCGGCCGTCAGGACGGCGGCCATAACAATAGCCATGATAACGGCTCTCATGATTTGCAACTAACAGTTCTCTTTAACTTTATATGGGTGCGGTCGAAAATCATAAATATATGAAAACCTGTGGCCTCACCGAGAAAGCTGGAGTGCTTGAGTAGTGTGTAACTCCTAGCCGTATTTTTCCCCCATCCCTGCAACCAGATCCTATTCCAGTATTCCAGCATTCCAACACTCCAATATTCCAACATTCCAACACCAAGCCATTCGTATGATTAATTTATATGTTTACCCGCAAAGAATGGAATAGAACTTCATTAATTTATTTTATCAACAGCGCTTGATAATATATACCGTGTTTCCTGATTACATAATGTTCGAACGGAGTTGATCCGACCTGCGCTGTGATCTCAGTGAGTGAAACCGCCCCCGGGAGCGGTAAATCCATCGAATCACCCCTACTCGCCTGCCGGTATTTCCTTTCCCAGAATACGACATCATCGGCCGTCGGGTGAAGATAGAATCCATAAACCCGTGCCTCGCCTCCTTTCTTCAGGAGCCGGTAAAAAGAATCCAGCCGGGTACCGTCATCGTCTCCCGGAATGACCTCCCAGGCGATGATCAGGTCATAAGATCCGGCCCGGGACGGGAGCGGTGAATCTTTCCGGAATAATTTTATTTCAAGGGAAAGATTGAGTTTCCTTTTCAGGTAATCGCAGAAATTCCCTCCCCAGCAAAGACATTTTTTCGCGCTCCCGTCTTTAAGCAGGTCGTTTCCGATCTCCTCCCATACCAATTCTTTTATTCCGCTGGCTTTCATCTGAAAAGCGGGCTATTTTCCCACACTAACTTTCACCGGGCAAGCAATAACCGGCGCTCGCTGCTTGACCGCGGAATTTTTCGAGTTTATAATAGCGATGATGAAGAAAATAGCGATTTTGCTTGCCGTCTTGTCATTTTACATCCTCCCCGAAGGTGCCCGGGGTAAGGATGAGGCTCCTTATCTGAAATTCTGCGGCGCTAACGGCACCATCTTCGGAAGCTGCCACCTTCTTTTTACCGGGAAGAGCACCTACCTTCTGGATTGCGGCCTTTTTCAGGAAGAAGGTTATCCTAAAGCGGAGGTGCAACGGAAAAACCTCTTCCTCGCCTTCGAACCCCGTTCGATCGACGCCATTTTCGTCACCCACTCCCACGCTGACCATATCGGGAAAATTCCCTACCTGGTCAAAAAAGGATTTACCGGCAAGATATACTGCACCGAAACCACCGCCGAAGTCGCCCGCGAGATGCTTCGTCTTTACGCCTGGATTTTTTCCAAGGATTCCCCGATTTACGACGACAACCACGTTGAGATGACAATTCAGCATCTCGTCCCCTGCAAACTTGATCGCGTCTATACCCTTCCCGACGGGCTCGAGTTCCGCTTCCTGGAAGCCGGCCACATCCTGGGTTCGGCGATGATCGACCTGGACTGGCAATACGAAGGCGAGAATTACTCCCTCGCCTTCACCGGCGACTTCGGGAATCCCTTCTCCCCCCTTCTCCGCCCGGCGGCGCGGCTGGATGAGGTCGATTACCTCATCTGCGAATCCACCTACGGCAACCGACTCCACAACGATTTCGCTTCCGATATCAACCGGTTCAGAAATATCATCAACGATACCGTCAAAAAAGGAGGGAAGGTCCTGATTCCCGCCTACATCCTCTCCCGCACTCAGAAGATACTTTATTTTCTCAACGAACTGATTGAAGGACGTTCCTTCGACCGGAGTTTCGATGTTTACGTCGACAGCCGCTACGCCAACCGCATCACCGAGATTTACCGGGATAACCCGGAACTGTATGACGAGGAAACCCGGGCGGCGATGAAGATCCGCGATCTGCCTCTATCTTTTCGGGGTCTGAAAGAATACAAGCCTCGTCAGCCGCTCACCGGGCCGGCGGTGATCATCGCCCCCAGCGGAATGGTGAACGTGGGCAATATCCAGGAGCATCTGAAACGGTACCTTCCCGATCCCCGCAGCGCGGTTATCTTCGTCGGTTTTCAACCCGAAGGGATGCTGGGGAGGATGATTCTGGACGGGACCAAGTGGGTTTACATTCACGGAGAAAAAATTCCGGTGAGAGCTTCCGCCCACTATCTGAGCAGCTTCTCCGGCCACGCCGATTACAGCCAGATCATCGAGTGGCTCAACAAATTCAAGAGGATCGGCAAGATTTTCGTCGTCCACGGCCAGCCCGACTCCTCCCGCGACTTCGCCCGATCAATCGAAGCACAAACCCCCTTCGAAGCCTACGTCCCCCGCTTCTTGGAAAAAATCTATCTCTCCGGATCTTCGGAAAGCGAAGATCCGGAAGTTACGAACCCCGATCAGAAAATACCTTAATTCCCTGAGTCCCCTGCCCGCAAACAAGTATTTTTCTTTCCTATCTCTAAATAAAAAAAGACCAGGCGTGCGGCTGGCCTTTCGAATAAATGCTAATTGATAATTGCTAAATTTAAAATGTTAAATGTTATAGCCCCTAGGGGAGTCGAACCCCTGTCTCCGGACTGAGAATCCGGCATCCTGGGCCACTAGACGAAGGGGCCTTACAATTTTTCCTGCGGAAAAATTTTAAAGAAATTTCGGTCAATATTTCAAGGGAAAGAGATTTTAATCTCCCGCCTGCTCAACCATCCTTATTATCAGTCATAAAGATGCGGTTCCGCCCGCAGAATCTGTATAAAATTTTTCCAAAGGAAAAATTTTATACCTCCGGAAGGACTCGAACCTTCAACCAACGGATTAAGAGTCCGCTGCTCTGCCAAATTGAGCTACGGAGGCGTTCTTTAAATAACCAATAACCAAGATACAATAACCAAATTATATCCAATAACCAATCCCGGTCACTGCGAGGAGTGAAACAACGCCGGCGCGTCATAGCCTCGGCGACGGCGGGAAGCAGTCTCATTCTCCACCTCCCCGTCACTGCGAGGAGTCCCGCACATAATTTATGGGCGGGACGACGAAGCAGTCTCAGAAAAACAATCTTATAGTTACCACACCTATTAATATTTTCAACCAAGTTTTTTCTTTGGGAAGATTTCCCCAAGTGAAATTGAGAATCCGATTCGATAAAGAGAAGCGAAAATAATCCCTTCTCCCCATCGCAAATACTCCCTCTCCCCCCGGAGCCCGCATAAATCCCCTCTCCCCCATTTTCTGGGGGAGAGGGCTAGGGTGAGGGGGGATCCCAGCCAAGCCTCTCGCTCTCCACGCCCCCGGTGGGTTTACCCCACCGGAGCGAAAGTTCACAAGCTACCCCCCGAATCCCCGGAAATAATCCCCTCTCCCCCATTTTCTGGGGGAGAGGGCTAGGGTGAGGGGGGATCCTAGCCAAGCCTCTCGCTCTCCACGCCCCCGGTGGGTTTACCCCACCGGAGCGAAAGTTCACAAGCTACCCCCCGAATCCCCGGAAATAATCCCCTCTCCCCCATTTTCTGGGGGAGAGGGTTAGGATGAGGGGGTACCCATTATTCCGCTATTCCACTACTCCATTACTCCAACTCAATAAAAGCACCTCATCGACTGACTTGTCCGCCGTAGCCCTGAGCGCAGTCGAAGGGCGAAGGCGGAAGCAATGAAAGATCTCAACCATTCCCGGAACATAACGGCGAGTGGGGCCCGACGGTCCCGCCCCCCGTTCGGAAAGCCGGGCCAACGATTACTTCCTCTGTGGGTTTATTTCTATTAGCAAATGGATAGTATTACTGGAATACTGGACATAAATCTAAACCAGACTCAGAAATAGAGGTTTAGAAATCCATGAAAACATACAGGAATACTGGTCGAAAGCCTTCCAAGATAAACCAGGTTTTCCGGAAATGGCCGAAGGGAACCGTTGCGACCCAGGCATGGCTTACCGAACAGGGGGTATCGAGCAAGCTGGCAAGCTGGCACGTGGGATCGGGATGGTTGGAACGCTTCGGCGCGAGGGCGTTCACACAGCCGAATGATCGGGTTGATTGGAGGGGAGGTTTATACTCCCTGCAGACACAGCTCGGAATGACCGTTCACGCCGGCGGGGTCACATCCCTGGAATTGCAGGGAAGGTCTCACTTTATACCGCTGGGAGAGAAAAAGAGGGTTATCTTGATCAGCGATCGGCCGGAACAGTTGCCGGCCTGGTTCAGAAAGTATCAGTGGAAAGACGACGTGGAGCACCGATGCTTGTCTCTATTTGAAAGCGTTCCCAAAGAGGCTACCACCCAGCTGGACTGCGGCGGCTTTAAGGTGGCTATGTCGAGTGCGGAGCGCGCGATCATGGAGCAGATCCATCTGGCCGGGAGCAATGATGAGATAGAACATGTGCTTCAGCTGATGGAAGGGCTCACTACTCTCCGGCCGAAGGTAGCCCAGGAATTACTGGAGAATTGCCGTTCGGCCAAAGTCAAGCGGGTCTTCCTCTGGAGCGCGGAGACGGCCGGCCATTCCTGGTTCAACCGCCTGGATTCATCGCGGCTCGATCTCGGCAAAGGCAAACGCCAGATATACAAGGGCGGCCGCTTCAACCAAAAGTACGGGATAACAGTACCCCAGCGGGAGGAGTTACCCCATGTTTGATGCCTATTACAAAGCCCAGGCCAGATTGCTCATAGCTTTATTGAGGACGGCATAACGCACAGACGGACATTGAAAGTTGTCGTGAGTCCCGGCGCAAGGTTGTCGCAAGTTATGTCGCGAGTTTGTCGCAAGTTTATCTCTTGCTCTTCCGGGACTCTTTGAGTTTGTAGATAAGCCGGTTGGCCCAGCAAGAAAGCTTTGCGTTAAAGCGCAATACTCTGTCGAAGTACCGAGTCATAACCTGCCACAGCAGCCTGTCACAGCTTGTCACAGCTCGATTGGAGCGCCCGGCGATTAACCTTTGGGCAGAGGATTAGAAATCCTGGATGATCAGACTGCCGTGTTCCAAGACGTGGCCACAGAGCGAGCAAACTCTGAGAATTAATAGCTATTCTCGAACAGCTTCCCCCCTGGCGTCCGTGGAGAGCAACGGTTCATGCAAGTTTAGCATTCATGAACACCGGATGCCAAGTGTATGCTTGCGCGTTAGGCAGGATAATGTATAATGTCACAATAATCGATCTAATTTTGTGACAAAAGCGGGGTATGAAAGTTATGCATTCTATTGCTGATAAGATAGTTGCGAGATTATCCGCGAAGAAGGGCGAAGCAGTCACTGTCAGAGACTTATTGGATCTCGGGACACGGGTTGCCGTGGCGAAGGCACTATCCCGGCTGGTCCGGCGGGGTAAAATCCGCCGGGTAGGACGGGGACTGTATGATATACCTCAGATGGGCACGCTACTAAACAAACCGGTGATTCAATCACCAGACGAGCTGGTCAAGGTATGGGCAAGGAAGAACGGACTGCGTGTCATCCCATCCGGTGCCTATGCAGCCAATTTGCTCGGGCTTACAACCCAGGTACCGGCAAAGATCACATACTATACAAACGGGCGAACCCGAACACTGACGCTCGGCTCCTATTCCATCAAGCTGCTTAACCGCGGTCCTAAGACGATGGATGTTAAGGGACGAATTGCCCCGCTCGTCTATCAAGGGCTTCGCCATCTCGGCCAGAACGGAGTGACCCCGAAGATAATCGGACATTTGCGCTTAAGACTCTCTCAAAAGGACAAAAAAGAATTGAAACGCAATCTCCGCTACACCGCTGCTTGGATGAAGCCGATTATCGAGCTAATCGCTCGTGAGGAATAGAACTGATGGATCGGATTGCCCGAGCTCCTCAGGAGGAACGAGCAGAGCTGTTCAGACGCTCGGCTACAGTTCTGCGTCCGGTTCGGTCTCCCGCGATCATTGAAAAGGATTTCTGGGGCTGCTGGACGTTGCGCCGCATTTATGATGTCTTGCAGTTTCATCCGCGGATGATCTTCAAGGGCGGCACATCGCTATCCAAAGTTTATGACGCGATAGAGCGATTCTCGGAAGACCTCGATCTCTCGCTCAGTCGACGAGACCTTGGCTTCGTGGACAACCGCGATCCAGAGGAAACGGGAATCAGCAAGAACGAATCCAAGCGTCGCATTGAAGCTCTGGTCTCCACGTGCCAGCAGGTAATCCTTGATCGACTGTTGCCGGCCCTTCGTGTTGACTTTGCATCGGTGATCGGCGGTTTGGATTGGAGCCTTGAACTAGATGCGACCGACCCTCAGACTGTCATCTTCACGTATCCGCGAAGTAATACGGAAAGTAAACTGCCGGGCTATATCCGTCCAGCCATTCGAATCGAGATGGGTGCGCGTTCCGACGATTGGCCGGGTGAATATCACGAGGTGCGACCCTATGCGGCTGAGGCATTTCCCCAGGCGTTTAAGTTGACCACTTCGTGTCGGGTATATGTCCTGGACGCTGAGAGAACCTTCTGGGAAAAGGCTACGCTTTTACATGCCGAATTTCATCGGCCGACAGACAAGCCTATGGCAGATGGTATGTCGCGCCATTACTACGATCTCTACCAACTCTCACAGCATAATATCGGCCGACAGGCACTTAATCGTCGTGATTTACTTGATCGTGTCATTGTTCACAAGCAGCTGTTCTTTACTTCGGCTTGGGCACACTACGAGACGGCAACAGCCGGTAACTTCCACCTCGTACCCCCAGAAAAACGTATTCCTTTAATTCGGGCCGACTATGTCCGCATGCGGGAGATGATCTTCGGCGAAGCTCCGACGTGGGAACAGATCGTCAAAGGTCTACGGGAACTGGAAGATCGGATTAACGGAATGTAGGGAAGGATTCATACGAAAGGCTCGCGGCCGCAGAGCGAACGAGCGTTCGGCAGTTAAACTCTGAAAATCCGGCTTTTCAGGATGGGGTTTAAATTATTTTACCGGGCAAAAAGAAAAATAGAGATGGCGAAATAACTGTCGGACCGATAAAAGAAATTCTGAACAGTGTTAAAACTAAAATTTTTCGTAGAAAAATTTTAGCGGAGAGAACCCGCTATGTCGAAGACCCTGAGGTTATTGAAGGAAGCGAATTCGAAGGGATGAGAGGAAATACTGCGCCTCTACACCATTATTCCAGCTTTGAAAAGTTGAGATTTGACCCGGTTATTTCCGAAGATCACCTCGTCACCGGGATATCACCGCTCTCCCCGAAATAGACTCGGGTGATATTTTCCACCGCCCAGAGGCCGCTGGAAGGGCGAAAGATCGCGGGATCCTCGATGGAGACACCGCTGGAGCCGTACTGGGCCGGAAGCGGATAATCACCGGAAGCTCCGAAATAGAAAGACGTATGGTTTCTCATCACCCACGACCCGGAGGTCTGGCGGAAGACGGCCGCGGTGTCGATCCAATCACCGTACATCCCGGGGAGGGGAAGATCACCTTCGCGGCCGAAATAGAAGCGCGTCCGCGAACGGACCGCCCAGAGGCCGGTGGAAGGACGGAAAATGGTCTGATAACCGGGGGTGCCGGGACCGATGTTCCAGGGCAGCGGGGTATCGCCAAAGGCACCGAAGTAAACCCGGGTCGAACCCCGGATCGCCCAGAGGCCCGTGGAAGGACGGAAAATGGTCGCTTCCGCGGCGTTATCTCCTTCGTAATCCGCCGGAACCGGGATATCTTCCGCCGCCCCGAAATAGAATCGGGTCAGTGAACGTATTGCCCAGAGACCGCTGGAGGCGCGGAAGATGGCTATCTCCGCGGTCCGGTCGCCATCGTAGTCTCCGGAAACCGGCTCGTCGGTCAGACTTCCGAAATAAATCCTCGTCAGCTGCCGGATCGCCCAGAGACCGCTGGTGGGACGGAAGACGGCGAGATCAGAGGTTCCGTCCCCGTTATAATCACCGTTGTAGACCCGGTTGGGACGGGGCGTGGGCGGCGTTATCGGTGTATTTTGCGGTGTGGGAACGGGCGGCGGCGTGGCCGGGGGTACGTCTTCCCATTCCCAACTCCAGTGCAGCCAGTAATAAAGTCCGTGCGAGGTGGGGGTTCCTTTCCTGATGAACACCATGGGAAAACCGTCTTTCGGGCGGTTGTTTTTCTTTCCTCCGATTTCCGGCCAGTTGGCCCAGATCGTGATGGGATAGCTATCTCCCAGGCTGCTTAAGTGTTTATGGTAAGGTTGACTCCATCCGGTGGGAGGGTATGTCGTGTAGCTGTATGAGATGACATACGGTTGGTCTTCCAGGGTGCTCGTATAAGAATGCCAGGCCACGTGGAGTTCGAGTCCGGAAGACGCCTCGGGGGCGGTGGTACTGACGGTAGGCTGATAGGGGGTGTTGGCCAGCCAGTAGTATGTGCTCAGACGCGCGTGATTCGAGGAGGGGGGATCCCCCCAGGCGACATGAATATTCGGAGGATAATTAGGGGCCAAGCCTTCCGGCATTTCGTCATCCCAGCCCACCCAGGTAATTATCGGCGTCATGCCGTCCGGCATCAGGGCCAGGCAGGGGTCGTAGTGACGCTGGCCCGACAGGCCGGTGATGTTTGAGGTAACTCCCATAGCGCCGCCGGAGGGAATCGTTGAAATATAGCGGATCTGATCCTTGGCGGCCTCGTAGAGCTTGCCGTACCAGCAGACGATGGGATCATTGTCATCATCAACGGCGATCGATGGTGAATACTCGGAGTAGCCGGGGTAGGAACAGACGGTCGCGGGGGTGGACCAGGAAGTGGTGACTGTCCGCGTGCTGTAGTAGATCAAAGGTTCACCGGAGGCGGTCTCCTTCTGCCAGACAACCCAGATATCATCGGGGACGGAAGGCGCGTTCTTGGAGCCGACCGCGATGGCCGGTCTCTTGTTTTCGTAGGTATTGCCGGTGGTGATAAATTCCGGTGTCTGCCAGGCGAGTCCGGCGGGCTTGGTCCGGTATCTGATGTTGGGGACGTCCGGGTAGGTGCTCGTTCTCCCGGTCCAGACAACGTGGAGGTTGCCCCGGCGATCGACCGCGATCGATGGATTTTCCTGGGTATAGCCCTCCGATATGCCGCCGCCGCTGATGAACGACCCGATCCAGTTTATCCCGTCCGTGCTCCGGGCGATGCCGATCTGGTGCTTGGTCTCCCCGGCGGGAACCTTCGAATAGACCGCCCAGAGTTTTCCGTCCCGCGTCCGGGCGACCTTCCGGCTGTTATTGAACCCCTGCAGGGGAACCCCGACATTGGCGGTAATCCGGTAGTCGCCCTCCTGAGTTCGAGCGGGATGATTGATGAAAACCGAACCTAATAGAGTAAGAATAATGCTAAAGCGCAAATGTTTTATTTTCATCCAGGCCCTCCTTATTTTATTGAGCTGAATTTCGCCATCAGGAGTTTTTACCTTTCCTGCTGTAAGTTCAGTTTTTCGATTCTGGCGCGGCGGCTTGAGCCTTCAGCGGGCGCTGCCAGGGCCAGCGTCCTTCCACCTCCAGCTGAAGAGTTATACTGAGGAAGGTCCGGATCAGGACGATAATCCCGAGGATGAACACGTTCTGTAGCGTGGGCGAGACCACGATCGTGCGGATGATATCGCCGGCGATCAGGAATTCAAGCCCGAGAAGGATTGCCCTCCCCAGGTCCTGCCGGTAACGCTTGAATACATCCGAGGCGGCCGCTTTCCGGAAAAAGAGAAAGCGTCCGGTGGCCCGGAGCGCCCCCGCCACGATTATTATGACCCCGGCGGTGTCGATCACCGTCCCCACGCCGTTCATCAATTCTCGGTAAGGGGGCATAAATCCTCCTGTTTTTTGATCATCTTTATCCGTATTTTAAATGTTCTTCTTTAATCCCCAGCGTCTTGCTGAGACGGCTGGCCATAGCGTTGGAATAAGTGCGGCGGCCGCGTTCAAAGTCACTGACCATGTTCTGACGGATACCCAGCCGCTTTGCCAGTTCGGCCTGGGTTAAACCGGTCTTCATCCGCGCAGCGGCAAGCAAATTGCCGATACGGTTTTTCTGCATCTCCTTCCAGAAGTCGGTGCTTTCGATGGGGATGAATTCATCCTCTTCTTCCTTCGCCAGAACCGCAACATCGTATTTCTTCTTGATCCAGGCTAGCAGCTCATCAACATGCTCGCCATGAATCGACAACTCAATATGGGGCTTTTTCACGAGAGCCAACATAGTACACCTCGATAATAATGTTATTTTTTTGACATCTCCAACAGGCCACGTATCGATATGTAAGATGACAGTGGTATCGATCCTTTCCGAGCGGCGAAAAGTTTCGCCAGCTTTTCTGTATCGGTCCGTCCGCCTGGATGTCCGCCACGAGCAGGAAGAAGAGTTTCTGAACGTCGCCGGGTAACTTCGTCAGCCTGCGAGCAACCTTCTTCTTGATCCTGACTTCATACTTCATCCTGGTAATAATATAACCCTTTCGTCAGTCCAAAGCAAGTTATATTTCAGCTCTTTTGATAAGAAATTGTTATGCCTGTTTTCTTCTTCAGCCGGGAGAAGAAAAATCAACCTTTTTTAAATCGCAGATTGAAAAAAGGTGAGCGAGGGGACTCGAACCCCCGACCCCCTGGGCCACAACCAGGTGCTCTTACCAACTGAGCTACGCTCACCATAAAATTTTTCTATCGAAAAATTTTATAATACTCTTTTTATTGGTCAAATCAATAGTCCGACCGAGTCCTCCATTATTCCGATACTCCAATATTCCATTATTCCATCAAAATTATACGCCTGGCAGGATTCGAACCTGCGACCTACGGATTAGAAGTCCGTTGCTCTGTCCAGCTGAGCTACAGGCGCTTAAAATTTTTCTCAGAAAAAATTTTAATATAATATACTATCATTTTCATCGAAATCAAAAACTGTCAAATTCGAAGATTTCACTTCATTCGATCTCTATTTTCCTTCGCGCCTCTTCAAGGAACATCTTTATTCTTTTATCG
>Ga0272441_10011955_pt1 | contig 12781 bp, 20 predicted proteins | sample SSMProp6N_FD_193582 | JGI IMG/M metagenome (GOLD analysis project Ga0272441, IMG submission 193582) | Marine sediment archaeal communities from Little Sippewissett salt marsh, Falmouth, MA, United States - SSM-Prop-6N | ecosystem: Environmental > Aquatic > Marine > Wetlands > Sediment ...
GATGGAAAGGAAGTGCGTCCGAAGACGCAGACGGGAAGACGGCACCCACAGCGAGTGAGGACGCAAGGTGGCAGGCCCTGCGCTCAGACGGCCCGACAGCCGCCAATCCGGAACATCCAGCCCGGAAACTCGCAAACAAACTTGTCCCGGACCGGCCAGATTCGCAAACGAAAGCGACGGACTCGCAAACCTTCGGGCATTTGTTTGCGGATCTGGTGGGCGTTCTGCCGCATCTTCTTGAGCCCGAGGCCGTTCTGCTGTACAGTTCCGCTTGATCTGGGGGCTGTCCGGGGTTCCAGTATTCTTGCCAACACGATTGGCGTGTCTGGTTAATGACAAGCTCTGTGTGCAAGACATGATGATCATGTTGAGAGATGACCCGGTGGTCGAGGTGTTCGACTCACCGCTGTGTCCACCAGACTGGATCGAGGCGATCGACATAGAGAACGGTGAGTTCCAGTTCTGTAGCGACACCGGGCAGCGGTACGTCGGCGAAATCACGAAGCCTGCGGGGTTCTTCCGGCAGGCCGAATGGCGTCTACGTCCTGAGGGCAAACCAGACGCCAAAAACGCTCTTGCCCTCATTGACGCTGCCAAGGAAATCGAGGCAAACGACAGGTTCCGAGACCTGCAATCACTGAGGGATCACACAGCGAAGCAGTGCGCGCTATCGGCGGGGGCAGACGAAGCGTGACTGCACTCGTTGGCATCATGGAGACGAATGGGTGAAGTACCAGACGAAAACATACGTCACGGCCTTCATTCTCGCGTCTCTGTTCGCCGCAGGCATGGCCGGGATGGGGTGGATCTTCAACCAGTCGCCGTTGCCGCCGGGCGGGGGAGGATGGAAACTCACCATCGCGACTCCCGTCGGTACGTGGGTCGTGATCTTCCTGCTGGTCGTTGTGGATCGAAAAGTACGTCGACCGAGAAAGTTCTCACTCGACAAGCAGGATGTCGACCGACAACAGTAGCAGCACGAAAGATGCCAACCCAGGAGCGCAGGCGACGGGGAACCCGCGCCTAACTCCACTCGTTCGTCGGAGGGAGTCGTGACTGAGCACAGTCGAGTGGGGCCGATAGTTGCGATTCTCGCGCTGTCGTGCGTTCTTGGCTGCGCCGACGGTCGACCGGCTGCGCGTGAGATCACCATTGCGTTCACGAACCGCCATCCCGATTGGGTCGTCGGACGCGTTCGCATAACGGAGGACGAAGTTGTCGCACGATCGGCTGAGATCGAGTTCCGAGCCCCGCTGAACCGCAAGAGCCACGGTCGAGCCCAGGTGCACTTCGTGAGAGACGAGAACGGGTCTTGGCAAATGGTCTCGGAGAGTGTCACGATGACAGAGGGAAGAATCGCGAACAAGCCAATCGAGACAGCGACTGAGTAACCCGCGCCGTTGGTTCAGATTCCGCAGCGGATCATGGGCGGCATTCTGCGGAGAGGAGTGACATGAACATCGCAGGCACAGTCGTCGCGCTCATCGCAATTCTGATCTTTGCCGGGGCTGTCCCGTTCCTGCTCGGCATCCTGATTCAGATTGCGGTGCGCGGACGAGACCTGCCCGACGGAGTTCACTACGGGATTGCTGCGGTGCTGGTCGTAGGTGCCTGGCTCGCTCTTGACCGGACGCCCGTCGTGGTTGCGGACACCGTCTGGCTGTCGATCCTGATCTCCATCGGCTTCGTGGGGCTCTGCTTGCAGACCGGGTTCCGGTCGGCGGCGAGTTTTCGGAGCGGAATGGACGAGGGACGGCGGGGCGACATGGATGACGACGCAGGATAGGCTACTGTCGGCCTCACTGGAAAGCATGACGTGGAAGCATTTCGACAGACAAGGAACATCATGACACTGAAACCAATGTGTTTTCGTTGGGTTGCCGTTCTCGCCCTGCTGACGGCGTGTACCAAGTCAACAGCAACGATTTACGAGCCGCCCGACGGCGCATTCACAGTCACTTTCCCAGGAAAGCCTGAGACCGAGACAACTCAGGCAACAAGCCTCGCCTTCGGGGTCGTTACCGTCCACATGGCAACATTTCAGCAGGGACAGAAAGCCTACCAGGCGATGTGGACGGACTACCCGGTTGGGTCTTTTGCAAACGCTGACGCTCAGGCCAGTCTCGATCAGGCACGCGATGGCGTAATCCAGGGCGTCCAAGGCACTCTTCTCGGTGAAGAGAGAATCTCATTGGGGACCTATTCTGGACGGAGCTTCCGCATCTCTGCCGCAGGTGGCAGAGCAACGCTTACATGCCGGATGTATCAGGTTGGCGACCGTGCCTACATGCTTCAAGTTGTGACGCCGAAGGAAGATGCGTTTTCCCCGAGCATAGCCCGTTTTCTGGACTCGTTCACACTTGCTGAGAAGGATGGAAAGCCCCATAGATGGGTAGAGCACGTGTCAAGCAACGGTTACTTCGCAGTTTCATTTCCTGGCGTCCCAAAGGAGGAAGTCGAGACCGTTGACACCCTCACGGGACCAATGAACTCCTACTCTGTTGGAGTTGAAAGCCGCAACGCGTATTGTGCCGTTCAGTTCTCGGACCACCCCAAAGTCGAAATGAGCGGGATTTCCACAGCGGAGTTTCTTGACGGAGTGTGCAAACGTTTGGCTGCGCAGATGAAGGGGTCATCCCCAATCCAGAAGGACGTACGAGTCAAGGACCTGATTGGCCGCCGCATCCAGTTCACTGCCCGTGAAGAGGGTCAACTCGTAACTGTGGCGCAGACAATCTTCCTCGTGGGATGTCGGCAGTACCAATTGGTCTTTGCCGCACCCGAAGACCAGTTTCGGCAGGATGATGCGGAGAAGTTCTTCTCGTCGTTTCGGCTCACGGCTTCAATGGAGAGGATTTCGGGCAAGGAACCGCTCGACAGACCATATCACAGTGCAGACGGGCGTTTCAGCGTGTTCTTTCCCTACAGGCCAAAGATAACGACCAGAGTTCTGAACACACACGATGGGAAGATGGCGGTCCATTTCTTCAAATCCAGTTCATCGAATCACCTCTATTCTATTTCCTACTGTGATGTTCCTGTTCCTGATGCGTCTCCGATGTCACCGGCGGCGATTCTGGATGGCGCGAAGAAAGAAGCGATCCGGCAACTTCACGGTGAACTCCTCAGTGATGAGATGGTCGAATACAATGGATATGAGGGAAAGCATATACAGGCCCAGGATGCCTCAAACAGAATGATCTTGATATCAAGAATGTTCCTGATCAGCAACAGGCTGTATCAAGCGTCCATCGTTACGACGCCGGAACACTGGTTTGACAGAACTGTAGACCTATTCTTCAAGACGCTAAGACTGGACGACGCAGAAGCACGGACCCTGAAGAATGGCGTCCGCCGTGCCAAGTAACGTGCGCGCACACGCTTCAGCCATCGTCGGGAAGCGAGTCCTCACGCTGACTCCTCGGCGGCAGGGATACCGCCGCATCTTCTTGAGTCGGATGCCGTTCTGATGTATAGTGCCGTAGAAATGATTGAGAGCTGTCTGCCGGGCGAGATCGGCCCGGCGGAAGGGGGCGTCCGTCGGCTTTTGCCGGGAACATCGGGTGGTGACCCGAGTTGAGGCCGGTTGGGTTACCCTAAGCTGTCTCTCGCAGTCGACGACGTTTCCCCGTCAATCGGGTAAGGCGTTCCTTGACGGACATCGAGTGCATCGGTGCGTCGGGTTCCCCACTGATGCCCTTCTGGCCGCTCCATGCCCATGAAACGAGGGAGCAACTCCCATCGTTCCTTTTCGCCAAGTGTTCCTTTTGCCGCTCGCTCAAAGGACTCCTTGTATGCGGCAGCCACCTGCTCGGAAGAAGACTCCAGATTGAATGGGAAGGCCGGAGCCGACGCGGCTCCGACCTGTCCGACCACCCTGAAGGCCTTCTCAAACGGGGGTGCGAACGTGGCGCGGACCACTAGAGGCTGAACCTGTGCGTCCGGAGGCAGCCGGATGTACTTCTTGCTTATGACGCTAACGTGCCTGCCGTAGGAGGCTATGACATCCCAGTGGGTCAATTGCGGCGGGTCGAAAGCCACTGAACAAGTCTTCCCTGGGAAGGATCGAATCATCGCGGTCAGAAACAAGTCTTCTGCCACACCCGGACCGTCATTGCGCAGGGCTATGCCGAGACCGCATTTGACATGCATCGCGTCGATCTCGATCTTGGCGACAGTGTACATAGGATATACGTAAGGCTGAGGTCGGCGGCCAAATAGCCCTGCCAGCACTTGGTGGGGGGTCGGCACGAAATCCGAGCCTGCTCGGATGTAATACTGCTGCTTCCCGACCACTTGGTGAGGGGCACGGTTGCTCTCCGGCACATACGTGACCACAAACCCCTTGGCACCGTCCCCCACAGGGATAGCCGTGTTCATAACGCCGCTGTGTGGAGGGATCGTGCATCCCGAGACCGCACCATTGAGCCAACTGACAAAGCGTTCGGGTGATTCAATAGGGACCTTCATGCGCGCCACATCTGCACCGTTCTCATCAGGAGAGCAGTCTACTCCCCACACGATTATTCCTCCGGCTGAATTGGCAAACCCAGAAATGGCTTTGGCCAGGTTGTTCCGGTCCCCTTGACTGAGTCGCTGGCCGCTGCCGTTGTCGCTTGAACGTTTGAAGTCCAGGAACAGCTCTTCTGACTTGCGCGTCTGAATGAACTCCTCGACCGCCGCTTCCCCTTCCCGAGCAACGCGATCGAACAGATCCTTCGCTCTGCCATGCTCACGCATGATTTTCTCCTCATCACTGCCCAGAAACCACAAACCCCACAATCGCGTTGTCGATAACCTTGGTAGTCGACAGATACCAACCGTCACCAGTCACGTATTGAGCGGGGTCGGCCTCCCGTGCGATTCTGACGAAGGCGTGGACGGCGTCGATGACGCACTTCTCCGGTTCGTACTGAAGTTGAGGGTTCTGCCACTGGAAGAACCTTTGGGTGTATTCCCTATCGATCGGGACAACAAGTCTCGGCAGAATATGATGCAGCGCCTTGGATGATGCCACGACCCGACACTTGTTATCCACTATGCTCAGCCTTTGCACTAGGCGAGCGACCTTTCTCGCGACCGTATCGACGTTGAGCGATACGTCATCCAGAATCAAGGGGTCGAGTTGGCCGATCGAAGTCGACTCAGCCAGGAGTGCCTCAACAAAGTCCGGAAACGGTCTCAGACGGGAGCCCCGCATTCCGATCCCCCAGGCTTGCAGCGTCTCGTAAAGACTTCGCTGGAACACGGGATTGACCAGTGCGGCTTGAGCACCTCCTGATCCGTGAAGAAGCCCGATTGTGCGCCCATGGAGTCGCTGTTGATCAGGTCTGTTAAAAGGACCCTTCTTGTCAAAGACTTCCAAGAACGTCTGGAACTGAGCTATGAGAAAGTCGACAGAACGGTGCTGCGGCATACACCCTCCTCCCGTGCATTATCGTTCCCGAGGCCACTGTTCGTCAATAGAAACAGAGCCATGAGTGATCTGCCGCGTGTGAAGCGCGGCCATCGACGACGCCAAGGACCAAGCGTCTCACGCATCGCGGACCTCAACGTCGACCCCGTTGGCCTCGCGCCCGGACAGCGCACGGCTCGTCTTCCCAATCGTCCGCGCCAACTTCTCCATGGCGCACACGCCCTCATGGGCTTCCTCGACCGAAACGTCCGCATAGATCTGAGTCGTCGAAAGCCGGGAGTGGCCGAGCTGCTTCTGCACCAACCGCAGGTTGTGCGCCGATGCCTTGTACAGCAACGTCGCGTTCGTGTGCCGAGCCGAGTGCAGCGTTTTCGGGCAGTACTTCTTCCAGCGTCTCCAGAGCGCGCTGATGCAGAACTTCTCCGACCGCTCCGTCCGCAGCAGATAGGCGTCTGGTGACAGCTCGCCGACCTCCATCTTCCAACGCAGGTACCGCTTCACGATGGTTTTGTACTCCTTGCCGATGTGAACGGCCCGCGTCTTGCCGCCCTTGCCACGCTCGACGATCAAGTGGCTCTCACCCTTGCCGATCCGTAGGTCGGTCACCTTCAGGTTGCAGATCTCCGAGTTGCGCAGGCCGGTGAGCAACGCCGTGTGGATGAGGAAGCTGTCGCGCACCAACGACTTCCGCTTCCTGGCCACGCCCAGCACGAACAACTCCTCGGCCTTCACGAGCAACGCGCTCAACTCGGTCGGGTTCAAGAACTTCGCAGGCGTCAGCTCCCATCGCTCATTCGGCTTCCGGGTCCGGCTCTTGTCCGCCGGGAACTTGATGCAGCGTCCGTCGTCGGTCGGCTCCGGTTCGTCCGGCAATCTGATCGCCTCGGTCATGATAGACCTCCTCTCCTCGTTCAGGACACCATTCGAATGACCTCACCGCCTAGAACGGCACGGGCTTTCTCGCCCGCCACGCGTCCACGCGGCGTCCGCCTGACATAGGCCTCTCGGACAAGCCAAGGCTCCACGCTCTGGGCCAGCGTGTCCGCGCTCTCACCCAGGGTCGCCGCAAGCGTGGCGATCCCGACCGGCCCGTCCGTCTCGACCAGCACCCGCAGATAGTCACGGTCGAGCTTGGTCAGCCCGGCGACGTCGATCTCCCTGAGCGCGAACGCTTCCTCGATCGCGGCCATGTCCGGCACTCGGTCACCGGCTGTGCAGAACTCGGTCAACCACTGGAGATGTCCGATCGCGATCCGCGCCGTTGCTCGCGACCGTCTCGCGATCTCGTAGGCGCTGTCCGGCGACACCGGGAACGACAGGCTGCTCGCCGCGTTCATGACGATGCGCTGCAGGTCCTGGACGCTGTAGGGCTCAAGCGTCAGTGCTTGTATGAACCGGCTTCTCAACGGTGCGGAGAGCAAGCCCTGCAGAGTCGTCGCGCCGATCAGTGTGAACGGCGGCAGGTCGACGGTCCTGGCGGTCTCGGTTTTGCCCGGCAGGCCGATCGCTCGCATCAAGCTGTCGAAACCGGGCTGCACGACCGAGATGTGCCGGTCTTCCATCGCAGAATAGAGAATCTCCTCGACGGCGCGGGAGAGACCGTGCACCTCGTCGATGAAGAAGACGTCGCCTTCCTGCAGCCCGGAGAGAAGCGACGCAAGCTGGTCCGGGTACTGCAGATTCGACGCGATGGTTTCGACCAGTCTGCCGCCCATCTCGTGCGCCACGATCCTGGCAAGCGTCGTCTTACCGAGGCCGGGCGGTCCGGACAGCAGGATGTGCGGAACAGTGCCGCCTCGCTTCCGGGCGGCCTGGCAGAGGATTTGCAGGACCCGCTTGGGTCGGTCCTGGCCGATGAACTGGTCGAAGGTGCTTGGTCGTATGTCAGGCATCGTTCTCTCCTCTCGTCGGGTCGCACAAGAAACGCTCGAAGTCCTCCAGCCGCATACGAATCACACGACGGCTGTGGTTGATGGCGAGTCTGACCAGGGTACGCGGACTGAAGTCGTCACGGTACGCTCTCAGGAAGTGGCGCAGGCTCTTGCGCTCCTCGATCCCGAAAGTCCAAACGAAAATCCAGAGCTGTCCTTCGATCATGTTGTGCCGGACGATGATGCCGTCGCGCTGGATGTACCTATGCATTCCTTTTGCACTCTCTCGCCAGGCCTTCTGTATCCGCTTACGCATGAGGTCGAACATCAGGATCACCTCCGGCATGATGAAGCCGGACTTCGGCGGCAGTTGCAGAATGACTTCGATGTGCCGCCGGACCCGGCCCAACCTCATGCTGCGCCTGCCGTCCTCACGCTCGATGAAATCGTCTGTCAACATGATCGGTCCTCCTATGTCTTGAATGAGCAGACGCCCGTCTCCCGCATACTCACGCAGCCGTCGCCGATCACGATGTGATCCAATACGGGTATGCCGAGCAGTGCACCGGCCTTCACCAACTGTGCGGTTTGTCGCACATCTTCGGCACTCGGCGTCGGGTCGCCGCTGCAGTGGTTATGTGCCAACAAAACGCCGGACGCGCCGTCAAGAATCGCTGGCCGAAAAACTTCGCGGGCATGAACGAGCGCCGCATTCACGAGTCCGAGGCTGACCAGGTGCCGGTTGATCAGCATGTTGCGGGCGTTCAAGGTCAGAACCTGAAAGGTCTCCTGAGCCAGGCTGCGCATGTCCGCGCATATGCGGAGCACGTCCTCTGGAGTCCGGACCTTCTCGCCGGTCGTTTCCCGGACCACTGGCAGACACACTGATGCCGCGATGTAGTTCACCCGGCCCTCCCTGCGGCAGGCGGCACGAACTCGCCCAGGTAAACCTGGAACTGGCCCTCCTCGATGATCGCGTAGCCGTAGCCGACCCTGAGCCGGGCCTTGAGCTGACGCGTCGACAGTGCCGGTTCGTCGTCGGTGCCGAGGCCGCTTTTGTCGGCAAAGATCTCGTCGACCAATTCCCAGCCGTCAGGCCGGTAGGTGCCGACCGCCGGGAACGGGAACGGCGGATAGCTGTCGATCTCGTCCTGGCTGCGGACCACGTGCGGCATGGTGCCCAGGTCGTCTGCTCTGATACCGGCTTCGTGAGACAGTTGCTGGATGTACTCGATGCTCATCATGTCATTGTCCTCCGTATCGGTTGTTCTGAGGCCCTGAAGTCCGTAAAACGGACTTGGGCGTATGAGGAGGCGGGTCCAGGGCCGATCGTTGATCCTGGCGCGATTTCGTGTGCCTGAGAGCTGCTTTTTGGATCTTCATTCCGCTGGCTCCGTCGTCACGGCGTCCGATGTTGTTCTCCGTATCGGCAACTCCATGCTCCTGAAGTCCGTAAAATGGACTTGGCCGGGCCGGGCATACCAACAGTCGGCTCCACACCCGATCGTCGATCCTGGCTCGGTTTTGTGGGCCTCAGGCATGCTTCTTGAACCTTCATTCCGTCTCACCCTTGGTCCGGGCGTCCGAAACCGCAATCGACCCACGATCTGCCGGTTCACAAGCGTCCAGATCCTCGTACAAGCCCTCGTCCGGAATCTCCGGACCTTCCCACTCATCGACCGGTGTGAAGCCCATGAGAACGCCGAACGCGTCGACGCTGTACACAATCCGCTGGCCGCAGACTTTGTCCTGCAGGTCACCGGAGCCCTCGGTCGCGCCGAAGCAGCGGGCCAACGCCCTGACGCCGATGCCGGACTCGACGTAGCACATGCGACCGTCCTCGAAGCAGAGCAGCCACAGGCCGGACAGCGGGAGTCCGGCGATCGTGGCGATTGTTCCAACGTAGGTTGTCGGCATTTCATTCCTCGCTTTCGTTGATGGGCTCCATGCGGAACAAGAACCTGATGTTGCTGCCACGCAGCCGGATGAACGGCGCTGTCGCCGATTTGTCCGGCGACTCGACACTCGCGACGACCTGGCCGGTCTTCGAGATCCAGATCCGCCGCGATCCGAGGATCAGGCACACGTGCCGTCGATGCCGACGGGCGAGTGTCCCAGCGTGTCGGATTGCCTGCTCGGACGTCGTGACGTTGGCGGGCAGCTCCTGCTCGATGTAGACCGCCGGGCCGTGTCGGACTACGAAACGCATGGCGCGGCCTCCTCGCGGTGTAGCTTGCGGAACAGCTCGTCGCGGCGGCGGCGTGCTTCGTGGATGTCGTGGGTGTGAAGAGAAGCCCGAACACGCTTCGTCGTGACGGCTGTGGGATAGACGGTGTAGTGCGTCCAGTAGAGGCCGTTGTTGTTCCAGAGGTGGTGGTCGGGATTGCGAGGGTCGATACGGATGGACAAGGTCGGCATGTGCATGATGCGTCACTCCTCTCAGTTTGCCGGTGACCGGCATTCGTGAATCGAGTTCCGCATCAGGAAGTTGACGAAAAAGAAAACCGCCACTCCGATCAGGAATGACGGTTCAATTTCGCCGGAGACTTTTTTCGGAAGCCGTTGCTTCCGCACATCGACCTGGGCCTTTCAGCCCTGGTCAGCCACCGTAGGTCTCCACCTCGGTTGGCAGATTCAGCGTACGCTGAACCGTTCCTGATGCTCTACATGTAGTATAGTCGTTTGGCGGGTTTGTGTCGAGAATTTTCTGTGTCATAATCCGGAAGAATGCCCTCCTCGCGGCGGGTTTGGTGACTTGCCTGTCAGGCCTCGGAAATGGTATCGTCTGTTCCTCTCTACGCTAACACCTGAAGTCTGCGAAAGGAGACCACCATGCCACGAGTCGCCGTTGACAAGAACGTTCGACGTGCCATCAACGATGCTCGCAGGATGATGCAAGAGGCCGAGAAGGCAGACTGCAACGAAGCAGAGACGCGTCGCCGGATCGAGCGCATCTTCGAGTACCTCATGGGATTCGACGTCTTCAAGCACCTTTCCCGTGAACGTGCTGTGCGAGGCGCGGGCGAGACGGAGCACGTCGACTTCGCGATCCAGCTCGAAGAGGGCGAAGACGCGAAGCCTATGATCATGGTCGAGATCAAGCGGATCAACGTGGATCTCGCAGGCAAGCATCTTCGCCAGGCATCGTCGTACGCGATCAACGCGGGCTGCGAATGGATACTGCTCACCAACGGCAAGGAATGGAAGCTCTACCACGTGGCCTTCGGGCAGCCGCCGGTCACGAAGCTGATCCACGCCTGGAACTTGCTCACTGACGACATCTCCGTTCTGGCCGCACGGTTCGACCTCATCTCTTTCAAGAACGTTCGGAAAGGTGCGCTGGACGAGGTGTGGCGGAAGACGAACGTCCTGCTCCCTCGGAATGTGTTGGATGCAATCCTGTGCGAGAGCAGCATTAAGGCGTTGCGCCGTGAATTGCGTAAGAGCACTGGCGTCCTGCTCGCACCGGAAGACGTCATCGCGGGTATCCGTCGCCTGCTCAATGAGGCGGCACTGGCAGAACTGGAGAACGTCCGGATCAGTCTTCCTGAACGGAAACCGCGTCGGCGAAGGAAGAAGACCGAGGCGGCAAAGGATGAGGCGTCTGTCGGTGCCGAGGCCGATGTCGGTCAAGACGTGCAGTCGGAACCAGAGCCTGACGGCGGGCCGCAGCCAGAAGCTGGCATTTCACCGCCAGCCGTCCCGTAGCGTGGAGTCTGGCTGTCCTTTTCGGAAATGGCAATGCGCTATCGCTATCGGACACACCAGATTCTCGAAGTGGCCGGAGAAGGTGACCGCGCCAGCCGCATCGCCGATATCTTCATCTTGTCGCTGATCGGCCTGAATGTCTTGGCCATCATCCTGGAGAGCGTGGCGGCGTTGGAGCAGCGGTACGCTGTCGTGTTTACGATCTTCGAACGGTTCTCGGTCGCGGCCTTTACGATCGAGTACGCCTTGCGGTTGTGGTCATGCGTCGAAGACCCGAGGTTCCGGCGAGCAGTGCGAGGGCGACTGTCGTTCGCTGTTACTCCGCTCGCAGTCCTGGATCTGCTGGCGATCCTGCCGTTCTACTTGCGCGTCTTCCCGATCGATTTGCGGTTCCTCCGGACACTGCGTCTGCTACGCCTGTTCCGGATACTCAAGGTGGCCCGGTATTCGAAGGCGCTGCGCGTGATCGGGAACGTCGTGCGGGAGAAGAAGGCCGAGCTTTGTACCACGATCTTCGTGCTGTCGCTGCTGCTGATTCTGGCTTCGTGCCTGCTGTACTACGTCGAGCACGGAGCGCAGCCGGACGTATTCTCCAGCATACCGGCAACCATGTGGTGGGCGGTGGCCACCTTCACGACGGTCGGCTATGGCGACATCTATCCTGTCACCGGCCTGGGCAAGCTAATCGCTGCCTTGATGGCGATACTCGGGATCGGTGTGGCAGCCCTGCCGACCGGCATCATCGCCTCCGGTTTCGTCGAGCAGCACGAGGTCGAGGGTCGCGTCTGTCCGCACTGCGGGAAGCGGTTGGAGTGAGAGGGATGTGCCCGTCGGGCTCGGTCGTCGTCGGCGTGGTGAAGCTCAAGCTTCTTTCGGCGTTCATGCTGCCGGTGTAACGTGCCGCGCCGGGACCGGCGAGTGGGTGCCCGACCGAACGTTCGCGATCAAGTCGTGCGATTCCGTTCATGGCACGGGTTCCTGAGCAGCTTCTCATTCCTATTGGTCGATAGCGCCGCTCTTCTGTTCTGCCCTGGTTCCCAGAAGCAAAGCCCAAAGCAGCAGGTTCACCCATGGCACGACAACGGCGACCAGTGCAATGGGGTGCCATCCCATATCTCGAATGCGGGGCAGATGTACCCAGGCGAGCAGGTACAACGGGAACAAGATCGACATGACGCACAACAGCGGGATCAGGACCGGGGAGTCGATGAAACGCGTGACTGTGCCGTGAAGTGCCAGGATGACGCCCAGCGTCACGAAGATCGAGCGGAGTGCATAGTCAAACCGCCCGAGACGCGTCGGAAAGAGGAACCGGACAAAAAGACCGCCTTTGTCCAATCGGAGCGTCTCCCTTGAAATCTAGCCATGCGCTACTGCTTGAACCATCAGGGATCGACTGCACAAGCGTGAATCCGACTTTCTCAGTTTGCTGTCCGCTTGAACAAGGTGTTGGCCCTGAAGATGCAGAAGGAGCCAGCAGTATTCGGCACTGCCGAGAGATTGGTGGGATCGGTAGCCAGAAAGGGAAGACCGAGACTCGACCAGACTCCCTGGATCAGGTTTGTGCAGATCTCGACCTGATAGACGACTCCAGTCTCCACAGAGAGCTCAACCCACGGGTAAGCGCCGGCAGTGTCACGGGCAATGGAGCTGAAGGTCGCCGACGGAAGGTTTGTCCAGACGACCTCCGGCTTGGAGAGCAGAAGAAAGTGCCCGGATCCCACCGCCACTGTGGCGTCCGGAGACGAGGCGAATCCGCCGGTCATCCAAGGTAGAAACTGTGTCT
>Ga0272441_10011956_pt1 | contig 12779 bp, 21 predicted proteins | sample SSMProp6N_FD_193582 | JGI IMG/M metagenome (GOLD analysis project Ga0272441, IMG submission 193582) | Marine sediment archaeal communities from Little Sippewissett salt marsh, Falmouth, MA, United States - SSM-Prop-6N | ecosystem: Environmental > Aquatic > Marine > Wetlands > Sediment ...
GCCGGGAATGGTGGACGGCGGATTACAAGATCTCGCAAGCCGTTGACCGTGCGATTCCGCTCCGGGCGGAGAAGCTCCAGGAATGCCGCGACCGGCTCGCCGAGATGGAAGAGTGGAGCCAGAGCACGGACGAAAGAGAGAGCCAGATCCGGGCTCGGCTCTCGTTGCTCTGCGGCGATCCGGATGGAGAGGTGGCGGCTTGAACGCCGACGTCATGCCGAAGCGCGACCCGCTCGCCGTGTTGCCGCCCGAGCTTGTTGAGCGTGCTCACGAGTTCGCCGAGATTGTGATCCGCGCGGCCGAGGTGGTCGCCGCCCGTGAGAGCGATCCGGCCCGCCGTGAGATCGCCGACGCGATCCGTGATCGGATTGTGGCGGAGGGCATCGAGCGGTTGCGCTTCGAGTTCTACGCGAAGCAGACCGCCACCGGCCGAGACGCCGGAGTCACAAAGAACTAAAAAAGAAAAGAGGTTACAAAAATGAACGAAAGCAAGAAACGGACAAAGAAACTCACTTGCAAATTCTCGAAGCTCGGGACCGGCTCCGGTGGCGGATCGCGGGCCGTCTTCACGGCTTCGACGGCCGAGCTTGACCGCGACGGCGACCGAATCCCGCCGAGCGCGTGGAGGCTCGAGAACTACCGCCGAAACCCGGTTGTGCTCTATGGGCACGATCACACCGGACACCCGGTCGGAAAAGCGACCGAGGTTCGCGTGATCGGTGACGCTCTTCGGGTCGTCGTCGAATTTCCGCCCGAGGACGTGAGCCCGGAGGGCTTCCGCGTCTCAAAGCTCGTCGAAGCCGGTTTTCTCGGAGCGGTCTCGGTCGGCTTCCGGCCGGTGAAATACGCGCCGAACGGGCTCGGCGGCTTCGACTTTGAAGAGGTTGAGCTTCTCGAGGTGTCGATTGTGACCGTTCCAGCGAATCCGTCCGCGTTGATCGCCGCGGGCTTCGATGGCGCGAGCGTGAAATGGTACGCCGAGCACGGACCGGCCGCGGAGGAGGTTTCCGATCTCGACGCCGCGCGGGCGATCGTCAAGGCGATCACCGAAGATCCGGAGATGAGCGGCGAAGAGGTTGCCGCCGCGATCGTGGACGCGTTCGGCGGTGACGTGGAGGTGAGCGCAACCGAAGCCGCCGCCGCCATGCTCGCCGCCGTGCTCGGTGGTGAAGCCGATCCCGAGGTGGACGAAGCCGAAGCCGTCGAAGCGGTCGCCGCCGCGATCGCCGAAGCTCGAGCGGAGGTGGTGTGATGGCGAAGAAATGGAAGACCCGCGCGGATCACGTGTTGATCCGAATCATTGAGGGCTTCGAGACCGGCGCGAATCCCGGCGAGACGATCGGCGTCCCGGTCGCAAAGGCGGAGTCTCTCGTTGCTCACGGCTTCGCGGTTTTTTGCAATCCCCCCGAAGGCTTCGACCGCTTCGGCCACCCGCTCGACGAAGACCGAAGCGTGCCGCTCCCGGTGTCGGGCTCGCTCCAGGAATGGCGCTACGGCCGGTGAGCCGGTCCGGCCGTTGCTCTGTGTGCCGCCACCCGGAAGCGGTGGAGGTTGATCGGGCGATCGTCTCCGGCGAGAGCTACGCGGAGATCTCGCGGAGATTCGGGCTCGGCCGAGATTCGGTCCGGCGTCACAACGAGAGCGGCCACGTGATCGAAGCGATCGCCGCCGCGGGTGAAGCGGCGGAGGTGGCTCACGGTGATTCAATCCTCGAGCGGTTGAGGGAACTCGAGACCCGAGCGAGTTCGATTCTGGATCAAGCTCAACGCGGCCGGAATCACTCCACGGCGCTCCAGGCGATCCGCGAGCTTCGCGCGATCCTGGAGCTTTTCGCCCGGCTCACGGCCGAGCTTGAGCCGGACGGTGGAACGGTGATCCTCGCGGACCCGGCGTGGATCGCGATCCGCGGCCGAATCCTGCTCGCGTTGGACGCTCACCCGGAAGCGCGGGCCGCGGTCATCGCGGCGCTCTCAGCGGGTGAGGATTCGTGACCGGCTCGTGCTCGAGACCCGCGGAGCCGCTCCAGGCTCAACGCCGACGGGCTCCGGCCGTGAGACGAAACCTCACGCGTCCGGCCGTCTCGAAGCGTAACGAAACGCCGCGCGAAGATTGCAAGCGATCTAAGGCCGTGGAGCCTCGAGACGTCCGATCAACCGCGGAGATCTCCCGGCGCGGTCCTGGAGCCGTTCTCGTGATCGAGAGCGCCATTCTCGGCCGCTCCGGACGATGACCGCGACCGCCGCCACCGGAGCCGCTCGCGATCTCGCCGCCGAGCTTGCTCGTGATCTCGTGCTCAGTCTCGATCCGGTGGAGTCATTCCGCGCCGCCGTCGGCGAGCCGGACCCGTGGCAGGCCGACCTGCTCCGGAGCGCCGACCGTCAAATTCTAATAGCCTCAGGTAGACAGATTGGAAAATCGACCTGTGTTGGTGGGCTCGCCGTTGATCAACTCAACCGGCCGAGCCGGACCGTGTTATTGCTCTCGCCGTCGCTCCGCCAAAGCTCGGAGCTTTTCGATAAGGTCCGCCACCACCACCGGAAGGCGGGCGGACCGCCGATCACGGCGGAGTCGGCCGCGCGGATCGAGACCGCGAACGGCTCACGGTGTCTCTCGCTTCCGTCGAGTGAAGCGACCGTCCGAGGTTTCTCGGCCGTTGACTTGATCGTGATCGACGAAGCCGCAAGGGTCCCGGATTCGCTCTACGCCGCGTGTCGGCCCATGCTCGCCGTGAGCGGCGGGCGGCTCGTTGCGCTCTCGACGCCGCACGGAAAACGAGGTTGGTTCGCCGAAGCGTGGCACAGTTCCGCGACCTGGAAAAAGATCCGGATCCCGTCGAGCGAGTGTCCGAGGATCTCGGCCGAGTTTCTCCAGGCCGAGCGCGAAGCTCTCCCGCGTTGGGTTTACAACTCGGAGTATCGGGCGATTTTCGAGGACGCTATCGCTTCCGTCTTCCGGGCCGAAGAGATCGCCGCCGCTTTCGAGAGTTCGGCCGTCGCGCCGCTCTGGCTTCCGGGTGAGCCGGTCGAGCTATCACCGGACCCGGAAGAGCCCGGCGCTCTCTGGAGTGAAGACGAAACCGCCGCCGCGTGGCGGAGATTGATCAAGGGGTGAGACGTGGAGATCTTCGGATTGAGTGAGGAACAAGCGCGAGAGTATTTCGAGAAGACCGGCGCGGAGAATCCGACGCGCTATTCCGTCGGCGTGGATCTCGGACAGGCGAGCGACCCGACCGCGATCGCCGTCGGCGAGTACAATCCGCGCCACCCGCCGCCGCGTCTCGTGAGGGTCCGACACCTGGAGCGGATTCCGCTCGGGACGAGCTATCCCGTGATCGTGGAGTATCTCGCGAATATGCTCCGGGCGAAGCCGCTCACCCGAGCGAATTCGACGCTCACGGTGGACGCGACCGGCGTCGGCCGCGCCGTGCTCGATATGCTGGAGACGGCCGGGCTCCGTCCGATCGGCGTCACCTTCACCGGCTCCGGCATCCCGACCGAGGTTGAGCCGAGACGGTGGCGGGTCTCGAAAGCGGATCTTGTCGGCGAGGTGACTTCCGGGCTCGCAACCGAGACGCTCAAGATCTCACCCGGTTGCCACGACGCCGCCGCGCTTCGGTCCGAGCTTGAATCGTTCGAGATCCGCGCCACCACCCGGAGCGAGACGTTCGGCGCGGAGTCGGGGAAGCATGATGACTTGATTTGCGCGGTCATGCTCACGCTCTGGACGGCGAACCGGCATTCTCCGGTGAGGGTGTTGTGATGAGCGGCCGCGGCCCGTTCACCACTCGATCGGAGGAATGGCGGAGCGTGCCGGGCTTCGAGGGTCTCTATCGGGTCTCGAGTCTCGGCCGCGTTCGGAGTCTCACCCGGTTGAGCTTCGACGGTCGAATCATCCGCGGCCGGACGCTCCGCCCGTCTCCGGGATCGAACGGTTATCCCAAGGTGACACTTTGCCGCGACGGCGAGAATCACACGGTGAGCGTCCACCGGCTCATTCTCGAGGCTTTCCGCGGCCCGGCTCCGGAGGGCTTCGAGGCTCGCCATCTCAACGGCGTGAAGACTGATAATCGGCTCTCGAACCTGGAATGGGGATCGCTCGCCGAGAATGCCGCCGACAAAGTCGAGCACGGGACCGCGCCGCGTGGCGAGCGCCACCCGCTCGCGAAGCTCACGGAAGCCGACGTGATCAAGATCCGCCGACGGCTCGCGGCCGGAGAGTTTCAACGCGAGATCGCCGCCGACTTCGGCGTGAGTCGATCCGCCGTCTCGGTGATCGCCACCGGCCGGACCTGGAGCCATCTCCGGGCCGGTTGATTCCCGGACACAGAGACCGGACACCCGACCGGCCCGAACGCCGTCGGGAACTCAAGCGGCCGCGGGTCTTCGACCTGGAGCGCGCCGAGCTTGTCCGGTTTTCTCGGTTGAATTTTGAAACCCTCGGAGATCGCGGCCGGAATCCGAGAATTCTCAAACCTCGAGCCCGTCCCGCCGCGTGACTTCGTGCCGAATCCGTGCCAGGGGTCCCGATTCGGTGGTTTTCGAGGGTCTCGTGATCGAAGCTAAGTTGTTGATTCTAAAGGTGGTGGGCCGTGGGCGACTCGAACGCCCGACCACCTGATTAAAAGTCTCGTGACCGGGTCCCGCCGCCGTTGAATCTCTCCCGGTCCGTGACACGCTCCGAATCAATAAATAGTTGAGTCTTCGCGGTCACTAGACTATTTCCGTGATCATGAGGTATCATTGTGCAACGGAAACGAGCCCGAGCGGATTCGTGCCGGAATCGGGCCGAAAACAGGAGGTGACACGATGGCGACGAAGCGAAACACGATCACGAACCGGACGAATCTCTCGAGGCTCGAGCCGGGCCGGTACCGGCACGAGACCGAACGCGGGCTCTGGCTCAAAGTGACCGAAGCCGGTCGGCGGTATTTCCACGTCCGCGGCACACCGAAGGGTCTCGGCCGCGAGATCACGCGGAAGCTCGGCGAGTTTCACCCGGACACGGAGCGACCCGACACGCTCACCCTTGCTCAAGCTCGCGAGGCCGCCGCCGAGGCTCGGGCTCTGTTTCTCCAGGGAATCGACCCGAAGACCGAGAAGAGCGGCGACGCAATCGAGACGTTCGGCGGTCTCGTTGAAGCTATGCTCTCGGACGCCGAGCAACGCGGCGACCGGAAGCCGTCCGGGATCAAGGGCGATCGCCGCAACCTCGAAGTGTTTCTCTTCGACTGGAAAGCGCGGCCGCTCGGCGAACTCACGCCGGAGGTGATCGCCGATCGTCTCGTGTCGATCGCGAAGGGTCGAGCCGGTGAAGACGGGAAGCATGGCGGGCCGACGGCGGCGAACCGGGTCCGGGCTCTCATCTCGTCCGCGTGGCGCTACGCTCCGGCCGAGTTCCCGAATCCGATCCGCGGCCGTCATACGCTCCGGCCGCAACCGGAGGTGAAAGCCTTCACCATTCTCCCGAAAGACGAGACCGCCGCGTTTCTCGAAGCGGTGGACGCGATCGGCGGAGACTTCGCCGACTTGATCCGAATCGGGCTCGCAACCGGGCTCCGGCGCTCAAACCTGCTCGGGCTTCGTTGGGAGTGGCTCGACGGTCTCGACGGCGACCGGCCGACGGTCACGGTCCCGGCGTCCGACTTCAAAGGAAAGCGCGATCACACCGTGCCGATCGTGCCGCAAGCGGCCGACATTCTCCGCCGCCGTCGGGCCGAGCGTCCGGCGTCGCTCTTCGTCTTCCCGTCGGAGACGTCGAAGCGCGGTCATCTCGGCGAGTGTCGGAGAGCGTGGCGGAAGCTCGTGCCATTTCTCGAGGCTCGAACAAAAAACGGTAGCTCGGACGTGATCCGGCCCGGATGGCACGTGCTCCGCCGTCGGCTCGCCGTGGCGCTCAAGTCGGTGAGCAATTCCCGCGACGTCGCCGGAGACGTGCTCGGACACAAGCGCGGCACGGTCACCGAGCTTTACACGGAGACCGAGACGGACCCGGAAGCGGTCCGCGGTCACCTCGAACGCGCCGTGAATCAGATTCTCGGGACCGTCGCCGAGGTGGTAGCTCACCCGAACTCGAAAGCGGCGGGAGCGTGACCATTCATCGCGTGACCGCGGCCGGTGGTAGCAGGTTCGCCACCGGACCGGAGCGCCACCGGCACGGATTCGGCACGAGCGGAGAGGAGGAAAGCGAGATACACTGTCCGTGACACAAAGCGCGACGGCGGGGTGTTGAAGCACGCCCGCCGCCGCTGGAGCCCGTCGGTTACGCGGCCCGACGGACCCTCCGCTTATTGTAGCCGCTTCCTGCAACGGGAGGCACAATGGCACACAGGAACCTCGAAGAAATCGGAATCACAGAGCTTTTGCGGCGTCTCATGTTCGGAGAGACGTCCGACGGTCGGCCGTGCTGTTTATGGTGTGGCTTCGGAACCCGGACGGCCGGAATCAACGGTATAGCCTCACCCGCCGATGATGCGACCTGGAGCGAGATCGCCGCCGATCATGCGCCGGAATGCCGGTGGATCGAGACGCGGGCTTTTACTCGCCGCCTCGAGTCTCGAGTGATCGTGGACGTGATCACTGCAACCGGAGCCGCCGACCCGAGAGAGGGGCGGTGAGGAATGCTTTACACGTACAAATTGCGAACCGTTGACGTTCGGGTGTCCGAGAGCGAGCCGCGGTGGTTCGACGGGCTCCACGCTGGAGACCCGGAGACCGGCGCTCGGCTCATCCATCGCATTCTTGAATCGTATGACGATGACGTCGAACATTTCGTGATCGTCGCGCTTGACGGTCGCCACCGGCCGAACGGCTTTAAAGTGACCGCGACCGGGACCCGGTCACAGACGCCGGTCGATCCGGCGCGGCTCTTCCGGCTCGGGCTCGCGCTTGACGCGGCGGGCTTATTGCTCGCTCACACTCACCCGTCGGGAGAGATTGAGCCGAGCCGCGATGATCTCAACCTCACGCGTCGGCTCGTGTCGGCCGGTGAGCTTGTCGGCGTCGCGATCTTCGACCATTTCATTCTCGGACCGGATCGCGGCGGCGACCGCGAGTGGCTCTCGCTCCGGTCGGCTCGGCCGTCTCTTTGGAACTCGAGACCGGCCCATTTTCACGGCTCGGAGGTGTGATGATGACCGAGAAAACAAGGCTCGAACTCTCCGCGAAGCGACCGGCTCCGAAGCTCTCAACGGCCCGCAAGCCGGAGGCGATCGCCCGCGATCTCTCAAGCGGAAACGTCCGACGCGGCCGTTCGTCACGGTCGGCCGAGAGCGTCTCGCCATTCTTCGCGGCTCTCGTGATCGCGTTCGCCGTCGTGCTCTTCTCGATCGTCGGGCTCGGAGTCTATTCCGGCCCGAGCGGCGGCGGCTCGCCGAAGCCGACCGCGGACACCCGGAGCGACGTCGGCGCGGTCTACGCGGCCGTGGACGCCGTGAAAGCGGATCTCCGGAGCAAGTTCGCGGACGTCTCGTGCTCATCCGGCCGAGCGTCTGGAATGCGCCACCGTGAGACCGGCACGGTGATCGTCACCGGGCTTTGCTCCGTGGACGGCTCGACGATTCACTACACGGCCCGCGTTGAGCCGGTCGGTGAGACCGGGTGGCGGGTCGCCGAGGTGGTGACGAAATGAACGCGCCGAGCGGTCTCGTTCATTTTCTCCGCGGCGTCGGCTTCGATGAGCCCGAGCGGATGGCCGAAGCGGTCGCGGTCTACAGGAACAACACGAACGAAAACGACCCGAGCGAGTGGCTCGCGATCGCGCCAAACTCACCCGGTGACGGCCCGGCGCTCATCATCGGCGGCGAGACGATCACAAGCGGTGAGGTGGAGTGTGTCGAGCGTCTCGAGTGGATCAACAGAGAGAGGGGTTTTCAATGATAGAGACAAAGGGACTTGAAAAGCTCAACGAGCGTGAAGCGTCTATGGTCGAGGCCGCGTTGAAGCCGCATCTCGGCGCGATTCTCAAGGCTCACTTTCATGAGACGGTGGCCGTGATCGTGCACGAGCTTGACCCGACGGTGCACGACGCCGCCCGGTCTCTAGGTTGGGACGGAAGCTCTTCGATTTTTGAGCTTGGATTCGATGAGCGGCTCGGCTTTGCTCACAGAGCTTGGACGGGAGATTCACCCGACCCGATCACGGCCGGATGGCTCATGAGAAAAGGCGGCGACGCTCGTGCTCTCGTGTTCGTTGAGCACGGGAGTTTCTTGATCAACTTTCACCCGCGCCGCGGATTCTATGTTGAGCCCGGCTCTCTCGAGTGGCCGCCGCGTCCGGCGAATTGAGGAGGTGTGATCATGAACGAGAATCGCTATCTCTTCGAGTCGGAAGCGATCGCCGTTGTCGGCGCGATCCGGACCGAGCTTGAGCGGCTCCAGGGGCTCTCAGACGCCGCGCGGGATCGCGGCGACCTGGAGCGCGTTGAGTCGGCTCGGCGCGTAGCGGGGACGCTCCAGAGGGTCCGGGACCGTCTTCTCGATCGACCGGAGGAGGTGCGGCCGTGTTCGTGATTCAACGCGCCGACGGGTGGCTTGTGTCGCTTCCCGGCTCACGGTCGAGCTACACGCGGACCCTGGAGCGTGCTCGGGTCTTCCCGACGCGGGAAGCCGCCGACGCCGAGAGGTGTCCGGAGAATGAGACCGTGCGAGAGATCCGGGTCGAGTTCGGGCTTCGGAAGCTCGGGCGGGTGGTAGTTCGATGACCGCCGAGAGGCTCTGTCCGAGGTGTTACCGGCTCGCCGCCGAACTCGACCCGATCCGCGGGCTTTGCGGGCTCTGTGACGCCGTCTTGAGTGAATCCCTTGACGCCGCCCTAGGGTGGCGCGTGGAACGTCAGAGACGCGGCTTTGACGCTCCGGGACGGTACCGCCGTGAGCTTGAGGAGGTGCACAAGCGCGACGCGTAGAGAGCCGATTGCTCACGATCCGGCCGGTAACTTTTCTCAGCGTGGACAGAGCCGACCGGATCACACGACCGCCGCGAATCGTCGCGGCGGTTTTCTTGTGCCTCGAGTTCCGACCGGGTCCGGACCTGGAGCCGTCCGGGTGGACGGGTGAGACGTACGGGTGGACGGGTGGACCCGTCGCCGCCGTTCGTGCCGGATTCGGGACCGCCGCCGACGGCTCCGGCTTCGGCTCAATGGTGACGGGCTCGGGCCGCGTGATTGTGTGTCGAACGGCCGTCTCGAGGGTCCCGAAGGTCGGCGCAAGCAATTCCCGTGCCACAACTCGATCACCCGCCGCGATTTAGCTCACCCGTGACACGGAGCGCAACAGCTAAGTGTCTGATACCAAAGGGTTAAGCGGTTGACGCGGTCGCCCGAAGCGTTATAGGATGATTCACAGCGGCGAGCCATATACGGCGAATCCGGCCGCGCGGAGGTGACACAAAATGAGCGACACACTGAAAACCGAAGCAGTCGAAGCAACCGAAGCCGACGCGGCCGATCTCGGCCCGTTTATGTCCGAGGCCGAGTTGATCAAGCTGCTCCGGCTCTCCCGTCCTACGGTGGTCCGGTGGCGGAATTTCCCAACGCCGCGAATTCCCTTCTATCGGGTCGGGCTCCAGATTCGTTACCGCATCGCGGACGTGAGGGCCTATCTCGAATCATGCCGCGTGGACGGCGACCCGTCACGCCGCCGTTCACTCGCCGCCCGCCGCTCGATCGCCGAACGCTCTGTGAAGAAAGCCGGGTGATCCGTGGCAAGCCGCCGACCCGGCGTGATCACGCCGACGCTCGATCTTGATCAAGAGCCCGCGATCCGAAGCGTGGAGCCGCTCCCGCGGTCCGGCGTGATCGTGCGACGTGCCGCGGTCGAGGGTTCGAGGCTTCGGCTTTCGCCGAACGCGGTCTCCCTGGCTCTACTACTCAAGGGGGATTCCGCGCCATGACCGAAGACCCGGAGACCGCCGCGCTTCGTCGGAAGATGGAGCAAGCTCGCGCCGCGCAAGGGCTCGACCCGGCGACCGGTGAGCGTCGCGGGCCGCTCTCTGTCAACCCGCTCTCTGTCAACCCGCTCTCTGTCAACCCGGACGCCGCCGCCGCTCTCTGTCAACCCGAGACCGAAGGGCGCTCTCTGTCAACCTCGAGGTTGACGGATGGAACGGATGGAACGGATGGAATAGATGGAATAGATGGAACAGAGGATGCCGCGCCCACGCGCACGAAGCGGCGGTGGCGGTCATCGCCGAGCGCGGGTCTCCGACGGAGGTTGATCCTCGAGGATCACGAAGACGCCGAGTTGATCCGTCTCAGCTTCGAATATCAGAAGCAAATTCTCGGAGGGCTCTCGAAGCCGGACCGCCGAAGACGGTCTCTTCTCTTCGACTTCGTCCGGGCCGTTACCGCTTCGCCGAGGTGGTGGAGCATCGACCCGAAGAGCTTCGCGGCGACGCTCGCGCCGATCGTGCTCGAGGTTGCCGACGATGAGCCGGAGATCGCCGAGATTATCTCGGATCTCGACACCGAAGATCTCGAGCTTGAATTGATCGACGCTCGGATGGACATCCGCGGGTCGATCGCTCACGGCGTCCGGGAGCGTGCTCTCGTGCTCTCGAAGCGGTTCCCGTTGACGGCCGCGGACGGCTGCGAAGAGGCGAGCCGGTGGCCGAGGTTCGGCGAGGTGTTGAGCCTTCTCGCCGTCATCGACGCGATCACGAAAGCGGAAGCGTTCGTGTCAACGTCCGATCTCGCGGAGATCTTCGAGATCTCCCGGAATGCGGCTCATAAGCACACACGGCGGGCGGAGGGTCTCGGGTGGATCAAGGTCTTGATCCGCGGGACGCGGGCTCGCGCGAGCCGGTATCGGTTCGCGTTCGACCGGCTCCGGTCCGGGTGGCGCGAAGAGATCATCAGCGCCGACGAGGAAGAGCGTGCGTACCGCGAATGGATGGCCGAGCCGGAGCCCGTGGAGGTGACCGAATGAGGCTCTCAAGATCTGCGCTTGGAATGATCGAAGACGAGCACGAAGACGAGCGCGCCGAAGAGCGCGCCGAAGAGATCCGCCCGGTGATCGAGCGCGACGCGTCCGGCCGGTGGCCGATCCCGGCGACCTGGAGCCGGGCTCCAAAGTACTCCGACGCGGGCGGCGCGTTGTACGCGTGGGTGGACGACACGGGCCGCGAGGAACACCCGGCCGCGTGGCATCGGCGCTATCACTCACACCGGGCGCTTCCGGATCTCGGCCGAGGTTATCCACCCGAGCCCGAGCCCGAGGAGGTGTTGCCGTGAAGAACGCCGAACTCGACGCGTATCACGCCGTGTGTGTTGCGATCGCTCATGACGTGATCGTGAGGAATCCGACCGGCACAAAGCCGAGTCTTCGAGACCGGCTCGCTCGAACCTTCATCGCCGCATTCCCGGAAGCCGTCGAAGGTTTCACACTCGATCCGCGGAAAGCTCCGGCGTGGCTCCGGCCGTATCTCTGCGATCCGAGCTATCAGCAAGCGAAGCGGAAAGCGAGCAAGGAATGGTGACCGCGTGGACGGTGTCCGTCGTCGCCATAACGGCCGCTGTAGCGGCGCTCGTGCTCGTGCGAGGTGAGGTGGTACGCCGAGCCCGTCGGCGGTCTCATGAGGCTGTTTTCGGTGGTGACCCTGGAGCCGGTCCGGCTCGTGATCGGTCTCGATGGAAGCTCGGAACCGGTGGCGGGTGTGTTTCCGGGTCGGCTTCGGGTGATCCGCCGTCTTCGTGTTGTTGTTGCGGTGATCCCGCCGCCGTGGGTGAGAGTTCGACCCGAGCCAGAGACGAACTTGATCCCGGAGTGGCGGCGGCGGGTGATCCGCACATTTCGCAACCGCGCGCGATCCGCGCGCCGAGCGCGCACAAGCGGAGACCCGTCGCACGGATCGAAGCCGACGGATCGAGCGAGGGTCGGACCCGTATTGAAGTCGGGACGGGCTTCGCGCCGGTCGAGCTTCGATGGCGGGCTCGATCGAGTGAAGACCCGGAGCCGAGCGATAGCGCGCAATCCCGGAAAGAGAATCCCGCGCGCTTGACTGAGAGTCTCACGGCCCGGTCAACGGTGAAGGGCGTCTCCGGCGTGGAGCGTCGGAACCGGCACGAAATGAACACGAAAGAGAGGTGATCAATGTTTGGATTGAGACGAAAGCGAGAGGAAGAGCGGCCCGGCTCGTTGATCGCGTCGGAGCTTGACGCTCTGGGGCGGACCGAGGACGAGATTCGGAAGCTCGAGAAGAAGAAGAAGAGCGAAGAGCGAGACTTCGAGCGGTCGAAGCTCCAGCGGATTGCGATGGATCAACGGACCCGGATCGCGGAATGGCGGGCGGAGGTGGCTCGGCTCGTGAAGACGCTCGGCGAGATGGATCACGCCGTAAACGTCGAGCTTGCTCGGCTCCGGTCGGCAACCGCCGATGCGGAAATGAAGCTCCACTCTTTCGACGATCACTCGAACGCCGCTCTCCGGAGGCTCGAGGCTCAACGCGCCGACGCGGCCGAGCGGATCGAGATCGCCGAAGCCGTCGAGCGTGAAGCCGTCGAAGACCTGGAGAGGCTTCGCGCGGAGTGGAGCCGGGTCGAGAATGAGCGGACCGCCGCCGAGGCTCGGGCCGAGGGCGTCCCCCGCGGTGAGGTTGCCAAAGCTCTCAGGCTCGCAGGAGATCGCAAGGAATCCGCGACGGATGATCTCGTGTCGGCGTGCCGGGAATGGTGGACGGCGGATTACAAGATCTCGCAAGCCGTTGACCGTGCGATTCCGCTCCGGGCGGAGAAGCTCCAGGAATGCCGCGACCGGCTCGCCGAGATGGAAGAGTGGAGCCAGAGCAC
>Ga0272441_10011957_pt1 | contig 12779 bp, 9 predicted proteins | sample SSMProp6N_FD_193582 | JGI IMG/M metagenome (GOLD analysis project Ga0272441, IMG submission 193582) | Marine sediment archaeal communities from Little Sippewissett salt marsh, Falmouth, MA, United States - SSM-Prop-6N | ecosystem: Environmental > Aquatic > Marine > Wetlands > Sediment ...
CTTCCGTACCAAGGCGGGCCACCGGCTTGAACCAGTGACCTGCCCTTAGGGCCGCTCTAGCCAACTGAGCTAACGGCCCGGAACAACGCCGCCCATCGTATCCGGGGCCGCGCGGTGTGTCAACCGCGCCTCGTGTGGTTGCGGCGGCTGGGCCTCCGGGCGGCAGCCCGCGTGCAACGCGCCGCGCCAAGTTGCGCGCGCTACGGTCGGGCCGCGCAACCCAGGATCCGTTATCTGTGTTCACACCTATGGCACAGGTCTGCGTTCATCTGCGGCCGGGGCCATTGTGTCCGGAAATCCCGTTCCGGTCGTTCCGCATGCGGAACCGCAGGCCGCGCCGCGCGTTACAATGGTGCCATGCCGCGGGGCCGGCCTTGACACCCGAACGCCCCGCTTTACGATAGATGCCTTGACCCCGCCACCAGCCAGGCACGGCGCTTCCCGGGCGGGAAGCTCGGGCAGGTACGCTTCTGCGTAGAGGCACAAGCGTGGCACCGTGGGTAGCGCCCGCGGCCCCCAGGAGTGTGAGATTTGACCGCAGACGCACTGAACATGGCGCATGTAATGCAGCCGGGCGTCGTCCCGGTGTTCGTGAACCTCGGCCCGGCCGTCCTCGTTCCCATGCTGGGCGCCATCGTCAGCAGCCTCGCGCTGCTGTTCAAGCCGAAGGAGCTGGCCCGCGTGATCCGAACGAAACCGCAAGTGTTGCTCATCTTCGTCGGCGTGGCGGCCGCCATTGCCCTGCCCGTCACCCTCATCGGCTGCGGCGGCGACGATACCGAAGCGGCCCCGCCCGCCCAGCAGGGGGCCGCCCCGGGAATGCAGGTCGATTGGGCGGAACTGGCCGTCGAGTGGTACCGCCAGCACGGCATGGCGACGGCCGGCGCGACGACGCGGCCGGCGGCCGGCAGCGGGGCTGACGGCGGGGCGGAGGGCCTGCGGGCGACGATTTACCGCGGGGGTCCGGCGCGGACGGGCTACGACGGCGGCCCGGTGCCGCTGAATCTCGCGCCCGCCCGGGACTACACGAAGCGCTTCACGCTGTTCCTGACGTCCCCGACCGTCGTGGGCGACGCGGTGTACGGGGCGTCGTGTATCCAGGACCCGCCGAAGACGTACGGGGCCGTGTTTGCCCTCGACGCTCAGACCATGGAGGAGCGCTGGCGCGTCCGCACGGCGGACGTGGCGGGCCAGCCGGACCCGGTGGAACTCAAGGGCATCGTCAGCTCCCCGGCCGTTTCTGCCGACGGCAAGCGCGTGGTGATCGGCCAAGGACTGCACCCCGACGCGAACGTCCACTTGCTGTGCCTGAGCAGCACGACCGGGCGCGTGCTGTGGAGCGTGTTTACGGAGCTGCACGTGGAGGGCTCGCCGGCGATCGCGGGCGATCTCGTCGTCGCCGGCGCGGGCGCGATCGAGGGCCCCAACCACCGGGCGCAGGGGCACCCCGGCTACGTCTTCGCCGTCCGGCTGTCGGACGGCAAGGAGCTGTGGCGGCATGAGCTGAACGACCCCGAGAGTTCGCCGGTCATCCACGAGGGCGTGGCCTATATCGGCAGCGGCTTCAACGGCCGGGCCGTCGTCGCCCTGCGGACGGAGACCGACGACCAACTCGCCGCCCAGGGCCTGAAGCGCGAGATCTGGCGGGTCGAGACGCCGTACCCGGCGACGGGGGCGATCACGCTGGTGGATGACCTTGTGCTGGTCGGCTGCGGCAAGAGCGACTACGTGGTGCAGGCCGCGGACCCCGACGGCGTGGTGATGGCCCTCAACCGCCGCACGGGCGAGGTTGTCTGGCAGGCGGCCCGCGAGCAGGGCATCACCGACTCGGTCCTCGGCGGTATCGCCGTTAAGGACGGCGTCGCCATCTGCCCGTCGGTCAACGGTTCGGTGATCGCCCTCGATGTCAAGACCGGCAAGAAGCTGTGGAGCCAGGACGGCGTCAGCGAGGAGCCGGGCACGCCCATCCTGGCCGGCTGCGCCTTCACCGGACGCTACGTCTACGCCGTCAGCAAGGACGGCTACCTTGCTGTCCTCGACGCGAAGGAGGACGGCAAGGTGCTCGAGCGGCACTGGATCAATGATAAGCCGGGCGAGCAGGGCTTGTCGATCAGTTCTCCGTACGTCGCCCACGGCAAGGTGTACGTGGGCAGCGAGACGGGTGGGCTGCGGTGCTTCGCCGGCCGGGAGACGCGATAATGACCGGCCCGCTCGTCCTGCCCCTCGTCGATTGCCACGAGAGCGAACTCGTCGGCGGCAAGGCGATCAACCTCGCGCGAATGATCCGCGCGGGCTTCGGCGTGCCGCGCGGGTTCGTCGTCACCACCGAGGCCTTCCGGGCGGCCGACGGGGGCGAGATGCCCAGGGAGGTCTCGGAGGCCGTTCTCCATGCCTACCGCCGGATGGGCTCGCCCGCGGTCGCCGTGCGCTCGTCCGCGACGGCCGAGGACCTCGCCGGCGCCTCCATGGCCGGGCAGTACGAGACCTTCCTCGACGTCCGCGGCGACGCCGCCGTGCTCGACGCCGTCCGCCGCTGCTGGTCGAGCATCCGGGCCGAGCGCGTGCAGACGTATCTGCGGGAGCACGACATCGACGCCTCGCTCGTGTCGATGGCGGTGGTGGTGCAGGAGCTGATTCCGGCGGACGTGGCCGGCGTGCTGTTCACGGCGAACCCGCGGACGGGCTCGCGGACGGAGATGCTGATCGAGGCGAGTTGGGGGCTCGGCGAGGCGGTGGTGTCGGGCATTGTGCAGCCGGACACGCTGATCGTGGACCGCGCGACGGGGGCGGTGAAGGAATCGGTGATCTCGGCCAAGCGTGTGTGGGTGAACCCGGAGACGCGCAAGCAGGAGGCCGTCCCCGACGAGCGACAGACGCTGCCGTGCCTGACCAGCCACGACGTTCGCGAGCTGTGGACGCTGGGGCTTCGGGTGATGGAGTACTTCGGCTCGGCGCAGGATCTGGAGTGGGCGATCCACAACGGGCGGCTGTACCTGCTGCAATCTCGCCCGGTGACCACGCTGGAGGACGCCGAGGCGTATGAGACGCTGCTCCAGGACACGCGGGCGCAGCTCCGCGCATGGAAGCGCGAGGGGCTCGGCGACTGGGTTCGCCACAACCTTTCCGAGACGCTGCCGCACCCGACCCCGCTGACGTGGTCGGTCATCCGGCGGTTCATGTCGGGTGACGGCGGGTTCGGGGCGATGTACAGGGAAGTCGGCTTCGAGCCGGCGCCGTCCGTCTGCCGCGACGGGTTCCTGTCGCTCATCGGCGGGCGGGTGTATATGGACCTCGCGCAGTCGCCCGAGATGTTCTTCGAGGACTTCCCGTTCCGTTACGACGTGGGGCTGCTGCTCAACAACCCCGACGCGGCGCAGGGCCCGCCGACGATCCCCGTCGGCGGCGTGGGGCGGCGCCTCGGCGTCGGCCGCAAGCTCAAGCACGTCAACGCGAATCTCGACAAGCTGTCCGAAAACTTCGACGACACGCTCGACCGCGAGGTCATCCCCGAGTTCGTCGAGTACGTTCGGGCGGAGAAGGCTCGCGACCTTCGCAGGCTCACGACGGCCGAGTGGGTGGGCCTGTGGCGCGAGCGCGAGCGGCGAGTCATGGACGAATTCGCGCCGAAGTCGCTGCTGCCCGGCCTGATTACGGGCATGGCGATGCAGCGGCTGCGCGACTTCGTCGAGGTGCACTTCTGGGAGGAGGCCCCCGACGAGTTGGTGAACCTGCTCTCGGTGGGGCGCGAGCCGGACCAGACGATCCGGGCGAGCGACGCGATGTACGAGTTGGCGCGCGGCTCGCGGTCGGTGGACAGTTGGCTCGAGGAGCACGGACACCGGGCGCCGGAGGAGTTCGACCTCGCCACGCCGCGCTGGCGCGAGCGGGCCGACGCGCTCGAGTCGATGGCCGGGCACCTCAAGGACGGCGAGCGCCCGATCACCATGCACGAGCGCCGCGCCGAGCAGGCGAACGCCAAAGTGGAGCAGCTCATGCAGCGGCTCTCGCCCGGGGCGCGGCGCGAGTTCCGCGGGCACCTCGACCTGCTGCATCGGTACATCCGCTTCCGCGAGGACGGCAAGTACTACCTGATGATGGGCTATGAACTGCTGCGAGACCTCGCCCGCGAGGCGGCGCGGCGGCTGGACGTCGGCGAGGACGCGTTCCTGCTGACGTTGGAGGAACTCCAGGACGCTCTCCGGACGGGCTTCGCGCCGCTGCATCTGATGGAGCAGCGGCGGCTGGTCCGCGGGGCCGAGGCGCGGCTGACCGTGCCCAACGTCGTTACGCAGGAGACTATCGCCCATCTCGGCGAGCCGCAGAAGCTCGACGCCTCGAAGGGGCGGTCGGCCCTGCCGATCTCGAGCGGTGTGTGCGCGGGTCCCGCCCGCATCGTCCACTCGCCGGATGAGGCCGGCGAACTCGGGCGCGATTACGTGCTCGTCTGCCCCAGCACCGACCCGAGCTGGACGCCGCTGTTCGTCAACGCCGCGGGGTTGGTGATGGAGTGCGGCGGCAGCCTGTCGCACGGGGCGGTGGTGGCCCGCGAGATGGGCATCCCGGCCGTCGTGGTTGAGGGCGCGACGCGGATGTTCAAAGACGGGGAGACGATCACCGTGGACGGGCAGAACGGGGCGGTGTTCCGCGGCGAGGCGGCGCCGGCCGAAGAGAGCGGGGAACCGGCCGAGCAGGCCGACCCCGAGGATGTGCGGATTCCGCGCGAACTCGTGCCGCCGCCGGCGGGCCCGCGCGAGGGGCTGTGTGGCCGCGTGCGGAACATCTTTCTGCTGATCTGGGGCGCGTACTTCGTGTGGGTGTTCCTGCTGCCCGGCACGTGGCTCTACGACAAGACGATGGCCGTGCTCGATGCGGTGCTCTGGCCGCCCGTGGTATGGCTGGGCCGGCCCGGCATGGTGGCGGCTATCGCGGCCGTGTTCGGCACGTTCACCATGATCGTCCAGCGCCTGCTGACGGACAACCGCCGGCTGCTCGTCGCCAAGAAGCGCGCGGGTCTGCTTCGCAAGCGGGCGATGAAGCTGCCGCCCGACTCGCCGCGTCGCGCCGCGATGCTCAAGATGGCGGGGCCCGTGCAGATGCGGGTCCTCGGGGCGGCCATGCTGCCGCTGGCGCTTATCCTCGGGCCGCTGATCATGTCGTTCCTGTGGCTGCCGGCTCGGGTGGACCCGGCCTCACGCAGCCCGCGACCGGGCTGGGATATGGTGGTCACCGCGCGGGTGGATCGGGAGCACGTCCGCCACGTGACGGTCCGGCCGGGCGAGGGCCTCGGCGTGATGCGAGACGCCACGCACGAGATCCCGCCGATCCGGCAGATTCTCGAAGAGGAGTTCCTGCCGAACTACATGAAACGTCCGGACGTGTCGGACGTGCCGGTCGGGCTCCAGACGGCGGAGGTGTTCTTCCGCGAGCGGTCGCGCCAGAGCCTGCTGCAGTATCTGCAGAGCGACATCACGCCGGGCGTGTTCGACTGGGCGGTGAGCACGCCGGAAGCGGGCGGGCGGTTCCGCGTGGCCGTCACGGCGTCGGGGGTGCGCAAGGGCAAGCCGGTGGAGCACACGCTGGGGGTCGATTTGGTGACCGGCGACGAGCTGCCGCCGCTGCCGATGGAGGTGGTGACCGAGCGCGTGGAGGACGAAGGCAAGGTGCTCGAGGTGCCGAAGCTCGCGTGGGTGGCGCGGGCCGATTCGCCTGACGCCCTTATCGAGGAAATCCGCGTGGTGCCGGTGCCGGAGCGGGTGGAAGAGACGCGCGGCGTGTTCTATCCGTTCGGCTGGCTCGACAGCATCTGGCCGGGCGTGCTGCCCGGGTGGCTCATCATCTACATCGTCATCTATGTCGTGGCGATGGTGGGGCTGAAGTTCGCCCTGCGCGTCGCGTAGGCGCGGCTCCCGCCGGCGAACACGGCCGAAGTATGCCACAGATGGACGCAGGTGAACGCGGATGATGGCTCAGCGGTCCGCGAACGTGGCCTTGTCCCGCGTTCGGACCATCCGTATCCCTGCCGGACTTCTGCTCTCCGGCCCTTCCTGGTCTCCCATCAGCGTTTATTCGTGTTCATCCCTGCTGCGCGTTGTTTCCGTGCGAGCCCCATAGAATGTCCGTAGCGGCCGGGATGGGCCCGGCTGGGCAAACCTGGAGAGGACCGTCCATGGAAGCGGAGTTGGCAAAGGGACAGTGCGTGCCGTGCAGGGGCGGCGTGCCGCCGCTGAAGGGCGCTGCGCTCGACTCATTCGCCCGGCAACTGGGCGACGGCTGGAAGGTCGTGCGGGAGCACCACCTGGAGAAGGAGTACGGCCTCGACGACTTCCGCCAGGCACTCGAGTTCGCCCGGAAGATCGGCGAGATTTCCGAGCAGCAGAACCACCATCCCGACATTTGCTTGTCGTACGGCAAGGTGCGCGTCACCCTCTTCACGCATAAGGTCGATGGGCTGACCGAGAGTGACTTCGTCCTCGCGGCGAAGTTCGACAAGGCCCGCTGACCGTGCCGCGGACAGAAGGAGTTGGGAAGGAACGCCATGACGAAGGACGTCGGTCGGCTGGCCGGAAAGACGGCGCTGGTCACCGGCGGGGCCAAGCGCCTCGGCCGGGCGATTTCGGTCGCGCTGGCGAGGGAAGGCGCGGACCTGTTGGTGCACTACCGCAACTCGGCCGATGCGGCGGCCGACACAGCCGGCGAGATTGAGCGGCTCGGGCGGCGGGCGTGGACGCTTCAGGCGGACCTCGCCGACCCGGACGAGGCGGAGCGGTTCGTGCCGCGGGCGGTCGAGACGGCCGGAGAAATCCACATTCTGATCAACAACGCGTCCGTCTTTCCCAAGGACCGTCTGACCCAAGTCGCCCCGACGGAGATCGAGCGGAGCGTCCGCCTGCACGCGATTGCGCCGTTGGTGCTCACGCGTGCGCTGGCGGGGCGAAAGGCCCACGTGGTCAACCTGCTGGACAGCCGGGTGACGGATTACGACCGCGAGCATGCGGCGTATCACCTGGGGAAGCGGATGCTGCTCTCGATGACTCGGATGCTGGCGCTGGAACTCGCGCCCGAGGTGGCGGTCAACGGCGTCGCGCCGGGACTGATTCTGCCGCCTGAGGGCGAGGACGAGGCGTACCTGGAGCGCCTGGCGAACACGAACCCGATGAACCGCCACGGCGACCCGGGGGACATTGTCGATGCAGTGCTGTATCTCGTTACGAGTACTTTTGTTACGGGTCAGGTGGTTTACGTGGATGGCGGGCGGCACATGCGAGGGCGCGTCCATGGCTGAGGCCGAACTCGACCGGCTGCACATCCGCGACCTGCGCTTGCGGTGCGTGATCGGCATCTATCCGGAGGAACGCCGCGCGAAGCAGGACGTGAATATCAACGTGACGCTGTACGCGGACCTCGCCAGGGCCAGCCAGAGCGACCGCATCGAAGACACGGTGGACTACAAGGCGATCAAGAAGCGCATCGTCGCCGAGATCGAGGTGTCTTCGTATTGCCTCATCGAGCGGCTCACCGGCCGCGTGGCCGAGATCTGCCTGGCCGATGAGGGCGTGCGGCGGGTCCGTGTGCTGGTCGAAAAACCCGGGGCGCTCCGCTTCGCCCGCACCGTCGGCTGCGAGATTGTCCGCGGAAAGGAGCAATGAGCCGCGGACAGACACGGATGACGGGCGCCACGCTTCTCTCGAGAGAAGCGTGGCACCCCGGTAAGGGGTGAGATGCGAGCGTATATCTCCGTCGGGTCGAATATCGAGCCGGAGAAGAACCTGCCGGCCGCGCTGGATCTCCTGAAGCAGCGGGTCCGTGTCACGGCCGTGTCCACCGTCTATCGAACGGCGCCGCTGGGCGACCGCGAGCAGCCCGATTTCCTCAACGCCGTGTGGCAGGTGGAGACGGAGCTGCCGCCGCACGAACTGAAGGCCGCATTGGGCGAGGTCGAAGATGCGCTGGGCCGGGAGCGATCGGCCGGCAAGTACGCGCCGCGGACCATTGACCTCGACCTGATTCTGTACGGTGATGAAACGGCGTACGAGGCAGACCTGAAGCTGCCGCACCCGGACCTGTCGCGGCCGTTCGTGGGCGGCCCGTTGCTGGAGTTGGCCGCGGACATTCGTTTGCCCGGGACCGGGCGCCCGCTGGCGCCTATGATATCGGGTCGCGGCGACAGGGCGATCGGCGAGCCGCAGGAACGACTGACCCAACTGCTGAGAGCGAGGCTGGAACCATGAATCTTGATCGCGTGGAAGAACTCGTGCGTGAGTTGCTGGCGGAGCTTGGCGACGACCCTGATCGCGAAGGGCTGCGGGCGACGCCGAAGCGCGTGGCGGAGGCGTGGGAGTTCCTCACGAGCGGCTACCGGGCGGATCGCGAGGCGATCATCAACCGGGCGGTGTTCGGCTCCGAGGCGAACAATATGATCGTCGCGCGGGACATCGAGGTGTACAGCCTGTGCGAGCATCACATGCTGCCGTTCTTCGGGCGGTGCCACATCGGGTACATCGCGCGCGACAAGGTGCTGGGCGTAAGCAAGATGGCGAGGATCGTGGACTATTACGCGCGGCGGCTTCAGATCCAGGAGCGGATCACCGCCCAGATCGCGCGGGAGGTCAAGAACGCCGTTAACGCCGAAGGGGTGGGTGTCGTGATGGAGTGCCGGCACCTTTGCATGATGATGCGCGGCGTCGAGAAGCAGAACTCCGTCATGACCACGTCGTCGGTGCTGGGGAGCTTTCACAATGACGAGGCCACGCGCGTCGAGTTCCTCAACCTCATCGGGAGGAACGTGGCCTGACACGGCGGGACCAGCAGGGATGAACGCGGATAAACGCCGATGAGATGAGTCAACGCCGCGGCGCCGTGGTTTGCGGCGTCCCGATGACAATCGGGAATCCGCAACCACGTGGACGCGTGGTTGCGTCGACCCCAAGGGCCTCCGAAAACCACGGCGCCCGCACTATCTCCCGTCCGCGTTGATTTGTGTTCATCCATGCGATCTCTTCTCGGTTCTCGACGCGTCGAGCTTCACGCGGGCCGCCGTGTCGAGGTTCACGTCCCATGTTTGCTCGTGGCCGTCGGCGAAGCGGACCTTCAGCTTGTAGGTGCCCTTCGCCCGGCGGACGGCGAACGTCACCGCGTCCGGTCCGCGGCAGCCGGTCGCGATGTTCTGCCCGATGTGCCGCCGCCCGAGCAGGTTCCCCTGGGCGTCGGCAAGCGTCACCTTCGCGCCGAGTACGCCTCGGCGCCCGCGAACGCGCACGTTGACGATCTTCGTCGAGAGCACCTCCTTGATGTCATAGACGGGTCGCTTGACGGGCGTGCGTAGCTTGAGGGTTTCGTTGAGCAGGATCACCAGCTCGCCACGCGCGTTGCCGATCACCAGGTCCGGCGCGCCGTCGTCATTGAGGTCGCCGGCAGCCACGCCCCGGCCGCCCGACTGGTGCGCCGGGCCCTGGAACACCGTGTCGTAACCGGGGTTCTTGCTCGTGTGCATGAACATGCCATAGCCGCGGTTGGAGATGAATCGGTTGTGCCCGTTCTCTCCGCGCGCGATGGTGTAAAGGTCCAGGCGGCCGTCGAGGGTGAGGTCCCCGCAGATGGTCGCCAAGTGCATATAGGAGCCTTCGGTGATCTCGCCCCCGTCGCCGGTCACGTCGACAGGCTTACCGGCCTGGTTGGCGATGAGCGCCCAGCCGGCCTCGGTCGGGACGACCAGGTCCGGCCGCTTCGTTCCGAAGAGCGCCGCGAACGCCCCCGCGCCGGTCAGCCCCACCTCGCGATCCGCGCCGGAGACGAAGTCGAGCGGAGTGTCGTGTGGGACCGGACGGAAGACCCATCTGCCTTCGAGTTGCTCCTGGACAAGCAGGAGGCCCTTGCCGGCCGCGTAGAACAGGTCGTATCGACCGTCTCCGTTCCAGTCGCCGGCCGTGAAGAAGCCATTGAGCTTCGCCCCGGACGCTTCGTCCGCGAGGCCCATTTCCCTCGTTGCGTCGGTGAACGCTTCGCCGGCGGGCGGGCCGGGGTTGAGGTACGCGTGCAGCCCGCCGCCGAGTTTCGAGACCATCACGTCTGGGTAGCCGTCGCCGTTGAGTTCGACGAAGGCGGAACTCTTGACGTTCTCGTCGGCCTCGGGCGGAAGGAGGTCGCAGCGCCGGGCGAAGCAGTTCTTGAGCTTCTCGCCGGCGAGGTAGAGCCTGCCGCCGACGAGCAGGTCGCCCCGGCCGTCGGCGTTGACGTCGGCGAACGAGCAGCTCGGGCCGGTCACGCCCTCCAGGCCGATGTAGCCGGTCGCGTTGCGGTAGTCGACGGGCGGGGCCTCGTCGCCGGCATCGGGGCTGACGGGCACCTGGAAGAAGGCGAAGACGCCTTCCGTGCAACAGGCGAGGATGTCGAGGTCGCCGTCGGCGTCGATGTCATAGACGGCCAGCCCCCGCGCGGGGCCGGGCAGTTGAATCAGCGGGAAGTCCGGTTCGAACCGGACATACGCCTTGCGCGGCAGGAAGCTCATCCCCGCAGCGAGGTCCTCGATCAGCCGAACGAACGCCTTCGTGGAGCCGATCCACGTCCCCGCAAGCGTTACCTCGCCGCCGCTCTCGTCCGGCACCTCCCGGTCGCTTTCGGTCCATCGCCAGGAGCCCGGCGAGTCCATGGTCCCGAGCCCAAACTTAAGGTCGCAGTAGAACAGGAACTCATTCTCGTGCCCCTCGATCTGCTTCCCCGAGAAACCCACCCACTGAGAGCCGACCTTGAATGAGCCCCCGTTGGCCTTGTCCGGCAGCACGTCCACAGAAGTGGACGATCCGGGCTCGAGCTTCGCCTCGACGGCCGTGATGACGATCTTTTCGCCCGGCTTCCGGCCGCCCTTGACCGGCTTGGTCACCTCGACGGTAAACGATTGCGTCTCCACGTCGATGGCCGTCACGCGGCCGATCATCACGTCGGCGTAGAGTTCGTAGATATCGTCGGGCTGGGTCTTGGCGTTGATCAGGGCCCCGGCCGGGCGGGCCAGCGCCAAGGCGACGGCCGTGGCGACACACAGATACACCCACAAACGCTTGTTCATTCGGTTCTCCTGGCGGGAACGCCCGTAGGTATAACACGCAAGCGGCTCGATGGGCTCGCACCGGCCTTCCATGCACGCTCGAGTGGGCTCCGCGGCCAATCGTCAATCGACAACTGGCTACTTGTTTTTCTTCTTCGCGCCCGGCGCGTAGCGGGTCTTCCCCTGATGCGTGAAGACCTTGCCGGAACTGGGGTAGGTCACGTCGACATCCTCGCCGAATTTCTTCATCTGCCCGAGCCCCTCCATCACGCGGTTGAAGCGGTAGTACTTCCGCGGGTGGTAGTACACCTTCGGGTCGCGCGTCATCTTCGAGAACAGCTCCTCGGGCCTGCCGGCGTTGTGCGGGCCGAAGGCCGCGTCGGCGGCCTGCTTCCTTACGGCGTCGTCGAGCACGTGGATGCCGCCGACGCGGACGTAGTCGAACAGCACGCCCTTGAGCGCCGCGTCGCCGCCGAACTGAAGGTCGAGCCCCTGGCCGTCGCCGCTTGCCTCCGGCTCGCCCGCGTGCGCTACGGCCGTCAGGGCCAGTCGCGCCTTCGCGGGGTCCTTCGTGTGCACGCGAAGCGTCGAACCCTCGGCCATGTAGAGGCCGGACACACCCGAGTTCGCCCCGCCCTCGGTGCCCAGGCGGATGAAGGCGTCGCCGGTGAGGGGGCGCTGGGGCGAGCCGCCGCGAAGCGTTCCGCCCTTGTAGATATTCAGGTTGAACAGCCGCATGGCGCTCCTGGGGCGGTGGGGGGCCACGGCCCCGCCCGCCTGAAGCTCCAGCGTCGCCCCGTCGAACACCTCGAACACGCCTTTGCCCGCGGAGCCCGACCAGCGAAACTCGCCGCTGACGATCATTCGCCCGCGCGACAGATAGAACTCGTCGCCGACGGCCAGGTTGCCGAGGAACTCGACCGAGCCGTCGTTGAACTTCGTCACCTGCATCTTGTGGTGGATGTGGGCGGAGCAGGAGTCCTTCCAGGGGTTCGGCAGGCCGCGCGGCGTGAAACGGAACCGCCCGAACTCGCCGCCGTCGAGGCGGAAAAACGTGTGCCCGGGGCCCACGATGTCGATGAAGTGCACGCGCCCGCCGTCGTGGACCCACACGTTGCCCCAGGCGGTGAACGGCCCGCCCGCGTGTCCGGCCACGACGCCGGCGTTTCGCCTGAGGGTCACGTGCCGGCAATGGTCGCCGCGGCGGCTGTTGACGACGTACGGCTTGTCGCTCGCCGGCAGCAGGATATCGGTCTCGCGGTCCGGTCCCTTGGACGCCCGCTTACCGCCCTCCAGCCAGCTCCCGGCACTGCGAAAGCTGCCGCCCTTGCCCGGGGTCGCCCAAACCAGCAGCCGCGCCTTGGGCCACGATTGCGTGCGGTACGCCGCGCGATCGTCCATGCCGGCCCACGCCTTCGTCTCGTACTGCGGACCGTGCGCCGTCGGGTCGGCGGCGACCGCCGTCGCCGCGAACAGGAGGCCGAACAGGATGCACAAGCTGCTTCTCACCATACTCATCTCTCGGTCGTACCAGGCCTCAGTGCTCCGAGGCCGGCCCGATCTTCACCTCGAGCGGGCGCGATGCCGATTCGATGATGTCCTCGACCTTCGGTCCGGACTGACGGACCTTCGCCAGCCCGGCGCGCGGAGCCGAAATGGGCCCGGCAGTGAAACACGCGTCGGGCGGCTCCGCACCGGGGAATCCGCCCGAAGGGGCGTCACAGCCGGCCTCCCTCGGGGC
>Ga0272441_10011958_pt1 | contig 12779 bp, 10 predicted proteins | sample SSMProp6N_FD_193582 | JGI IMG/M metagenome (GOLD analysis project Ga0272441, IMG submission 193582) | Marine sediment archaeal communities from Little Sippewissett salt marsh, Falmouth, MA, United States - SSM-Prop-6N | ecosystem: Environmental > Aquatic > Marine > Wetlands > Sediment ...
TTTTGGATCGAGTCCGGCAAAAGCTACCAGTTGAGAAGGTTTTTTAAATGCTTCGATGGGACTGATTTCTCCATACAGACTGACAATGGTCAATTCAGTAGCTCCCGGGAGGGTAAACAAATACGGCGGCAGTTTGGCTGATAGCTTGCTGATCTGGGCATCGATTTTCTGGCGAACCGGATCAAGTGCTTCGATTTGCTCCAGCAAAAACTTTATGCCGGTGCTAAAGCCGTAAAGACCTCGATGTATGCCCACAGAGTTTTGGGCACTATCAATAAGCTTTTGTGTTTTTGCCGGCCCGAATCGACCTCTTGATGCTTTTCGTATGAGTTCGCTAAGCTCATCCGTATCAAGTTCCATAAGTTCTTTTGGCGTGGATGCCGTTTGCAGCAATTTCATCGATGTTTTTCCGAAGATATTGCTGAACAGTTCTTCGTACTCCGGCCAGACCGGATGAAGCCTTGAATTAACCAGTTGCTTTATCATAGCACCCTGTTTGACCATTCTGTACCTTAATCTGGTGATCTGTCTGCAATTCATGGCCAGTTCATCGGGTACTACCGCAGCTTTATACTGATTGCTTCGGAGCAGATTTGCGATATGAAAAGCATCGTGTTTATCTGTTTTGCATTTACGGATAGCCTGCCGGGCCTGCTGGGCGGTTTGAATAGGATTTAGTACGATTACATCATAGCCGTTACGCCTTAAAAAATCGTGTAAACTGTACCAATAGTGGCCGGTAGCCTCCATTCCGGTCAATATAGATTTCGACCTTCCGGTTTGCTTTAGGCAATTGAGGATGTTTTTGAAACCGTCAGCATCGTTTCTGACAGACCTGGGTCTGACAAGATATTGACCATTCGTATCAATGATACAGGCTACATGTTTGCGTTTGGCCATATCAATGCCGCAAAATCGTAAATACTTCTTTGATGTTTTCATTGCTTTAGCTCCTGTTTATGTCCAGTTATCCCTGCACCTTACTGACCCGCAACCTCATCCGTGATACGGAGCAGCCCAACAAGTTGAGTCTCCAACCAGCTCATACGCGGCTATTCATTAAGGTCAGGGGACGGCAGTCTTTCGTACGAGGCTAAAACCTCAAGGAAAATATCGCCGCTTATTCCCTGAACAATTTATCGGTTAATTTTGCCGTAATTTGTTTTGAGTAATCCGGCGCCTTAGTTTCTACCGGCAGTATCTGATAATATCCGTTTGGTGACAGCACCGAGTAACCTTCAAATGCGATCAGTTTCATATTGATCAGGCGGTCTTTGGCGATTTCAAACTGGTTATAATCCAATGAAACGGCCTGGCATATTTTTTCCTTGCGATAAAAGCTGACGCCATTTTTATCCGCAACCAGTATGAGGAAAAGATACAACACCATATCCTGGTGTGTCATAACTTCGAGGAAGCCATTTCGGATCAGACGGTGATCAATCCAGGCGAAAGAACTTTTGATGTTCCTTATATTTTTGGGTTGCGGTATATGATATTTTTTCATAGTGTATATCTCCGTGATATTTTCATATAGCCGCCCCCATCGTCCCGCCCACACAATGGACTTTAAAGAAAAAAGAAAAAATATCATATTTTGGGATAAAATTTCAAGGGCGGCTTTTTTCATTTCCTGAGAATCTTCCCAAAAAGTAAATTCAACCGGCTTATCAGCCGGAAGTAAAAGTGTAACAAAATACAACGATTTAGCTCTTGCAGAGCTAAGTAAAAGCAGACTGATCCAATGGGGATCAGTAAGTAAAATCATTAACTTAACTATATGAGGAAAATGAAAATGAACATTAAAAAGAATCAAATTTGGATAGTACTGCTAGTATTATCATTTATAGGAATCGGTTTGTATTCATCGGTATCGGTGGGTCAGCCCGAAAAGGCAATTGCAAGTTTAGAGCAGACATCGAAGGCTTTTACTTCGGTGGCGAAGAAGGCGATTCCGGCGGTAGTGTTTATTCAGACGGAACGAAAGGTGAGTTCGGGAGCGACGCCGGGGATGTCGAATCAATTCGGCGATCCGTTTGGTTTTTTCGGGGATGATTTTTTTAAACGTCAGCCGCAACCGCCGAGAGAATATCGACAACGTGGTCAGGGTTCGGGATTTATATTTAATGAAGACGGTTTGATCTTAACGAATCATCATGTGGTGCGCGATGCGGATAAGATAACGGTGCGGCTACATGACGGACGGGAATTCGAGGCGACAACGATTGGGAGTGATGAGAAAACGGATATTGCAGTAATTCAGATTGACGGTAAGAATTTGCCGATGGTTGGGCTGGGTGATTCGGATGAGATTGAGATCGGCGAATGGGTTGTGGCAGTGGGAAATCCATTCGGTTTGGCCGAGACGATAACGGCCGGAATTGTCAGCGCGAAAAGCCGAAATAATGTAGGACTGGCAGATTACGAAGATTTTATCCAGACAGATGCCGCGATAAATCCGGGTAATTCGGGGGGGCCGCTGTTAAACCTTCGTGGTGAAGTGATCGGGATTAATACAGCTATTGCCACCAATAACGGTGGTTATATGGGCGTGGGTTTTGCGATACCGGTTAATATGGTGCAGTTTATTAAAGATCAACTTTTAGAATCGGGTAAGGTTACACGAGGGCAAATGGGTGTACTCATCCAGGAAATTAATCAGCAACTAGCGGAATCATTTAAACTGGAATCTACCAAAGGTGCATTGGTGGCTGAAGTGACACCGGATTCGCCGGCGGAAAAAGCTGGATTGAAATCCGGCGATGTGATTAGAAGGATAAACGGTAAGGAAGTTGTTAATATTGGTGAGTTGCGTAATCATATATCGATGCTGGCGCCTGAGACTAAAGTGAGTTTAGATGTGATTCGAGACGGCAAAGAAAAGAACATTTCTGTTACTATTGGTGTGATGAGTGACGAGCCGGCTCAGGTTAAGGCAGAATCACTATCAGAAAATCTGGGATTGATGGTGCAGGAAATCACTGATGAAGTGATGCGTTTTTACCAACTGGATTCTAAAGAGGGCTTGATAGTTACCCAGGTTAAACCAGGCAGTTCGGCGGTTGAAGCGGGAATCAAGCCGGGAGTGGTCATTTTAAGTGTGAATCAGGAAAGAGTTAATTCATTGACTGATTTTAATCGTGCGTTGGGTAAATCCCAGGAAAGCAAGCGAGTGCTGATGTTGATTAAGGAACGAGAAGGCACACGTTTTGCTGTTCTTGATTTGAGATAAGATTGTGAGGGAATCGGCTCTGTTCAAAGTGATGATATATCTGAGCAGAGCCGAATTTTATTTGGGATAAAACATACATTAGAAATCGGATCGATGGATTCTATGATTTTAGCTCAAGCTCTTTGATGACCTAAATGATTTTCGAAATATACTACCGGTTAAGATAGTGTGATTTTTCGAAATATAATGAGGAGGAAATAATAAAAGCTTAGGGAAAATCCCAATTGAAAATAGCCCTGCAAACTGTTAATATATTAGTAGTAAAGCATTACTTGTGTAAATTATGGAGTTTTGAGTCGGTACTATAGCAAGAACTAAAATTCCAAAAAGGAGTAGAAGATATACCTGAAACCTCATAACTTTACCTTTTTGAAATAAATGCAGGCATAAACGAGAGTTTTCCCCCGACCGGGACGCTCGGTAGGATTCAATTCCTACCGGGCGTTCTTTTTTATTATGTGAAGTTTTCTCGTGAACAGGTATACATTAGAAGTTTTCAAATATTGTCCTGTTTGTTACTATTGTGAAGTTATTGAATATATTCTGATTATGATTGCAGTAAATCAAATTGTCCTGCTAATGCCTTGCCGATCTGTTCTTCCTCATCGATCACAAAATCCGCTCCAGCCAGCTTCAAATATCCCCAATGAATATGATGCCGACACCGAACCACCAGACGTGTCATCGGCGCCAGCGATTTACATACCTGAATAATGCGTCGCGCTGTCTGGTAATCCGGCACGGTTATAATCACCACCCGGGCGCTTTTGATATGAACATGTTCCAGTACTTCGCTATACCGGGCATCACCCACATAAAATGCAGAGTTATAATTCTCGGCCGCCCGGGCATTTTGGGGATTGCTGTCAATCACGACTAATTCATCCCCATGATCGCGGCAAATTGTCTCGGCAAAACGCCGCCCTGCCGGGCCAAAACCGATGATGATGATCGGGCGTTTAATAGCTTCCAATGGTATAGACGCCGTATTGTTTTGATCCTGCGTTTCCTCATCTTGCAGTGTGACTGGTTGAACCATTGATCCTGCACCGGCATGATGATATATCCATCCACTCAACCTTATTAAATAGGGTGTCAAAATCAACGACAATACTGTTACCGCGATCAGCAACTGAAACAGCTCTTCCTCCAGCAATCCTCCGGCATAGCCGATCCCCGCCAGCATAAAAGAAAACTCACCGATCTGGGCCAGCGTCAAACCTGTCGCCACCGCCCGTTTAACTTGAAAACCCAGCAATACTTTCACCACAACAATCACCAGACTCTTGACCATCACCATTAATAGCAAGCATCCGCCGGCTGTCACTAGGTGCCCGGCCATCCAACCGGGATCGCCATACATCCCGATCGCCCCGAAAAACATCGTGATTAAAAGTGTTTTCAGCGAAGATACATCCGCCCGGATCTGGTGGGCGAATGGTGATTCCGCCAGCAGCAAACCCGCCAGAAAAGCGCCAAATGATGCGCTCATCCCCAATTTATGCGCCGTCAGCGCCGAACCCACCGCCAGCACTGCCGCTAGAATAATCGGTAAATCTCGGTTCCGCGTTATCCCTGGCATATGCAGTAGCCTGGGGATCAGGTAATTCAACAGAACTAAAAACACTCCCACCATTAATACTCCAAAACCAACCGTCTTTACTACGGTCCATGCTATACTGCTACCCTGTCCTGATCCGGATAATACCGTTACCAGTATCACCAGCGGAACTACCGCTACATCCTGCATCAATAAAATCCCCAGCGCCGAACGCCCATACGTACTGTCCAGTTGGCTCCGCTCTACCAGCACGCGTAAAACACATGCCGTGCTCGACAGCGCCGCCACCGCTCCGATCACCACCGCCACTCGCACACTCACATCCATCAATCGACTCACCACTATTCCAACCAGGGCGGTAATGACAATCTGCCCCAGGCCCGCCCAGAATACTTTTCCCCCCAACTGCCGTAGTCGTTTCAGGGAAAATTCCAGCCCGATGGAAAACAACAGCAATGCCGCCCCAATCTCGGCGATCATCGATACTTCCGCACCGGTCGGCACCCACCCCAAAACCTTAGGCCCGATCAGCATCCCCGCTATTATATAACCCACAATCGCACTTTGACGCAACTGCTCGGCCAATATACCCAGTACCAGCGCTCCACTCAATAAAATCACCAAATGTAATAATGTCGTCCAGGCATCCATATCGGATATTCTTAAATAAAATTAGATTGAAAGCAATTGTATGCTGTTTGGTTTCCTATACTACGGCACTGGCCTCTCATAGACAATGATAAATCATTTATTTTCCTGGACCAGCTCAAAAAAACCTGATATCCGTCTTAGAGTTTCCAGGTAACTGTATTCGATAAAATGGAGTAAGGGATCGGGATCAGCAAATGTTGATTCCTCGAGGGCGTCAAGATACATATCCCGATAATCGGTCATGATCACATCATAATAAAAACCATGAACCAGCATGGCATAGTCGCCGGCGGCTCGGGCAATTCTTCCATTTCCATCTTGAAAAGGATGAATACTGGCCACCAAATAATGCACCTCGGCGGATAAACGGAGAACCTCGAAAAAATTCGTCGGCGTAATCGATTCGATGGTAAATAGTCGCAGGTTAATCGTTTCTAGATGTTGATATAGCAGCTCCTGTACTTTTGAATGATGGGGCGGACGGTGAGCCATGCCGCTAATCCTCACATCCACCTGGCGAAATCTCCCGACTGCATTCGGTGCACTCTTTTGAAAAATATATCGATGCATATCCTGCAGCATGGACAGAGAAAACTCTTCGCGCTGACCGGCTTGATCTTCAAGCCATCTCAACATCTCCTCTTGACCTTTCAGTTCGTTTGAGGCGTTATTATAATGCTGGGAAATTGCTGATTTGTCCGGATTTCCCTCGTGATGAAGCAACACCTGCAGGAAGATACGATCCACCCTGCTGTCTTCAATGGCGTTGGAATGAACCGCTTTAAGGCAACGCAGAGCGGTTAACGCCTCCTTCCTGGCATCAGGAAATCGCTCCCCCTTACTCTTCAACTTAAAGAAAAGACCAACAAGCTCCTCTCTTTCTCTCTTTGTCAATACCACATAGCTCACATCTCGATTCTCCGGATTGATCACCGAACTGTTTAATAAAACTCATTTTTCGCTGATTGGTAATGTTTTAGAAAAATTTCTGCTCCAGTTTGATTTTCAAACATTTATGTTATATATATATTATATATGAAATAGATTTAGTAAAGGAATTCATTTATGAGAAAGATACTTATATTTTCATTTTTACTTATAATGGGCCTCATCTTGTCCCAAATTATACCTGCTATTTCAAATTATAACGTCGAATTTTACTCACACATCATCAAAATTCTCACCATGATCGCCCTCGGTTTCATCATGATTCACGTAGGCTACGAATTCGATATCGATAAAAGTAATCTGAGGCAATATGGCTGGGATTACCTGATCGCCGCCACCGCCGCCGCTTTTCCCTGGATCTTTTGCGCGGTCTATTTTGTCTTTTTCCTGTCCGCTTACCAACCCAACCAATGGGATGCCTGGAAGGAATCCCTCCTCGCCGCTCGTTTCGCCGCCCCCACCTCCGCCGGTATCCTTTTTTCCATGCTCATTGCCGCCGGTCTCGGCGCCACCTGGATCTTCAAAAAAATCCGCATCCTGGCTATCTTCGACGATCTGGATACGGTCCTATTGATGATTCCCCTGAAAATGATGATAGTCGGTTTACGCTGGCAGCTTGCTGTCATCATTATCGTCATGCTCATCCTCCTCTGGTTCGCCTGGCGTTATTTACACACCGTAAAAATACCCATCACCTGGCCTTGGGTCCTCACCTACGCTGCCGCCATCGCCCTTACCTGCGAACTCATCTATTTCTCCAGCAAACAAATCGACGAAATCGTCCCCATCCACATCGAAGTTCTCCTGCCCGCCTTCGTCCTCGGTTGCATGATCGCTCGCGCCCACTCCGACGCCTCGAATCAATCGGCCCAGTCCGCCCCGGCACACCACGACGACATCCTGGAAACCCCCAAAGAAAAACGGGTGGCCACGATTGTCTCCTGTATCTTCATGCTGCTGGTGGGTCTGACCATGCCCCCCATCATCGGTATTGCCGGTGACGCCGAAACCGTCCGCCAGGCTGATCAGGACATCGCCCGCGCTTACTCCATCCCTGAAACCACCGAACCTGAAACCCCTACTCCCGAAATCGCCCCTGAACCAGAGATGTCCTGGTCCTCTATCATCCTGCATGTCATCTTCATCACTATCCTGTCCAACCTCGGCAAAATGTTCCCCGCCCTCTGCTATCGACGCCAGGCCCGCTGGCAGGAACGGTTAGCCGTCGCGATCGCTCTTTTCCCTCGCGGGGAAGTCGGCGCCGGCGTGCTCATCATCTCCCTTTCCTACAGCATCGGCGGACCCATGATCACCATCGCCATGCTCTCGCTGGCCCTTAACTTATTATGCACCGGCCTCTTTATCGTCATGGTAAAACGACTCATCGGCCCAAATCCTACCCCGGCCCTATAAATAATATTTTCGAACCTATCATTAACTTCAATCAGGCACACTTATATAAAAATCTGTATGAATAAATTTATATGCCCTTGTTAAACAAGCGTTTATGATTTAAACTAAAATACATAAAATGTAAAAAATTGCCATTTATTCCCTAAATAAAGATTATCACCAAGATCCAACTCGGTCAAAAACCGTTTTCCACCACCAATTCTTCTAGCGGCAGTTGGCCTGGCTTGGGCCATGATTCTTTAATACCCTTCCCCACGGCCACCATGGCTCCCATCACGTAATCGTCTGGCAGGTTGATAAGTTCGGCCACCTTTTCAATGTCGAATCCGATCATGGGACAGGAGTCATACCCCATGGCTTTGGCGGCCAGCATAATGGTTTGGAGGACCATACCGATGGACCGCTGGGCTTCATCGCGTTGGAGCCACTCACGTCCCTCGTGAAAGGGGCCCATCCAATTGACCAAAAGATCCGCGACCTCTTGAGGAGCGTTCTTCCAATAGCGTCCGGGATCTTTCTTCCAGGCATCAATATCAGCAGTCAGGATGATCAGGAGTGAGGCATCGGTCATCTGCGCCTGGTCGTTGCCAAATTCAGTGCGGATCTTGCGGCGTAGATCCGTATCACGAACAATTACGAATCGCCAGTGCTGGATGTTGAAACTAGTAGGCGATTGAATGGCTGCCTCCAGGAGCTTGGTTTCCTCTTCCTTGGTGAGCCGGTGTTCCGGATCGAAATGTTTGATGGCACGGCGTTTATAAATCGCTTCGAAGGTTTCCATATATTTCTCCTTTCATTTTCAAGACACGTGAACATAGCTTATAACACTATAGGTTAGGTGCAAAAGGGCCTGATGCCGAAAAATCCTGGCTGAAAACCGGTACCGGTATCAATCCTACTACTATTATGTGACATATTAAACCTCAATCAATGTTGTGCTTTAGTGTTTCATTTATCTAACATTGGGGCCCAGTTGGCAGCGAATATGTTGAAATCCTTCAAATCAACAAATTCGTTTCCATCCAGATCCGCCATATTTTGCCCCGAGACCAGCCAAAAATCGGAAAACAACTTAAGATCCCGTAAGTCCACAATCAGATCGCCCGTCAGATCGCCCTGAATTGAAAAAACCAGGGCTTCACCTGCGTTTAAGAGGCCTGCCCCATATTCCGGATCCGTTCCCGGTGGTCCTAAATCTTGGGCAGTCTTCTCGATGGCTAGCCGTATCTTTTGGGGATCCGTTACCCCCTTCGAATACAACAATCCCGCCACCCCGGCAACGTGGGGCGCTGCCATCGACGTTCCCTGAAAAAAGTAATAGGAAAAATCAGTGACATCGAACTGACTGAATGTCTGTTGCAAAACACCATCACCAAAACCGTCTCCGTTTTGATCTACAGCAAGATCGCCTCCGGGAGCGGCAATATCGACATACGTGCCCACACTGGAGTAATTTGCCCGACTTTTATCGTAACGCACCGCACCCACGGCAATACAAAATTCGTCATAAGCCGCCGGATATATCATCGGGTTGCCGTCGTTAAATTCATTTCCTGCCGCACAGACAATGGTAACTCCCATCTCATGCGCCATTTGACAGGCATTCCTCAAGGTGATCGAATCACCTCGTCCCCCTAGGCTCATATTGATCACCTTGGCACCATTGAGGGCAGCAAAGATAACACCATCGGCGACATCGAATACACTGCCGCCGTTATTAGCGCCTAACGATTTGACCGGCATCACCGAACAATCGAAAGCCACCCCCGCTACTCCAAGCCCGTTGTTGGTGCTTTGCGAGATGGTCCCGGTGACATGGGTTCCATGGCCATTATCGTCGTTGGGATGGGTATCATTATTGACAAAATCGTAACCGGCTACGAATCGGGTATTCGCTAAATCTGGCGCCTGGGCGAAAATATCGAAATTCTCATACGCTATTCCCGTATCGATGACTGCTATCACCACACAGGGATCGCCGGTTTCCATCTCCCAGGCTTCCTCTATGTTAATATTGGCGCCGGCCTGATCATTAAAATGCCATTGAAAATTGTAAAACGGATCGTTGGGAATTAGAAAACCGCGTACTAATGATTCTTTCTCTGCATAAGCCACCATTTCTGAGTGCGACTCAAATGCTGCTATCATATCTTCCAGATTGCTTTGTGGATCAATCATTACTCTCATACAGCCGATATATAGGCTGTGATCCATGAGATGACATTGCAAAGAGGAAATCAGGTTTATTTTATCTTCCCAGGCAACATCGTCATGAAATTGAACCAGGATTTGATTGGGGTCGTATTCCTGGTGAAATGAACTTTCATTAGCGGTGATGGTAGGGGAAGCCGGAGCAATACCAGTAAAGATAGATAGGATTATGGCACTAACCGTAAGCAAGTATTCGGCTTCCGTTATCATCTGGTCACATCGTTTCATCAATAATTCTCCAATCCGTTGTCATACAAAACCACTTCTGCGATGTGGAAATCACCAGCTTTATTTAAGGTTACCCGATAAACAGATAAAATCTATACTAATTTGTTAACGGCTTGGCTGGTTTATTCTCTTTACTTTTCCGTTGGGAATATTTATCCAATTCCAGGTACGCAAAAAATATTCCCGCGGCCGCATTCAGGAAGGCTACGAGACCATAATAGAATAAAAACTTATCATCCATCACGATTCCTCCCCAATATTATGTTGACGTATATGGCTAACGAAATCAGCGATGGCACCCATAAGCCCGTGTATAATCCTGCCTCTTTATTGCCGGTAAACCACAAATATACCGAGACCGCAAACGACATGATTATGGCAATAAAAAAGAACAAATCCGACTTGCGCAACATATTATGTCTCCTCAATCTAGAGTTCTCAAGACTTTTGCTATACCAGATTATATCATATTTTACCCTCCAAATCATATAAAAATATAGCTTATTTAGAATAGGTATAAAAATATGGGTGGTTAGGCAGGCGTCAAGTAATTTCTCCTGACATTTCAGGTTTATCGTTGATTAACTTTCTAGTTTTTTATTCTTATTATGGTTGGGATTGATAGTTTGAGCAAAAGTCATCATATGCTCCAGCGTATCACAGAAGGCTGAATAGGTCATTTGTTGGCGAATTTCATGGTTTAATGCCCGGCCGCCTAATACGACTGCTACATTCATTAGTTCAGCTTGGTTCCAGATTGTTTGATAATCACTTAAAAATAGTTCAGCCGAATCGAACGCGGAGACATTCAACCAAACTATTCTAGGTTGAATATCATTTATGGCTGCGGCCAGAGTTGGGGCCGGGTGACCGCAACCATAAAATTCGGCGCGCCAGCCGTTTTCGATCAGGCATAATTCGACCATTAAACCTGGTAAGGTATAAGGGTCATCTCTCAAGGTTGCTCCGATAGCTACCGGGGCATCAGCCGGAGGAGGGGGCAACATTTCCCGGAATTTATGCAGCAGCCGGCGAGTAATTTCCACACCGCGTCGTTCCTGGTATATTTCTACATCACCATGCTGCCATAATTCACCCAGACGATGAAATGCCAAGGCTATCACTTGATCGCAGATCGCACTTAATTTATGTCCGACCATAAACAGGTTAAAGGCAATTTGAAAGCAGAGATTTTCGTCACCGGCGATCAGGGCCTGGCGCATTTGGTCGCAGGCCTGGGATAACGACAACTCATTTTTGGAAAATGACATCGGCAGGCCTAAAACTTCAGGGGAAGTTAATTGTCGTGGGTTATCCTTTAAAAATGAAATCACAGAACTCATGGGAATTCTCCGGTGACCACCGGCGGTTTTTTCAAAATACAACACGTCCTTATCACACCATCTTTTAATTGATGCTTCACTAACCCCGATAGCCAGGGCGATCAATTTCGGGCTGAATGTCTTATAAAGTTGTGATATCATTATTAACTCCATAATGAATGTATTGAATGTTATTATATTTATCAATTATGTTTAATTATAACCCTAATAATGACATAAATCAAATATATATAGTAATATAAGATTATTTTTTATTTTGCGATTTGACTATTTGATCCTGTGGTCCTACTATCAATATGAACGTTATGAACGTTTTAATGAAAATTAAATAACTGTAAAATATTGATTTATGAACCATTAAAAATCTAACCTTTGGAGATTAAAAATGAAGAATTCAATGAGACGTAAAAAAACAGTGGTGAGAAATAGCAAATTTGGGCCTGCCATTTTGATGGTGGCTGTGGTATTTAGTCCGCTTTGGGCAACTGATGGCTGGTCATCTGGCAGCCAGAGAGGTGATTCAGGCAATGACCTGATCAATACGGCCGTTAAGGCCGGATCATTCAATACCCTTCTGTTTGCCGCCAGTTCCGCTGATTTGGTTGAAGTTCTAAAGGGTGATGGTCCTTTTACCATATTTGCACCTAAAGACGATGCGTTTGCCAAGTTACCCGCTGAAGTTTTTGAGCAGTTACTCTTGCCCAAAGGAAAGGAAGATCTTCAGTCAATATTAAAATATCACGTGGTTGCCGGGAATTATTCAGCGAAGGATATTTTAAAATTGGATTCAGTTACTTCGGTTCAGGGTGGCAACTTACAGGTAAAACTTATAGGCGACAGAGTATTTATTAATAACTCAGAGGTTCTAAAGGCCGACATTGAAACCAGCAATGGGATTATCCATGTGATTGATTCGGTATTAATCCCCGCCGTGGATAAAAATCTCGATACCGCCGCAGCCCGACAAGCGATTGAGCAAGCCATCGAAAAGGGTGTGCTGATATTCAACGCCGGTGATCATCAAGACTGTGAAACCTTATACGCTAATACGTTACAAAACCTGACTGAATTTCCTATGGAAGTTATTAGTGATGTTAATCAGAGCCTCATTCGCTCAGCTTTGAGACAAGCCAGAAATAATCATAGTGCCTATGAGAGCGCTTGGCTGCTCCGGCGAGCCTTAGACAAAGTA
>Ga0272441_10011959_pt1 | contig 12778 bp, 13 predicted proteins | sample SSMProp6N_FD_193582 | JGI IMG/M metagenome (GOLD analysis project Ga0272441, IMG submission 193582) | Marine sediment archaeal communities from Little Sippewissett salt marsh, Falmouth, MA, United States - SSM-Prop-6N | ecosystem: Environmental > Aquatic > Marine > Wetlands > Sediment ...
GATGAGATTGCCTGATGAGTGCAAATTGAATATGTTCATGAGACGTATGGAGGATGAATTAAATGATGAAAAACAATTTTAATACGTCAAGTGGAGTATATAAAGTCAAAACATTTGGGACTATACACTCGACCATAGTTAGCAAAACATTTATAGGTATGTATTTACCTTGGCTGTCGGTTTAAGGCAATGTTGCCTGATCAAGTGGCAGTTATTTGGAGGTATGAGAACGAGGCGAAATAAACTAGAAATCATAGCCACAATTTTGGATATATGTACCATTGGTAGCACAAAAACAGGCATTGTTTACCAAGCCAATTTGAATTTTAAGACAGTTGATCCATATTTAGGCCTTTTGGTAAAAAATAATCTGGTAGTGAAAGACCCAAAATCGCCTAAACTATACAAAACTACCTGCAAAGGTAACAGATTGAAAGAACATATCAATGACTTACATAGTGCTATTAATGATATGGAAAATTTTGAAAATGCCACAAAAACTGAGATGATTGTATAAAGGATAGGCATTACGCAGTTGGACGTATCTGTGTTGGTCACGCCCCAAAAAGTTATCATTAATTGGCGCATATTTGGTTTATAGGCATCTATTTAACCATTTAATTGCAACTATCTGGGAGTAGATACCTCAACTGCGTAACTCCTAAAGGATAATAAAAAATGCCATTCGGTCCAAAATCAAAAATGATCTGTTCGTAATCTGATCAGATCGAATGGCCATTTCACGTAAATCGCAGTAACCTTTGCCTTATGGATTCAACAAGCTGCAAAGCGCCAGCTCTATTTGAAACGTCAGGGATTTGATTGACCTCCCTACAAAGCTCGTCAAGATCTTGGCAAAGCTCTTTTTCCAACAAACACTTCCCGAGGACGCCTTTGTCACACATGGAATTTGTCGCAACATCCACATGCCCCTGATTGTTTTTCTTCAATTAGTCAACCCCCCATTGAAACGATTGAAATTGTGAACCAATTCTACCTATGCTAATTGGTTTTATCAAAATAACGATAAATAACGGTTAGGCATATAGTGACATGATAATAGATAAACATTTCGATTGAAATGATATCACTGAATCGAGTACCTTTCTAGACTATGAAAACTAGAGAGATACCCGAAAACATTAAAAGTGGCGCATTGACCATTTCTGGCTTATTTGCGCCCAACAACGCCCGGACCGGGAGTCGAACCCGGGTCGAAGCCTCGACAGGGCTTCATGATAGGCCTCTACACTATCCGGACATCCTTTAGTCCCGCCTCCCAGATTCGAACCGGGGACATCGCGGTAGCCGCACGGAGCACCATATTGGTGCAGAACCTACTACAGCCGCGCACTCTACCAAGCTGAGTTAAGGCGGGTCTAACGATGCAAAGCAATTCTAATATATAGGTCTTTCGATTTAGACCACAAAGAGAAGCCGTAAATTTATTCAGTTAACCCGACTAAACCATCAAAACCACCAAAAACGAATAAACTCAAACCCATATGAGAAAGCTAATCGTGCTAAATTAGAAGATAAGAGGATTATCATGTTGATTGGCATAATGTCTGATTCTCACGACAATTTCCCGGGCCTGATATTAGCAAGGGAGATATTCGAAGAACGAAATGTAAAAATGATACTGCATGCAGGAGACGTTATAGCTCCTGGAATGTGCTACGCGTTCGAAGGTTGCCAAACCGAACTTAAGTTGGTATACGGCAACAACGATGGTGATAGAATTGGGTTGAAACGCGACTTTGCCCGCGTAGGTGGAGAGTTCTTGGACGATTTTGCAGAGATTCTAGTCGATGGCTTGAAGATCGCGCTTCTCCACGGGACCTACGAACCATTGGTCAAAAGCCTAGTTGACTCCACGCATTATGACGTAGTCGTAAGAGGGCATGATCACCACGTCAATGTGGAAAAAGGAGAGACCTTGCTGATAAACCCTGGAGAAGTGTGGGGGCACTTTACAGGACGAAAAACGATAGCCATTTTAGATACAGAATCATTGGACGTGGAGATCGTGGAGATGGGCACTTGCCCTTCTATAAAAGACATGACTCAAATAGAACCATGATCTGAGATAGTTTATGATCAGAGAAGGTTTCTTGGTAGAGCCTTTGGGCCTTTATCTAATACTGGAACGTCGCGACGGTAAGATATCCCGAATCCACTTATCTGAAGAACGACCAGAAAGCACACCACCTCAAAATTTAAAGGAACTAATTTCGAAATCACTCATCGGAAATGAAGATGCATTAATTGATATCCTAGACCTATCTTCGCTGACGAAGTTCCAAAAAAACGTATTGGAAATTGTAGCGTCCATACCTCGTGGCCGGACCTTGACCTATGGCCAAGTTGCCCAACAAATAGGATGCCCCGGTGCGACCAGAGCAGTTGGAAGGGTCCTTTCAGCCAACCCATTCCCACTAATCATACCCTGCCACCGAGTAGTTGCAACAAAAGGCATTGGCGGTTACAGCGGTGGTGTGGAGATGAAAAAGAGACTACTTGATCTAGAAAGGTTATGAAATTATAGAGGGGTGATGGGAGCGATCTCAATATCTTTAGCGATCTTTTGACCTTCAGTACCGGTCACGAACTTTATGAAGGCATCTGCACAAGGTGTTGGAAAACCAAATGTGTAAAAATATAGATTGCGCGCCAGGGGATAAGATCCACAAGTAATATTGTCCAAGGTGAGAGCCACACCATCCAAGGGAATAAACATCATCCCATTATCTTCGACATAGCTATAACCAACATATCCGATGGCCCAATTGCTATCGGCTACTAAGCTTACAACTTCAGCATTCCCTCCAATTTCCGACCCGAGATCGGTATAGTCCGCATTTTTCAAACCCATAATAAATTGATCAAAAATAACTCGCGTCCCGGAACCAGGTTTACGAGATAAAAAATATATTTCATGGTCAGGCCCATCAATGTCCTTCCAATTTCGAATTTCATTGGAGTAGATTTGCCTGAGTTGCTCGATAGAAAGCTTTGTAACGCCCTCATCATAGACGCGTTCATTTAACACCACACATATGCCATCGTATCCCACAAGATATTCGTTAAAACGTTTTTCAACAGTTTCATATTTTAACAACTCTTCGTCGGTTATCTGCCGAGAAGACATTGCTATGTCATAACCATTTTCAACAATACCATCCAACCCTATTGTAGATCCACCACCACAAACATTGACAGAACAATTGGGCCGGATTTCGCTAAATTTCTTTGCACATTCCTCTGCCAAAGGCGTAGCTGTTGTAGAACCCACTACATACAACTCCGAACCTGAAACACTTGATTGCAAGAAAATAAAAATTAGTAATAGTAATTTCAGACTCAAATCAACACCAACAAAATGAGATGCTAGTTAATATCTTAGGCGTTACGCAGTTGAGGTATCTACTCCCAGATAGTTGCAATTAAATGGTTAAATAGATGCCTATAAACCAAATATGCGCCAATTAATGATAACTTTTTGGGGCGTGACCAACACAGATACGTCCAACTGCGTAACTCCTATATCTTTAAGATTTTCTATGTAAATTAGCAAATCAACATTAATAGTTATAGTCGAAAACCAATTAGATGAAACTAATTAGTTCTCGACAGAATGGTGCTTAACGATATGAATAGGCCAAATCTCAAACTCAAGAGAGTTCGAGATTAATCCGAAAAGTATCGTTAAACACTATAGCCAGAATTTTCCGCGTAACCTGACAAACATATACCACAGGCATCAAAACACTATTTCCGGAACCTTATGACCAAGCGCCACCACATAAAAAAACCGATTGTCGGGGACGATTATAGAGACGCGATATTTCGTATAAGATTGAAAAAAGGCTTTCATCCCAACTACCCGGTTGAAAAGAGAAACAAAAAAAGAAAAGACTATTTCCCCCTCAACGGAAATTCGGTCTGCCGTAGGTTGATGGTAAGCTCGCCAATGTTTTTGACGTAGTCCAACATACGATCAACACTGGTAATGATCAGCCGAATCATAGATTCGTCATTATCGTCAACAGGCGAAACCCCATTGATCATATTGGAAATGATACTGCTCACTTGACGACATTGGTCGATGACCTCGTTAGCTTGATTGGAATCAAGCTTAATAAGCGAATATACGGACTTATCAATTAGATCCACTAAAATAGAGCTCATGCGACCCATTTCCTCGACCAATGGGGGAGGAAATTGTGAATCACATTTTACCACCATATCAGCAATCCAAGTAGCGTGATCGGCCATTCTCTCCAGATTGGTTGCTGCTCTAGAGTAGTTGAAAGCTATGATGGAATTTAACGACTCTTGCTTTACAGAACCACTTCTGAGGATTTCTGTGAATTGCCTAGATACCAACAAAAAAAGTCGATCTACGTCGTCATCCCTCTGAATAACGTCCAATGCCAACTCTTTGTCATTACTAACCAAGGACTGAAGTGCATCCTGAATCATAGACCTGACAACAGTCCTAATTCTCTTGAGAGCCCTCTCGGACTGAAGCTCTTCAGGATCGATCAAATCTTGTATCATTACCTTGTTTACGGTCTCCTCTAAAATCTCGGGTCCAATGAGTTTCTGGACAATTTGGTGAATGTCCCTCTTCTGAGCTGCAGTCATGTGGGCAGAAGTAACTTCAATAGACCTATAGCCAGAGACGTAACAGCCGATGATATCCCTTATCAAAGGTTCTCCTACCTTATCTCCAATCTCCAACTTCGTGCTGAGATCACGCTCGGAGCGACTTGGAGAGAGCACCAAGGACCCGTTGTCACTCTGACTTATGTAGATTATAGATCCGGGTTGAATATCATTCTTAACCGCCCAGACTTTGGGCAATGATACAATGAAAGTCGACTTCCCGGTCCGCTGTACTTTTCTAGTCTCCATGATAACCTAATTAAGATGCTCCCGTTTTGCTTCAACCATATATATAATGCTTTCACAGATATTACATACATGATCACCGATTCGCTCCAAATGCCTGTTCGCCAATAAAAGAGGAAGGGCATCGTCGATTAGATTGGTGTTGCCAGCAATGATTCTGAACAACGTGTCCCTAACCTTCTCGTATAGGGCATCTATCTCGTAATCCCATTTGGTAGTCTGTCTAGCCAAATCAGCATCGCGCTCATCTAATGCCTTCACAGCATCACTCAACATATTTCTGGAAATAGCTGCCATTCGGGGAATGTTATTCAGAGATTTTACATGAACTTTGTTTTTCGAGTGGATTACAATCCGGGCTATATCCACCGCCAAATCGCCAATTCGCTCCAGTTCAACGCCGATTTTCAAAATTCCTATAATCAATCTCAGATCCTTGGCCATGGGCTGCTGAAGCGCCAGCAACTCCATGCAACTCTTCTCAATTTTCAAATTCAGTTCGTCAACCAACTGGTCACCACTAATTACTTCACGAGCTTTATCCAGATTGTAGTCACGTAGAGCTTCAACCGACTTTCCCACAGCCAAATCTACCTGCCCCACCAACTTATCGACATCCACTCTGAGCTCCAGGAGATCTCTCCTATAACGCTCTCTGTACGGGCTCATTTCACCACCTAACAAAGAATCAAACGTATCATCCAAACCTGCCAGTTATGTAATCTTCAGTGCTCTTTTCTTTAGGCTTTTCAAAGATCTGTCTAGTCGGCCCAAACTCTATCAACTCCCCCAACAAGAAGTATGCAGTTTGATCCGACACCCGCGCAGCTTGTTGCATATTATGGGTCACGATTATCTGGGTGAACTTGCCCCTAAGATCATCCATAAGCTCCTCAATCTTCCCCGTGGAGACAGGATCCAACGCACTGCAAGGTTCATCGAAGAGAATGACAGAGGGTTTCATGGCCATCGTGCGAGCTATGCAAAGTCTCTGCTGTTGACCACCACTGAGTCCCATGGCAGGCTTATCCAACCGATCGGATACTTCGCCCCATAAAGCAGCGTCCTTCAGGCTTTCCTCAACAACCTTATCCACATTTTTAAAACCATGAAGCCTAGGCCCATAGGCAATATTATCGTAAATGGACATGGGGAAAGGGTTTGGCTTCTGGAAAACCATACCAATACGCTTACGAAGTTCTACCACGTCTTCATCCTTATCATAGATGTTAACGTTGTTGTAGAGCACTTCACCCTCAATCCTGACGTTATCAACCAGGTCGTTCATTCGATTCAGACAGCGTATAAAGGTAGACTTGCCACATCCGGAGGGACCTATTAATGCAGTGATCTCATTCTCCGGAATGCCCATTGATATGTCTTTAAGAGCGTAGTTATCTCCGTACCAAAGGTCAAGGTTTTTGGTCTCAATCTTGAACGTCAGTGCAAATCCTCCTAATAAAATTATACTCAAAATTTATATACGTTTTCACCAATTTTCTACGCATAACTCGAGACGGGAATGAAACCCTCCTCTTCGATTATATTTTGTCCGTCTTCACCCAAAACGAAATCTATAAACTTGGCTTCAATCGTGCTCGTGTTCTCCCATGTATACAAGTAAAGTGGCCGCGAAAGTTTGTATTTATTGCTTTTCACGTTATCCACAGTGGGACTGACACCATCTAGTTCGACCACCCTTACGTCACCAGTTTTGGTATAGCCAATTCCCAAATATCCTATCGCTTTATCGCTCTGTACCAACACGGTCTTTATCTCGGCATTCTCCATGGCATTTATGCCTACACCTGGTGCCTCGGCTTGGGTACTGCCCAATATGACCTTATTGAAAGTATCACCAGTGCCCGATCCAGGCACCCGTGCCACAGATAAAATTTTCATATCTGGCCCACCGACGTCAAGCCAATTATCTATATCACCACGATATATTTTTGCAACCTCATCCGACGTGAGTGACGAAACTCCAGCATCGTAGACTTCTTTGCTGACCACCACACCGATGGCATCATAACCTATCAAATGCTCCACAAAACCGTCACCAAATTGCCCGATCTCCGAGGTTTTGACCTCCCGAGAGGCCATGCCAATGTCAGCAAGTCCAGTGCTTACATCCTGGATTCCACGACCTGACCCACCACTGCTTACCTGGACTTTAATTTCTTCCTGCATTTGGTTGAAAATCTCAGCACATCGTTCTACAGCAGGAAGGACGGTCGTCGACCCAGTTATCACCAGGTTATGCCTAGAACCCTCTTCAACACATCCAGTTCCCAGAAGTAACAAACAAACGCACATTATAAGCAAACGTATATGGGATGGGGCAGATTTATTCACGCATTCAAAATGCGCCATCTACATATATATAGCATTTCCCTATATAGTCTATATATAGTATCGAAACTATCTAGATGGTCCTTAATCATCAGAAGTGCAAAGACTATAGCAGTTGGTTGAAGCGGGTATACTAAAACCGGAACACAACACGAAATTAGATATACAAAACGCTTATATAGAACTTCAAACTGCTAATGTTCAGAAAGCGGGGGAGGTGTCGGTTTGGCCGGATTAAGCGGTACTCCTGTACTAATATTGAAAGATGGACACACACAGGATTCAGGAAAAGAAGCCCAACACAGAAATATTCTCGCCGTTAAGGTATTAGCAACGGCTCTGAGAAGCACTTTGGGCCCAAAAGGCATGGACAAGATGTTGGTTGATGATAATATGGGCGACGTGGTCATTACCAACGATGGGGCGACCATACTGCGTGAGATGGAAATTTCGCACCCAGTAGCGAAAATGGTTGTAGACATAGCACGTGTCCAAGAGGACGAAGTGGGCGATGGAACTACTACTGTGGTTTTGATCACAGGAGAACTCTTGAAGAACGCCGAAGAACTTATCGATGCAGGGGTGCATCCCACGGTAATCGTTCAAGGATACATAGAGGCGCGAAAGAAAGCCCAAGAGATCTTGAACGAAATGGCCACCGAAATCTCAGGAGACGATCGAGAAATCCTAAAAAAGATTGCCCAAACTGCAATGAGCGGGAAAGGCATCGAAATGTTCGGAGAGGAACTTTCCAACATTTGCGTAGATGCAGCCCTGACCGTTGAGGATAATGGAAAAGTCGACGTCGAAGAGTTAGTCAAAATAATTGCCATTGGCGGCGGCTCCGTGGGCGATTCTGAGCTCAAACACGGAATTGTGCTGGATCATGAGCGCCTCAACCCTGAAATGCCCAAGAAGATAAAAGATGGAAAGATCGCCCTCATAGATGGTACTTTAGAACTGAAAAAGTTATCTACAGATGCTAAAATAAGCATTAACGACCCAGAAACGCTAAAAAGCTTCCGTGAAGGTGAGGACGAAGTTCTAAAAGAACAAGTAGACGCCATCGCCAAGACAGGAGCAAACGTGGTTCTTTGCAAACAGGGAATTGGGTTGTACGCCTCGCGTTATCTGGCCAACCAAGGGATTTTGGCAGCCAGGCGAGTAAACGACGAAAACATGAAGCTTCTGGCCATGGCCACCGGCGGAAAAATCGTTAACAACCCCATGGAGATAACTGAAAAGGATTTGGGCCATGCGAATCTGGTTGAGGAAAAACGGGTAAGCAAGAAAAAGAAGATGATCTTCGTAGAGGGCAACTCAAGTGCAAAAGCCGTGTCTATAATCATCCGTGGCTCATCCGAACAGCTCAGGGAAAACATCGAGAGAGCCCTAGAAGACGCACTCTGGTCAGTGAGCACAGTTCTTGAGTCTAAAAAGATAGTACCAGGAGGCGGCGCACCAGAGATTGAAGTGGCGGAGAAGCTCAGGCAGCATGCATCTACGATGAGCGGCCGAGAACAACTGGCTGTGAAGGCATTTGCCGATGCCATTGAGGTGATACCGTTGGCCTTGGCGGAAAATGCAGGTCTGGACCCCATCAACATCTTGGTAGAACTAAGATCAAAGCACGGTGCAGGATTGAAACAGGCGGGGTTGAACATCCGCAAAGGCGAAACCGCTGATATGATGGAAATGGGCATCGTAGAACCGCTCAAAGTAAAGATTCAAGCGATCAAGTCCGCCACAGGGGCAACAACGCAAGTGCTCAGAGTGGATGACGTAATAGCTGCCAAAAAAGAAGATATGATGAAACCAAAACCCGGACAGAGCCCGCACGACTACACAATGATGTAGAGAGAACGACTGTGATGGCCCCTTGGCCATCATTTATTCCATTTTAACATGCCCTTTATCTTCCATACATATGTGGTATTATGAGACCAAAACAGAATGAGAAGGATGAATCGCAAACCATTCGGTCAAGCGATATGAAACAGGATACTGAAAAGGGGCTTGAGGACGATTCCAAAACGGGAGAAATAAGCGAGCAGGAACGACAATTAAAGGAGGCTCTAACGCTGGCTGAAGAGCGACTCGATCAACTTTTAAGATGTCGTGCCGAACTGGACAATACCCTGAAACGAGTGGCTAGGGAAAAAGAGAATATTTCCAGATATGCCTCTGAGAAACTAGTAGTCAAGCTGTTACCGGTGCTGGATAGCTTCGATCAAGCAGCAAAATACGACCCTGGCATGGATAAAATCCGTCAGCAGCTTATGGACGTATTGAAAGGAGAAGGATTGGTACCCCTTGATGTTATTGGAAAGAGATTTGATCCTAATTATCATGAGGCTCTCATGATGGTAGAATCAGACAAATATGATGAAGGGATAGTAACAGAGGAAGTCCTACGTGGATACTCACTCAACTCGAAGATCATTCGTTTCTCCAAAGTTTTGGTATCTAAAAAACAATAAATATTATTATGTTCGATTTTGAAAAGGTGATAACTTGTCCAAGATCATAGGCATAGATTTGGGAACCAGTAATTCTGCTGCCGCCGTATTGATTGGCGGCAAGCCCACCATGATACCTAGCGCAGAAGGAACCAGCATTGTAGCAGGAGGAAAGGCATTTCCCTCCTATGTGGCCTTTACCAAAGACGGTCAACGGTTAGTAGGAGAACCTGCCCGAAGACAGTCAGCCACCAACCCTGACGGCACAATCACGGGAATAAAAAGAAAGATGGGGGCAGACTATAAGGTAAACGTCTTCGGCAAGGAGTATACACCCCAGGAGATCTCTTCGTTCATCTTGAGAAAGATCAAAGAAGACGCTGAGGCATATCTGGGTGACAGTGTAGATAAGGCCGTTATCACCGTGCCCGCTTATTTCAACGACAATCAGAGGCAGGCCACCAAAGACGCCGGTGCCATAGCAGGATTGGAAGTGGCCAGGATTATCAATGAACCCACTGCGGCGGCCTTGGCATACGGGCTGGACAAAGAAGAAGAGGCCACAATGATGGTCTTTGACCTTGGTGGGGGCACCCTGGACGTTACAATAATGGAGATCGGTGAAGGAGTTTTCGAGGTCAAGTCCACCAGCGGCGATACTCAACTCGGCGGCAGAGACATGGACGAACTGCTTTTGAATTACGTAGTGACGAAATTCAAGCAGGATAGTGGTGTGGACCTACGCCAAGACAAGATGGCAATGCAAAGGCTCGGGGAAGCCGTGGAGATCGCAAAGATTGAACTGTCGTCAGTTCTTCAAACCAATATCAACTTGCCCTACATCACCGCAGACCAAAACGGCCCCAAACATATGGACATAACCATAACCCGGGCTAAGCTAGAAGAGCTGATAAGAGACGTACTGAATAGATGCGAAAACCCAATGAACCAAGCCATTCAGGACGCAAAGCTGAGAAAAGACCAAATCGACAAAATCGTTATGGTGGGCGGGCCTACACGAATGCCTGCCGTACAAAAGTTCGTCAAAAATTTCATGGGAAAAGAGGTCGAAAGAGGCGTCGACCCCATGGAATGTGTTGCAATTGGAGCTGCCATACAGGGTGGCGTTCTGGGCGGTGAAGTCAAAGATATCCTGCTACTGGACGTAACTCCACTGAGCCTAGGAATTGAAACCCTGGGCGGAGTAGACACGAAACTGATAGAAAGGAACACCACCATCCCCTCTAAGAAAAGCCAGATATTCACAACTGCAGCCGATAACCAAACAGCGGTAGAAATTCACGTGCTACAAGGAGAGCGGCCCATGGCTAAAGACAATACATCTTTGGGCAGATTTTCCCTGGTGGGCATACCTCCCGCACCCCGAGGAATACCTCAGATCGAGGTCGCCTTCGACATAGACGCCAATGGGATACTAAACGTATCTGCCAAAGATTTGGCCACAGGAAAAGAGCAAGCCATCACCATCACCGCACCTCACAAGCTGTCTCAAAATGAGATAGAGAAAAAAGTCAAAGAGGCCGAACAGCACGCCTACGAAGACAGCAAACGAAAAGAGGATATTGAAACCAAAAACCAGGCTGAGACATTGGTTTACACCGCGGAGAAAGCTTTGAAAGAAGCTGGCGACATTGCCACTTCCGAACAAAACGACAAAATCCAAAAGGCCATCGAAGAGACAAAAGAGGCCTTAGAATCAAGTGAAGTGGAAAAGATCAAAGAAAAGTCCGAAGCGCTCCAAAACGCCATCTACGAACTTTCCACAGCCATGTATCAGAAGGCAGCCCAGCAACAAGAAGAAGCGCAACAACAGCAGTCACCGCAACAAGAAAGTAAGTCTAATTCGGAAGATGAGGTCGACGTCGAGTACGAAGTGGTCAACGACGACAAGAAGTAAGTTCCGAAGTGCAATCTGAATCGGAGAGAACCATCATGCCAGGAAACAAAAGGGACTACTACGAAGTGTTGGGCGTAGACAAGGGTGCCAGCGAAAAAGACATAAAAAGCGCTTATCGGAAGCTGGCCATGAAATACCACCCAGACCGCTCTGACGCACCCGGAGCCGAGGATAAATTCAAAGAGGTATCTGAAGCTTACGCGGTTCTCTCCAACGCGGAAAAACGTAGACAATACGACCAATTTGGTCACGCAGGAATCGATAGCCAATACAGCCAAGAGGACATATTCAGAGGAGTCGATTTCGAAGACTTGCTCAGAGGTTTTGGATTTGGCGGTGGCAATTTCGGCGGAGGAAGCATATTCGACCAAATCTTTGGGGGCGGTGGTAGACGAGGGCCGGAACGAGGTCGAGATCTTCGTTACGATTTGGATTTGACCTTGGAAAAAGCATACGTTGGCCTGGAGACCTCCATTCAAGTGCCCAGGATGGAAAGCTGCCCTACCTGTGGTGGTAGTGGTGCCAAACCTGGCACATCTCCTCAAACCTGCACCAACTGTAACGGCACAGGCCAAGTCACCAGAATGCAAAGGACGCCGTTCGGGCAGATGATGACCTCAACAGCTTGTTCTCAATGTGGTGGCAGAGGTCAGATCATTATCGATCCTTGCAATGAGTGCAACGGCCGAGGCAGGGTGAGAAAGACCAGGAAGATCAACGTGAAAGTTCCTGCAGGGGTCGAAACAGGTCAGCATCTGAGACTAAGGGGCGAAGGAGAGGCAAGTCCGGACCAGGGAGGAAGTCCAGGAGACCTTTACGTATTTATTAACGTGAAGCCTCATGCACTCTATCAACGGTCGGGCAGCGATTTGCTTTACGAAGCACCCTTAAGCATAACCCAAGTAGCCCTTGGAACTGACTTGGAAGTTCCCACTCTGGACGGCAAGAAAGCCAAAATCAAGATTCCCGCGGGAACTCAAAACAGCGGCATGTTTCGATTGCGGGGCAAGGGCATGCCCCGGCTTCACGGGTTTGGCGCCGGGGACCTCCACGTGAGAGTCAACGTCGAGATTCCTACCAAATTGACCAACAAACAGAGAAAGTTGTTGCAAAAACTGGCCATTGAGTTCGG
>Ga0272441_10011960_pt1 | contig 12778 bp, 8 predicted proteins | sample SSMProp6N_FD_193582 | JGI IMG/M metagenome (GOLD analysis project Ga0272441, IMG submission 193582) | Marine sediment archaeal communities from Little Sippewissett salt marsh, Falmouth, MA, United States - SSM-Prop-6N | ecosystem: Environmental > Aquatic > Marine > Wetlands > Sediment ...
ACGGTATTGTAAGTTTTATATGGGGCATCGCTGATGACGTGTTGCGCGACGTTTATGTTCGTGGTAAGTATCGCGATGTAATTCTCCCTATGACGGTTATTCGACGTCTTGATGCTTTGCTGGAACCCACAAAGGAAAAAGTGCTCGAAATGAAGAAGCAGCTTGATGCAGCCAGAATTGCGAATCAACAGGCTGCTCTCTGCCAGGCTTCTGGTGAAGCATTTTATAACATTTCCCCCTTTACGCTACGTGATCTGAAAAACCGAGCCAAGCAGCAGCAACTCAAGGCGGACTTCGAAGCATATCTTGATGGTTTTTCGCCTAACGTTCAGGAAATTCTCGACAAGTTCAAGTTTCGAAACCAGATCCCAACGTTGATCGAGGCGGATATTCTCGGTCATCTGATCGAGAAATTCCTCGATTCCAAAATCAACCTTAGTCCCAAGCCGGTGAAAGATATAGACGGCAACGAACTGCTTCCGGCACTTGACAACCATGCTATGGGTACTATCTTCGAGGAACTGATCCGGCGATTCAACGAGGAGAACAATGAAGAGGCAGGGGAACATTTCACGCCCCGAGACGTGGTGAAGCTCATGGCGGACCTGATTTTCCTGCCTGTCGCTGATGACATCGAATCCGGCACCTATCTGGTGTATGACGGTGCCTGTGGGACAGGGGGTATGCTTACCGTTGCTGAAGAACGGCTTGCCGAACTGGCTACGAGTCACGGCAAGGATGTTTCGATCCATCTTTTTGGTCAGGAAATCAACCCGGAGACCTATGCCATTACCAAAGCTGACTTGCTGCTTAAAGGCGAAGGGGCCGAGGCAGAGAATATGAAATATGGTTCGACGCTTTCCAGCGACGCATTTCTGTCACAGGAATTTGACTTCATGCTTTCCAATCCCCCTTACGGAAAGAGCTGGAAGACCGATCTCGAACGGTTAGGCGGCAAAAATGATATGACGGATCCTCGTTTTGTTACACAGCACGCTGATGATCCGGAATATAAGATGATCACACGTTCCAGCGACGGACAGCTCATGTTCCTGGTCAACAAACTCTCCAAAATGAAGGCGTCTACCCGTCTCGGCAGCCGCATAGCTGAGGTCCACAACGGGTCGTCGCTTTTCACCGGTGACGCTGGGCAGGGGGAGAGTAATATCCGGCGCTGGATCATCGAAAACGACTGGCTTGAAGCTATCATCGCCCTTCCGGAGAACATGTTTTACAACACCGGCATCGCTACCTATATCTGGGTGCTGACCAATCGCAAACGCAAGGAGCGCCTTGGTAAGGTTCAGCTCATCGATGCTTCTGAATGGTTCATTCCGCTGCGTCGCAATCTGGGCAAGAAAAATTGCGAGTTTTCGGAGGAACACATCCGCACCATCTGCGATCTGGTGGTGAAACCGGTAGAGGCTGATAAATCGAAGATCTTTCCTAATGAGGCATTCGGCTACTGGAAGGTTACGGTGGACCGTCCGCTACGCCTTGCTGTTGACCTGAGTGAGGAAAGATTAATAAGATTTGAACGAGCTTGTGCGAAGGCGAAAGAAGAGCCGCTTGCAAAATTGGCTTATCGAGTGGCCGAGGTTCTTGGAACAGGACCCCATCTGGATTTCAACGCTTTTTTGAACGCTTGCGAAACCGACGCTGAAAAGCATGATGTCAAGTTTACGGCCAAGCGTAAGAAGTTGCTGCAAAGCAAGTTGTGCGATACCAGTGAAGAAGCTGCTTGTGTTATCAAGAGGATTTATAAATCGGGAAAGATAACTCCTGACCCCATACACGGCTTTTTCGAAATCGAGATAAACGGTAAAACTTGTGTTGTCGAGTACGAAGCGGATACAGCTTTGAGGGATAGTGAACAGGTGCCGCTGCTTGAACAAGGCGGCATCGAGGCTTTCATCCGGCGCGAAGTGCTGCCATACACTTCCGATGCCTGGATAGACCCCGACAAGACGCAAACAGGGTATGAAATTTCATTTACCCGCCATTTTTACAAGCCGGCTCCAATGCGTACGCTGGAGGAAATCAAGGCTGATATCTATGCGCTGGAGCAGGAGACGGAAGGACTGCTGGAACAGATCGTCGGGGAGGTGAAGTGATGGCAGTTTTTCCATCGCTTCCTGAAGGTCAGATAGAAGCCTTGGCGAGGCTTTTAGGGGAATGTGGCTCAGGATCTGATATTTCGAGGGTTCTGGCAGATAGGGGGTTGGTTGATAATTCCGGTGAGTCTACAAAATGGCGTAGACTTTATTGGATTTTTCTACAAACTCAACGAGAATATAAATCTTCAAATCGTGTATTCGATTTCATTCAGTCATTTCTAATTCCTTCTCGTTTTGTTGGGCGTGTCGATGATTTTGAGCGTAATCGCAAGGAGTTAAATGCGATTCTGGCGTTTTCAGGGCTCGAATATGGCAAGGATGGAAAGTTTCATTCATGTGCTGTGGCAAATACCCTTGATGAAGCTGAGCAAAGAGTGCAGACTATAAGGAAAAAGTTTTATGGGCGTTCGATGCACGACGAAGTTCACAAGTATTGTCGTAAAGAACTGATGCAGGAAAATTATTTCCATGCAGTTTTCGAAGCTTCCAAAGGACTTGCTCAGCGTATTCGGGACTTATCAGGTATACAGGCTGATGGTGCAACTTTAATTGACAAGGTCTTTTCGGTTGATAAACCCATTCTGGCCATAAATTCCCTACAGACAGAGACTGAAAAGTCTGAGCACAAGGGGTTTGCTGCTCTTTTGAAAGGATGTTTTGCTGCTGTACGTAATCCTTTAGCACATGAACCAAAGATTCTTTGGAATGGTGAGGATGATGCGGCCGATTATTTGACTTTGATTTCACTACTTCATCGCAAGTTGGATGGGTGCTTTCGAACAGGTATAGGAGGAATATGATTACTCAATTGTTAAAGCCATACGCTAAATATAAAGAATCCAATATTCCATGGATCGATAGTATTCCTGCACACTGGTGTGAAAAGCGTTCAAAGTATTATTTCAAAGAAATTGATCAGCGCTCAAAAACCGGTGAAGAGGAAATGCTTTCTGTCTCGCATATCACAGGCGTGACGCCTCGTAGTCAGAAGAACGTGAGTATGTTCAAGGCTGAGTCGAATAATGATCAGAAACTCTGTCAACCTGGTGATCTGATAATCAACACAATGTGGGCATGGATGGCTGCGTTAGGGGTTTCAAGCTATTCAGGAATTGTCAGCCCGGCATATGGTGTGTACAGGCCAAAGACTAATCAAGATTATGATTCTTATTACCTAGACCATCTGTTGCGAATTGAAGAATATCGGTCAGAATACATTTGCCGTTCGACAGGTATCCGTTCCTCTCGTCTCAGGCTTTATCCAGACAAATTTCTGAGTATGCCGATTATTTGCCCGCCACAGGAAGAGCAAACTGCCATCACAAAGTTTTTGAAGGCACAGGAGTATTGGTTTTGGAAATTCATCCGTAACAAACGAAGGCTAATCGAACTGCTCAAGGAGCAGAAGCAAAATGTTATCAATCAGGCTGTAACTCGTGGGCTCGATCCGAATGTCAGGCTTAAGCCGAGTGGCGTTGAATGGATCGGGGATATTCCGGAGCATTGGGAGGTGAGAAAGCTCAAACGCGTAGTCAGCTTCAATCCATCAAAGTCTGAGTCACGAGTGAATCTGCAGCAAGAAAGAAAGGTTGTCTTTCTTCCTATGGAGAATATTTCTGTAAATGGAGATATCGACTGCGCCGAAAAACGTCCTCTATCCGAAGTCTGGAATGGCTTTACTTATTTTCGTCGTGGGGATGTGGTTATAGCAAAAATTACCCCCTGCTTTGAAAACGGTAAGGGGGCTTACCTAAAAGGGTTTGAATCTGATTTCGGATTTGGCACTACCGAACTTATCGTTCTTCGTCCTTCAAAGCTCATCGACGGTGCTTTTCTCCGGTTTCTAACATCAACCAAACAGTTCTTGTTGATGGGTGAGCAATGCATGACCGGTGCTGCTGGCCAGCATCGGATATCATCGGATTTTGTGAAAAATTATCCAATTGGGTTGCCGCCAATAAAAGAGCAGCAGGAGATTCTCGAACACATCCAGGAAAAGTCAGCAGATATTGATCAGACTATCTCTCGTACCCAGCGCGAAATCGAACTCATGCGTGAATACCACACCCGGTTGATTTCCGATGTGGTTACCGGTCAGGTTGATGTCCGCAACATCGAAGTACCAGATGTTACTGAAGAAGAGTTACTGGTTCTGGATGAGGGGGGCTCTGTTACCAATGAGGTGATCGATGGAGAGGAGGGCCTTGATGATGTCGCCTGATAAAGCTTCGAAGAATATTCTCGGCAAACCGGAGGACTACCCGCGACTGCTTTCAGAGATCAAGGAGCGAATCCGAGCTGCTCAGTATGAGGCGTTGAAGGCGGTCAATAAGGAGCTAGTAGGTTTGTATTGGGATATCGGACGGATGATCGTCGAACGGCAGGCAGGAGAAACCTGGGGAAAGGCAGTTGTCCAACAACTGGCGGGAGATTTGCAAAACGAGTTTCCTGGAGTGACAGGTTTTTCCGCATCCAATCTCTGGCGGATGAAAGCCTTTTTTGAGGCATACACCGGTCAGGAAAAACTCGCACCACTGGTGCGAGAAATCGGCTGGAGCCACAATTTGGCAATTCTCGAGCGATGCAAGGATCCATTGGAACGCGAATTCTACATTCGCACTACTCGCAAGTTCGGCTGGTCAAAGAATGTGCTCATCCATCAGATAGATAATCAGAGCTATGAAAAGTCTCTATTAGGCCAAACCAACTTCGATCAGGCATTGACGCCGGAACTTCGTACTCAGGCAAAGCTGGCGGTGAAGGATGAGTATACCTTCGATTTTCTGGAATTGGGAGAGGAACACAGTGAACGGGAACTGGAGCGGGCACTGATCGGAAAAATCGAGCATTTTCTTCGAACCATGGGCGGCATGTTTGCCTTCATGGGCAGCCAATACCGCTTGGTGGTAGATGGTGATGAGTATTTCATCGATCTGCTTTTGTTTCACCGGCGGCTTAAAGCTTTGGTGGCAATCGAGCTGAAGATCGGCAAGTTCATGCCGGAGTTTGTCGGCAAGATGCAATTCTATCTCACGGCATTGGACCGTCAGGTGCGGCAGGAGGATGAAAATCCTTCCATCGGCATCATTCTTTGCAAGGAGAAAAATCGAACGGTGGTTGAGTACGCCCTGCACGATGCGCGGAAACCCATCGGAGTGGCAACCTATGAAATTACCAAAACCCTGCCTAAGGCACTGAAAGGCCAACTGCCATCACCTAAGGAAATCGCTCAATTGCTGGAGGATCTATGACACCGACAGATACCAGTGAAAAGGGATTGGAATCTCTCATCGTCGAGTACCTTGTAAAACGGGGCGGATACGAACAGGGCAGTCCGGAAGATTACGACCGGGAACACGCTGTCGATCTGGTCAAGCTGATGCAATTTCTTGAGGACGCGCAACCCGATGCAATTGAAAATCTCGGTATTGACGAGGATGGACCGAAGCGCACCCAGTTTCTGCACCGCCTACAGGGTGAGATTGCCAAGAGGGGAGTGGTGGATGTACTACGCAGTGGTATCAGGCACGGTCCTGCCCATGTGGATCTTTTCTATGGTACGCCGACTCCGGGCAATGTAAAAGCTACCGAGCGATTTGCGACAAATATTTTCAGCGTGACTCGTCAGCTTCGCTACAGCCGCAACGAAACCGCATTATCCCTTGATCTTGCAGTGTTTATCAACGGTTTGCCTATCGCTACGTTTGAACTCAAAAACAAGCTTACCAAACAGACGGTTCTCGATGCCGTTCAGCAGTACCGGCGAGACCGTGATCCGAAAGAGCTGTTGTTTCAGTTTGGTCGTTGTGTCGTCCATTTTGCCGTGGACGATCACGAGGTTCGTTTCTGTACCCATCTCAGGGGAAAAGCATCGTGGTTTCTGCCGTTTAACAAAGGGTACAACGATGGAGCGGGAAACCCTCCGAATCCTGCAGGTTTAGCAACCGATTATCTCTGGAAAGAGACACTTTCCAAAAAGGGACTGACCGACATTCTGGAAAACTATGCACAGGTAGTTGAGGAAAAGGACGAGAAAACCGGCAGGAAAAAGCCAAAACAAATTTTTCCCCGCTATCATCAGCTGAAGGTGGTGCGCATGCTTTTAGCCAACGTCCGTGAGAGCAGTATGGGCAGGCGTTACCTGATTCAACATTCGGCGGGAAGCGGCAAGAGCAACTCCATTGCGTGGTTAGCGCATCAGCTTGTGGGGTTGGAACATGAAAGTGCGGCGCTGTTCGATTCTGTCATCGTGGTTACTGACAGGCGGGTGCTCGACAAGCAGATACGAGATGCTATCAAACAGTTTGCACAGGTCTCGGCTACGGCCGGCCATGCCGAACATTCGGGTGATTTGCGCCGCTTCCTGAAGGCGGGAAAGAAAATCATCATTACGACCGTTCAGAAGTTTCCGTTTGTTCTCGATGAGATTGGCAGAGAGCATCGCACGAGCAAATTTGCCATTATCATAGACGAAGCTCACTCCAGCCAGGGAGGAAAGGCTACTGCAGCTATGAACAGGGTATTGGAGGCATCCGAATCCTATGGTGACGATGAAGAGACGGTTGAGGACAAGATCAACAAGATTATAGAAGGTCGGAAAATGGTGACCAATGCCAGCTATTTTGCCTTTACCGCGACGCCCAAGAACAAGACGCTTGAGATTTTCGGAGAACCGGCCTCACAGCAAGACAGTAGCGTGAAGCACTATCCGTTCCACAGCTATACGATGAAGCAGGCAATTCAAGAAGGTTTCATTCTCGATGTGCTGAAAAACTATACGCCTGTTGAGAGCTACTACCGACTTGCCAAGACGGTTGAGGATGACCCGCTTTTCGATGCCAAAAAAGCGCAGAAAAAGTTGCGCCGCTATGTGGAATCCCATGAGCATGCCATACGGGAAAAAGCTGAGATCATGGTAGATCATTTTCACGGACAGGTCATCGGGCACCGCAAAATCGGAGGTCAGGCTCGGGCCATGGTTATCACCAATGGCATTGAGCGGGCTATTCAATATTTCCATGCTTTCAAGGACTACCTCCAGGTGCGCAAGAGCTCTTATGAACCGATCGTGGCTTTTTCAGGCGAGTACGAGTATGGTGGAAAGAAAGTCACCGAAGCGACGTTGAACGGTTTTCCAAGCAGTCAGATCGTAGACAAGATTCTGCAGGACCCGTACCGGTTTCTGATCGTTGCCGACAAATATCAGACGGGTTATGATGAGCCGTTGTTGCACACAATGTATGTGGACAAGGCACTTTCCGGTATTAAAGCCGTACAGACCCTTTCACGCCTCAATCGAGCACATCCGCGGAAATATGACACGTTTGTCCTCGATTTTTACAATGACTCTGAAACGATCCAAAGGTCGTTCGAGCCCTATTACCGAACGACCATCCTCAGCGAAGAGACCGATCCTGACAAACTTCATGATCTTAAAGCTGATCTTGACGGTTACCAAGTCTATTCCCAGGAACAAATCGACGATCTGGTTTCTCTTTATCTCGGAGAGGCAGACCGGGATAAGCTCGATCCGATTCTTGATGCATGCGTGGCTTTGTATAATGCAGATCTTGACGAAGACGGGCAGGTTGACTTCAAGGGCAAGGCCAAGGCTTTTGTGCGCACCTATGGGTTCCTAGCCTCCATTCTGCCATACTCTAATGCCAGTTGGGAGAAGCTGTCAATCTTCTTGAACTTTCTGATTCCTAAACTTCCGGCTCCCAAAGAAGAAGATCTGTCGCGAGGTATTCTGGAGGCTATCGATATGGATAGCTACCGTGCAGAGGTCAGAAGCAGTATGGATATTGGCTTGCCTGATCAGGATGCTGAGATCGGTCCAGTGCCTGCCAGTGGCGGCGGGCGAATACCGGAGCCTGAGATGGATCAACTGAGCAATATCATTAAGGCGTTCAATGACCAGTTCGGCAATATCGACTGGAAAGATGTCGATAAAATCCGCAAAGTTATTTCTGAGGAAATTCCGACGAAGGTAGCCGCCGATGCTGCATATCAAAATGCTATGAAAAATAACGACAAGAAAACCGCCAGGATCGAGCACGACGCTGCGCTGCAAAGGGTTCTTGTCGAAATGCTCTATGATCATACTGAGCTATTCAAGCAGTTCAGTGATAATCCCTCGTTCAAGAAATGGCTTGCCGATACCATTTTCGGAGTGACTTACCAGCAAAAAGCTGGATAAAACGATCAAAGACCAATATGGATGTGGTTTGTTTTATGTGAGACTAAATTTCATTTAGCCAATTATTGATTCAATAAGACTGATAAGGAGAGTTGTAATGTTATGGGATGTAGATAAGCAAAAAGTTGTTCAAAATATTCCGCATAAAAACCAATATGATTTGTGGATGTCTCGCCTATGTCATGATGATATTAAAGAGATTAAATCAGAGATATTACAAAGAATAAAAGGGGATAAGGTCGCAACTGCAGGGTGGATACCTGGTTCTGATTGGCGAGGAACTCCTTTTCAGGCCATTTACGAACAAGCATGTCGTTTTGACCAAGAATCAGCTGCAAAATGTTTTGGTCTTATAGTATGGGAGACGATGATGGAGCATGAGGACTATTGGGGATTCGGAAGGTATGAGCTAAATTATTTGCCGATAAAAAGCATGACGTACTTCAAAGTGTCCCCATAATTCTTTTTTTAAGCATAAACGCTTCGGATTATTTAGGGAAGAAAGTCTAATCATAAGGGAGGTTTTATGGGTGACGATAGGAGCGAGCTTTCAAAGTATAAAATACAAATTGGAGCAGAGGATTTAATTGAATCGAAGGTCCTGTCGCTTATTACTGAAGAATCCAATGCGGCAGATGTTGATTCATCAAAGGCCCAAAAGAAACTTCTCGAGGTTTTGAAAGAAACTAGGGTACGCATGGGAACATTATTAAAAACTGATAATGTTTCCTTCCTGATTGGCGCTGGAGCATCAATGTCTGCTGGCGGGGTTTCATTGGCTAATATCCCCAAGTCTCTTGAAGATGCTTTGCTCGCAGAGGCCATGAATGAAAAAACAGAATCAAATGAGTCGGAATGGATACATTGTTTTTATGAAACTGCCTCTTTAATATCAGGGGGGTGTTATTCTTTCGACGACCGCCAAGCAAAATACCCACTGGTTGATGACAGTGAAACCGAGGCCATTTGTATAAACCTTGAAGATTACCTGAGTTACCTTCATATGTGGCGCTCAAGTATCGGGAGTTTGACGGATGCAATCAAAATTAGACGTACCGGCGATGATGATCTCATACTGGAAAAAGGCAATCTGGAACTGCTAATAAGAAAAATCACTGGATGTCTGACTGATCTTATAAATCTCCCTGGAGCAGGTTATAAAGGTAAATTGGCTGTCCATCGAAAGTTCTTAAAGAAGATATTGACTAGGCCTTTGAATCTAAGACGGGCCAACCTTTTCACGCTAAATTATGACACCCTGATTGAACAAGGAGCTGATGCTGAAGGTGCGGTATTGGTTGATGGTTTTGTCGGCAATATGAAGCGAGTGTTTCGACCTGAATCCTACGATCTTGATTTTTATTTTCCGGCACAGACTACTGAAGGCCGAGTCCATCGTTTTGACAGAGCTTTACATCTATACAAACTTCACGGGTCAATCACATGGCATAGAACCGAGCAAGGCTGGGAAAACCCGTATGGTCTGTATGCAACCTATTTCAACCAGCAATGCAAAGATGATGACGTTCTGATATATCCATCACCGCTAAAATATGGGCAGGCGCTTGGGTTGCCTTATTCTGAATTGTTCCGCCGATTCGGAAATGCAGTTGTCCAGCCCCAATCTGTTCTCTTCACCATTGGATATGGGTTTGGCGATGAGCATGTAAATGCGATTATTCGACAGGCATTAGCAATACCAAGCTTCACATTGATTGTCGTGGACCCAAACCCGAGTAGTGATTTTGTGAAGGAACTACAGAAAATTGGCGACGAACGGGTTTGGATTGTTTCAGGATGGGAAATCGGTACATTCGGCAACTTTGTTAAGCAGCTGCTTCCTGATCTCAGAGAAGAGGAAATTGATGCAAAAGTCATGAAGACCTTTAAGGCTCTCGCCTTTAAAGAAGCCCAGCCGGAGGTCGAAGATGGCGAATGATCATGAAATCGGGCGTGTAGTTGCTGTTGACACGGCTCAAGTGACCATAGAACTGAATCGAGACCTGAAGGCTCTTACCCGTTCAACATATGAAGGAACTATTGAAGTCGGGTCGATCAACTCCTATGTGATCATACCTGTCGGTTCCCGAAGAATTGTTGCCATGGTGACACGCGTTGTCCTCACAGAAGAAAGTGAGCTCAAGGCAGACAAAACAATGGTGTCCTTGCCTTCATCTCGACGTCTGATGAAAGCAACGATGATTGGTACGATTGACGAAAATGAATTCAAGCAAGGGATTAATCTTTTCCCTGTATTGGACTCACCGGTATTGATCACAAAGCGTGAAGATCTGGATGCTATTTTCGGTAAAAAAATTGCCTACGAATATGATTCTGATGAACCGGGATATTGTATCCCTGTTGGGCGCTCTGCGGTTTTTCCGGATTATGATATCAAAATTGACCCCGACACGTTCTTCGGCAAGCACGCTGCAATTATTGGGAGTACCGGATCTGGAAAATCCTGCTCTATAGCAACCATTTTGCAGTCCGTGATTGAGCACCCACAGGTAAAGCAAACACGATTTGTCATCTTGGATACGAACGGCGAGTATCGATCCGCTTTTCAGAAAGTGAACGGAAGCCAATGGAGCGATACAAAATCTGCGTTTAAATCTCTATACATCCCAACTGATCCAAACGAGAAAGAAAAGCTGGCGATCCCATACTGGTTTATGGATTCTGATGACTTTGTCCGGATTTTCCGGGCCTCACCCGGGGTGCAAAGGCCAGTCTTGCTTAATGCGCTTTCCTCTGCACGTAACAGCTCCAGTACCGGGAGTGCATGGCTTCAGTTGCGCCAAAATTTAATCAACGAATGCAACCGTATTTTGGGATGCTCTTCAGGCGGCAGTACTAATGATGCTCGGGCTATAAGTCAGTTATGTGATGGCCTCATTGCCTACCTTGACAATCCTATCAATGCAGGGGCAATAGCATTGATGGGGCAAGCATATTCTTCGGTCACCCTTGATGGCTTAAAGGATGTTTTTAATAACGTTCGCACCATTGTCAGTGAAGGTATATCTAATGATAAGAAATGGTTTGCTATCGTTGATCTCGGAAAGCAAACCAGAATCAAAGATCAGATAAATCCTCTATTATCTACTCTGTCGCGCCTGCCTGATGGTGATGAGTCTCTCTCCGTGGCTACTGCTGATTGCCCATCTTATTTTAGCCGCACCGATTTCCGCTATCGGCATATTGAAGAGGCCATATCCAGAGATGATGGAAGCTCAAGCCGAGCAAGGGACAATTGCTCAACGATGCTTATGCGGATTTTCAGGCTTCTTGAGGATTCAAGGTTTGAGTTTCTTTTCGGTCCGTCTACAAAAGAATGGCCTCAGATAAAGCATTCACTTGCAGCCTTTTTACGGGATTTGCTCGGCTTAGAAAGCAATCCGGATAGAGATTTATCCGGTTCAGAGAGCCTTCAAGATAACCTTCTGCCGTTTTACGACAGGCAGAGAAAGGGTTCCTCAAGATCCAATGTCGTTATTGTCGATCTCAGCCTCTTAGCCTCGGAGGTTCTGGAAAACGTTACAGCTCTTATTGGGCGTTTGATACACGAATTTATGCAACGCCTGAGCTTCCCAGAAAGTGGTATAGGCCGTGGCGAATTCCCTGTTGTGCTTGTTCTTGAAGAGGCCCAGAACTATATCCGAGAAGGCAAAAAGAATGAAGACGACTCCATCTCGAAGCAAGTATTTGAACGGATAGCACGGGAGGGGCGTAAATTTGGATTGGGATTAGTTGTGGCCTCTCAAAGACCAAGTGAGATGTCTAAAACAGTGCTTTCGCAATGCAACTCTTTCGTGGTGCATCGACTGCAAAATCCTGAAGACCTTCGATACTTTCGAGAAATTGTTCCCGGGATATATGGGCAATTACTTGAGCAGTTACCGGCACTGGCTCCACGAAGCGCTCTTGTGCTTGGAGAATGTGTTCAGGCTCCCGCATTGGTTGAAATGAGGGAAGTAGACCCAGCGCCTCGAAGCAAAAACCCGAAATTTTTCAAAAGCTGGTCTACCGAAGGAAAGCTACCTGATATTGAAAAGATATGCGCTAAATGGGAAAACAACATCGAAAAGGGAGATGAAGACAGCGAGGTTTCTTAATGAAAATTCTCCAGACATCAGAGTGGGTAGGCCGTTCTTATTTTATCTCAGCTAAAAAAAGGAGAACGGGGTTTGCTATACAAGGAAAAGCATCAATGTTAAGTTTTTTCAAAAGAACTTCCGAATATATCACGGTCCGGTTTTTACATTGCATTCGATTTGTAAGTAAGTATTGCGGATTGCGCGATATCTCTATTTGACTCCGTTTTATTCAAGTGTTGGCAGAACAGTTGTCGTGTTGCCTCTTCCCTGGCATCCGGATCGGGCAGGGCGAAGATGCGTGATTTGTGTCTCTTTGGAAGGGAATGGAAAAACTCCAGCTTGAGCTTTTTGGGATGGTCTTC
>Ga0272441_10011961_pt1 | contig 12778 bp, 9 predicted proteins | sample SSMProp6N_FD_193582 | JGI IMG/M metagenome (GOLD analysis project Ga0272441, IMG submission 193582) | Marine sediment archaeal communities from Little Sippewissett salt marsh, Falmouth, MA, United States - SSM-Prop-6N | ecosystem: Environmental > Aquatic > Marine > Wetlands > Sediment ...
GACCGTGTCTGAACCATGGACCCTGGCCCAAAGCCCCAGAGGGTCCGTATATGCAAGTGGATTCCCCGCCGCCCCTTCATACAGGTTGGCTGACGCCACCGGGTCGCGTTGGAGCCAGCGGCCGGTGAGGGGGTCGTACACTCGCCGGCGGACGTGGTAGAGGCCGGTCTCGGGATCGTAGCGGTAGCCGCAGTAGAGAATCTCGTTGTCCCAGTCCGTCCCGTCCCCGTCCGGGTCCCACTCCGACTCCTCGCCGATGTCCAGGTCGCCGTAGACCCCCGACTCGCCGTGCAGTACCGTCACGCGGCCGTACGGATCGTACATATACCGCTCACGCACCGCCCCTCCCCAGTGCGTCAGCGCCGTGACGTTGTGGTTGGCGTCCGTCGTATAGCAGATCCGCTCCTCCAGGCCCGACGCCGACACGCCGAAGAGGCTCGTCTCGCTGTCACCGTCGGCGTTCCGGTCGCGGAACAGGGGCGTGTCGATGTACTCCTGGGTCCAGACGTACTGGCAGTACACGTCCGACGCCACCGCCGGCTCGACGAAGTGGTCCGTGTCCCAGATCGACACCTCGGCCTCCCGCCGCTCCTCCAGAACCTGCCACGAGCTATTATAGTAATACTCCGTCACTGTGCACTCACTGTCTTCGCCGTCCTCCACGATGTCCGTGAGCTTGCGGATGCGCCGGTTGAGGCCGTCGTAGCGGTACCGCGCCACGGGCGCTGAATCGTCCAGGACCTCCACCCGGTCGACGTGCTGATTGTGGGAACGCCGCGCGGCGGGGAGTTCAACCGGCCTCGGGCGTGGCCGCCGCTTCGCGGGTGGCGGCGTCGGCGCGCCATAGGGCGTCGCGTCGGTTTTCCGCAGGCCGGCGCGGCCGGCCTCCGGTTTAAGAGTGCGGCAGGGTCTCCCGCCGGCGGGTCATGAGGCTTGCACAAGCGGGGCAGAGTCGGCATCATGGTGCCCGACGTGTGGCGGTTGGGCCGGTCAAGGAGTGTATGGCGTGCTGCGCATTGTCGTACGGACGATGGTGGTCTGCGCGGGGCTCGTTCTCCTGCTGCTTGGCATGCAGCGCTGTCTGACGAAGGACGAGCGGCCCGAGGTCCGGATGGACCTGGTCATCACGGCACGCGACGCCGACGGCGAGCCCGTGAGGTGGATGGCGGAGATCTGCACGGGCGGGTCGGTTTTCCTCAACGGCGGCCCGGTGGAACCGAAGGGCGAAGGCGATGACGAAGCGGGGCGGCGGGCACTGGCGGCGCTCTTTGACGAGATCGGCACGTTGAATCCTCCGATCCGGATTGGCGGCACGAACCTTGAGATGCAATCGCACTGGGTCTTCGCGGTGGACCGGTCGGGCGCCGCCACGCTGGACGGCAAGCCCCTGACGCTCGCGCAGCTCGAGGCCAGGGTGGCGCACTTCATCGCCTCCGAGCGCGTCGAGCGGACCCGGGTCCCGACGATCCAGGAAGTGCTGGACCTGAACCTGCCGGAGTTCACCATCCGCGCGGTCGACCTGCCCGGTTTCGCTTATGAACACTCGAAGGAGGCGTTCGCGAGCCCGCCGGAGCCGAAGGAGGCCCCCGCCGCGCCCGAGGTGGTCATCAGGGAGTACCGCGGCCACCCGATGTACGACGATCGGGCGAAGATGCCGGACATCCTGAAGGCGTATTACCCCGATGCGCTTCCGCCGGTTTCGGAGCGTCTGCCGGAGAACCCGGCGGTCCTCTATGCATGCGACGAGGTCGGCACGTACAGCAGGACGACCGGCGACACGGGGCTCGAGGACCTGATGGTCTGGCGTCGTGCGTCGTCGGATGACCCCGTGGCCCTGTACCGCAAGGTGGGATATCCGTCGCTGGTGCGGTTCGACCCGGCGGGCCGGCTGGCCCCGAACCTGGCATGGAAGTGGGAGGTGACGGACAACAACCGGGTCTACACGTTCTACCTGCGCAAGGGCCACAAGTGGTCGGACGGCCGGCCGTTTACGTCCGAGGACATGCTGTTCTCGCTGAACGAGGTCTGCGGGAGCCCCGCCTGGGCCAACTCGCCGGACTGGATGATGGAGACCGACGGGTTCAGCCAGCTCTACGTGGAGGACATCCGCGACTGGGCGGCCCTGGCGGCGCGGATCCGCGAGCAGGCGGCCTCGGGCGGCCCATCACCCGGCAAGCAGATCATGAAGATGATCGCCGAGGAGCCGGCGTTCGCCATCCGGCAGTGGGCCGTCCAGGGCGACCTCGACGCATCGAAGGTGAAGGCGGTCGCGTCGTCGCTCGAGGCCCTGAGGATTCAGGGGGTGGATCTCAAGGCGCTGTCGATGGACGATCTCAGGGCACAGCTCGCGGATCAGGAGTTGACGGCGGCGGAGCTGATCGCCCTGAGCGACACGCTGTCCGGCCTGAAACTGGAGATGCTGGAGCGCTTCATCGAGGAGCACAAGGCCGACGATTCCCTGGACGACCGGACGAAGTACAGAATTGTCAGTCGGCTGAACTCCCTGTTCGGTCGGCGGGACTTTTACCTTGCGGAGGCATGGCGCGGCGTGGACTTCGAGACGGAGCTGTCGGCCCTGGAGCGCAAGGGATACAGCCGGCTCTCGGAAGAGGAATTGCGTCGGCACCACGTGCTCATGTGGCGCAAGGATCGCCTGGCCCTCGCCGACAGGATCGACGACGAGACCGAGTGGATGGCCGGACAGGTCACGCAGTTCAACCTGCTGATGTTCCGCGCAGCCTACGCGGACCTGGTGGCGCCGGCGCGGCGCGACCGGATGAAGCTGGAGGCCGTGCCGGATGAAACCGGCGACACGAGTCACATCGTCCGGTTCACGTTCACCAAGCCGAACTCCATCTTCCTGGAGAAGTGCGCGACGTTCATGGCCTACCTGGGCATGTGCGGCTCTCAGAAGGCGTCCAGGAAGAAATGGCACCCCGACGGTGTCAAGGAGATGCTCGTCTTCGACGTGCTGGACTGGCGCGGGCTGTTCAGCACGATGGCTGCGCAGGCCAAGGCGGCCAGGGCATCGCCGGGCAGACACATCTGGCCGATGATTGACGAGGCGCTCAGGCAGCGACTCGTTGCCGGGCCTCCCGACAACGACCGCGGCAAGGATGAAGCCTACAAGGAAGACGTGGTTCGCGAGTTGAACCGCCTGCTGCGACGGCCCGACTTCTGGGACGCCGCGGCGTGGGCGGGCGCGGACTTCGACAGTGAACTCCGCAAGACGCTTAAACCCGGGTACTCGACGTTGCAGCGCCGCGAGAGCGACCGCGTCAAGGTCCTGCTCAGGCGGAAGGATTTCCTGCGCCGCGGCCCCGGGGACCTTGACGAGGAGGAACTCCTGGAGTTCAACCTGATGATGCTCCGGGCGGCCTACGACCGCGCGGCGACAGATGGCGGACCGGAGGCCCTGATTGCGAAGGACCGCTACGACGCCCTGGACCTCCAGGCCCAGTGGCGGGGGTACCGGACGTGGGGCGTTCTGTGGCGTGAGCGCGGCACCTACCACCGGGGCTGGAACGATCACGTCCCGACGCTATGCCCGTGGCGGGTCGTCTCGGAGAAGGAGGACACCGAGATCGTGGCCGTCCGCAACCCGTACTACTTCAAGGTGGACGCCCGGGGGCAGCAACTGCCGTACATCGACATGGTCCGCGACGACCGGGCCACGATGGATAACATCCGGCAGATCAAGCTTCGCTCTGGGCGCATTAATTTTCAGACGCGCAACCTGGAGTTTTCCGACTTCACGCCGCTGAAGCAGAACGAGAAGGCGGGGGGCTACGAGGTCCGCCTGTGGCCCAACGACTATTGCGGCGAGGTCACGTTCTTCATCTGCCAGCAGCACCACGACCGGGAGTATCGGCGGTTCCTCGGCAACCCGAAGTTCCGCCAGGCGCTCAGCCTGGCGATGGACCGGCAGGAGATGATCGACATCGTGTTCCACGGCATGGGCACGCCGGCCCAGTACGCCATCCCGAAGAGCTCGAAGTACTTCAGGGAGGCCCTGTACAAGGCGTACGTCGAGTACGATCCCGATCGCGCCAACCGGCTGCTCGACGAGTTGGGACTGGACAAGCGCACCGGTGACGGTGTCCGGCTGCTGCCGTCGGGACGTCCGTTCTACCTGGAGGTCAATGCCGAGGAGGAGCGCCCGCTGGCGGCGGTACAACTGGCGTGCAAGTACTGGCGTGCCATCGGCCTGGACGCCCAGATGAAGATGCGCTCCGGGATGATCAAGTGGCGGCTCTACCGCATGGGCAAGTACGACGTCTGGGTCCACAAGGAGGGCGGCAACTACTTCGGGCCCATGGTGGTCGGCTGGTGCGTGCCGACGCATCCGGCCGAGTCGGTCCAGTACTCGGCGTGGACCGCCTGGCTCCAGAGCGGCGGACGCGAGGGACTGGAGCCCCCGGAGTACGTCAAGGACCTGGCCTTCATGTGGTCCAGGGTGGTCCACGCGCCGAACGAGCAGCGGAAGCTCGAGGCATGGACCGATCTGATGGACCGTGCGGCCGAGGACGTGGCGAGCCTGGCCATCTCGACCAGCCCCGGCAAGGTGGTGCTGGTCGGAAACAACTTTAGGAACGTCCCGAAGCTGGCCCTGGCCGGGTGGATTGCTCACGATTCGGGAAACTGCAACCCGGAGATCTTCTACGTCAGGCAGGATGACTGACCCATGCTGATTCGCTACATCATCAAGCGAATCCTGATCAGCATCCCCGTGCTGCTGGTGATCTCGTTTGCCGTCTTCATGCTTGTCCAGCTTCCGCCCGGGAGCTTCATCGAGTCGAAGGTCGACCAGATGATGCGCGAGGGGGCCTACGATCCGGTGGAGATCGAGCAACTGAAGGAGCAGTACCACTTCGACGAGCACCCGGTCATCCAGTACGCCCACTGGATCAAGAACTTCGTCCGGGGCAACCTGGGCGACTCGTTCGAGACCGAGTCGCCGGTGACCGGCATCCTGGCCCGCTACGTCCCGGTGACCGTGGCCATCAGCGTCGCGACGATCCTCCTGACGTGGAGCATCGCCGTCCCGTTCGGCATCATCGCCGCCGTGAAGAAGAACACCATCCTGGACTACCTGCTGACGTTTATCGGCCTGGCGGCGCTGGCGACGCCGCCGTTCGTCCTGGCACTGGTGTTCATGGTGCTCATGCAGATGTGGATCCCCACGTTTGACCCCACGGGCCTCATCAGCGCGCAGTATGTCGATCAGGCGTGGACGGGTTTCGCGGAGTTCGGCTGGTCGCTGGTCAACTGGCCGAAGATCGGGGACCTGATGAAGCACCTGTGGATTCCGGTGTGCATCCTCGGCGTGGCCGGCACGGCGGGGATGATCCGCATCCTGAGGGCCAACGTCATCGACGAGTTGCGCAAGCAGTACGTCCTGTGTGCCCGGGCCCGGGGACTGCACCCGGCGCTGGTCGTCGTGCGCTATCCGGTCCGTGTGGCCATCAACCCGTTCATGTCGAACATCGGGCTGATTCTGCCGGCCATCATCTCCGGATCGACGATCATCTCCATCGTGCTCAATCTGCCGACGCTGGGCCCCGTGGTGTTCCGGGCGCTCCAGAGCCAGGACACCTACCTGGCGGCGAGTTGCGTGTTCATCCAGTGCATTCTGGCCATCGTGGGAATCCTGGTCTCCGACATCCTGCTGTCGCTGGTGGACCCCAGAATCAGGTTCGAGGCCAAATGAGCGGCCGGCCCGGTTCGAGAGCCGGGCGGCAATAGAGCAGCGGCACCCGGAGCGGTGAACCTGACATGAGCAAGCAGCAGTCCGCCCCTGTCGCGGACGAACAGAAAAAGCTTGAGTACTACGAGGCGTCGCAGTGGGCGCTGGTGCGCCGCCGGTTCAGCAAGCACCGCGTGGCCGTCTGGATGCTCTACGTGGTCATCATCCTTTACGTGCTGTGCCTCAACTGCGGCTTCTTCGCGCCGTACGATCCCGTGGAGATTCACAAGCACTGGGTTAACCAACCGCCGCAGGTGCTGCACCTCGACACCACCGAGGGGTTGTACGTTCATCCGTTTGTGATGAAGGAGGACCCGGTCACGCTGCGCCGGCGCTACTGCGTCGACACGACCCGGAGGGTGCCGATCCGCTTCTTTGTCAAAGGCCATACGTGGAAATTCCTGGGGCTGTTCGAGTCCGAGCGGCACCTGTTCGGCGCCGGCGGCCAGGAGGGCCGCACGTCCTTCCTCCTCGGCACGACCGGTCTGGGCGAGGACGTCCTGAGCCGCATGTTCTACGGCGGACGCATCTCGCTCCTCATCGGCCTGAGCGGGGTGGCCCTCAGCTTCACGCTGGGCATCATCCTCGGCGGCATCTCCGGCTATTTCGGCGGCAAGATCGACATGGTCATCCAGCGGGTGGCCGAGGTCCTCATGACCGTGCCCAAGATTCCCATCTGGATGACGATGGCGGCGGCCATCCCCAGAACCTGGAGCAGCCTCGAGGTCTACTTCGCCATGACGCTCATCCTGGCCTGCACGGGCTGGACGGGCTTGTGCCGCGTCGTCCGCGGGAAGCTCCTGGCGCTGCGCGAGGAGGACTACGCCCGCGCGGCCCTGCTGGCCGGGGCCTCCGAGCGACGCATCATCTTCATCCACCTCATCCCCAACTTCGTCAGCCACCTCATCGCCAGCCTCACGCTGAGCATTCCCGGGATGATCCTGGCCGAAACGGGGCTCAGCTTTCTGGGGTTGGGCCTGAGGCCGCCCATTATCAGTTGGGGCGTGCTCCTGCAGGAGGCCAACAGGCCGCAGGTGGTCCATGACCAGCCGTGGCTGCTGCTGCCGGCCGGAATGGTCATCCTGGCCGTGCTGGCCTTCAACTTCGCGGGCGAGGGCCTTCGCGACGCGGCCGACCCCTACTCGACGTGAGGCGACGTGCCGGAAGAAACGCGACGGACACGGCTGCCCGCGCCCGTCGCTCGCGTTGCCGCTCGATGGGTATCCCCCGCCACCGCGCCCGGCGGGGCAGGGCACGACTACTCCACGCCGCCCTTTTGCTGCAGGAGCTGAATCATCCACTTGTTGCCGCGCTTCTTCGCGATGGCCAGCGGCGTCTCGCCTTCGGCATTGCGGGCGTTCACGTCGACGTTGCGCGTGAACAGCCTTCGGGCCACCGACGTGCTGCCCTCCCGCGCTGCCTCGTGGAGCGGCGTGTTGCCGTCGTCGTTGACCGCCATGGGGTCCGCGTTCCAGATCAGCAGCGCCATGACGGCGTCCTTGTAGCCCAGCCCGGCCGCGATGTGCAGCGCCGTTTCGCCGGTCTCGACCTTCGCGTTGACGTCGGCCTTGTTCTTCAGAAGCAGCTTGATGGTCTCCGTCTGCCCCGTCGTGCAGGCCAGGTGCAGCGGCGTCTCGGCCGACAGGGTCTTGGCGTTGACGTCCATCCCCAGGTCCAGAAGCTGCGAAACCAGGTCCGGAGAACCACTCATCGCCGTGAGGTGCAGCATCGTCAGATTGCCTTCGTCCACGCCCGCGGCCCACTCGGGATGTGCGGCGAGCGCCTGCTTCGCGTTCTCCACGTCCCCCTCTTTGATCGCCTCCACCAGGGCGTACCGGCTGTCGGGCACCGGTTTCGGGGCCTCCAGCGTCTCCACCTGGGCCGCCTCACCGCCGGAATGCTTGGGCTTTGGTTCGGCGTGGTTCACCCGCGTCTGCCGATGGTCCGCGGGCTTCGGCCTGTCCGACCGGTCGGTTGCGGACATCGGCGTGACGCTCGGCGTTCTCTCCGACGCCCCGGCCGCTTCCCCGCCTCCGTTCTCCGTCGAACCCGATTCGCCCGCAGGCTTCGTCGTCTTTCCCCGACAACCCGCAACGGCCAGCAGCAGGCAACACGTCACAGCAACACGCCACCTCGTCATCGCACCATCTCCTTAGAAAAGAGCCTATCGCCTGAGTTCGTATCGGCCGAAATGACCGGCGAGATAGATCGCAAAGGACCCGCTCGCCGGCAATCTGCCTTGCAGTCACGCCACCCATCAGTACGAAGAGCGGGGGCCGTTGCGCAGCGCCTTTCCGGGGCGGCCGGAGCTGTGGCGACCAAGAACAGACCAGGGGCGCTGCAATCGCCCGCTCAAGGCACCTGCTCGCCGCCGACGACACCCCTCAGGGCCGGCCCGTCGCCGGCGTAGGGCGTCCCGCCAACAGGTCGCCGAGCGGCCGGTATGTCCCGTCGGCCGGCAGCAGTTCCACCCGGACCTTGCCTCGGCGCTTCAGAAGCCGGTACGCCCTGCCGGAGCGCCTCGATGTCAGCACCCGCCACGTGTCGCCGGCGATTTCCAGCGCCGCGTGATTGTCGCACGCAAGGGTCGCGCCGCCGTGCCGCGCGACCATCCGCGCGAGGCTCCGCTCGCGGTGCTCAGAGTGGTAGTGTGGGCAGAACAGCGCCCCGACCAGGCCGAGCCCCGAGACGCGGATGGCCTTCCACCGCTTCTGCCCGGGCTTGCGGCGCGAATCGCTGTGACCGTGGCGGAACCAGCAGATGGCGCCCGCGCTCAGGCCCGCGAGGACGACCCCTCGCGTCGCGGCAGTGCGCAATGCGCGGTCCACGCCGAGGCGCCGCCAGAGCTTCATCATCCGGTACGTGTTGCCTCCGCCCACGTAGATCAGGTCCGAGCCGAGAACCATGCTGCGCATCTCCGCGCGGCTCGGCCGGCTGCGGAACAGCTCAAGCGCCGCCGTCCGGCAGCCGAGCTTCTTGCCGTACACCCTGTGGAACGCCTCGACGTAGCGTTCGGCGTCGCCGCTGGCCGTGGGGATGAACAGCGCCTTGGGCCGCCTCTTGCCCGTAAGGCGGACGACGGTGCGGTCGATCGGCAACGTCGCGAGCTTGCGGATGTCCCCGCCGCCAATGGCCACGATGCGGGGTACCGTTCGTGTCACGTTTCGATGCTCCTCGCTGTGATGCTGCGGACGGCAGACGCGCTCCACGTACCATGGAGCGCGGTCACGCCGCAGTCACTCACAATTGCTCGAACGGCTCGAAGAGCTTGCGGTACTCGTCCATGGCGAAGCGGTCGGTCATCCCGGCCACGTAGTCGGCAATGGCCCGCCTGGCGCCGAACTCCTCTGCGTACGCCTGGTACGTCGGCGGAAGCTGCCGCAGGTCGCTCTCGTAGATGCCCAGCAGCCGCCGCAGGAACCGCTGGGCCTTCGTCGTCATCCGCGTCACGCGGTGATTGTCGTAAACGCGGCCCTTGAGGAACGCCTCCACCTGGCGGATCTTCGGCTCCAGGTCGGTGCTGAACCTGACGAGCCGCTCCGGCGCGCTGCGGACGTCGTCGACCGAAGCGGCGCCGCACTGCCTGACGGCCGCGTCGGCCGTGCCCAGAACGTCGCGGACCATCATATCGATCTGGAGTTTGACCACGCGGCGCACCTTCTGGTCGAGCGTCAGGTCGGCGACGGCCCCGGAGAAGTCGGCGGCCGCCTGACGCCACAGGTCCAGGTCGAGCAGTTCCTCGGCCCTGAGCAACCCCATGGCCAGGGCGTCGTCGAGATCGTGGCTGTCGTAGGCGATGCGGTCGGCCGCCTCGACCACCTGGCCCTCCAGCGGCGGATGCGCCCCGGGAAACTCGTCCAGTGCCTGTGGGCGGTCGTGGACGGTGCAATGCTTGGCGATCGACTCGCGCACCTCGTACGTCAGGTTCAGGCCCCGGAAGTCGGGGTAGGGATGCTCGAGGAGGTCGATGACCCTGAGGCCGTGGCGGTTGTGCTCGAAGCCGCCCTCGTCGGCCAGGAACTCATCGAGCGCCGCCTCGCCCGCGTGGCCGAACGGCGTGTGCCCCAGATCGTGGCCCAGGGCGACGGCCTCGGCCAAGTCCTCATTGAGACCCAACGCCCGGGCGAGTGTGCGGGCGATCTGGGTCACCTCGAGCGTGTGCGTCAGGCGCGTCCGGTAGTGGTCGCCCTCGTGCGTCAGGAAGACCTGCGTCTTGTATTCCAACCGGCGGAAGGCCGTCGAGTGAATGATCCGGTCGCGGTCCCTCTGGTAGGCCGTCCGCAGGGGATGCTCCGGCTCCGGGTGAGCGCGGCCCTGGGTCCGGCCGCTGCCGACGGCGTACGGGGCCAGCGCTGCGGCCTCGCGGGATTCGGTGGTCTTGCGGTCGAACACGCTTCAGCCTTCCTTCAACGATCTGACGAGCATCTCGCGCAGGTCCTCCAGCGCCTGGGGGATGATCTTCACGTCGCCCAGCACCGGCATGAAGTTGGTGTCGCCGTCCCATCGCGGCACGACGTGCACGTGGACGTGGCCCGGCAGTCCGGCGCCGGCGACGCGGCCGATGTTGACGCCGATGTTGAACCCGTCCGGCCGCATGACCTTTCGCAAGAGCGCCGCGGTGTCGCGCGTCGTGAGCATCAGCGCCAGCAGCTCGTCCTCCGAGAGGTCATCGAGGGTGGCCTTGTGGGCGTTGGGGCAGACCAGGACGTGGCCGTTGTTGTACGGGAACCGGTTCAAGACCACGAACGTCCTGTCGCGCCGCTCGACGACGAGGTTGGCCGCGTCGTCCTCGGCGCGCAGAATGTCGCACAGGAAGCACTCGCTCCCGGAGGTGATGCCGCCGATGTAGGTCATTCGCCACGGCGCCCACAAGCGTTCCATCAGGCCACTCCTAAACTACCCATGGCATCCCGCGCAGCTCGAGCGCGTGCACGTGCCGCAGCCCGACGAGGCGTCCGCACCGCCGTTCGATTCGCCTCCCATGGTGAACGTGCTCAGCTTCTTGTGGATGTTGCCCGATCCGCATGCGGGGCAGTGCGGCCGGCGGCGCTCGGCGGCACTGCGGTACAACTCCTCAAAGGGCTTGCCGCAGGCGTCGCACTGGAACTCGTAGATCGGCATCGCGCGGGTCCTCCGAACGTGTATGAAAACCGTGGCATGGGCGTCTCGCCCATGAGTGCCACGGCCATCTTGGCCGTGGCTTCCACGACGGACCAGGGGCGGGACGCCCCTGGGACTCACGGGCAAGATGCCCGTGCCACGGTGCCCCACCGTTTTCATTCACGTTTTCAGGCCATCAGACGTTCGGCCAGGGCGGCCACCTCGCCGAGCTTCCTCTGGAGCCATGCCGGGTCGGCCGACTCGCCGATCGACCGGTAGATGGGCTCGGTGTTGCTGGGCCGCACGTGGACCCAGCCTTCGGGCCAGTCGAGCCGCACGCCATCCTGGGTGTCCACCGCGGCGCCGTCGAACGCGCCGGGCAGCGCGGCAATGAGCCGCGCGACCGCCTCGCGCGGAGCTTCGGCCTTGCGCTTCACCATGGTGTACCGCGGAAGCTCCGAGGCAATCTCGCTCAGCGGTTTGCCGCGCTTCGCCATCAGCCCGAGGATGAGCACGATGCCGGCCAGGCTGTTGCGTATGGGGCAGACGCGCGGGTCGATGACGCCGCCGTTGCCCTCGCCGCCGATGACACAGCCCTCGGCGACGATGCGGTCGGCCACGTTGACCTCGCCGACCGGCGTGCGGTGGCACAGCTGGCTGTGGATCGCCGCCACGTCGTCGATCATGCGGCTGGTGGAGAGGTTGGCGGCGACCGGGCCGGTCTGCTGCTCCAGCCGGTACAGGGCCGACAGGGCCAGCGTGTACTCCTCGCCGAGGAACCGCCCGGTCTCGTCAATCAGCGCCAGGCGGTCGGCGTCCGGGTCCTGCACGAGGCCGACGTCGGCCCCGGCGGCCTTCACGGCCTCGCAGACCGCGCCCAGGTTCTCGGCGACCGGCTCCGGCGTGTGGTCGAACCGCCCGTCGGGTTCCGGGCCCAGGACGTGGACCTCGCAGCCGAGTTCCGAGAGCAACTGCGGCGTGGCAATGGCTCCGGCGCCGTGGTTGCAGTCGAGAACCGCCCTGACCCGCCGCCGGGCGATGGCCTCGCGGTCGGCCACGGCCAGCACCCGGGCGACGTGGCGCGTGTGGACCGTGTCGTCGCGGACCATGGGGCGGAAGCCGTCGCCGTCGACCAGGCGGAAGTCCCGCGACTGCCAGAGCTTGCGGAGCGCCGCCCCCTGGTCGGCGCTGAGGTCGATGCCGTCGGCCCGGAAGAACTTGATGCCGTTCCACGGGGCGGGGTTGTGGCTGGCGGTGACCACGACGCCGCCGGAGGCCGAGAGTTCGTCGATCATGACCGTGACGCCCGGCGTGGTGGCGATGCCGAGGTCGATGACCTCGCAGCCGGCGGCCAGGAGGCCCGCATGGACGGCCGCAGCCAGGGCCTCGCCGCTGGGCCGCGTGTCGCGACCGACGACGACGCGCCCGCCTGCGACCACGCGGGCGAACGCCGAGGCGGCCTGCACCGCCACCTCGGGCGTGAGCGTCCGGCCGACGATGCCGCGAATGCCGCTGATGCCGACGATGAGTTCGTCCATTGGTGTCTCCGTTGGGGCGCACGCAGCGCTCTCAGCAAGCACATTGTGGCATGAGGGCAGGGGGAGGTCAAGCGGCCTTCGCGCATCGTGAGCATCAGCGTCTTGGGGAACAACGTCCACGAGGGCCCGCCGGGACGGGGCGGGCCACGCATGACATCAACGACAACGGCAACGAAGTCCGCCCGTACGGGCGGCTTGTACGGCAACAGCCGGGCGGACACAAGGCCCGCCCCTACGCCAACGGCGCGGGCACGGCCCCTACGGGCTCGCTCAACGGCTCGCATGCCGTGCCCCTACAGCGGCAACGGCCAACTGCCGGAAACACCGGGCACACCCAGGAGCGCGGTCAGGAGCGGAGGCGGTCTTCGAGGGTGCGGACCAGGTCGGCGGCCGT
>Ga0272441_10011962_pt1 | contig 12778 bp, 9 predicted proteins | sample SSMProp6N_FD_193582 | JGI IMG/M metagenome (GOLD analysis project Ga0272441, IMG submission 193582) | Marine sediment archaeal communities from Little Sippewissett salt marsh, Falmouth, MA, United States - SSM-Prop-6N | ecosystem: Environmental > Aquatic > Marine > Wetlands > Sediment ...
ATTTTTACATCGACATGCGCTGCTTCGGCAAAGGCTACGAGGAGTTCTATCGCCGCTGTCAGGAGGAGGGCACGGTCTTCATCCGCGGCAAGGTGGCCGAGATTACCGACCAGGGTCAATCCGAAGTGGAAGCCGGCAAATTGGTGGCCATCGCCGAAGATACCCTGCTCGGCGAGCAGGTGCGCGTACCCGTGGACATGGTGGTGCTGTGCAGCGCCATGGAGGCACGGGCCGACACCACTGAGGTGGGACGGCTGTTCGGGGTCAACCCGGGCGCCGACGGCTTCTTTCTGGAAGAACATCCCAAGCTGGGGCCACTCAACACGGCCACGGACGGGGTCTTTCTGGCCGGTGCCTGCCAGGGGCCCAAGGATATTCCCGACACCGTGGCCCAGGCTTCCGGGGCGGCAGCCAAGTCCCTCTCCCTGGCCACCCGGGGGGTGGTGGAGGTGCCATCCGCCATCAGCTGGATCGACCCGGAGATCTGCTCCGGCTGCCAAACCTGTATCGACCTTTGCGCCTATGGGGCTATCGAGTACGACCCGCGACGCCAGGTCAGCGTGGTCAACGGCGCCTTATGCAAGGGTTGCGGCAGCTGCAGCACGGCTTGTCCGGCCAACGCGGCCCAGGTCCGGCACTTCCAGGGAAGACAGATTTTTGCCGAGTTGGACGGTATTATGGAGGCATTGGCGGCGGTTTGAAAGTTGGATCTTGTAATTTGGAATTTATTTGTAATTTGAACATTGTGATTTGAGATTTTCTGGTTCGTCGGGGTTAGGTGTAACCAATTAAATATAAGAGATATTGGAGATTCTCATGGATCCATTCGAACCTGCCATCATCGCTTTTGTCTGCAACTGGTGCACCTACACCGCCGCCGACCTGGCCGGCACCTCCCGGCTCTCCTATCCCCAGAACGTCCGGCTGATCCGGGTGATGTGCACGGGGATGGTGGACCCCCAGTACGTGATCAAGGCGTTTTTGGAGGGGGCCGACGGGGTGTTGATCAGCGGTTGCCACCCCGGTGACTGCCACTACATCAACGGCAATTTCAAGGCCCGCCGGCGGGTGAAGCTGCTCAAGGAGATTCTGCCCCGATTCGGCATCGACAACCGGCGCCTGCGACTGACCTGGATCGGCGCCAGCGACGGCATCCAGTTCGCCGGTATCATGGGCGATCTGGTAGCCCAGACCCGTGAACTGGGACCGGCGCTTCCCGACCTGCAGATGGTTATCTGAACGGAGGGGTTATGACACAGGCAATTCGCATTGACATCGACAACCAAGACTGGATTTCGGGCCTTCGATCCTTTTTGGCCACGGTCATGGAAAAGACGGAAATCGAGGCCATGCTGGTCCCCACCCGCCTGGCCGTGAAGAACCGCATCATGCCCACGCTGGTGTCGGACCCGGGACGACTGAACGAAGCCGACCCGTTGTCGCCGGCCTTTCCGATTAATGGGGCCCAACAGCTGGCCAGGCTCACGCGGCTGCCGGCAGGCGGCAAGTTGGCCGCCGTCCTGCGTCCCTGTGAAATCCGCGCCTTCAATGAACTGGTCAAACTGAATCAGGGCAAGCGGGACGATATGGTCATCATCGGTCTCGACTGTCCCGGCGCCCTTTCCAATTCCGATTTCAGGGCCTTTGCGGATCAACACGAAACGCCGGATGCCGCTACCCGGACCTTTTGCACGGCGGTTTTCTCCGGTGAGACGGACCATGAGGCCTTGGCTTTCACCAGCGCCTGCCAGGCCTGCAACCATCCGATCCCCGACGGTGCCGACATCGCCGTTGAACTTTTCGGCAGTGACCCGACCAACGGACTGACGGCCAGGGCCCTCACCAAAACAGGGGAAGGGGTGCTCACCCATCTTGACCTCCCGCCGGCGGAGGCGGCGCCAGCGAAACGCAAAACCATTATTGCTGCCAAACTGGAACAGCGCAAACAATACCGAGAACAGATGTTTACCGCAGTGGCGGAGGCAACCGACAGCATCCAGGGGCTGTCCACCTACTTGGCCGACTGTGTCAACTGCTACAACTGCCGTGCGGCCTGTCCGGTGTGCTACTGCACCACCTGTGTCTTTACCACCGACACCTTTCGCCACGAACCGTTTCAATACCTGCAGTGGGCCCGGCGCAAGGGAGGCGTCAAGATGCCCACGGACACGCTTTTTTTCCACCTGACCCGCATGGCCCACATCAGCACCGCCTGCGTGGGTTGCGGCCAATGCACCAATGCCTGTCCCAACGACATCCCCTTGTCCGACCTGTTCACGCTGGTGGCCCGGCATACCCAGGGCGCCTTCGATTACGACGCGGGCCTCGATCTGTCGCAACGCCCGCCCATGTGCGGCTTCAAGGAGGATGAGTACGGCGAGGTGGTGGGGATGGAATAGTCCCGGGTTCGGGGTTCAGCGTTCTGGGTTCAGGGTTCCTGGTTCAGCTTTCAGCCTTGAGCTTTGAGCTTATCGGCTTTGAGCTTATCAACTCAGTTGTATGGGAGAAAAATATGGATCGGAAAATCGGCAGCGCCCTCGTTGTAGGCGCCGGGATTAGTGGCATTCGGGCGTCCATCGACCTGGCCCAAATGGGATACCGGGTGACCCTGGCCGACCGAGCGCCTCACATGGGTGGTATCCTGAGCCAGTTGGACTACCAGTTTCCCACCGACCACTGCGGTATGTGCCGGATGCTACCCATGGTGGACCGCGATGCCAGCATCCAGACTTGCCTGCGCAAAGGACTTTTTCACGAAAATATCGATATCCTGCTTGGCACGACCCTGGCATCGGTGGCGGGCGAAGCGGGCAAATTTGAGGTAACCCTGAACCAGCTTTCCAGCCCCATCGATCCCGATCGATGCATTGGCTGCGGCCGATGCAGCGAGGTCTGTCCGGTGACGGTCCCCGACGCCTTCAACGCCAGTCTCACCCAGCGCAAGGCGATCTATCTGCCGGTGCCCCACAACATCCCCAACGTCTACACCATCGACCCGGTGGCCTGCACCCGCTGCGGAGCCTGTGAGCCCGTTTGCCCGACCGGGGCCATCCACCTGTCGGCCATGGGTCGCCAGGCCTTTCGCATCTTGGTGGTGGACGATGAGTCCATCATTCGACAATCTCTGGAAGCCTGGCTGGGTGACGAGGAAGGCTACAGCGTTGAAATGGCGGCCTCGGGCCCCGAGGCCCTGGAAAAACTCGCAGCCGAGATCTTTCATCTTATGCTGCTGGACATCAAGATGCCGGGCATGGACGGCGTAACGGTGCTTGAAAAAGCCATGGTCATTCGACCGGCTCTTCAGACCTTGATGATGACCGCCTACGCCACCGTGGAAACCGCTGTGGAGGCCATGAAAATAGGGGCTATGGACTACCTGATCAAGCCCTTCGAGCCCGACGCCCTGATCCCCAAGGTCACGACCGTGTATGACGCTTTTCGAGAAGCCGGCTACCGCAAAGAGACGGTGGGAGCTATCGTCCTGGCCACCGGCACCACCTGCTTTGACCCGTCCGTGGGGAAAAACCCAATGGGATACGGTGTCGTGCCCAACGTGGTCACCAGCCTGGCGTTCGAACGCATGCTCAGCGGCACGGGACCCGACGGCGGCCGCCTGTTGCGCCCATCCGACAAGCAGCCGGTGAAAAAAGCCGCCTGGATCCAGTGTGTGGGCTCCCGGGACCTACAGTCCGGTGCCGATTTCTGCAGCACGGTCTGCTGCATGTTCGCGCTCAAGGAGGCGGCGGTGGCCAAAACGGTCGCCGGCGATGATTTTCAGGCCACCATCATCTACATGGACATGCGCACCTTCGGCAAATCCTTCGAGCGCTATGGGCAACACACCGAATCCACCGAAGGCGTTCGGCTGGAACGGGGACGGGTCCACTCCATTGCCCCCACCCTTGGCAGTGACGATGTGGCTATTCGCTGGACATCCGCGACCGGAGAAATCCACGAGGAGCGCTTCGACCTGGTGGTGCTCTCCACCGGCCAGCGGGCCAACGCGCATACGGCATCCCTGGCCGAAGGGTTGGACGTCGACACCGACGGATTCGGTTTCGTAAAGACCGTCCCCTTCTCCGACACCCGCACCGCGCGGGCCGGCATTTTTGCCGGGGGAACCCTCACCGGCCCCACCGATATTGCCGAATCGGTGATCCGCGCCTCCTCGGCAGCCGTGAACGCCTCGCGGACGATTCACCGCGCCGGGGGCGGCCTGGCCGAAAAAACCTCCGTCTCCGATGCTTACCGGGACGTGTCGCGGGAGCCACCCCGCATCCTGGTGGTGCTGTGCCGCTGCGATACCGGCACAGAGATGGATATGGACCTGGAAGCCTGGTGCGCACGACTGAAGCAGGACCCGGCGGTAGCCCGGGTGGTGAACCTGGACCGCATCTGCACAGCCAACGGCTGGAACGCCTTGACGCAAACGGATACCACCGATGTCAACCGGGTGTTGGTAGGTGCCTGCCGTACCTTTGCTTACGGCAAAAAAGCCCATGGTCTAACCACGGCCTTCGGTCTGCATCCGGCGCTGATCGAAACGGTTGCCATGGATGTGCGCCAGGGGCAGGACGACCCTGGCGCCGTTGTCAATATCATGGCCGGCATCTCTAAATTGAAAAATATCTCTATAGAAGAAAACCACTATACGCCTGTGATCAACCGAGCACTGGTGGTGGGCGGGGGTATTGCCGGCATGCATGCGGCCCTGGCCGCGGCCGACCACGGTGTCGACGTCACCCTGGTGGAGGCATCCGACCGGCTGGGAGGCAATCTGGCCTGGCTGCATCAGACCATCGACGGCACGCCCATCGCCCCCTACATGGATGACACGATTGGCCGGATCGACAACCATCCCGGAATCCAGGTGATGACCGGCAGCCGTGTGGTCGGCGCCTTCGGCCAGGCCGGGCAATTTTTTTCCACCATCGAGACGGCCGGAGAACCGACCACGACCGTTGAACACGGGGTCGTGGTCCTGGCCACCGGCGGCATCGAAGCTACGACTGATGACTACGGATATAGCAGCAGCGAGGCGGTAGTTACCCAGCGGGAACTGGAGACGCGTATCCATGAGAACCGATTGGACATCGAGGGGATAACCACCGTGGTGATGATTCAATGCGTGGGCTCCCGGGAAGAACCACGTAACTACTGCAGCCGCGTCTGCTGCCCCACGGCCTTGAAACAGGCCCTTTGGTTGAAAAACCGCCAGCCCGATATTCAGGTGTATATCCTCTACCGAGACATGATGACCTGCGGCCTGAATGAAGCCTGGTACACCGAAGCCCGCAAGCAAGGCGTTCTCTTCTTCCAGTATCGGCCGGAGGGAAAACCAACGGTCAGCATCAATACCGATGAAAAAATGCCGGTTTCAGTGAAACTCTACGATCCCATCCTGGACGCGCCGGTGCAAATCGCCGCCGAATTGCTGGTACTGGCAACCGGTATCCAGCCCCGCCTACCCGAAACCCTGGCCCAGGCCTACGGCATCGAACTGGACCGGGACGGTTTTTTTCAGGAGGCGGATTCCAAATGGCGTCCGGTGGAGGCGTTGAAGGCCGGCGTTTTCGGCTGCGGTATCGCGCTGTCACCGCGATCCATTCCCGAGGCAGTGGCCACGGCCGAGGCCGCCGCTGGACGTGCTCTGGCCATCCTGGCAGCCGCACGGCTGCCGGCCGCCCGGACCACGGCCATGGTGCGCCACACCCTCTGCACCCTGTGCCTGCGCTGTATTGACACCTGTCCGTATGGCGCCCGTTTTTTAAACGAGACCGGGCAGCGCGTCGAGGTCAACCCGGCCATGTGCCAGGGATGCGGAGATTGTGCCACGGTGTGCCCCAACAGCGCATCCATCGTGGAAGGGTTTTCCCATCGGAGCTTGTTGGGCGCCATCGACGGAGCCATGGCGATGTAAAGAATTAAAAAATGAACGTCGAACATCGAACGTCGAATTCTGAATAAGGAATTCAACCAAATTTATAAACTGGCGGAGCGAAGCGATCACATTATTCGATGTTCAGCGTTCGATGTTCGATGTTAAAAAAATCCGCTAAAGGAATAAAGAAAGTCATCCATGCATCCACAACCAGTTAATGCACTGACCACGGCTGAAAACCAACATGTCTCCCTGGATGCTGTCCGGACCATGGTCAGCGCCTGCATTCAGTGTGGCACCTGCACTGCTTCGTGTCCGAACGCGCTTGAAATGGACCTGACCCCGAGAAAAATGTGGCGGCTGGTGATCCTGGGACGCCTTGCCGAGGTCATGGCCAGCCGGACCTTCATCCTCTGCTCGGACTGCTACACCTGCACCCTGCGCTGCCCGCGTGGGCTCCCCCTGACAACGGCCATGGAGGCGCTCAAAGGCATCGCCTTTGCCCGGCGCGAAGCACGGCATCGCAGTAGTCGTCTGTTTTATGAGACATTCATGCAAACGGTGAGACGATACGGCCGTATCCGCGAGTTGGCCTTCATGACCCGCTACTTTACGGCCATGAAGAACCCGATGGCGCCCTTGCGCTTTGCGCCGCTGGGCATGAAACTAATGGGCAAAGGCAAGGTGGAGATGGGCAGCGGAAAATCAGGGGAGACACCGCTGCATGCCTTATTCGACAGGGTGGCAGCCCTGGATCGGACATCCCTTGAAACGGCCGCCAGGGAGGGCCACCGATGAACTACCTCTACTACCCGGGATGCAGCCTCAGCGCCTCGGCGCGCGAATACGACCTGGCCACAAGGGCATTGATGGCATCTGCCGATGTCAATCTGACGGAAATTGACGACTGGACCTGCTGTGGCGCAAGTGCGGCTGCCCCCATCAGCCATCTGCTATCCCTCGCGCTGAGTGCCCGGAACCTGGCCCTGGCTGAGCAGGCGGCCGATGCCGGCCAGGTTTTGGTGCCGTGCAGTGCCTGCTACCTGAACCTGAAAAAGGCTCACGAGGTGTTGCGCAACGAGGCCGCGGGCCGGGCGGCGATCAACGACGCCTTGGCGGCCGTGAACCTTACGGCCACCGGCAGCGTCCGGGTCCGCCATCTGTTGGATGTGTTGGCCGTGGACCTGGGGGCCGCGCGTTTGGTCCCCCTCGTGACCCGCTCCCTGTCAGGCCTGACCGTGGCCGCCTACTACGGGTGCCAGTGCCTGCGGCCCTACCAGGAATTCGATGACCCGGAGCGACCGGTCTCCATGGAGCCCCTGATCCAGGCAACTGGCGCCGCCGTTCACGCCTGGGAGATGGGCGGTCGATGCTGCGGGGCATCACTGGTGAGCACCCAACCGGAAGCGGGGCTCAAGCGGGTCTGCGCCATCCTGAAGGCCGCAAGGGGTGCGGACCTCATCGTCACCGTCTGCCCCATGTGCCAGATGAACCTGGACGCCTGGCAGGCCAAAGCCTCCCGAATGGCCGGAGAAGATCTCTCCATCACCGTGCTCTATCTGCCGCAACTGCTGGGGCTGGCCATGGGACTGGACAGTGATGAACTCGGTCTTGATCTGAATTTGGCCATTCTGGATGGTTTTCGAGAGAAAGTTAAGCAATGATCCGTTTGATCGACAAGCTGCGCAACAGCCTGGCCGCCAAGCTCATCCTTACGGTGGGCATCGTGCTGCTGGTCACCATTGCCACTTGGGCGTTTTTTAACATCCGGCATCAAAAACAGAAAATGATTAAAAACATGCTGGCCGGCACCGACAGGCTTACCACGACTATCCGGCTGGGCACCCACTATGGCATGATGCTCAACTCCCGCGACGAAATCAACCAGATCATCAATAACATCGGCCGCCAGCCCGAGATCAAGAACATCCGCATTTACAACAAGGACGGGGAGATCAAATACTCCAACAATCCCGACGAGGTGGAGAAAATCACCAACATCAAGGCCGAGGCCTGTGACATCTGCCACCGCACCGATCCGCCTATGGCGACGGTTCCGCTGGAAGAGCGCACCCGCATCTTTTTGTCACCATCGGGCTACCGACTGCTGGGTATCATCAGCCCCATCTGCAACGAACCCGGATGCAGCACCGGTGATTGTCACGTCCACCCCGAGGACAAGAAGATCCTTGGCGCACTGGACGTGGTCATCTCCCTGGAAAACACCGACCGCGAAATCCTGATGGAAGAGCGGGGAATCATCGGCCTGGCTGGCTTTGTTTTTCTCCTCACCGCGGCCATCATCTTCGTCTTCGTGCTGCGTTTCGTCAACTATCCCATCAAACGCCTTATCGACGGCACGCACCTCATTGCCCGCGGTAATTACACCAGCAAAGTCCAGGTGCAAAAAGCCGACGAACTGGGCCAACTGGCCGCGGCCATCAACCAGATGGCCGACGAGATCGCTTCCCACCAAAAGGAGCTGAACAAGCAGCGCGACGAGTACCAGAACCTGTTCGAACGGGTCCCCTGCCTGATCACCGTCCAGGACCGCAACTACCGGCTGCTGCGGTTTAACCGGGAGTTCTATCAACGTTTTGCCCCCGAAACCGACGACTACTGCTACCACGCTTACAAGGGAAGAAGTGAGCGGTGCGTTTCCTGCCCTGTAGAGAAAACCTTTGCCGACGGCCTGTCCCACCATGCCGAGGAAAGCGGTGTGGACAAGGATGGCTCCGTGAAACACTGGCTGGTACGGACGTCACCGATCAAAAACGCCGGCGGCGAAGTCATTGCCGCCATGGAGATCTCCCTGGACATCACCCAGCATCGACAGCTGGAGGTGGATCTGGAAAAATCCGAGAAGAAGTACCATGCCATCTTCAGCAACATTCCCAATCCCGTGTTCGTGCTGGATGTGAAGACCCTGCAGATCGTGGATTGCAACAAAAGCGTTACCGCCGTCTACGGATATACGGTGGGAGAAATTGTGGGCAAGCCCTTCATGACGCTGTTTCATAAAGACGAACAGGACCACTATGCCTTCAAAATCGCTACCAGCTCGGTCCTCAACCAGGCCCGCCATCTGAATCGTGACGGCAAAGTGCTGTTCGTCAACATCCGCATCTCCCCGTCGGAATACTCCGGCCAGAAGGTGCTTCTGGTGACCACCAGCGACATTACCAAACGTCTTGAAACCGAACAGCAGCTCATCCAGGCCAGCAAAATGGCCACCTTGGGGGAGATGGCCACCGGTGTGGCCCACGAGTTGAACCAGCCCCTCTCCGTGATAAAAACAGTCAGCAGTTTCTTCATAAAAAAGCTCAACGCGTCAGAAGCCATCGCCCCGGACATTCTCTCGACCATGCTTGTCAAGGTGGACGGCAACGTGGACCGGGCCGCCAGGATCATCAACCACATGCGCCAGTTTGCCAGGAAATCGGACATGGAGATGGTCATGGTTCAGCTCAATAATGTCTTGAAAAGCGCCTTTGAAATTTTCAGCCAGCAGCTCAAGGTGCGGGGTATCCAGGTGGTATGGGAGATCCGGGAACCGCTGCCACGCATTCATGCCGATCCCAGCCGGTTGGAACAGGTGTTCATCAACCTGTTGCTCAATGCCCGGGATGCCATCGAATCCAGATGCGGAAACCAGCCGGCGGGTGATGCCGACGGGGAGAAGACCATCCGCCTGTGGACGGGCATCGAGGGTCGGTGGGTGGCATGCCGGGTTTGTGATACGGGCACGGGTATCCCGGATAACCTGGCAGAAAAGATCTTCGAGCCTTTTTTCACCACCAAGGAAGTGGGCAAAGGCACGGGGCTGGGGCTTTCCATCAGCTACGGCATCGTCAAGGAATGTGGCGGAACCATCGAGGCAGTGCCCGACAAGCCCCATGGCACCTGCTTCGTCCTGCGTTTCCCAATCACCGATGCAACGGATGCCACAAGCGCATCCGCTGACGGCAAGGCGGAGACATCCCATGAATGACACCAGCGGCAAAACCATTCTGATCGTCGACGACGAACCGGATATCCGGGAGGTTCTGGCCATCTCCCTGCAAGACATGGGCTACCGCACCGTGGAGGCGGAAAACGCCGCAACGGCCTTCGACCTCTTTCAAAAAGAAAATCCCCAGATCGTGGTCACCGACATCAAGATGCCCGGGGGTGACGGCATCGGACTGCTGCGAAAAATCAAGCACGAAAATAAGGAAGCCGAAGTCATCATGATTACCGGCCACGGGGACATGGATCTGGCCATTCGCAGCCTGAAATACGAAGCCACCGATTTTATTACTAAACCCATCAATGTGGACGCCCTGGAAATCGCCCTGCGCCGGGCTCGGGAAAAGATCGCCATGCGCCGGAAGCTGCAGGACTACACCCAGAGCCTGGAGCAGCTGGTAAAAGAGAAGACCGAGCTCCAGGATCACCTGGCCTCTCTGGGCCTGATGATCGGGTCCGTCTCCCACGGCATGAAGGGGCTGCTCACCAGCCTGGACGGCGGTCTTTACCTAGTATCATCGGGGTTGAACAAAAAAGACTTCAAGCGGGTGGAAGAGGGCTGCCAGGCCGCCCAGGAGACGGTCCAACGCATTCGCAAGATGGTGCTGGATATCCTTTATTATGCCAAGGAACGGGAATTGAAGCGAGCGCCGGTCCGGATCGCAGACTTTGCCGAGGATCTGGTCCGGGTCATCCAGCCCCGCATTGACGGCTGCGGGATCCGGCTGGCGTGCCATTTTGAGAGCATCACAGGCACCATGCAGGTGGATGCCGATTACCTGCAGGCCGCCCTGGTCAACATTCTGGAAAATGCCGTGGACGCCTGTCTGAAAGACCACCGCATGCCAACCCACCAGATCGATTTCAGCATCACCGATCCGGGCGATGACATCGTTTTTTGCATTGCCGACGACGGCATCGGCATGGACAGGGATAGTTGCGACCGGATTTTCAGCCTTTTTTTCTCGACCAAGGGGAGAAGGGGTACCGGTTTGGGATTGTTTATCGCCAATCGTGTCATCGGCCAGCACGGCGGCAAGATAACGGTGGCCAGCAAACCGGGCGAGGGGTCTCTCTTTAGGGTCCGGATTCCCAAACACCAGGTTGAAATTCACCCTGAACCCACCCTGCCCATAATTGAAAACAATCAAAACGCGGTTAAAGGATCCGGGCCCAGCGGTCTCGTCTGACAAATAGACACCTACCCGCGGGTATTCTGTCCAGCGAGCTGAAGATGGCGTCGATACCTTTCATGAAAGGAATGCGCGGATCCGGTCAGCCGCCGGCGCCGTCTGATTCGGGGTCAACCAGTGGACCGACTGGCGGGCACCGAACCAGGTCAACTGGCGTTTTGCGTAGCGACGGTGGTCCCGCTTCAACATCGTCACCGCCTCCGCCAGGCTGGTATCACCGCCGACCACCGCAGACAGGTGCCGATATCCCAGGCTCTGCATGGATTTGAGGTCACTGCCGTAGCCCCTGGCCATCAACTGGCGCACCTCATCCAGAAAACCCTGGGCCATCATGAGATCAACCCGCCGGTTGATGCGATCGTAGAGCACCGGACGGGGCCAGCCGAGACCCAATTCCAGAGTGTTGTAGCGCTGTTCCCGGAACCCGTGGCGCTGGTGAAAAACCGTTATGGATTCGCCGGTAACCTCGAACACCTCCAGTGCCCGGATGAGGCGATAGGTATCATTGGGATGGATCCTTTCGGCGGCGAGGGGGTCAATTTCCCGCAGGCGCCGGGCAAGAGCAGCAGTCCCCTCGGATTCGGCCTGCTGCTTCAGGCGCCGACAAACCACCGGATCCGAGGGGCCTTTCTCGAAAAGACCGTGAATCAGCGCCTTGATGTAAAAACCGGTCCCCCCCACGACAAAGACGATCCGCCTCCGAGCCATCGTCTGCCGAACAACTCCTCCGGCCATGTCGGCATAGGCAGCGGCATCGAAATTTTCGTCCGGGTCCACGATGTCGATCATGTGGTGGGGAACCGCCGCACGCTCCGCCGGCGTGGGTTTGGCCGTACCGATATCCATATGGCGGTAGATCTGCATGGAGTCGGCACCAATGATCTCGGCGTTGAACTGCCGGGCCAACTTGATGGCAAAGCCGGTCTTACCCGACCCGGTGGGTCCGCAAAAAACGATAAGCTTGTATTTGGGCGAAAGCTGAACCACCGATCAGTCACCCATCTTGGCCATGTAATCGTCATACATGGTTTCCAGGGCGAGCTTATGCTTGGCCTCCTCTTGGCAAAGCATCTTGAAGAGTTTTTTAGCGCCGTCGCTCTCCGCTTTGTTCTGCAATTGATTGTAAAGCATGAGCGCCGCCTCTTCACGCTTCATCGCCAGCATGAGCAGTTCATTGTAAGCCATACCCGGTTTGTATTCCACGGCGGCCACATAATCGCTGCGCTTGATGTCGACTATCCATTTAAACCGGTAATCGTCGAGTTTGTCGACGACACCGGTTGCCAGGTAATCTTCCAGCATCTTCTGGTGCTTTCGCTCCTCGGCGGCAAACTCCTTGAGCATCTGCTTTTTGCCGGACATCATTTCCGATTCACTGTTCTCTTCGTAAAAATTCGCGGCTTCCTTCTCTTTTTCAATGGCGAAAGCGATCAGTGCTTCCAGGTTTTGAAAATCCATCTGGTATTGTCCTTTCTTTCCTTTCAAGTTGTTAGGCCCTGATGGACCGAATCAATATCATGGTCCCCGGCTGTAGGAATTTCCGACTCGGGGTGTAGAAAAATCCTACAACCTTATAGTTATCTGTAATTATTTATTATTCTTCCTATTCAAGCTCCAAGGTGTGGTTTTCCCTTGTGGCCTTGTTGGAAATTACTACACTTCCCCCGGTTCTTGTTGCAATAAACGCCGCCATATA
>Ga0272441_10011963_pt1 | contig 12777 bp, 13 predicted proteins | sample SSMProp6N_FD_193582 | JGI IMG/M metagenome (GOLD analysis project Ga0272441, IMG submission 193582) | Marine sediment archaeal communities from Little Sippewissett salt marsh, Falmouth, MA, United States - SSM-Prop-6N | ecosystem: Environmental > Aquatic > Marine > Wetlands > Sediment ...
AAGGTCTCGTAGCAAGGTGTCTCCCCGGAATCGTTGGAGAAACTTGACAGCACGGGCAAACCGGCGGCGCTCCTGGTTGTTCGGGAGATAGACGCCGAAGCATGGCAGTTTGAGGGGCCGGTCAAAGCCCAGATCCAGGTGCGCGTTAACCGCAGGGAAATCACGTACCCCCGCGGCGGCGAAGAGAATTGGTGGGAACTGGGGCAAGAGATACCGCCACTGCGCATTGCGTATCCACTCAATGAAGACGGCTACGAGGTCACGTTCGCGCTGACAATCATCAACGGCGACGTCGTGACGGAGCTCGCAAGCCAATGGGTTGAGACGGTCAAGCGCCTGCCGTTCAGCGGCCAGTACCAGGTGAAGGCGTTTCATCCCGGGAGCAAGACCAGCACCGGCAGAGTCACCGCGCTCATCACCTACGAGATCGCCGAGAGAGGCAAGTCGTCTGACTAACCCGATGGCGCGCCCTTGATGAAGTATCGGGAATGCGCCGATTCGGCACCCTCACCCGAGAAGAATGGCGCAAAGAGGTTGATGAAGGGAATGTCTCGTTCGGCGCAAAGCGCTTGCCAGATCCTTACCTGCACAAGCTAGCAGGCTACCCCTCCCCGACGAGAAAGAGCAACCGAATCTTCGAAAGCGGGGCGGCGCACCGGTGAAAAATCGAATCTTTGCACCCGGCAAAAAGATTGATACTGTTGCGTTCGTACAGCCCGGCCGCAGCAGCGGAACATTGAGGACGGAGGTGTTCTATGAGCGATCCCATTGAACCGGCAAAGCCCCTCGCGCCCAAGACACCGACGAAAACCGATGCGTTCGCGAGTGTCGCGCTATGGCAGTTCATCGCGTTCGTGCTGCTCCTGTGCTTTGTATGGGCAAGCGAAGTGATCGATCTGCCCGCGCTGGTGTTCGGCACAAAGCCCGCGCCGCTGAACATCTACCGGTTGGGCATTCTCTCCGCCGCCATCATCGCCGCGGGTATCGTGACCGTCGGGCATACCTACGAACGGCAGCGTGCGCTGCTCAGAAAATTGCTCAGGACCTGCATGTACTGCCACCGGGTCGAGACGGACGAAGGCGAATGGGTCCACGCCGAAGAATGGTTCCTGACCCACTACCCCATCGAGATGAAGCACGGCGCCTGCCCCGAGTGCGAGGACATGGCACAGGCCGCGGAACGGGCCGAGGCCCGTGCCAAAAACGCGAAGGCACAAGCACCGGCAGACCCGAACGGCGCCTAGATAAGCGCGATTCCAGGCAGGCCAAAAAGACGATTACTCCGGCAAATAACGCAGCCCTTCGGCCTTTCGCGACGAAAACTCATGCAATATGCGGGCTACTCCCGCAAAGGCCGGCCGGCCCGCAACGTTCGGAGATGCGTATCGAGCATGCCGAGCATCGAACCCCTGCCCGCGCGCCGGGTAACGAGCCGGGCTTCACGTAACGCCGCTATCGCCTCCGGGAAACGGCCGGATTCGGCCAACGCCGCCGCCAGCGTGTCCAAATGCTGAGGGTTGGCTCGCAAACTCAACGCACAGGCCCGCTGCGCAAGACGCAGCGCTTCCGCCCCGTCCCGGACCGCGGTCTGCCCGCTCGTCGCCAGGATCCACGCAAGATCGTTGCGCAGCGTCGCGCTATCGGGAAAACGAGAAAGCGCCATCCTGCCGTAGTCCAACGCCTCCCGGTGCCGGTTGCCCAGAGCCAGCGCTTTGACGAGCCCGCAACCGGCGAGCTCGTCGCCGGGCTCGATTGCCAGAATGCGCCGGTAATAGCCGGCAGCCTCGTCATAGCGCGTCCGGGCGAACAGGCGCGAAGCGGTCCGTCGTAAGAAGGCGAGGTGCCGGGCCTTTCTGTCGGGTATCGCGTCGCGTTCCTCCACGCGAGCCAGCCGCTGCTGCACCGCCGTGAAGCCCGGCGCGACCCTGAGCGCCGCCGCATAGCATTCAATCGCCCGCGCCAAGTCGCCCAGCTCTTCGTAGACGCGACCGAGGTTGCTCAGCGCATGCGGAAAACGCGGCGACTCCGCCAACGCTTTTCGGAACCGGGTCTCCGCCTCCTGCATCGCGCCTCTATCGAACGCGATGATGCCCAGCGTGTTGTGGGCAACCGCCGAATTCGGGTTCAGCACCAGCACCCGCGCACAGAACGATTCGGGACGCGCCCAAACGAAGAGTTGCTTGTGTGTTTGAATGCCCAGCACACTCAGAACGACCGCCGCCGGAACCAAGCCACGAACCCGCCGCCAACCCGTCTTCGTCCGCCCGACCGCCGCGCCGATCCCCGAAAGGACCAGCCCCGGCAAAGCCAGGTAGAGAAAGCGGTCTGCGCGCTCCAGGTGATGTGGGACAAGCTGAAGACTGGGCAGTAAGCCTGCCAGGAACCACAGAAGGCCGAACCGGGCGAGGCGATTCGCTCGACTCATCCGCAGCAGCCACGCGGTGCCGCCGCCCGCGAGCAGCCCTGCGCAAAGCAACAGGTCCGGCACAATGCTGTGACTGGTTTCCGGATAGAGAGGCCCCAACCCGAAGGGAACCAAAACCGAGCGCACGTGAAGGAAGTAGAGTCGGAGCATCGTGGCGAGTCGCGCCGGCAGGCCCATGCCGGCGGGAATCGAGACCGGCTGCCCGGACAGGATCAACCAACGTTGCGCAAGCACTTTCGCCGCCACGCAAGCCGCTGCCACAAGCCAGAACGGCGCAACAAACGCTGCGGCCCGGCTCGCATGCCGGTGTGGCTGCCCTGCCTCCCGTAAGGAACGCTTCGTACCGAGCCGGCGCCGCGCGACGCTGACGTGCAGGACCGTGACAATCCATGCCGTCACTGCCGCCTGCACATTGCTCAGACAAGCCAGCACGGCAAAGCACAGCGACAGCCCGTAAGCAGGCCAACCCCCGATTTGCCCCAGGAACCCGACATAGGCATGCAGGCAGCACAACAAGAAGAACAGGGCCAACAACTCCTCTCGGCCGGATATCCAGGCAACAGGCTCCGCGACAATCGGATGCAGGACAAAAACACCCGCCAACACGATGAACCAGAATCGTTCTCGCCAGGCGTCCGACCCTCCGCCGTCCGCTCGCAGCATCAGCCGCAACCGCCACGCGAGCCAGAGGAACAACAGATAGTTGGCAAGATGCAGCAGTAGATTTGTGGCGTGGTAGCCCGTCGCGTTCAAACCCCACAACCGATAGTCAACGGCAAACGACAGAAGACGAACGGGATAGTAGCTCGTCTGCGACAGGTTGCTGAATATCGCCGCAATACCACGCGGCGTCAGATCCCGGACAAGCGGGTTCTCCTCGAGCTGCTGGACATCGTCATAGTCCACCAGCCCGAACCGGAGCACCGGCAGGAACACCGCCACGGCGCACGCGAGAATCGCGAATAGCGACAAGACCGCCTCCGTAACGGGGCTCCGCACAATCTCACGCCTCCTCCAGTACGCGAAAACGATAAAGCGAAAGAATAAGCCGCGCGCTGAGCCTCTCGCCCGTGGCACGCGCGATGGCACGCAGCACCCTGTCCGTCCGTGTGCGGCCGTCAAAAAAGCGGAGCAGCCCGTACAGCCGCCCCGAAACCCGTATCGGATGGTAGGTCGCGTAGCCGGCCACGACGTAGCTGCCGTCCTCTGCCCGATCCGCGAGCAACCCAGGGTTCCGCTTGAGCCGGTCCGGGAGCTTAGCGCTCGCCAACCGTTCGTAGCGCGCCTTCACGGCTGCCAGCCGAACCCGTTGCGTGACGCCACTGAGACGTTCATATCCGGCCCCGTCCAGCCCACGCACAACGCAGTACGCACGCTTGTAGAACGCCTCCTCCCGACCCGCCCATTCGCCCCACAACGCGCGGTGTGCCGCAACCGAGACGCGATCCCGACGCATATCCTCGTCGGTCAACTCCGCGTCCGCCAGGTCCGGGTAGACAATCTGCGTCGGGTCCCACCCCAATTCGCTCAGCGCATAACGCGCCAACTGCCGTTCCATATCCGCCCAGTATCCCCTGAGCTCGAGCCAGAACGCCTTGCCGTCTTCGCCCTCGTCATAGCGGCAGAACCAGCAGCGGCAAACCGAATGCCAGAACGGCGCCAGCGTGCAGGACCCCGCGCCCGCGTCATAGTAGCGGCAGCGCAGATCCTCGCTGCGTCCAAACAAATCCGGCGCCCGACGCAGCAGCAGAAGATGCCGCAACGGCGGCATCAGACCCCGCGGCGTCACGCCCTGACGCGTGCCGATCACACGGCGGATACGGCGCCGACCGGCCGCCAGTCGCCCGGACCGGCTGCTCAGAATCGCGCCCACCAGGTAGTTCGGCAAGGTCGGGCAATGCGTGCAGCATTTCGTCCGCGGCGAAAACCAAAAGCCCGCCGCCCGATCCGACCGTCCGTTCTCCAGCATCGGACAGGCCGCGCACGACGCCGACCGATTCGGCGGCGCGGGCCGTGCGAAGAATTCAGGAAGAAACGCCCCGTAAAAGCGGGGAAACAAACGTCTCAATGGCTGCGCGTTCTTGCCCATCTCACGTCTCCACCCGCATGCTGCTCTGCTCTCGTAGCCCTCAACTCTGTTCCCCAGCCGCTTCTCAATCAAACCCGCCGGCGCCGGCACCTGACCCGTGCGGTCGCGGACCGGCCCCGCCAAACACCGCCAATATCGCCACCGTACGCGCCACGCCCGGACTCCGATACCCCCGTTTCATGTCCGCACCTCCGGTTCGACCGAAATGCTACGGGCTCGGCACGGGCACGTCAAGTGGAGGGGATCCGACGGCCGCCACGCGCGCCAACCGCGAGTTTTCCCTTGCATCCTTGGGCGCCACAAGGAAAATGCTGAACGGCCGGCCCCGAAAACCCGCCGCGTCCGTGTTGGTCCGTGTTGGTCCGTGTGAGCCACGGCCAAGCACCATTCTTTCGAGGGAACGAAGACGATGCCAAAAGAGAAAGTAACATTCGGAATCATCGGCGTAGGCGGCATTGCCAATTCGCAGCACCTGCCGAACCTCACCCGCGCAGCCTTTGTGGAACTGAAAGCCGTCTGCGATCTGGACGAAGAGAGGCTGCGCACGGCGCAAGGCAAGTACGAGATTCCGATGGCGACCACGAAGCACCGCGAGGTGCTGGAAGACCCGGAAATCGACGCGGTGCTCATCGCGACGCGCGAAGACATGCAGGCCCGGCTTGCAGTCGAAGCGATGTGGGCGGACAAGCATGTCTATGTCGAAAAGCCGCTGGCAGCGACCGTCGAGCAATGCGAAACGGTCGTACGCGCACAGAAAGAGACGGGCATGAAAGTCGCCGTCGGGTTCAACCGCCGGCTTGCGCCTGCCTATCGCAAGGCGAAAGAAATTCTCGACCGGAAAGGCGGCGCGCACAACGTCTTCTATCGGATCGCGGACAACTACGTGCACGGCTGGGGCAAGAACAGGGATCATGAAGAAGGACTTCGCGTGATCCATGAAGTCTGCCACATCTTTGATATTCTGCGGTTCTTCACGGGTTCGGAGCCGGTCAGCATCTACTGCGCGAAGGCGCGGCCCGAGGATGAGTTGTTCACGATTCGGTTCGAAAACGGGGCCATCGCCTGTCTCATGAACAGCGGGTACGGAACCGAAGATTATCCGAAGGAGCGCTGCGAAATCATCGCCGAGCACGGCGCACTCACGATAGAAGAGTTCGTGGAGCTGCGCACCTTCGGGTTCATCGACGTCGATCCCGTCTACCGCTTCGCCGGCCACACGCATCGGGATCGTGAATACACGCAGAAGCACGTGTTCCGCATGCTCGGCGCGCCCGCGCTGCTGGCCACACGCCGCGCGATCTGGGAGCACCAGGAGGACGCCAAACGGCTGGAGGAGCTCGACGATCCCGCGCGCAAGGCGGAACTCGACGACTGGGTCGCGCACCACCAGGCGCGGCACCCGCCAATCAACTACATGGTCGACAAAGGCTGGCTCGCGGCCGTCGACCATTTCGCCGAGTGCATACGCAAGGACGAACAGCCGCGGACGGCAACCGCGATCGACGGGCTGCAGGCCAGCCGTATGAGCCACGCCGCGATCGAGAGCCGCGAGACCGGCCAGATCGTCTCGATGGAGTGAACGAAGCCCAGCAAGGCACAACGCGGCACAGCCGCCCCCCCCTGGGGCGGCGTTGTCTCCGCCTGCGCCGCGGTATGCCTCCTTGCGGCTATCTTCCCCGCCTTGCGCGGGCAGCGGCCGGCGATCAGAGTTCGTTCAGGTACGCGAAGTCCAGGTCGATCGCCTTGCCCGAATTGATCGAGTCCTCGGCGCGGCGCGCAATGAGCTGGGCGAGCGCGCCCTTGATCACGTCGGTCTCCGGGTCCTTGTCTTCCACGATGCAGCGCCGGAAATGCTCAAGCTCGCCGTAGTGGCCTTTGTCCGGCTTGAGCTGCCGCTCATAGTAGTAGCCGCAAGCCTTCTCCTCCTCCGTCACCGACTGCCGCCATTCCCACAGCTTCTCTTCCGCGACGCGCCCGTCGGTGTTCATCGTCTTCTTGGCCAGCACATAGTCAAACGTCTTGCGATAGTGCAGGGTTCCGAAGCCAGTCACGGTCATCTCCAGGAAATGGTCACCCACGATCGTGCCCGCCCCGGTGTTGATCTCGAAACGTTCTTTGGGATAACCGACCGACGCGTTGTCGCCCGCCACAATCGTCACGAACACGTTGTCCGGATAGGTGAGCGTGATGATGTTGTCCACATTGCCGCCGCCCGCCGCATAGATGCGCGTGGGCACCGAATCGGTGAGCCAGTTCATCAAGTCGAAGATATGCGTCGTCTCGTGGATCAGCGTGGTCTCTTTCCGGTCCAACACCGCATCCTTGTGATGCTGCGGCCAGATATCCGACTCGCCGATAATCCGGTAGATGATCAATGTGTTCTCGCCCTTGTGCTCCTGGAAAAGGGGCTTCGCAGCCTGCATCATCGGGCTGTACGGCCGGTTGAAGCCGACCATGAACTTGACGGGCCGCTGCCGCATCAGCCGGACCATCGGCTCGATGTCCGCGTCGTCGAAGCACAGCGGCTTCTCAACAAACAACGGCTTCCCGTGCTGCACCGCCGTCTCCATGATCGGGAGCCGGAAGTTCGGCTTGGTCCCGCAGATCACCATGTCCACCTCGTCGTCCGCGAAGATCTCCTCGTAGCGCGGCGTGACGTAGTCGGGCTTGTACTTGTTCTTCAGTTCCTGCAGCGCACTCTCGGTCCTGCGGTTCATGGCACGGATGTGCAGGTTCGGGTTTGCCATCACGTTCGGGACCAGCGTGCCCGTGCTGAAGCCGCCACAGCCTACGAATGCCACGTTCAAGTTCTCTTTGTTCATGGATGCCTCCGGCAAATTTCGTCGATCGCAGTATTGTCCACAGATCGCTGCACGGTTCAAGAAGAAGCCAGGACCCGTTCCAGGATCTCGCGGGGGTATGCGGCTCTGGGGAAATGACGCACGCACGGCAGCACCCGCTGGGCGCTTGCCGCGCATCGTTACGGCAGGTCGATTTCCAGGCGGTAGAACGCGCCGTCGCGCGTGTTCGTGTGCGCCTGCGACATGAGGCCGCCGCTGCCGGGCGCGAACGCGGTGACGTTCGTCCAGTCGACCGTACCCGTGAGGTTGCTGGCCGACTCCAGGCTGTAGACACGCGCGTACTCCGATGTAAAACTCACGGACACGACCGTGCCGGACGGGCTCGCCGCCACGGTCTGAATGCCCTCCACGCGCGGGAACGAATTGCTGTCGTCTGGCAACGTAATCGCGAGATATTCGCCGTACTCCGAAATCCCGTCGCCGTCGCCGTCCGCGTCCGGGTTCGCGTTGGTCGCCCCCGCGAAATAGCGAAGCTCCCAGTAGGCGGGAATGCCGTCCCCGTCCGTATCGCTGACGTCAAGCTGCACGAACGTGTTGGTCATCAAGACCGGCGTACGGAAAATCGCCGTTTGCGTGCCGTCCTTGACCGGCACCGCGCCCGCAATCATCAAGAGCGTCAATATGCCGAGCAGAACAAGAGCCGCGCGCATCGATCATACCGCCGAATCAGAAAATGAAACCCGGCCCGATCAGAAAAGACGTGTTGTCGGAGACGGAATGCTCCATATGCTCCAACCGGGCCGAAATCCCCATGTTGCGGCGCAACGCGACCGTTGCCCGCGCGCGCAGCGTGTTGTACTGCTCGTCCCGATCCCGGTTGTCTTCCAGATAGTATTTCAGGGTCAGACGCACCATGCGCCAACGCCAGCGCGCGCTCAGCCCGTACAGAACGGATTCCGTCTCTTCATCCCCGAAATCGGTATCCACCTTCTCCCAGGCGTAGGCAAGGTATGGGTTCAACATCAGCTTCACGCCCGGGACCCGAACCACGAGCCCGGCCTTGACCATCGGCACCGTGATCTCGATGTCCGCGATATCCGGCGAAATCCGGTGCCAGAGATAGCCGGCCCCCGCGTTCCACGTACAGCGCGCTTCCGGCGCGCCGTACACGTTCAGAAACGCGAAGTCGCCCCAGACATCCGCGTCGTTCACGTGCGTGAAGAACAGCATGTTGTTCGCAACCACGCGCGGCGAGAAGTACATCGCGAACACGCCGTACTCCGCCGCCGTCTCCGTCAACGTCGCCGGCGGCATGCCCGGCGGGCCCTGAATCCGCAACTCATTGCGGTTCCAACCGACAAGCGGGGCAACCAGCACCATCCCCTCATGCGGCCGCCCTTGCCCGAAAGCAGGCGCCATCGAACAGAACATCGTCACGCCCAGGCAGACAATCGATAGCGAGAAGGATCTTGAATACATGGACATCTCCTCCCAACCAACGCTTCTCGTCTTGATCTTCGACTTGAAGGGATGCCGCAGTGTCTCAGCTACGACGGAAAGAGTCAAGCAGCGCTGCTTGAATTCAGAACGCTTAGCCGCAAGTCGGGGCCCCGGCGCGAAACGCCGTCGTGTAGACGGCCATCGATCGGGCTGGCAGATCGTCGTCCAGGGCGGCGCCGCCAAATTCACGCGCCCACTCCGGCGGCGGCAGAGCGCCGTCAACATGATCCGGCACGTGCGCCGGATCGTACAGGTATTTGCGCACCCGCTCATCCGGCCCCGCCGACTCGACCGTCAACGTGAAGGCCGTCCGCTCCGCTCGCGCGTTCACGACGAGAACCGACCAGCTCTCGCCCCCGCCCTGCCGCACGGCCGCCGCGCGCAACAGCGGATCGTCGCAAACGACCGAGACCGTCTTGGCCGGACCGCGGAAGAACCGGGTCAGCAGGCCGTAAGCATAGTAGTGCGGACGGATCGAAATCCCGCCGCCGGACCGACGCAGCACGCCCCACTTGTTCGCATACCGCTTCCGCGGGTTGTCCGGAAAATCCGCGTACGTCCAATAGCCCAACCCGTAGACGCCGGCATTGATCATGGCCGCCGTCGCTTCCGCAAGTTGGATCCCAACCAGCGGCTCCGCCGGCGTGTCCCAGTGCGCGCAACCGTCCCACTTCGCATAGCCGTAGCGCTCGCCGCGATGCTGACGCGCGCCGAATTCGCCCACGATGAACGGTTTGCCGCGCGCACGAGCCAGGCCAACCCCCCAAGTCGCCCTCTCGAGAAACCACGGATAGAAACCCGGATCGCCCGGTTCGAAATCGTTGATGTAGTGATGCCCGCCATACGCCGCCGTCATCTCGTCCATGTTCGACGCCGCCCATTCCAGCGTGTCCCAGCGCTTGATCGGCGACGCGTCGGTCGCCAACAGGCCGACCGGCAAATCCCGCGCACGCAGCGCTGCTGCAATCGCCGCATGGTACGCCTTGAACTTCGGCAGGTCCTCGCGCAGCTTGCCCCAGCCGTTCAAGGACAATTCGTTGGTCATGCAGTACGTCTTGATATTGTCAAAACCCCGCGAGCGCACCAGGTCTTCAAGCATGCCCACGACATCGCTCGCGTACGCTTTCATCTCCTGATCCGTCGCCACGTCGCGCGGGTTCCAGGTCGTCAGATAGACCTCCGTGCCCGTCGCCTTCAGCCGCTCCAGATACGGCAGGACCCGCTCGAGATCCCAACCCCACTTGTGCGTCAGGCGCGCAAACGAGGGGTTCAGCTCAGCCCAGCGTCTGAACAGAACAGCCTCGAGCTCCGGCGTCGTCCCCGCGTGCAGATGAGAGAACACGTGAAAACCTACCCCGCCAAACGCCGCGCTTGTTTCGTCCGCCACTCGCACACGAAGATCCGATTTCGCCATGTCCCGCTCCAGAAAAAACGCGTTGTCGCAAACATCGTCGAGAAACGCACTCGCCGCACGCACACGATTCTAGAACGTCGCCTTGCGCGAGGCAACCCCGGCCTTGAGTTCATCACTCATAAACGGTACCATGCCCGGTAAACCGTCCGGAAGGAGGCATACCACAATGAGAATCCGCCTGCTCGCACTCGCACTCTCCGTTCTCTGCACCGCGCCCGGCACCGGTCGCGCCGTCGATCCCGTCACGCCACAGGTCGAGATCGAAGCCCGAATCACGGAGATCACCCCCGAGACCACACGCAAACTCGGCTTCGACTGGCAGCTCTCGCTCGGCGCCAACGCGCTCTCCGGCGGCGAACTCGGGACCGGCCTCAACGTCGGGACTGCCGTCAAGAAGACGATCCCCGTGCTCAACGAGAAACCCTTGCTCGGGATCATCGACCGGCTCTACGCATTCGGAGGCGCCGACTATACCAAACTCGCAGACGCTTCAACCTGGTGCGCCGAGACAGGGATCGGAGCCGAAGCCCTGCTCAAGCCGCTCTCCTTCCGCGCCCTGAACAGAAACTTCGAAACCAAAATCCTCGTCGAGGCCTCCCTCAACTATGCGCATGTCGGCGAATTCACCAAGACCGAGGTGACCGGGAGTTGCCCGTTCGGCTCCGATCGGGTCGAAGTCAAAATCGACCTCGGCGGCGAAGGCAGCGTCGGGGCCGGCATCGCGATCGGCGGCCTCATCAGGCAGCGACAGAATAATGGCGTGCCCGGCCTCCGCGACATCCCCATACTCGGCGCCATATTCAAGGCACGCGGTTTCGGATCCGACCGCAACGGCGCCGGACAAAGCGAACTCCTGGTCCTCCTGACCGCCAAGATTGTGCGGTAACCGGCCTGTCCCGTCTGAACCGCTCGTTCGATCATGCGCCAACTGCAGACGCCTGCTTGCGAAGGAGACAAGACGTGAACACATCCGCTGCTCCCGAAAACACTCGGACACATGCAGCCCGGCTCTCCGTCTGGCTGGCCCTCGCGTTGCTTGCAGCCACACTCTCAGGCTGCAACGGATTCCAGGGCGAACGCAAAGCCGCCATTCCGGAAATGGCCGTCACCACGCGACCGCCGGGCTGCTGGGTCTCGTTCCTCTTCAAACAGTACCCGCAAGGCAACGCGAAGGACGTTCGCATCACGCTCAGCTCAAAAGCGCTGGACGGCGGCAGCAAGAGCTTCGATTGGCGCTACATCGGGGCCCGCGCCGTCGTCAAAGACGCAACCCGCAAAAGCGGGCGACGCCGGGCCGAGCGCGTCTCGGCCGACCAAAAGCCGCCTCTGAGCTATCCCTTCAAGGTATGGTTCCCGCTCCGCTTCCGCCCGCAGGTCGGTCGCGACGAGAAACTGCGGTTGACCGCCGAACTGTTCTGGGCCGGAAAGAGCCAGGACCGCAAGGCTCATACCCTCGAAAGCCTCTACAGCATCTAGCCCGGAACGCTCACTGCTCGCCGGGACGCGTGCCCGGAAGGTTCAGGCTCGCCCTGAACTCCTCGTCAAGGAACGGCCCAACCACCCCCGCGTCCGTCCCGAGATAGTACGGACCCGTCCCCAGAAGCGTCACCAGGAACGCCAAAAATAAACCCTTCAGTACCGGCGATTTCAGCCGGATGAAGACGAAATACAGCAGGTACAACAGGTAGAAGAACAGTACGCCCAACCCCACGTACACATGAACAGAATAAACCGCCCCAAAAGCCACAAACGGCAAGCCCAACACCAGAAATACCTGCAGCAGGCCCTGCATCAGCGACACAACCAGAAGACAACTCCCCACAATCGCCAGAAACGTCCACGCCGCGGTCGTGACCCACCCCACATACGCCGCGTCATACGCCGCCCAATACTGCAACCCCATCATCGGCACACTGAACAACAAGTACGAAATCAAGAACACGCTGAATCGCTTCAGCAACGTCCCGCGCGCCGCCTTCGCCTCCTGCGCTTGCCGCTCGCGACGCGCACGGTCCGATTGCTGACGCGCCAGCATCGCCGCAACCATCGGATTGCCAGAAGCCCCTGCACCCCCCTCCGGCTTCGCCGCAAGATGCAAACCCGGACGAGATCGACCCGACTCCGCCTCCGGCGGTGACGGCGACTCCGAAGACGACGGAGACGCCAGCGCTGTCTCCTCTTCCGCCGCCGCCGAGCCCGGATCCGCAGGCGGCGCCGCAGGTGACGGTACCGCCGGCGACGGCACACCCTCTACCTCTCGCGGCACCGGCTCCGGCGCAGGCGATGCAGGCACTGGCCCTGCCGGCGCAGCACCCCCCAACCCGCCCGGACCCGACTCCTCCTCCCCCTGCTTCCGAAGCCGAAGCTTCGGCCGCAACGTCGGATGCTCCGTCGCTCGCCCGTCATGCAAACCAATCACCACACCGCACGACTGGCACGTGAAAGCCGCCGCCTCTGCACCTTCCTCCAACGTGTACCGGCTCCCGCAACGCGGACAGAGTATCTCGTTCGCCATGCCTGTCCCCCAGTATTTCTACGCAGCACCACG
>Ga0272441_10011964_pt1 | contig 12774 bp, 12 predicted proteins | sample SSMProp6N_FD_193582 | JGI IMG/M metagenome (GOLD analysis project Ga0272441, IMG submission 193582) | Marine sediment archaeal communities from Little Sippewissett salt marsh, Falmouth, MA, United States - SSM-Prop-6N | ecosystem: Environmental > Aquatic > Marine > Wetlands > Sediment ...
CGGCGTTTTTCTTTGCGGGATTCTCTGGGTTGGAAGGTCATTGGCGGCGGAACTGGTGTATGGGAGTTCGTCGCAGTCCAGCTTGTTGATCTTCGTTGCCGGCCTGCTGCTTGGCCGGTCTCTCTTCTTGGTCGGAGCCAGCTACTTCCAAGCTGATGCGAAGATTCGAACGCACGCCGCCATTGAGGTGCTCTGGGCCTTGGGAAGGATTGGAGTTCTCTGTCTCTTCCCTCTTGCTCTGCAGTGGAACTTGAGACGGACGCTCACTATGGTGGTCAGTTGGGAATTGGCGCTGGCTGTTGGCGTCATCATCTGTGCGGGCGCGGTACTTCATCGGCGTAAGCCGGTGGCAAGAACGCGTCTGTCTTGCTACTACGCCTTCAGCCTGCCTTTGGTCCCGGCAGCGCTTACGTACTGGATCATGACCTATGCGGATCGGCTCTTCATCGTTCACTTCCGCGGGCTGACCGAGCTTGGGCAATACGCGGGTGCTTATCGTTTGGCCACGGTGTTGTCGCTGTTCTATGCGTCATTCAGCTTTGCATTGCCGCCCGTGCTATTCCGGTTGTGGGAACGCGGGCGAAAGGCGATGGCCAGTCGGATGGTCATCCTGTTTACGCATGGCTACCTCATTCTTGCGATCCCCACCTGCGTCGGGGTCAGTCATCTATCACCAGTGGTCGTTCGCGTTCTTGCCACCGGTGAATTCGAAGTATCGAGATTGCTTGTCTTCATCCTAACTGCAGCTCTGCTCGGCCTTGGCCTCAACGCCATTTGGACCAAGGTCATCCATCTTGAGAAGAAGACGAAGAGTATCCTCGCGATCTACTCGGGCGCGGCTCTGCTGAACTGCGTCCTCAATTTTCTCTTGATTCCGAAACTGGGGATCCTCGGAGCGGGACTCAGCACACTCGCCGCCTACGGGATACTTGCGTTTGTCATGTGGCGGATGAGCAGTAGGGTACTGAATCGTGTTGTGCAGAGTGGGTATGCTGTTCGCATTGTTGTTGCGGCAGTTCTAGTCTACGGCGCATTGCTTTGGTGGCGGCCCGATACCGTTACGAGTGCGCTGCTCTGGGCGTTTGCCTACATGTTGGGATATGGCATGGTTCTCTGGGCTCTCCTAGGGTTCCCACGATCCCTGCGTGTTTCGAGTATCCTATTCCGGGGCGGTGATGTACCAGATGGGGGTCAGTAGCAAAGCCTGTCGTCAGCAATTTGTACAGAACGTACACCACTTTGGGCCGTGGATCGTACCGCTACTTGCAGTGGGATTCCTAATCAGCGGCGACTCCGCATTTACAGCGCTGGGAATTGGCCCGGCGACGTCATATCTTCCGGCCGTGATTCTTGCGAGCATGTCGATCGTAGCTCTGTTCCTGCTGAGATTTCATTGGCCATCGGCGCGGGTTCGACGAGCTGAGCTTGCCATGCTCGTATTGATGACGCTTCTGGGCATCGTTCTGACCAGTTCACTGATCTACGGAACGGGCGGAGCGTACGGGATAACCAAGGTATTTAGCTACTGGGGATTCGCCTGGCTGGGGGGGATTCTTGGTGCCATGATCGCGGGGAAGAAGGAGGGAGTTCCCCGTCTGGCATGGGCATTCTTGCTGTGCGGACTTGCTCTTGGCATGGTTGGGATTGTCACGGTCTTTGCCGGGGTGGCCGAGCGTCAGCTTGCTGTACTCGGAGGGGGTCCCAATGTTTTTGTTCGGCTGATGGCATTTGGCATGCTGTCCGCTGGTGTTGTGTTCTCACTGCCGAGCCTTAGACGGGGCGTTCAATGGGCTGCCTTGGCTAGTGGTGCATTGCTTTCGGTTCCGTTGATCTTGTCGGGTTCCAGAGGGGGTGTGCTAGCGGCCTTTGTTGCCTCGGCGGTTGCCTTGCTTGCCCCTGCTCGCAGCTCGAAAGCAATCTGGCGAGCGAAGTTGGGTTTGGGGTTCCTGTTGATCGTTTGTCTAGCGGTGTTCGCTGTGGCTCGCTATACCTCAGTCGCTGACTCTATCAGCAGCTCTGGGACCAGACTATCTCACTTGACATCAGACCTGCCAGGAAGTACATCCGTGGCAGGGAGATGGGAGGCAATTGATGCAGCCTGGGACATGTTCCTTCGGTCTCCCATCATTGGGCACGGCGTGGGTGCTTTCTCGGTTGAAGGTGCCTACGATTATCCGCATAACATCGAGCTTGAGTTGCTTAGTGAGACGGGGATTGTCGGGTTCGGCCTGTTTGCTGCCATGTGTCTGGTAGCGGGGCGGCTGCTATGGCGGCTCATCAGGTCAAGTGACCCCGCCCTCCAACTAGGAGGGCTATGGCTGCTCGCCATGGCGAGCATGATTGGAGTGGCGGCTCAAGCGAGTGGGGATCTCTACGCCAGCAGGTATTTATTCTTCTTCTTCGGGGCAATCGCGGGATTATCAAGTACGGTTCCGCGTCCTGAAAGACTATTGGAGGCGCATCGTGATGACTGATAGAAGGCCAAGCAGGATCCTTGTTCTGGCACCGCACGTCGATGACGTGGAGTTTGGCTGCGGGGGTTCAGTTGCACGATTCATCGATCAAGGGGTTGACGTTCACTACGTCGCATTCTCTGTTGCCAGCAAATCCGTTCGCACGGGATTACCCAGAGATATTCTGGCGCAAGAAGCAGAACTGGCCGCGCGTGAATTGGGCATCGACTGGGACAACGTGAGGATTCTCGATCTTCCCGTTCGCGAGTTCCCCGCACATCGACAAGAGATACTTGAGGAACTGATTCACGTTCGCGAAGAGCTTCATCCCACATGGGTCTTGCTGCCCGCGAGTTCCGACGTTCACCAGGATCATCGCGTCATTCACGAGGAAGGCGTGCGCGCATTCAAGCGGTGCACGGTCCTGGCGTATGAGGAGCCCTGGAACTCACTTGCGGAAGAAACGAGGGGACTGATCCTCATTGAGCCGGAGCACCTGGATAGGAAGCTCCGTGCGATCGCGTGCTATCAATCTCAAGATCATCGCGCCTATGCCGATCCGGAGTTCATCCGCGGATTGGCTCGTGTGCGCGGAGTGCAAGCGGGGAGCCAATTTGCCGAGGCGTTTGAGGTCATACGATGGGTGGTGGAGTGATGGCGATGCGCCCCCTGAGGATCCTGTTGACTGCTTGTGGATGTCCGGCTGCGTCGACCTTGATTCAGATGTTTAAGTCAATTCGAGAACGTCAGGTGACGGTCATCGGTGCTGACATGGATTCGCAAGCCATCGGCCGGTTCTTATGTGAAGGCTTCCACGTCGTGCCGCCTGCCATGGATCCTTCTTACATTGAGGCCATGCTCGACCTTGTTCGCAGGATTCAGCCGGATGTTCTGTTCAGCGAATCCAGTGTCGAGGTGCCTGTGCTGTCTCCGAACATCAGTCGGTTCGAGGAGCTGGGTGCCGTTGTTCCCATCTCACAGCCTGAGCCGATTCGCATTGCATCGGACAAGTACGAGATGTATGAGGCGCTGCGTCTCGGATCGGACATCGACTTGCCCGCTTATCGGCTGGTGCACTCTCTGGAGGAGTTTCTTGCCGTAGCGAGAGATCTTGGTTACCCAGAGAGAGCGGTCTGCTTCAAGCCTCCGATTGCCAAAGGTAGCAGGGGGTTCCGAATCATCGATGCGAACATCGATCGAAAGGATCTGCTGATGAACTATAAGCCAAACAGCAGATACATGGCGCTCGATGAGTTCGAGCACATCTTCCGAGATGAGCCGGACTTCCCCCCTTTCTTGGTAATGGAATACCTTGAGGGACCAGAGTATACGACCGATCCAATCGCTCTGGACGGAGACATGTTGTTGTGCACCACCAAGACTGTGGAAGTAGCACGCTGGGGCGTCGTGGTGAAGAGCCAACTTGTCGACAAGCCGGAGCTCGTCGAACAGACACGAGAGATTCTTCGAACGATCCCGTTGAGCTACAATGTAAATGTTCAATTCATTGGGGATAAGTTGATCGAGATCAACCCGCGCGTATCGACGTTCATCTTCCAAGAGAATCTGATCGCGCCCTACCTGGCGATTCGATTGGCCTTGGGCGAGCTGACGTCGGATGACGTTCGGACCTATCAACGGCGTGTACGAGTGGGTCGCCGGATGGTCCGATACATGGATCAGGTCTTCTGGGACTGACAGCCATGAGGATCCTGTACATCACACAGTACTACACAACGCCTGATAAGCCCGGAAGTCTGAGGCACTACGCGCACACGCAGGAATGGGCACGAAAGGGTCATGACGTCGTCGTTCTTACAACGTTCGTGCTGCACAAGAACACCGTGATTCCCTCTGAATACGAAGGCGTAAAGTCCGTTGCTGAGACCATTGGAGGATGCACGGTTCGTAAGTTGTATAGCAGGCCGTCGTTCTCCGGCTTCCGGGGCCGGATGGCCAACTACTTGACGTTCATGTGTCGGGCGATGCGGGCTGGACTCAGAGAGAGAGGGCCTTTCGATGTCGTGATGGCTTCTTCGCCGTCTTTGTTCGCGGCGCTCGCAGGATCAGTGGTTGCTCGCGCAAAACGTGTGCCGTTCGTACTTGAGATTCGCGATCTCTGGCCAGCATCGGCCATCGCCACTGGACATTTAACGAATCCTTTCATCATCTGGCTTGCGAGGCGATTAGAGGCTTCGCTCTATGCTCACGCGTCTGCCATCGTTTGTGTAACGGAACGCATTGCGGATGCGGTTCGGGCAAAGGCTTCGGACTCAAAATCGATTTTCGTCATACCAAACGGTGTCGACGCGGAGCTGTTTCATGGCAGCGACGAGGACTCCAGCGACGTGGTAGCGACTCATCTCAGTCAGATTGAGGGATCCCTCGCACTGTATGCCGGATCTCACGGCAAGAACAACGCATTGGATACGATCATTGAAGCAGCCAAGCTGCTGAGCGACGAGAGAGTTCACTTTGTGCTGATTGGTGAAGGCGACCAGACAGAGAGGCTGCGTGCATGGGCAAAGCGGGACGGATTGCGCAACGTGACATTCCTAGGGTCGCTCCCCCGCGAACACGTTCCGCGCCTGCTGCGGAGAGCTTCCGTGCTTCTGTGGCCCGTATTCTGGAACAGAGATGATCCATCGCTTCGCACGCTCAAAGAAGGGGTGGTCCCCAACAAGCTCTATGACTATGTTGCTTCGGGACGCCCTCTTGTGACGTCTGTACCGAGACCGAGCGAGGCGTCTGAGAAGCTGGAGCAATGGGGAGCCGTTGTTGCGTACGCCGATCCAAATACAGGCAGTTTTGCACGGGCCATTCAAGCAGCGTTGGCGATGACGCCGATGTCGGAACATGATTGTGCCAGCTTCATCGACGGACACTCACGAGCACGTTACGCGACGAAGGTCGAGCAGATCTTGCGATCCGTATCCGAGGGGCGAACGTGAGGAAGACGGGAGCTGCCACACTCGTTGCCAAGCGTTTTGTTGATCTAGCACTCTCGGTCTTGGGACTGGCAGTCCTTTGGCCATTCTGTGTCGTACTCTGGGCAGTTGTTTCACTTTCCTCACCTGGTCCGGCGATTTTTCGCCAAGAACGTGCGGGTAGACATGGACAAACGTTCATGCTCTACAAGTTTCGCACTATGTTCGACCGTGCTCCAGACGGCTTTGTCACGGCGGAAGACTTTCGCATTACGCGAATTGGACGACTCCTGCGTATGCTGTCTCTTGACGAGATCCCGCAGTTGTGGAACGTGATCAAAGGCGACATGAGCCTAGTTGGTCCGCGGCCGGATCGCGTGTTTCGTGCCAAGACCTACGATGATCGAATCCGACAACGCCTGTCTGTCAGACCGGGAATCATGGGGTGGGCACAACTGCACGATGGTCGCTCCATGACGTGGAATGAGCGGTATGAATACGATCTGGAGTATGTTGCGAACTGGTCGTTCGCGCAGGATTTGCGCATCATATGGTGGTCCGTGATTCGCGGTAACATGATGCAAAGAGAGGGGATATCTCGGGATGGTGAAACGTAGGGTTCTGGTTTATGGTACTGGGCAGACTGGCAACATGGTGGCTTCGATCCTTGAGCTGGACAAAGCGGTTGAGATCGTGGGCTTTGCCGATGATGACGAGACCAAGTGGGGACATAGCCTACGAGATCTCAACGTTCTTGGAGGGCGCGAGTTTGTCGCGCGAGGTACGGGTTTTGACGCAGTTGCCGTTGCCATCGGGCGCGTGACTCCACGGCGCGCATTGTCGACGTGGCTGTGCGACCAAGATATCCCGTTGCAGTCGGCCATTCATCCTTCGGCGATCCTAGCCAAGGACTCCACCATCGGAGATGGAACCATCGTGGGAGCTGGAACGACACTCTATGTGAATCCGCAAATCGGGAGGAGTGTTTTCATCGGACCGCGCGTTGTGGTGAGCCACGATTCCGCGGTTGGTGACTTTGCATTGCTGTCGGTCGGATCAGTGATTGGCGCTCGGGTCGACGTGGCAGCGGGAGCATTCGTAGGTGCCGGGGCCACGGTGATGCCCCCCGGATGGGGCGCTGATGCCCGATTGATGATTGGAGAAGATGCCATTGTTGGCGTTGGCGCGGTCGTAATCCGCGATGTCGAGCCGCGCGCAATTGTTGTTGGGGTGCCAGCCAAGTTGCTTCGGTATAGAGAGGAGACCTAGATGTCGGCGGAAGTGGCGCAAGCGGGAGCGTTTAAGGGAATTCGCGTGCTCGACTTAACTCGCGTTCTGAGCGGCCCCTACTGCACTATGATGCTGGCCGATCAGGGTGCGGAAGTGATCAAGGTCGAGATCCCTGGGCGGGGAGATGATTCAAGGCACGTAGGCCCGCCATTTCAAGAAGGAGAGAGCGCATTCTTTGTCAGCATCAACAGAAACAAGAAGAGCATCACTTTGAATCTCAAGAGTGAACAGGGCGTTGAGGTTCTCAGGAAGCTTGCGGCCAGCTCGGATGTACTGGTTGAGAATTATCGACCAGGAGTTGCCGAGAGACTTGGGATCGATTACGAGAGCCTTCGTGAGGTCAATCCTGATCTGATCTACTGCTCCATCTCCGGGTTTGGCCAAACGGGCCCCTACAGGGACCGCCCCGGCTACAACATGACGGTTCAGGCACTTGGTGGGGTCATGACAGTCAGCGGAGAACCTGGATGCGAGCCATTCCCCGTGGGGATTTCCCTAGGGGACATCCCGGCTGGAATGTTTGCGGCCTTTGCGATTTCGGCGGCCTTGCTCCAGAGAGCGACAACCGGACAAGGGCAGCACATTGACATTGGAATGCTCGATTGCCTTGTCGCGATGATGGAGTATCCGTTGGCCCGATTCGGAATGACTGGCCAGTGTCCGCCAGCGATTGGTCGTCACAATCCCGCGATCACACCATTTGGTGTGATGAACACAGCGGACATCCCCATTGTCATAGCAGTCGGTAACGACAAGTTGTGGAGGCTGTTGTGCGAGGCGATGGATCGTCAGGATCTGCTGCTGGATCCCAAGTACGAGACAAATCCACTCCGTACAGAGAATCGAGTCGAGCTCTACGCCAAGCTAACTGAAACGCTCATGGAGCGCACCTCGGAAGAGTGGCTTGGGATACTTGTTGCCGCTGGAATCCCCGCAGCACCGGTAAATACAATCGAAGAGGTGTTCCACGATCCACACGTTCGAGCTCGAGGGATGGTACAACAAGTCTCTCAGCCCAAGGCGGGAGACATAGCGATTGCTGGAACTCCCGTGAAGATGAACGGTACTGGCGCGGCGGAGACCACTCCAGCGCCGCAATTGGGAGAGCATTCACGAACTGTCCTGCGCGAGTGCCTGGACATGACAGATGAAGCCATTGATGTGCTGACTGAGTTGGGCGTCATCTAGCCGCATGGCGAGAAGCGGTTAATCGATCTTGAAATGAGAGGTCACAGCAACAGGAGGGATGATGATACCGCTGGCTCAACCTTGGATTTCATCAGCGGACAAGAATCGAGTCATTGAGGTTCTCCAATCTGGGCAGCTGTCAATGGGTTCGGAGACAGCACGGTTCGAAACCTCGTTGGCGGCGTATGTGGGAAGGCGTTTCGGCGTGGCCGTCAATAGCGGTACGAGTGCGCTTCATCTCATCCTACGCGGCCTCGGTATCGGTTCTGGGGATGAAGTGATTACGACACCGTTCAGCTTCATTGCGTCGACAAACTGCATTCTGATGGAGGGGGCGACGCCGGTGTTTGTCGATATCGATCCAGTCACGCTATGCATCGATCCCGAACTGGTTGAGGCCGCCATCACGCCACGGACTGTGGCTATTCTGGCCGTAGATGTGTTCGGGCATCCAGCGGACTGGCATCGATTGGAACAGATCGCCAAGACCCATGATCTGGCTCTCATCGAGGACTCAGCCGAATCGCTAGGATCCCGTCTTGACGGCAAGCCGTGCGGGTCATTTGGGCGAGCCGCCATCTTCGGGTTCTATCCCAACAAGCAGATCACCACAGGTGAGGGTGGGATGATCGTCACCGACGACAAAGAGTTGGCTGATCACTGCCGCAGCATGGCCAACCAAGGCCGCGGAGACGGTGGTTGGCTCAGTCATACACGTCTTGGCTACAACTACCGCCTGGACGAAATGTCGGCGGCGCTTGGCGCATCCCAGCTGGAGCGGATTGAGCAAATTGTGTCCGATCGAGCGGATGTGGCCACGTGGTATCTTGATGAATTAACGGGTATGGATAACACAGTTCTGCCCAGTGTGGTGGCAAACGTGCGTATGAGCTGGTTTGTCTTCGTGATCCGACTGGGTGATTCGTTCACACGCGCGGATCGAGATCAGACGATCGACGCATTGCATGCCTCCGGGATTGGCTGCCGCGACTACTTCCAGCCCATTCATTTGCAGCCGTTCATTCAAGAAACGCTGGGAAGCAAACAGGGCCAATTTCCGATCACTGAGGCCGTATCGGATCGAACCATTGCGCTCCCCTTCTTCCCACAAATGGCGAGATCCCAGGTGCAGAAGGTCGTTGGGTCGCTTTCTCAAGCGATTCCGCGTTAGAATTGGAATCATGGTTCTATCTCCGGGATTGAGGCGATGGCGGGGGATCCTCTCTCGCGTTGGTATTGACGCGTTCATCGTGCTGTGCTCGATGATGATTGCCTATTGGCTGCGTTTCGAGTTTCGAATTCCACATCCATACCTCCTGGAGATCTGGCGACCCCTTGTCTTGGTGCTGGTGATCAAGATATCCGTGTTCGCCACCTTCCGCGTTTACCACTCCAGCTGGCGGAGTATGGATTTTGGGGAGCTGGCGTTTACGGCATTAGCCTGCTTGTCAGGAACGGCGATGTTGGCAACGGTTGAGCTGGTGTTCCGAGACGTTCAGTCATGGGTAGCTATGCCGCGATCGATTCTCGGGATTGATTTTGCGGTTTGCCTGCTTGCTCTCCTTGGGGTGCGAGTGTTGAGGCGGCTGCTTGTGCATACATTTGGCAGGACGAGAAAACTTGGAAAACGAGTGCTGGTGGTGGGCGCGGGAAGTGCAGGTACAGAGCTGATCCGTGCACTGGAGATGGACGATGCTCACGCCGTGGTTGGCTTGTTGGATGACGATCCCGCCAAGCTGGGAGTTGCGGTTCGTGGGATCAGGGTGACAGGCTCTCGGAACGAGTTGCGTCACGAGGTTGCGCGACTGAAAGCCGTGAGTGTGCTTCTGGCTATGCCGTCGGCCCCGCCCCCCGTTATCCGTGAGGCCATTGAGCAAGCGCGCGCTGCGGGCGTTCAAGACGTCAAGATCATACCGAACCTCTCCGAATTGTATGCCGGAATTGTCACGGCTTCGGCTCTGCGTGACGTGCGTCCCGAAGATGTTCTGCGCCGCGATCCCGTGCCTGTTGACACAAATGGGATCTCAGCCTACATCAGCGGTCGAACCGCGCTCGTCACGGGTGCGGCTGGCTCCATTGGTGCGGAGCTGTGCCGCCAACTGTTGAGATTTGGCGCCTCGCGGCTTACGGCAGTGGATTTCAACGAGACAGGGTTGTTCTACCTGGAAGCTGACCTAAGGCAGCGCTTCCCTAACAGGGATGTTCAAGTGATGGTGGCCGACGTTCGCGATACCGAGCAGATGGAGCGGATTCTACAAGCGGAGAGACCATACGCCGTCTATCACGCGGCCGCATACAAGCACGTGCCGATGATGGAGGCATTCCCTTGCGAAGCCGTCAAGGCGAACATCTGTGGTACACGCAACGTGCTACAAGCCACATGCAAAGCTGGCGCAGACGCCTTCGTCCTGATCTCAACGGACAAGGCCGTTAGTCCGACCTCGGTGATGGGGACCACCAAACGAATTGCCGAATTGTTGGTACGCAGCCAGGAGAGCTTGGTTACGCGGTGCATGACCGTGAGGTTTGGCAACGTGCTTGGCAGCCGAGGCAGCGTATTGAGAACCTTCAAGGAACAGGTAGCGGCCAGACAGCCAATCACGGTAACGCATCCAGATATGGAGCGATTCTTCATGGTCACCTCGGAAGCTGTACAACTGGTTCTGCAAGCGAGCGTGATTGGTGACTCTGGACAAGTGCTTGTCTTCGACATGGGCGATCCGGTGCGCATTGTTGAGCTTGCCAAGGATGTCATCCGGTTCTACGGACTGGAGCCGGACGTCGATGTTCCGATCGTATTCTCGGGTATACGTCCTGGGGAGAAGCTGTTCGAGGAACTGCTAACGGAGGAGGAAAACGCCGAAGCATCCTCTCACGAGCGGCTGATGGTCGCGCACTTGGAGCTGCCGACGCAGGATTGGCTGGAAGAGCTAGCGCACTTGGAGACGGTTGCTGCGACAGATGATGCATCCACAGTTATGGAGCTCCTACGAACGTTGGTGCCGCAGTTCGTGAAGAGCGACGGGGCATGAATTCGCTGGTTGGCGGCGACCGTAGGCAGTGATCTTGAGAAGATACGAGGCTCAGCGATGTGCATCTGCTCGCCAAGCAACGATTTACACAGAACGGGACCAACCGGTTCGAGCCTCCGCTGGAAACGAAGCAACTCCTTGGGCCTTTCCTGTTGCTCATTCTCACGGAGTCTGGCGCAGCTACCTACAAGTCGGCATTCTGTGCGATTCGGAACCCCATGCGCTGGCGACCTCCCGGCCACCCGTGGCGGCGACCTGAGACCCGGGCAGAGGATGCGTCGTAGCCCCATCGGCCGCTACGCACAACGTGGTATGCATCATGTGAGCCCGATGGGCCGCGCGGGTCGACGCTGGGCGATACGGCGTAGTAATTGACGTCCCACAGATCCCAGGTCCACTCCCAGACGTTCCCCGCCATGTCGTAGAGGCCATAGCCGTTGGGCGGGAAGCTTGCGACGGGGCTTGTGTAGGGAGTCTCACCGTCATCGTAGTCTGGATGGTCACCGAACGTATCGCTTGTGTCATAGCTGAAATTGGCCCTGCTCTCGTAATTCGCCCGCGTGTGCTGGATGGTGTCTGTGTCGCTCCACGGGAAGCGATGCCCGTCTACACCTCCGCGCGCCGCCCTCTCCCACTCCGCCTCGGTCGGGAGACGATAGCCGTTTGCCGACCAGTCGCAGGTCCAATCACTGAAGTCGTAGCATGGAGTTAGCCCCTCCATCTCACTTCGGAAGTTGCAGTAGGCAAGCGCTCCATACCACAACACCTCGACGCAAGGATATCCTGAACCCTTTGTGGCTTTGATGTTAAATACTTCCTTGTCCCATGTGATTCGGCACTGCGCCTCATTGAGGTGCATCAGCTTTCGCTGATCCCCCTCGGCGTTGTACAAGCTTGACTCAGACACTACGAGTCTGTCGTTCTCGTACGCCCACTGCAGGGCCTCTTGCATTTGGTCGTTGGTCACTTCGTAACGGGATATGTAGAAGGCGCTTACAGTTACCGTGTGAACAGGACGCTCGTCGGGGCAGCCCTCACTGAAGCTGTCACCCATTTCGAAGCTGCCCCCCGGGATCAATGCCATCTCCTCCAGCGGCTCGGCGACATCAGACATGGTGGCGTTGCCCACGACTGGCAAGCCCTCACTAATTTGGGGAATGGCCAGAAAAACCGTTGCTCCGAGAGTCAGAAGCAATGCCACCAAAGTAACTCGTAACCGATTCATCTCTGAGTCCTCCCTTTGCATCCCTGCCGCTCACGTTACACACGGCTCGGAGTCAACTGCCCTCAAAATCATCGCGGACAGGATTGACATCATCATGCACTTGCGCGCGCATCTGCTTGTGACTGCCTCTTGATATCACCACATGGTTCTCAAACATGATCTTCGTGCTGCTGCTTTCACAATACCAGAGATCGGGCGCTTGCCGCAACGGTCAACGAACCCGCAGGGTTCGCGAGTTGCTTGTGAGTTTGCTGGTGCAAACGTGAACTCTTCGCGTTCGTTGAGAGATTCTTGCCACCCAAACGTAAAACGAGGACAGGACTTGCGCCCTGTCCTCGCTTTACGCCCGGGAGGACGAAGTTGTGCGGATTCTGAACCTGGCAGCTCTCCGAGCTGCTTGTGAGTTTCGCATGCGCGAAACTCGGAGAGATTCTTGCCAGCCAAACGCAAAGCGAGGACAGGACTTGCGCCTTGTCCTCGCTTTACGCCCGGGAGGATGAAGTTGTGCGGATTCTGAACCTGGCAGCTCTCCGAGCTGCTTGGGAGTTTCGCATGCGCGAAACTCGGAGAGATTCTTGCCAGCCAAACGCAAAGCGAGGACAGGACTTGCGCCCTGTCCTCGCTTTACGCCCGGGAGGATGAAGTTGTGCGGATTCTGA
>Ga0272441_10011965_pt1 | contig 12774 bp, 12 predicted proteins | sample SSMProp6N_FD_193582 | JGI IMG/M metagenome (GOLD analysis project Ga0272441, IMG submission 193582) | Marine sediment archaeal communities from Little Sippewissett salt marsh, Falmouth, MA, United States - SSM-Prop-6N | ecosystem: Environmental > Aquatic > Marine > Wetlands > Sediment ...
ACCGTCGGCCACTACAGCCCGGCCGGCAACCATTTCTTCGCACACTCGATCCGCCCCCATATCGTCGACTGGCTCGACCCGAAACCGATCACGTATCAGAACGATGAAGAAAAGATGATCGGTTTCGAAGAGGGCTATCTGCACGAGTAGGGCTAGTGTCGTAAGTGTTGCACGCCTTCCTCGGCACGTTCGCTTCTTCGAAAGGCGCGCGGCGACATGCCGAACTGCCTCTTGAACATTTTTGAGAGCGCGAACGCGCTGCTGATACCGAGCTCCGAGGCGATGTCGTCCAGCGTCCTGTTCGTCTGGATCAGTCGGTCGGCCGCGATCCGCATGCGGATGCCGGTGTGGTACTGGCGGGGCGTGCAGTGCTCGAGCTGTCGGAACAGCCGGCACATGTACGCATGGCTCACGCCGATGTTTCGAGCCGCCTCTTTCAGGCTCAAGGCCGCAGCGGCCCTCTGCGTAATGTAGTCCTTGCAGCGACGGAGAACACGCAGGGGGCTGGAACCGCCTTCCGTCGCCACGCGGCCCGCTTGCAGGAGCGCAAGCAGCACGTGCAGATAACGGTTCACAATCGCTTCGCCGAACGCGAGACCGCCGGTCGCCACCTCGAACATGTGTGTGAAGACCTTTGACAGGTCGACCGGGTTCCGTATGCGCAGCACGGGCGGCGCGTCCCGCAGAAAGCCGGGCAGCGCCTCCTCGGACGCCAGATCGGCGACAACCAGATGCAGGCACAGAGGCGAATCACCGTCACAGACGACCTCGACCGCCCGATGAATGCCGAGGCAGAGAACATGCTGCGGCGTGACCGTCCAGACATGACCTTCTTGAACACAGCGCGCACGACCTGCGTCAATGAATGCCAGAAAGATCCGGTTGGTGAACAGACGCGCGATGTGGTAGCCCGGCGCCCAATGTTCCTGCCCGACCCGCCGCACAGCGATCCCTTCGGCGGCGCACGGACCATAGTACCCGACGCTCCGCTGCAGCGTCTGCTCCCCGCGCGTGAGAGGTTCAAATGGAGACATGTTTCTGCAAACTCCTGACATTCTTCTGTGTATCAAAAGTGGATAGCCTTAGTCAAATAGAGATAAGACAGGAGGCGCGAGATGAGTGTAAAGATAGGGTTTGTGGGACTACGCAACATCGGCCGCGGTCATGCCAGGCGTCTGGCGGGCATGGACGGGGTGCTCGTCACGGGGCTCTGCGACACGCTGCCGGAGCGGCTCCAGGCGACGGTCGACGAGGTCGGGGACGCGCCGTGCTTCTCGGACTATGACGAGATGTTGGAGAAGGCGGATATGGACGCCGTCGTGATTTCGGTGCCCAACCATCTGCACGTGCCGTTCGGCATCAAGGCGATGGAATCGGGCAAAGACATCTACGTCGAGAAGCCGTTGGCTCACTGCAGCGAAGAGGCGGAGAAGCTGATCGAGGCCCGCGACCGCACGGGGCGACGGGCCTTGTTGGGGATGAGCCAGCGCCTGAACGCCCGGACGCTGGCGCTCAGGGATTATGTTGCGCAAGAGGAGCTCGGCAAGCTTTACTACGGGAAGGCGTACTGGGTTCGCCAGGAGGTGAACCGGAGCATTCTCGAGGCGCGCAAGGACTGGCAGCTCACGCGCGAGTCGTCCGGCGGCGGGCCGGTGGTCGACACGGGTGTGCATGTTCTGGATCGCCTTCTGTTCCTGGCCGACTTCCCGAAGGCGCTTGGCGTGAGCGCTCGGGCATTCTACGGCCTGGGCAAGAAGATCGCGGCCGGCTACGGCTTGGACTACGCGGTCGAGGATTTCAGCACGGGCATCATTCATTTTGAGGACGGATTCTCGATACTTCTGGAATCGAGCTTCTTCCACAGCCATCCCGAAGCGCAGCAGGCGGGGATCGAATTGTACGGCCACGACGGCTGCTGTCTGAACCACGAGGTGTATCGCAAGCGCAACGGCAGCGGGTACGTGCAGATCGAGATGCCGCCGGCCAACGGCCATGCATCCTGCGCCGAGGAGCATTTCTGCCGCATGCTCATGGGGCGGGAATCCTGCATCGCGACGTTGGAGCAAGGCCTCTACGTGCTGAAGATCATCGAGGCCATGTACCAGTCGGCCGACCGCGACGGCGCGTATGTGGCGATTGAGGGCTGAGTTTCGACGTCGTCAACCCTCGACGTCATTGTCAAATGCCGAAACAGTCAATCCCTTCTCGCGGTTGACGCTCCCTGCCTGCGGAACCGGCCTGGCGGCAGACCGACACGCTTGGCGAACAGGCGGTTGAAATAGTATGCGTTCGGCACGCCCACGCGCCGGGCAATTTCGGCCACCGTTGCCGTCGATGAAAGCAGCAACGCGCAGGCACGTTGGATGCGCTCGCGCAGGAGCAGCTCCTGGAACGGAAGGCCGAACAGCTCCCTGACCAGATGGCTCGTGCGCGAGGGCGACAGATGCAGGGCCCGCGCAAGATCCGCGAGTGTCAGGGGCTGGTGCGCCTGATAGTAGAGGCAGCGGCGGATCACCGCCCGCCTGTCCGGTCCTGCCGGACCGGGCAAATGCATCTCGTCCATCTCCCGGAGCAGGCCCTGGCCGACCGCATGCACAACTCTCGTGATCCGTTTGACCTTGGCCATGTCCGTTGCGGGCAGCTTGCCGTACGCGGCACATACGCCCCCCGGAAAAGCGCGCCTCGTCGGTCTGCGCTTGCCGCGCGGATGCCGGAACTGTCCCGCAAACAACGTCGCGACATGCAGCCCGTCCCGCACGATCGGAATCACCACTTCCTGGACGCCCTTCCAACAGAGCGTCAGAAACGGAGCCTTGACCTCGGCCGCCAGCCGCTCGACGTGCAGCATGCAGTGCACGTAACAGTTCCGGTCCCAGCCCGGTATGCGTTTGCGGCCGTACTCGCAATACGCATGGAAATGACTCGTGTGCGCGGCCAGCAAAGGCGTGCCGTCCCGCGCCCGGAACATGCCGCGCCGGTCGTGCAGCGTGATCTGTACGCCCAGCGCCGCTTCCACATCGCGAATGAGCCCGCTCATCCGCTCAGGCACATCACCCCGCTCGATCGGCTCTGGATTATACTCTAACATCCTGAATAGCAAGATAATATAAATAAATGGCATCCATGTCCATCGTTTCTTTTTGGGGGGCGGCCGTAGGATGGGGGTACGGGCATGTAACGGGGATACCGCATTCGAACCGACGAGAAGGGCATGGCCAAGGGAGTTGGAACATGAGCGGCAAGGACAGGCTTGAGACGGATGTTCTGGTGGTAGGCGGCGGATCATCGGGGATTCCGGCGGCGGTGGGCGCGGCGCGTGCGGGCGCCCGGGTGCTGTTGGTGGAGGACGATGCGGTGCTTGGCGGCACGGCGGTCGATTCGTTCGTGTCCTTTTTATGCGGGGGCCCGAAGACCGGTTTCACGAAGGAGTTGGAAGGGCTGTTACAGCGCGAGCACAACATTGGGGCGACGACGTCGCGGTTTCATCTACCCTCGGCGGTTCAGCAGGCATTTTGCGGGCTGGTCGAAGCGGAGCCGAACATCACGGTTTTGACGGGCGCGCGTGCGGTCGATGTTTTGTTGCGCGACGGCGCGCATCGGCCTGTAGTCACGGGTGTGAAGCTGGCGCGCGGCGCAGGGCAACGGACGGATGTGGTTTGCGCGGTGGCGATCGATGCCACGGGTTCCGGCGCGGTCGCGCAGCTTGCGGGCTGTGCGACGATGTACGGCCGGGACAGCAGGTTGGATTTCTGTGAGCCGCACGCGCCGGAGACGGGTGACGAGACGGTCCAGGACTGCACCTGGATGTACGTGAGCCAGTTGATGGACCCGGCGGCGGAGCCGCTCGACATGATGAAGCTCGAGAACGTCGCGCTGGGCGTCATGGTGCCGGGCGGCGGCTGGTACCATCATCATCCGGACCGTGCGCGTGCTGCGCGGCCGTGCCTGTATCTGCATTGGGGTTGCAAGGTGAAATGCCGGGACACGCGCGATCCCGTTGCGCTCGGCGCCGCGCAGGCCGAGGCGCTGCAGGTGATGGAGCACGATCTGCGACTGCTCAGGGAGAACGGGCATGCGGTTTACCTGGCCCCGAAACTCGGTGTGCGCGAGGGTGCGCGGATCATTGGCGAGCACGTGATCACGGAGAACGATTTGAGATCGGGCGTACTGCCGGCGGACACGATTGCGGTCGGCACGTACGGGCTCGACATCTGGGGTGCGCAACCCTCACAGGAAGAGAAGCGGCTGCCGGGCTACGGGATTCCGTACCGTGCGATCGTGCCGCGCGACGTCGACGGCTTGCTGCTGGCCGGCCGCTCGATCAGCGGGACCCACATCGCGATGAGCGCCTATCGGGTTCAGCCGATCGTCGGCAGTGCCGGGCAGGCGGCGGGCGTTGCCGCGCAGCTCTGTGTCGAGCAGCACGCACAGCCCCGCGCGCTCGATCCGCAGACGGTGCGGGCCCGTCTGCGCGGCGCGAGCCAGAACGTGCAGCTGGATTTCGAACCTGCGCTCTGCGCGCAGCGGGCGGGCAGCCCCTGACCGTGGCCTTCTAGGGTTCCACGCGTTTCGGATCGCGGTGCGCCTTGAGCGCGCGCGCGTAGTAGTCGTCCCAGAGTTCGATCTCGAACTCCTCGATCATCTGGTCGACCGTCACGGTCTCGCTTTCGCTGGAGAGCAGCACGCTGCCGAGATAGCCGGGATCGAAGACGGTTGCTTCGGGTCCGTACTTTTTCTTGAGTTTTTTGAGGCGTGGCCTGTTGTAGTCGAGATGCACGACCCGGCAGTCGAGATTCACGGTGGCGGTGACGTAGTTGCGGTAGTTGGTGCTGGATGCGAGGATGTGGCCGACCGGCGAGAGGATCGCGCTTTGCGGTCCTGCGATTGCGCCCACGAAATGGGCACGGCACTGGTAGGCCCAGTAGGCCTGCATCAGGCCGCCGTGATACATCGAGGAGAACACGATCACGTCCGGCTTCAACTGCTTGTAGCCCTCGATCAGCGGGTGGAAGTTCAGGTCGAAACAGATCGCGGCGCCGACCCGCCCGAAATCGCAGTCGACGATGACGGGCCCCTTGCCGCACAGGATCCCCGCGTTGTCCATCTCGCCGAAGGTCAGGTGCGCTTTGTTGTAGATGCCGGCGACCTCGCCCGCGCGGTCCAGGATCTGCGTGGAGTTGCGCCATGTCCCGTCTTCCGTCCGGCGCGCCGCGGAGTATGCAATGTAGCAACTGTGCTGCTTGGCTGTCTGCGCGAAGAAATCGCGGACCTGGTCGCCGCGCACCGCATAGTAGGCGAGCCGTTCTTCCATGCCGTGCAGCCCGTACCGGTCGCAGGCTTCGGGCACGACGATCAGGTCCGGCCGGTCCGGCAGTACCTGCTCGAGCTGGCCGCGCCAGTGTTCGATCATGGTGTCGACCGCTTCCTGGCCCTGCGGTATCGGACGGGGATGGAACGGCGCAGCGCCGATTGTGCTGATCTTTACATCGGTTGCCATGTTGTTGTTTCTCCCGGGTTCGTTCTTGCCGGGAATGCTAGGCGCGGCGCCTTCGACGGGTCAAGTCCCGCCTCGAATCACTGGCTACTGATCACGGCTCATTTCCCCACCCGCCGTCCTGCCGGCGGAACGCGCGCGGACTGCACCCGTAGTGTGCAACAAAGAGCCGGTGCAGATGGCTCGGATCCGTAAAGCCCCACGCTGCGGCGACCGCCTTGATCGGGGCCTGCGTGTTGACCAGCTGGTCCGCGGCGCCGCCGAGCCGGCGGCGCAACGCGAATTTCGCGAACGATACGCCCATGAGCCGCCGGAACGCGCGAATGAAGCGGTCCCGGCTCAAGCCGCACGCGCGGGCCGCCTCGACGTTCGTGACCAGGCGTCGGGCCCCGAGCGCGAGTTGCAGTGCGGGCGTGATGTCCTGGTAGGCGCCGACCGAGGGATGGGCGGGCGCATCCCGTGCAGGATCGCATTCGATCACCTGCAGAAGCAGCTCGAGAAACGCAAGCCGAATGTGCGCCGCGCGCGTGGCGGCCGCGGCTTGCGCGGCCGCCTCTGCCCGCTGCGCGGCCGCGACGATGCCGCCGGCCGCATCGGGTGTGACACGCGGCCGCTGCGGGACGGGTACGACAAAGGGCGCCATCCAATGGATGCCGGGCGCCTCCGGCCAATGCAGGTTCACGAGCAGCGGCGGCCAGACCACGAACACGAGCGTTTCGCAGGGGGCAGCCAGAATCTGGTACCCGTGCGGTTCCCAGATCCCGCAGAACCACACGTCGCCCGGCGCGCAGTCGCTCCATGCATCGCGGTAGATGCGCCGTGTCCGGCCCGCCAGCACCACGCCCATCTCCAGAGGATAGTGCATGTCGAACAGGGGCGTACGACCCTCTGCCGCATGCCGGCTGTGCCCGACGGTCACCGGCCGATCTTCGCGCGCGGCCACGACTGCCCGCGTGATCGGGCCCGTGATCAAGTTCTTCTGTCTTGGCATGATGCTGAAATATACAAAAACACCGACCGGTTGTGCAAGCCCGTTATATTGATCAAGGCCAAGACGTAGGACTATGATCTTGGTTGTGCAGAGAAGGCAAGTCTATACAGGGCTTGCCTGAATATACAAAGGAGTCAAAGGATGAGAGAACGGATGGTATTGATTGGCGCGGGCAGTGCGGTGTTCACGCGGGGCATTGTAGCGGATTTGATTCGGCGCGGCGCGGCGCTTGATCTGGCGTTGGTGGACATTGACCCGCACGCGCTTGAGGTTGTTGATCGGCTGTGCCGCAAGATGATCGAATCGAAGGGCGCGCCGATCGCGCTATCGGCGTCGACGGACCGGCGTGAGGTGCTGGCTGGAGCGACGGCGGTCGTGTGCACGATCGGCGTGGGCGGCAGGCGTGCCTGGGAGCAGGATGTCTTGATCCCGCAGGAGTTCGGGATTCGTCAACCGGTCGGTGACTCGGTGATGCCGGGCGGCACCTCGCGTGCGTTGCGGATGATTCCGCCGATGGTCGCGATAGCCGAGGACGTGCTGGCGCTGGCGCCGGACGCGTTGTTCTTCAACTACGGCAACCCGATGACGGCGGTTTGCCGTGCGGTGGTGAAGGCGACGGGCGCGCGGTTGACGGGGCTGTGCCACGGCGTGATGGGGGTGGGCCGTTATCTTGCCGACGTGTTGGGTGTGGCGTTGACTCGGCTGCGCTACACCGCGATTGGAGTGAACCACCTGACATGGTTCACGGAAATCCGGGCGGACGGCGTGGACGCGATGCCGCGTCTGCACGAGCTTGCCGCGGAGAAGTTGGCGGCGTTCCGGGCGGCGGGTGGCGTACCCGGCGGGAAACACCGTTCGCCGTTCTGCTGGCAGCTCTTCGAGTCGTTCGGCGCGTTTCCGGCCGTGCACGACTCGCATGTGACCGAGTTCTTTCCGCAATTTTTCGCCGCCGGCGAGTACTTCGGCAAGACGGTCGGCGAGGATGTGCTCCGGATCCGGGACCGGATCGCGAAGGGCGACGAGATCTTCGAGCAGATGGAACGGGACGCGTTTTCGCCGGACCGGTTGCCGGCCGACTATTTCGAGCGCATCACAGGCGAGCACGAGCAGGTGGTCGAGATCATCGACAGCATCCGGACGGACGCGGGACGGGTCTATTCGGCGAACCTGCCGAATGCCGGCCAGGTCCCGAACCTGCCGCTGGGCGCTGTGCTCGAGGCGCCGGCCGTCGCGGACGGCAGCGGGCTGCGACACATCGCGCAAGCGCCATTGCCCCTCGGCCTCGTCGGCACGCTCGCCACAAGGCTGGCTTATGTCGAGACCGTGGTAGAGGCGGCGCTCGAGGGCAGCCGCAACAAGTTCATCCAGGCCCTGGTCCTCGACGGCTGTGTCGGCTCGCTGGAGCAGGCCACCGCGCTGGCCGACGCGTTGCTCGCGGCGCAGGCCGAATGCCTGCCGCAGTATCACGGCGATTTAAGGCGGGTGGCTGAATCGTCCCGGCTGAGGGTGGGATCGACGAACCCGCAGATTGCGTGAGCGATCTGCGGGCTAGTCTTTGGCAACGGTGGTGAGCTGGATGCGCAGTTCGGTCACTTCCGACTTGGGTTTCTGGGCTTTGAGTCCGCGGTGTCGCACGTTGCTCTTGGTCAGACTGTCGGCGAGCACCTCATAGACCTCCCCGTCGAAGACCTTGCGCACGAGCGGCAGGCCGGGAAACTCTTCGATCGAGGCGAAGAACTGCATGGTCTCGCTGCCGAACGGCGCGCAAACGGAGAAAGTCGTGGGCAGCGTGACGACCTTGTTCACTTTGTCTTCGCCGATGTGATAGTTCATGAACAGCTTGTCCGGCACGACCCGCGCGCCGTTGGCCAGGTGGTAGATGAACCGGATGTAGCACGGCTTGTTGACCCGCACGTAGAGCTTGACCTCGTCGTACTCTTCCAGCACGAGCCCGTCGACGCCGTTATCGGTCCAGACCTCCAGTTTCAAGCCGCCCCCGACGATCTGGTTCTTGCTGAACACATGGTGGTCCTCGAGCGCCTGCAGGAAGTTCCGCGGCTTGACTTCCAGCTTGCCGACAGCCTTCTTATGCATGCGCGTGTTGGCCGACGCCACGATCTCGTTGCCGGCCGCGGTGGAGAGCCGAACGTAGAAATGGATCAAGTCGCCCTTGATGAAGTAGCTGCCCGAGAGCAGAAAATCCGCGCCGTTCGCCGCGAGCCGGTGGCGCGAGACGTTCGCGCTTTTCGGTGTGAAATCCAGCTCGCTCAACAGCATGGGCGAGAGCCGTGCGTGCTTGTTGATCTGGCGTTCCATGATCGTGCGGAACCGGCTGCTGAACTGGCTGTACTGATAGGAATCTTCGAGCATCAGTGCGTTGACCTGCACCTTGCCTCTGCCGGGGTTCTGGAGTGCGATCTTCATGGCGAGCTGTTCGGCCGCCTCTTCCAGCGAGTCGGCGATCTTCTCCCACAGCTCCTTGGAGCGGCTCTTCACACCCAGGATTTGCGACAGGTCCTGTTCCGAGACCGGATTGCTGCCTTCGAGCAACTCGAGCACCATGATGATCTCTTCGATCTCCGCCACGACCTTGTCGCACTGCAGATACGTGCTGCGGGCGAGCGAGACCTTGCGCGCGGCCAGCTGTTCGTTGCCTTCCCCCTGAAGTTTCGCGAGCGTCTTCATTTTCGCCGCGAACTTCTCGGCGTAATGCGTTCTTGCCCGGGCCTTGTCAAGATAGGCCAGGGCATGGGCCGGGCCGCCCCTGCGGCCGGTATGCACCTGGAACTTGACGCCGTCGAGCCGCAACGCGCTGGTTGCGACCACGCGCGATTTGTATTCGTCGACGAGCTGCTCGTCGCCTTTGACGACCTGGGAGAACGTGTTCAGAATGCTGGCCGACGAGACCTTCACGCTCATCGACGCGATCAAGTCGCCGTATGCCGCATTCTTGGCATACGCGATCTTCTCGGTCTGCGGCGTGCGGCGGTCTTCGGTCGACATGCCGAACCCCGTCAGGTACCGGGCAGACGGGTATGCAGCGCTCCTGCCGTGCGTTGCGACCCAGTCGGGAGTCCCGACGGCGCAGACCGTGAGCACGCCGGCGCTGAGGAGAACGGCGAGGGATGCGAGGATGCGGTTGTTCATGGAGTCCCTTTCGGTTCTGTGCTGCATGTTTCGGATATTATGTGAGAATCGGACGAAATTTGAAATTTGAAATTTGAAATTCGATCGGCATTGCGTGTTGCCTGTTCATCCCGCCCACGGCGCGGGGCGAGCCGGCCTCGCGGGCCCTCAGAACGGCTGGCTGTCGCGGCGCCGGATGTAGATCTCGTCGACCGCGGCGCGGGGCGAGAGCGAGAGCAGGAACTCCACCGCCTGCGCGACGTCTTCCGGTTGCATCAACGTGGCCGGGGCCAGGTCCGGCCGTGCCTCGCGCACCAGCTCGGTGTCCACGCCGCCGGGCAATACGGCGCTCACGCGGATGCCGTGCTCCTGGGCTTCGGCTGCCAGCGTCTTGGTCAGGCCCATGATCCCGTGTTTGGATGCGGTATACGCGCCCTGGTTCGGATAGCCCTTGAACCCGACGACGCTGGCAATGTTGATGATGTAGCCGCTGTTACCGGCGACCATGATGCGCATCGCCTCGCGGCAACACAGAAACGTGCCGCGCAGGTTCACCTGGATCACGCGATCGAAATCCTCGCTGGCAAGCTCCTGGAGCTTACCGAACCGCCCGATGCCCGCGTTGTTGACCAGGATATCCAGCCGGCCGTGCTGCTGTTCGATCGTCGCGAACAGCTCGCGCACCTCGGGTTCCTGTGCAATGTCTGCCCGTATTGCGTTGGCCTGGCCGTCCGCTTCCTTGATCACCTGTGCGGTCTTCTCGATCTGCCGCTCGGTGCGCGCCACGCACACGACATGCGCACCGGCATTGCCCAGCATCAGGCTGATACTGCGCCCGATCCCGCGGCCGGCGCCGGTAACGACGGCGATATGGTTGGTCAGGTCCAGCGGCATTTTTGTGGGACTATGGGAACACGGGGCGCGGCAAAGGTCAATGCTGAATCGTTCGGGCTAAGGCGAGAGCCGCAAGAGCTCTGTCCAGGTGTAGGCGGTCTGGTCCGGCGGCAGCGGCGCTCGGAAGCTGTCCGGCCCGGTCTGCACGAGCACGGCGGGACAGCCCGCGGCCCGTGCGGCTTCGATCCCGACCCGAGTGTCTTCGAACACGAGCGTCGTTTCCGCAGGCGTGCCCAGCTGCTGCAGTGTCTTGAGGATGATCTCGGGGTCCGGCTTGCGCGAGGCGACATCATCGATCGTCAAAACGGCCGAGAACCGCTCGCGTACATGCGTGGCGTTGAGCGCGGATTCAACGAATGCGCGGGCCGAGTTGGTCGCAACGGCCATGGGCACGCGATTCCGCCAGCAGTCGAGAAATGCCTGAACGCCTGGAAACAAGGCGGCCCGGAAGATCTCGCGCATGACCTCGTGCTTGCGCTCGAGCACGGCGGGCGGCGACAAGGCGAGGGCATGCCGCGCGGCGAGCTGGGACGCGAAGTTCAGCGTGGTGTTGCCGACAAATTCGGATTTCTCGGCTTCCGTCAACTCGTAGCCGGCCACTTCCCGCATGGCGGCGGCGAACGCGAGGCCGTGGTACTTTTCCGAGTCCAGCAACGTGCCGTCCAGATCGAAGACAAGTCCCTTGACCCGGGCCAACAGTGTTTGCAGCGAACGCGTATCCATGGGCGCAGAGCATAGCTTCGCGCGCGGCGTTGAACAAGAGATGGTTGATGGTCAAGGGTGCACGGCGCATTGCGCACGTCCGAATGCGAGGCCATCCATCAGCGATTCCAGATCGGCGAGGCGCGGGCTCGGCCCGCGCCGTTTGTTGTTGACGTGGCTGCGGAGGCCGGAACAATGTGCTCTTTTCCGATACACATGAGTCTTTTGGCGCGGCGGTCTTTTGCCCGGACGACGCGCATCGCGACAAGGAGCTATCGTCCCATGAGAATGTTTCGGTTCGTCCTGCTGCTTGCGGTTCTGGTTCCTGCAGTCTTGGTGGCCCGCCGTGCCGCCGTTGCGGCCGACGCCGCGCCGTCGGTTCGTCCCTGGCAGACAAGCCTGTCTGTCGGTCTCACACTCACGGCGGGCAACAGCGAAACGCTCGTGGCGAACGCCGGCCTGGCAATCGAGAAGGAGAGCAAGCCGAACTTGCTGCGCGCGGGTACGGAAGTCTCGTACGGCGAGACGGTGGTCGAGACCGAATCAGGCGCAACGGATCGAGAGACGACCATGCAGAATGCAAAAGCCTATGCGAACTACAAACGCGCATTTGCCCGGGCGTTCGGTTACCTGGATGGGGCGGCGTTGCACGACGAGATAGCCGATGTCCAGTACCGTGTCATCGTCGGGCCCGGGATCGGCTGGTTCGCGATCGATTCGGAACGGGCCAAACTGAGCCTGGAATTCGGGCCCGGCTGGCTGACGGAGGAAGTCGCGAATGAGCAGGACGACATGTTTACCGCACGCGTTGCCGAGCGGTTTTCGTACCATCTCAGCAAGACAGCCAAGCTCTGGCAATCCCTCGAATACCTGGCCGACAGCGCCGATCTTGACGACTACCTGCTGAATGCCGAGTTTGGCGTTGAGGCCGCCGTCAACAGCCACCTCAGCCTGCGGCTGGTCGTGCAGGACAAATACGACAGTGTGCCTGCCGAGGCCAGAGACGAGAATGACCTGACCGTGATCGGCGGCCTCAGCTACCGATTGTGACGGGCGGGACAGGGGGCAAGATCCGTGCAGAGAAACAGCATTTTGGTGAAAACTTGACATTTCTGCGAAACTATGCTACAAACAAAGCGGTGCTGGGTTTCGGAAGGGGTGGTGTATTGTGTCCAGGCGCTTGACGGCATACGGTTTCACGTTGCTCGAGATCATGATCGTTGTCGCCGTGATCGGTCTGTTGGCGACGATCGCGATCCCGTCGATGATGTCTGCGCGTCGTCGCACGCAGGAGAACGCGTGTGTCTCGAATCTGCGCGCGATCGACGGCGCCAAGGAACAGTGGGCCTTTGCCGCGTTTGCTCCGATGGACGCCACGCCGACCTGGCCGGATCTAGCCGACTATATCAAGGGCGGCACGCGCAAATGCTTCTGTGCCGCCGATCCCACGCGGTCCTGCAGCAACTCCTACAGCATCAACCCGCTTTCGGGCCCGCCCACCTGCAAGATCGATTCCGATCACGTCTACTAGCTCATGCGTGCCGGGGCGCCGGGCGTCATTGCGTGT
>Ga0272441_10011966_pt1 | contig 12773 bp, 13 predicted proteins | sample SSMProp6N_FD_193582 | JGI IMG/M metagenome (GOLD analysis project Ga0272441, IMG submission 193582) | Marine sediment archaeal communities from Little Sippewissett salt marsh, Falmouth, MA, United States - SSM-Prop-6N | ecosystem: Environmental > Aquatic > Marine > Wetlands > Sediment ...
ATTAAAAAAGAGGAATTTGACTGGGACCGGACACACGGCACAAGAATTGAACTTGAATTCACCGGCACGCTTGCTGCCAAACGGCGACTTGTCGATTACCTGAAGTATACCGCTGTCGTGAACCCCCATGCACGGATACAGGCAGATATCGACGGGGAACACTATTCCTTCGAACGGGTCAGTGACGAGATCATCGTCCCGCCGCAGGCAATCGCTCCCCATCCCCATGGTATTGAATTCGGCACCCTGAAACGGATGGCCGCCGTCTCAAAGGATACGGTGCAGGACTTTCTGGTGAACGGGTTCTCACGGGTGGGAAAGAAGAGTGCAGAACAGATGGTTGCGACTGCCGGTATCAAAGGCACGCGAAAGGTGAAAGGACTCTCTTCTGAACACCTCAAGGCACTCCTTGCAGCAATGCAGGAAGTGGCAGTACCCCCGCCCCCCGCATCCCTCTGTCTCTCCCCAATTGGAGAGGAGATGATCATCCAGGGACTGGAGAAGGAGTATGAACTGGACTTTGTGAAGGCACGGACGCGGAAGGCGCAGGTCTATTCCGGCCACCCGTTCATTGTCGAGGCAGCCATCGGCTATGGCGGGAAACTGGACACGGAAGGACAGGCACACCTGCTCCGGTTTGCAAACCGGGTGCCACTGCTCTACCAGCAGGGCGCCTGTGCGGTGACGACATCGGTTGCGGGTATCAACTGGCGGGCATACAACATTTCACAGCAGTCCCTGCCAATCGGCCCCATCCTCCTGCTTGTCCATGTGGCTTCGACCAATGTGCCCTTCACCTCAGAATCGAAGGATGCGGTGGCGGCCATCCCTGAAATTGAGAAGGAGATCGTGCTTGCCCTCCAGGATCTCGGACGGGAACTCAAGACCTTCATCAACAAACGGGACCGGAACAAACTCGCAGAAGACCGGGCCCGTGCGGTCTGCTCCATTATTCCGGATATCGCAGAGAAGGTCGCAGAGATTGTCGAACTCCCTCCCCCCGACATCTCCCCGATTGAAGGGCAACTCATGCGCAGGGTCGTTGCCAAGAAGAAGACCGAAGACGGGATAGTGGGTATTTCGGTGATGAACTATACCCGCAAACCGATCGAAGTGATGATCTACAGTCTCACGGAAGACGACCCGGCAGACGCGGTCCCCGCGCCTGATTTTATCGACCAGATTGGTATTGAGTTCAATGCGGTCTGGCGGGTCACAATCGACGCAGAATCTGCGTGGAAGGCAGAATATCCCGGGAAAGGCAGGGGATCAATTGATATCCGGGGTGTGGATGAGAAGATGAAAGTGGTGGTGGACCTCGATGGCGAATACTGAAAAGGACAAAATTACCCAGGAACGACTGGTCTCAATCGCGTCTGAGTGGTACGGGCAGATGGCAGGGGGACGCGTACCCTCAATCACCCTCCCCACGCGGACCAAGGCAAATATCGAGTATGATCCTAAGACCGAGGTCTGGAAATACGGCAGCAAAGGGACAACACGCACAGCAAATTCTGCAAAGAGTGCGGTGCACATCCTGAAGATGGCCTATGTGGTCGGCTTTTTAAAGCAGCAGCTGACCGAGTCGCGCTCATCGACCCTCAGGGAGATGTATTACATCTCGGAAGGCTGGAAACGGGCAAAGTTTGCAGCACAGGACGAGAGCAATATGCTCGTGGAGGACCTGGAGATCGTAACAGAACTCTCCCGCGAGGCGTTCCACCTCCGTCCGGAGGAGGATGGGGCCTCCATCTACGGCCCGCTGCGTCTGCGGGAACAGACACGCCGGGGAAACCGCGACATCCACTGCCAGGAGGACGTGGGTGAAGCAGGATACCCCATCCCCTCCAATGTGGAGAATATCGAGTTCCTCGACCATGACGCCTCCTTTGTGATCGCAATGGAGACCGGTGGTATGTACGCCCGTCTGATGGAGAACGGGTTTGATGAGGAACATAACGCGATCCTCCTCCACCTGAAGGGACAGCCCGCCCGCTCCACCCGGCGGATGCTCAAACGGATCAACAGTGAACTGGGCATCCCGGTATTGATTTTCACTGACGGGGACCCGTGGTCATACCGTATCTTTGCGAGTATCGCCTACGGCTCCATCAAGGCAGCCCACATGTCTGAACTTCTTGCAACACCGGGGGCACGGTTCATCGGTGTGCAGCCCAGTGATATCAGCGATTATAACCTGCCTTCTGATAAACTCACAGAAGGCGATATCGCCGCCCTGAAATCGATTCTGACCGACCCGCGGTTTGACACCGAATACTGGAAACACCAGGTTAACCTTCAGCTTAAAATGGGCCTGAAATCAGAACAGCAGGCATTTGCAAGCAGGGGTCTGGACTTTGTGACACGCGAGTATCTCCCTGCGAGACTGAGCGAGATGGGCATCCTCTGAGGGAATAATACCTCATCCGGAAACCCCATTCACCAATCTCCGTCTATTTTTGCAACCACTTTACTGACGGCAACCCGATTGAACCACACATATAGCCGACAGATACGGCATGATACATACCTACACCAGGGAATGAAGGAAGAACACGCTCATGTCGCCAGAGGTTCAGTCCACACGTGAGCAAAAAAAAGGTGAGAGATCACAAACACCAGTCAGTAGGCAATATTGCCGGTATCCGTATCCAGTATGATTGTACTGCCGTTGTCCTGTACGTCATACTCATCGGGGTCTTTAATCGCATCCAGCGGATTTCTGTCAGAAGATACTTCTTCGCCATCGATGGCATAGTCATTCTCTTCCTCTTCATCCATATCACCGGTGTCATCAACTACCTCGTCGCCATAAACATCACAGGCGTACACCTCACTGCCGTTCTCCGCCACAATTGTGAGGTATCCTCTTCCCATGGTGTTATAGGAGGTCTCACTCTCTTCCCCGTCCTCTTCGTCCCCGGAACCAGATTCTGGGGATACCCGATTTCCATCCTCATCCCACGTCTTACCGTCGTCTGCCGGCGGAACCGGTTGATTGTCAAACACGCATCCCGCCGAGAGGATGATTCCGAAAAAAACCAGAAGTACACACAGCAGAGTTCCTTTCACTGGTATAGCCATAGAAATAACCTATGCCCATGCCAGATATAGATTACTATAAACCACGGATATGCGCCCAATCTTCAGATACACCACGTTTGCGGAGATGGCAAGAGTATACCTAAATATCGGGGTGTATATTCAAAATGTTATAATCAATGCGGAAAAAAGAGGCAAATTGATCGAAAAAACCTTCCGGAGACACCCGGCAAATCATGCCGGGAAACCCTCACTTCCCTTCAATCTCTCCAATGACCTCGACGGTCTTCTGCAGAAGGGTTTCCTTTCCTTCAATCCGTGCCACATCACGGATTGCCTCCAGGGTGTGCACACTCTCTTCGAGGAAACTCAGAATATCGGCAGGATAGATCTCCACCCCGTAGTCATCCAGAAGAATCTCACTGATCTGCCGGTGGTCCAGCCCCATCTGACGGAGTTCAAGCAGTTTCATCGCAAATTTCCGCTCCGGACACCCGCACTGGGGAGAACCCTTACAGTTGCATTCAAGAAAATCCTTGTAAAAAAGAATGATCTGTGACCGCAGGGTGCGGTCAAGGGAATCATAGTCCAGGGAAGATACCAGTATGTCCATGAACGCCCCGTTAAAGGCAAATTCAGGCACACGATATCCTGCTATCTTCTGAAGTTTTTTTGCATTCCGAAATCTGGCCTTTGCGGCGATCAAATTCCTTCTCCAAACTGCTCTTCGAAATTCTTGAGGGTCTTGAGTGCATTGCCCATATCATCCACTTCGATGAGCCAGTCATCGAAGAGTGTCGGGTCATCCAGCTCACCACGCAGATATTTTCCACAGCACGACCCGCCCTGTATGACCAGCGCACCGATCGTCGCTGCAGTCTTCAGGGCCTCTTCTGCCTGGTCATCCCCCAGTGTCCTGCCGAATTTGACGAGGTCTTTCACCTCACCGGACACATCGCCATTGATGACTGCCTTGCATGCAGCAAAGAGCACCAAAAAGCGCATCTGGACACCGGAGACAATATCGGCAAGGTCACTGTCAGGCAATGGCCCCATGACGATCTCTTCCACTTCCTCGATCTTTTCTTTCGCCGCGTCAGCGCTATAATTCCCAAGGAGGAAGAGCTTGATGATCTTCAGAACAGAGACATTGATATCCTCTGTAAAATTATTCAGCGACTGCAACCCTTCCGGCATCTCTTCTGAATCTTCATCATAGTCAAAACTCATCTCCTCAAGCGTCTTAATCCAGTTGTCCCACCGTTCCTGTGTATAAAAATAATACAGGACTGACTGTGGTTCTACTTTCTCCTTTTTTTTCCTTGCCATAGTTAGTACTCAATTGTGTATCTGCGCTATTAGTGTTTTCGCGTCACCGTCCTGTGCGCGTCCTGTCGGGTGACAATCTACTTTACCCGTCGGTGCCAATGTATCCCCATCATTGCCTGCCGCAAAACAGGCGAATATTGAGGAGTGGAAGAAAGAATGGAGACAAAAGAGGCTGTGATGATACGCTACGGTGAGCTTTTTTTAAAGAGCGAACCAGTCATGAAATACTATATCAATACCCTGACAAAGAACCTGACCGCAGCAGTTGAAGCAGAAGGACTGGAATGCTCGATAGAACAGTTCAGGGGGAGAATCCTCATCACCGGAGATGACCCGGACAGGATTGCACAGGCCGCGTCCCGGGTCTTTGGTATCGTCGGCGTCAGCAGGTGCATTCTGACCCCCCCGGACAGGGACATGATTGAGGAGACGGCCGCCCGTCTTGCTGCAGAGCACCTGACACCGGGCATGTCCTTTGCGGTCCGGGCAAAACGGTCCGGCATGGAAGGGTTTACCAGTCAGGAGTTGGGTGCCTCAACCGGTGCACGGGTCTTCGACCGGTGTCCCGGCATCCATGTCGATTTGACAAACCCCGACTATGAGGTCTTTGCAGAAGCACGGGCATTCGGGGGGATCGTCTACGACAGTCAGATCACTGGTCCCGGCGGCCTTCCGCTGGGGACACAGGGCCCGTTCCTCTCACTCCTCTCTGCAGGACTGGACTCGCCGGTTGCCACCTGGATGATGATGCGGCGCGGATGTGTTCCCGTGTACCTCCACTGTGACGGGGGGCGGTATGCCGGGCGTGACGTTCGCACAACGGCAGAAAAAAACCTGGCAGTCCTCTCCTCCTGGCAACCCGGACGGACAGTCCGGATGATTGTTGTCCCTCTTGAACCGTTCTATGACGCACTGGTCGCGTCCGGCATCCTAAGGACACGATGCATCCTGTGTAAACGCTTCATGCTCAGGGTGGCGGCAGCCGTTGCCCGCCAGGAAAACCTGTCTGCGATTGTCATGGGCGACAACATCGGCCAGGTTGCAACACAGACTCTTGCAAACCTCGGGGTGATCCAGGAAGTGATGCCCCAGGACATCCCCCTCCTACGCCCCCTCCTGACCTATGATAAGGAAGAAGTCGTGCACCGTGCCCGGATGATTGGCACCTTCCGTGACAATGCCGGAGACCTCAGTTGTACAATCGTTCCAAAACACCCCGCTACTGCAGCAAAGAAGGATATGATCGTTGCCGATGAGTCACAGATTGCACTCGATGCAATTCTCCACGATGCCCTCCTGCATGCCACTGTTGTTCAGGCGCGCAACGGAAAAATTATCGAACATACGTCAGATTGATTCGTACCGGCGGGTGCATCCGGCACGCTCCTTTTTTTGAACCTCATGCCAACGCCCATCTCTCATCCCGGTACCCATAGGTGATTGATCTGTCCTCCCCGTCCAGCACATCCAATCCGGAAACCAGGACAAAAAGGAACGGACAGAAACGAGTGGAACCACAGTATCGGTATCGCAAAGATACCTGAAAAAAAGATATGCAGGGATTATTGCACGTTCAGACCGTTTTCCTGCGCAATATCCTGAAATGCCCGGCACACATGAGCTATCTGTGCATCGGTGAGTCCATAGGTATTGTACTTCCAGACACGGGTGGAGCCCGGAATCACGCCAATGATACCCTTCTTTTTCAGTGACTGTGAAAGGAAGAATCCTTTCTTTTTATGGGTTTTTGCCACCATGTCAAAGGAATCCAGCGTATTGATTCTTGTTAGGGTGTGCTCACGCGGCATATCGCTCTCCACCCGTGTACCCTCAATGGCACAGAGTGCATCTACAACCCTGTTTGCATTTTCCACCTCACGGTCCCAGTGAAGCACACGCTCTTTGACTGCCGGGAATGAGGCGACGAGGCCAACGGCGGTTACACCCATCAGCGTGCACCCCATCATCTCGACTTCCTTGATGCCAAACGTACGGCCGGTGATGTCCCCTTTTGCCTGTGTCGTCCGGAAGACGATGTTCTCATATTCATGTGTGGTCGCAACGATCCCAGAGGGTGCCGGTGCCGCCATGCTTTTATGGCCGGAACCGATGATAAAGTCCACGCCAAGTGCCTTTCCGTCAACCGGCATGATGCCAACACTATAGGCCCCGTTTAAGAGAACCGGGATATCATACTGGTGTGCCACCTTTGCAATTTCTGCAATCTCATGGACATTGCCATACTGATAATCCACATGTTCCACAAAGAGAAGGGACGGCGCCTTTCCTGCCTCGCGGGTGACCTCCTCAATACGTGCTGCGGTATTCTCAGCAGTGATGTGATTCCGGTCATCCTTGGGGACCTCATGGATATCTGCGCCCGCCTGCTCAAGGGAGGCAAACTCCGTGTAGTGGGAGAGTGCCGTCAGGAGCACCGGGTCACCCTTCTCAACCAGTGAACTTGCCACTGCCTGAAACCCGCGCCGCGCACCGGGGACGAGGCGGACGGCATCCATGTTCAGCCATTCTGCACAGTCACGGTGAAATTCCGCGATAGGGGGTTTGTTGATATAGTCCAGACGGAATGGTTTCAGACAGTTATCACAGACAGAGTATCCATCCGAATACGCGATAGCAGCTTTCTGGGCATCAACAGTCAGACGCCCGCCTGCCTGAATGGGATCGATATTCACATAGAGCTCTTCCACTTCACGGGTATCAATAGTCGCGGTGCACTTCATCAGCTCAGTTCCTCCTCAAGAATTGTCACCTGTTTTTTCAGTTTTTCAATCGCCTTTCCGGCACGAACCTTCTGTTCGTCATCCAGTTCATGATCAGGTGCTGTCTCCCGCAGAAGAAACCGGATATCTGTGAGAAGGTACAGCGCCTGAAAGAGAGCATCTACCGCACGTCTTGACATCTGCTTAACCTGCCTATTCCTCTTTTTTTCATGCATAATAAACCAGACAGAAATAAAGGCACCTCCTGCCCGTCATTATCATGCCTGCCTCTGCCTCAGGGGGACGGAATGCATACCCTTAAGGAATATTTCAAAGTAATTATCCCGACAGGAGAACTATTCCGATGCGTAAGGTTCAGATCCCTTCAATGCTCAGAGATCTTGTCTATTCTGCAGTCATATCAGCCGATGGAGCCACATTTACCCGGCTTGATGCCTGCCCGTACTGCGGCGGACCGGTCAAGGGTCATGATATGCGCCGCAAACGGTTTGCCACTGTCAGAAACAAAAACGGAAAACAGATTGTGTATGTGTTTGTGAAGAGGTATCACTGCGAACACTGCAGGAAACTCTGTTATGCAGAGTCTCCGTTCTATCACGATACCAGAATGGGAATACCGGTTGTTGATCTTTGTAATGCCCTGATTGATCATCACCCATATCATCATGCCGCCCGCATTCTTGATGCACTGGGGATCGTGGTGGACAGGGGAACACTCAGAAACTACGCACAACGGACCTTTCCTCCCCCTGATGTCATCGATATGTATGGTGTCCCCATTCCGCTCTCTATTCTGAATATGAATGAACATTCATTCAGAGGGGACGAGACGAGTGCCGTCCCAGGGACAGAACACTTCAGAACCGGTAGTCTCCCACCCGCAGCACGGGCACTTCTTTTTGCGATGCGGGGAAGTGGCAAACGGAATGAGCGGTATAAATAGCAGGAAAAAGAAGAACGGCAACCCCGCCAGATAACAGACGACGGTCACCGCGAGAGAGCCTGCCAGAAGAAGAAGGCTCAGAGTACTCCGTCTCGTTTTGCCACCTCACGGACCGCAAACGCCGGGAATGCATCGCTCATGGCACCGTAGAGTTCCCTGAGATCTCTCCCGCCAAATGTCCCGGTAAGCAGTGTGGAGCCAATGCCCGCACAGATCAGGTCAGGCAGTGCATCACGGCCGGATGCATGCAGGATCTCCTCACGGATGTACGACTTCTGTTCCTCCCAAAACGCTGCAGCAACAGCACGCGCATTCTCCTCACCGATTTCTCCCAGATCAGAACAGACCATCCGTGCAAGCCGCTGCAGTGATTCGGTAATCATGACACCCGCACCGTCCGGTGTCGGCACGGCATACTCGATGTTACTGATATGTCCCATGACCAGATGGACATCAGCACTGATGGCAAAGAGCTCGTTTGCAACAAGTGTCCGGGTAGTGCCGCCGTCCAGACGGACCTCCCGTATCAGTGAGGCAACGGGTGCACGCAGAAGGCCGGTATAGACCAGCATGCCACACTGCAGGCGATCAAGATCACGAAGGGCGATCAGGCGGTCAAATGAAGACAGGGGGATAATGTCGGTCGTCGTGCTCCCCATATCAACAAAAACCGCATCAGGGAATGCATCACGCAGAAAATCTGCTGATGCCAGCCAGTTGGCTGCCGCAAGAGACATACAGGGAGTCTGATGAAATGCGCCGTCAGTTCCATAGAACTGTGCATCCGGAATGGCCGCACGGACAGCATCGACAATAAAGGCAATACCCGCTTCCTTCGATGCAAACCCGTCTGCAAGTTCCCCGCTCATCACCACCGCCGCCTTCCGTCCGGCATAGGGCTGCAGCAGTTCTGTGATGGGTGATTCCTTCCAGAGCGGACAGTAATGGATGATGACGTCATCCCCGTCCACGATCTTGAGGTTTGCACCCCCGACGTCAATGCCAATCACAGCACGGTCACCATCCCGTCCTTGTCATAGCGTGCCATTCCCATCAGATGGACAGATTCCGGAATATCACCTTTCGATGCCGCAACCAGTATCTCTGCAATCTCCTCGTCCATTACCGCAGCAAGCCCGATCAGGCTCGAGGTTGGCCGTGGATTGACATCAACCACATAAATCTCATCAGCGACGACAACGTCAACCCCGGTATATCCCTGACACCCAAGGACGGTTGCTGCCTGTATCGCAGTCGCAACGATCTCATCTTTCCGGGGATGGTCAACACCAACGTCACCTCCCTCAAACACCACCGTACCTTCACCGATCTGCAGGTGCTGACGGTTCAGGGATAAGACCAGCGGCGGCCGCCCGCTGTAATAGGAGCAGGCATTTCCCACATACCGGCTGATCACGAGACTCACGCTCATATGCTCACCTTCAATGAACTCCTGACCAAATTCATCAGGCCCGGGTTCTTCATCGGCAATACGCATGTTCAGGGCGCCCGCACCCTGTTTTTCCTTGATGACACGAATGCCTTCCGTCTTCTGCTTTGGGACAGCGATTCCCTGTGCGGCAAGGATTGCCCCGGCATGTGGTTTATTTGAACAAAGGGCGCAGTTCAGGCTCCCGCATCCGATACTATGGCAGTTGTCTTCCAGTATTTTTGAATATCTTCCCAGCAGATGGTCCGGCGCAATAACGAGCCCCACATCCGCGAGGGGAGCAAGCCGCCGGAGTTCTGCTTCAAAATCACCCGATTCCGGGGAAATCACATCATATCCTGACCGGATGAAACTCTCTTTTAAAACAGAAAGCATTGCCATTCCTTCCGGTGCAAGTGCAGGATTATGAAATACCGTATATTCTGCAAGAAGTGCCCGCATTGTATACTGTATGCATCTTCGGAAAAGAAGAGAGTGCCGATCGAACTCTTTTTTTAGCCATGAAACACCATTTTCACCCAGACAAATGAGACCAAAAATACTCCTCACAAACGATGACGGCGTCACCTCAGAAGGGTTATGGGCCGCCTATGATGCACTGACGTCTTTTGCAGACGTCACGGTTGTCGCCCCCTCAAGCCAGCAGAGTGCCGTCGGCCGCTCCATATCTATATTTGAACCAATACGGGTGACCAAAATACCCATCCACAACACCGAGGCATATTCCGTCGGTGGAAAACCGACCGACTCTGTGATCATCGGCATATACGCACTGAACCTGAATCCCGACCTTGTCGTGAGCGGCATCAATATCGGAGAGAACCTCTCCTACGAGTCCATCATGACATCAGGAACAGTCGGGGCCGCACTGGAGGCGTCCAATCAGGGAGTCCCATCCATTGCATTCTCCCTCGAAGTCGAGGACCAGGGGAAAAAATTTGACGACCCCCGCTATTCCGAACAGAATTTTGGCGCGGCCAAATCAGCCATTACAGACATCTGCCAGACGCTCCTGAAAAACGGATTTCCCCGGGACACCGATGTTATCAATGTAAATATCCCGTCAGAGGTGACGGGCGGCTATGAAGTTACCCACCTTGCAGAGAAACTGTTTTTCACGGGAGTCGAAGAGCGCATCGACCCACGCGGCAGACCATATTACTGGATCAACGGCCCCCTCTGTTCAGATGCAGAGGTGGGAACCGATGTGCATGCCATCCATGAGGGGCACATCTCAATCACCCCCATCACCCTTGACTCCACGGCATTTTCCGGAAAAGACAGTCTTGAAAAACTCTTTTACGAGGATACATCCTGAGATTGCTCAGATATCTCCTCTTCATATCTCCCGGTCCGGGGAAAGAGCAGGCCGGACCATACCAGCCAGCCCACGACAAAAAATACCGGAATCCCCACCGGGACGGCAAATCCTCCGCTGGATGAGAATGTAGGTCCATACTGGGCAATCAGGGCCAGAAGATACAATACCCCTGCACCCATGAGACAGAATCCACTGCGACGAGGAGAATACCAACCACGCATCCGCATGGGGATTACCACACAGACAAGCCCTGCAATTCCCGACAGTGTCCCTGCGGTCCAGAAGAGCGGCATGAGCGCACTCCTGCCGGTGATGCTGCCCTCCATCACATACTGGAGGTCACGGAGAATGGTGATCACATTCGCACCCATATACGTATCCTGGTACCGGAAGAGCGGAAACTGTACGCCTGCACCCAGCATCGAGCCAATGACATAGACCGAGACGGGGACACAGAAGACAAGAGCACTGAGACCGATAAGAACCCATGCACGGTGCTCAGACAGATCAATCGCTGACCAGTTCATCTCCATGCCGTGCATTATTGACCGTTCAGGCAGGCCAGCGCCTCTTCCATCGCAATCCGGGTCTTGTCATATTCTTCCCGTTGCAGCGCGGTCTCAATATGCGACACATATTCCACACAGCACATCTGGCCCAGTGCACGGGCGGACGATGCACGGACAAACTCATTCTCATCGTCAAGAAGAGCGGCAACCACATCAGCGGCACCGGCATACGCCGTCCGTCCCAGTCCTTTTGCTGCCATGTATCTGACATGATCTTTTTCATCCTGCAGGGCAGGAACCAGCAGACCACATGCCGCATCGCCTCCGATGATGCCCAGTGCTTCTGCCGCACGGTAGCGTATCACCCATTCAGCATCGCTCAGAAGCGCGCCGAGGGTGGGCACCGCGTCCTGACCGATACAGCAGAAGATTTCCATCGCCCGGTTCCGCATTGATTTGTCAGGAGAACGCAGAACACCGGAGAGTTCGGCCAATACCTCTTCAACAGGATAGTCCTTCAATACAGATGCTGTCATCTCGCACTGGAGATGAGCATCAGACACCAGATCAGAAATGAGGTCAGCAACAGGTTTATCCGGAATCATATACCTACTGTTTGAACAATCCAGACAAAAACACCTCGGTTTTTGGTGAAAAGCATTACCACTATATATTAATTTTTTCAATACTATACTATTCCCCCCGATACGAATATCCAGCATGGAAGGATGTGAATGAAAATTCAGAAAATAAAACAGATTGTCCTGATTTTTGCAATCGTTGCAGTCCTCCTCTTCCTCGGACTTGCATACGAAGGCAAAGCAGGCATTGCCCTGTTCAATAACACCTCACAGCAGGAGACCACACCTGCTGCCGACCAACCGATCACCTATATCATATCCAACCTGACCAGACCGGCAGAGGTTGAGATCACAGAAGAAGATATCCGGCGAATTCCGAAGGTTGAGGGGGTAATCCAGACCAACGGAAATGGAAATTCATCCGAATACGAAGAGATCATATTGGAAACATTCCTTGGTACAGCAGAACAGTTGTCCGGTGCAGGCACAAAGATGGGCACCTACCGTATTGAGACATTTGAACTCCTGACCGACCCTGATTTTGCAGACCCCCTGTTCCTCGGCAAAGAAAAAGGAGTGAAGGTATCCATCGCGCTGAATGATACCCCGAGTGTTATGGAAAATACCTACTGGGGATATCTGAACGACGCCTCCGCCATTGCTCACGACATCTATCACAGCACTGCGGGTCCTGCTACCGGATATGTGACGGTCTCGTATACATTTGAAGGCAAACGGTCACCACAGTTTCAGGTCTCGCTCAATGCCAGGGACGCTGAAGCATGCATGAACCAGTGGACAGAAGACACATATCTCCCGCTCGCGGCATGGTCTGCAGAAACAGTTGATTCATCCGC
>Ga0272441_10011967_pt1 | contig 12773 bp, 13 predicted proteins | sample SSMProp6N_FD_193582 | JGI IMG/M metagenome (GOLD analysis project Ga0272441, IMG submission 193582) | Marine sediment archaeal communities from Little Sippewissett salt marsh, Falmouth, MA, United States - SSM-Prop-6N | ecosystem: Environmental > Aquatic > Marine > Wetlands > Sediment ...
GCGTCCCAACACCTGTGCCAGACTCCGATCGAAGTCCATAATCACCTCACCAAGAGTGTGACGGGCTCAAACAGCCCGTAGCGAGTTGTCGGATGATAGCCGAGAATCCATCAGATCGAAAGGAAGCAGAGAGATCTCCGCACAACTCGGTTGGCGGATTACCGAGAGGGCCTGCCAGAGATTTGCTGTCAGCCTCCTGGATGATCCACACAGCTCTTGTCCCACAAATCCGTGTGTCTCCTTGGACAATGGGAGCCAGTGTCTGTCAAGATGACCACCTGTTAAAATTTTCGTATTAGGGGTATTATATGAGAGTTAAGCCAGAATCAGGATCGAATATGTGAAGTGCCTTAAGATTCGGGTGCAATCGAATCGTCGAGTCAAGCTGGATGTTCTGATGTGGATCCAAACTGGCGACAATGGTGTTTTCTCCACACAATCCGTGAACGAGTAGGCAATTCCCCAATTGCTCGACCAAGGATACTCTCAGGGTGCAGATGTTCTCGTCGCCGTTCACAGGTCCGTGGAAGTCCTCAGGCCGAATGCCGATCACGACCTGTTCAGGAAGAGCATCGATTCCGCTTGAGTCGATGCAGCACTTGAAACCGTCGCTCGACACGACAGTCATGTCATTCTGTGTCGTTGCTTGCGCAGGCAGGAAATTCATTGCCGGGCTCCCGATAAAACCCGCGACGAACTGGTTTGCAGGATGGTCGTACGTTGTCTGTGGCGTCTCATACTGTTGAACTACTCCATCACGCATCACCGCAATCGTATTTCCCAGAGTCATTGCCTCAACCTGATCGTGAGTCACATAGATGGTTGTTGTTTGCAGACGGTGATGCAGCTGTTCCAGCTCAGTTCTCATTTGCACCCGAAGTTTCGCGTCAAGATTCGAGAGCGGCTCATCGAAGAGAAAGACCTCTGGATCACGAACAATGGCACGGCCAACAGCGACTCGCTGTCTTTGTCCCCCTGAAAGCGCACGGGGCTTGCTCTTCAGTTTGTCGGTGATGCCCAGAAGCTCAGATGCTTCGAGAACCCTCTCACGGATGAGGCCTTTCGGCATTCTTCTGAGCTTCAAGCCGAAAGCCATATTATCATACACGCTCATGTGCGGGTATAGCGCGTAATTCTGGAAGACCATGGCAATATCGCGATCTTTGGGTGGAACGCGGTTCACGGGGCGCTGACCGATTCGAATCTCTCCTGTGCTGACACTCTCAAGCCCTGCTATCATTCGCAGAGTAGTGGTCTTGCCGCAACCGGAAGGACCTACCAGGACGGTGAACTTGCCGTCTTCTATGTCCAGAGTTAGATCGTCTACGGCAGTGAATGCGCCAAAGCACTTGGTAACTTGCCTAAGGCTTACATCTCCCATGGTTATCGGACTCTCCTGTTTGGTTATGTTGTTGTCAAGCTTCAGATGCTGCTGGACGGGACATCGTGTGATCGATCCGCTGGAAGTGCCGAATGACTCTTGGCGGAGTTGGAGATCCAGTTGTCCCAACTTGCTCGACGATGAGCGAAGCCACGATCATGGCAAACTGTGCTGCTTCCAGTACTTCAATTCCCACAGAGAGGGCGGCAACCAACGCACTCAGTACGGAATCTCCGGCACCGACGATGTCGATAGGAGGTTGCACGGGAATCGCGGGTACTTCTATGATCTCTTCCCCTGAAGGAAGGATAACAATCCCCTGCGCACCTGCAGTCGCGAAAACAGGCTCCCCAGTCATAGCCTTGAGTTTCTTGCACTGGCGCCGAATAGTGGCGAGGTTGCTGTTAGCTGCTTCGGATTCGCCAACAGCCGCTGCAAGCTCGTAGTGATTTGGCTTGCAGATAACGCCGCGGAATTCCTTGATCCGCCTGCGGGAATCTGCCATGAATACTTTGTCGGGATGCCTTGCAGCCAGCGTCTCCAACAAGCTACGCACTCGTCCGGTGAGCACACCGCAATCCTCTTCGACTACCTGGTCGCAGATAGCAATCCCATCTGCCTCTTGAACTGCATCAGATAGTGAAGCACAGATTCTCTCTTCCAGTTCGAGGGGAGTTCGCGAACGGTTCTTCATGTCGAGACGATTCAGTTCTCTCACACGGTCCTTCTCCTTGAGCAAGGGTTTGACATATGTTGGCGTAGTCCGTGACGAATCGGTGAACACGTACTCGCATGAAATTCCTAGCTTCGCGAGCTCCTCCACTACCTCGTGCCCTTCTCCATCTGATCCAATAATCGTCATGATTGACGGTTTGCTTCCCAGCAAGGAAAGGTCCTTGGCTACAGTGCCCGCAGCGCCCGGAAGAAGCCGTTTCAGGACGACTTGATGTGCTTCAAGCCCCGTTTCCAGTGATGTCTCGGAGAGAGCAGCGTCGATGAGCAAGTATTTGTCGAGGAACAGATCCCCTATGACGAGCACCCGGGACTCTCGAATGGCTTCAAGAATCTCCCGGAGCCGAGCCTGATTCACTCTTCACCTCCCTGAAGAAGCAAGCTTCTAAGCGCAGGTAGCGTCAATCTGTGATCCCCCCGAACGTAGTAGCTCTTGCCCCCATCTTGGACCGAGCGGACGAGAAGCGTCTTGAAAGGCCGAAAATAGTAAGAAGCCTCATCCTTCTGCGGTTCCCGTGTGTGATCTTGACCGATGTCGATTAGGTCGAACACGGCTGTAGTAAAGCGTGCGATCTCGCGATTGGCCTGAGAAGCGACATTCCGAGCCATGGAGAGCCCCTTCTGGAATATCTCGGGCCCCATCACAGCTGTTCCGAAGTTAAGAACAACCCCGCCCTCCAATTCGCGGAGCGTTTCAGCTATTGTTAGGAAATCTCGGTAGGTTGCCACGCCTGTCGCGGCAGCATCGAAGTTCGGATGCATGTGGATAATATCCTGGCCGATCCCTACATGAATTGTCACAGGAATTTCCAAACGGCATCCTGCAGCGAGAATGGAAACGGACCGATATGGAAACCTCCCGTGGAAGAGCTCTCTTCCGATCGCTTCTCCGAACCCCAAACCTGTACTGATGCTCCGATTCACGATATCGTTAATCTCCCCTGTCTCCTGCCAAAGGCCGAACTGGCCTTCGCTCAAGTAGCGAGCTACGGATTCGGTTGTCGCTCCGCCTCTAGCCAGCTCGAAGTCGTGAATGCAACACGCGCCATTGCCGGCTACGTGTGTGAGAAATCCGCGTTCCATGAGGTCTATGACATACCGCGAAAGGCCTCTCTTGATAACGTGGGCGCCCATCAAGAGAACCACCGGGCGGTGTGAGGCCCTTGCTTTGCGAATCTCCTGCCCAATCATAGGCAAGGCAGGGAAGTGGGGCGTGGAATCCACATCGTGAAGCTCGAGAACATCGCTCAAATCCATATCGCTTACTCGGTCTGCGAGAGAGCACAGATGAAGAAGTGTCCGATCAAAAAGAGAGCGCGCCATATCTCCTCCCATAGTAAATATCGATAGCTACAAGAGCACAAACTAAGTATTTATACAAACAATAAAGCTGACAACTGTTCATAACATGAAAAATCGGGGATGATCACATCGGCTCCTGCCTCGATCAAGCGCTTTCGTTTCCAGGGATCAATGCCACAGCGATTCAGCTCATCCGACGCGACTCCGACTGCAATGCCGCCAACCGCTTTGGTTTCTTCGATCTCAACGAATCCATCGCCGAAGGAGACGAACTCCTCACCTCGAAGGCCATTCTCTATCACAAGATTTCGGATGACTTTCCGCTTTGAGAACTGTGTCCAATCGTCAAGGGCACCATAGATTCCGAAGAAGAAATCCCGAATACCAAGCAGACGAACTTCCTCCTCTACGAAGACTTCGTCCGTACCAGAAGCAAGGAAGCACTTCGCTTCTAGATTGTGCAGTGAAGCGAGAAATTGATAGGCAAAGGGCACCAGGAACTTCTCCGGGGAAACGGTGCGATCTTGCAGCGAGACGATCCGATTGCCAATCAACTCGGTCAATCTCGCATGATAGTCACGCTTATATTCGAGGGGGGGAAGAGATTCACCTTTCCTCTTGTTCACCTCTTCACACAAGCGAATCATCTGGTAGATCGTCTGCCTTCCGGTTAGGCGCGTGATGTAGGCGACAACCTCAGCCTCTAGAGTCTCCACTGCCTCGAGTTGACCTAAGGGTGTGCATTTCAGAACCTCAACCATCATTGATGTCATTATTTTCTGCCACCCGGAGCGAATGAGTGACAGTGTTCCGTCGAAGTCGAATAGCGCATAGCGTGCGTGTCCAAACGCTACACTCTTGTTGACAATCTCAATTGCGGGATCTACACGGCTTCTCATGATAGAGATGCCTCCGCCAAAGCCGCAGCTCCCCACAAAGGGGCTGTAGCTCCCAAAGCCGATAGAGCAAGCTTGGTTGTTGTGCCTGGCAAGAGCGACGAATAGACGCTGCTGAAGAGGTGTTGTATGTATTGTGGACCTGCATTCATTACGCCCCCTCCAACGACGACAACGTCGGGATTCACTAGCGAGATTGCGCTAGCAATGCCTTGACCGAGAGATTCAGCTGCGAGTTGGAGAATCCGTGATGCGACAGGATCCCCGCTTGCCGCCTCTCCCGCTACCATCTTTGCCGTTAGAGCGTTCTCTTCTTCAAGGGCAAAGAGGGTTGAGTCAAGGAGCGGAGAAGAAAGACAAGCCTCGTGCGCCATTCGGGCTATTGCCTGACCGGATGCAAGGGACTCAACACAACCGCGGCGTCCGCAGGTACAGAGGGGGCCGTTCTTCAGGATCTGAGTGTGTCCGATTTCGCCAGCCAACCCATCCCGTCCGTGATAGACACGTCCCCCAATAATCCATCCGCCCCCAACGCCAGTGCTTACAGTGACGTAAAGAGCTATCTCCGTGTCCTTTGCTGCTCCCAAGCGCCATTCGCCAAATGCTGCGGCATTTGCATCGTTCTCGACACAGACAGGGGCGTGGAAGGTGTTCTCCAGCCACTCTTTCAGCGGGAAGTCCTCCCATCCTCTTACGTGATGAGATCTTATGACGCGGCCAGTCGAGTGGGAAAGCAAGCCTCCGAAGCTTACCCCTACTGCTTGCGGAACAGCACCACCCAGAACTTCACGGCAGAGCCTAAGCATGCGGTCTCGATCGGTACTTGCATCACTGACGCCTTCCGAGACGTCATTTGCTACTTCACTGAACTGCGTCTCAGACACAAGGGGGCCGGTGACGAATGCAGCGGCAAGCTTCGTTCCTCCGAAATCGAGTGCTAGGATATTCATCATAAGAGAGCCCGAAACAATGCATGGCACATGATCAAGTGTGCATCCTCAAGATGCTGCATGTCCTCTGAGGGAACGATGATGCATTGATCGACTAGCTTTGCCATCTTACCGCCTTGGAACCCAGTGAGTCCGACGGTCTTCATACCAAGTTCTCGTGCAGCCATCATTGCCTGCAACACATTCTCGGAGTTACCGGAACAGGAAATCCCAAGAGCAATATCGCCTGCTTGTCCTAGAGAACGCAGGGGCTCAGAGAAAACACTTCCATAGGCGACGTCGTTCGCATATGCTGTGAGCGTTGCCGGTTCATGAAGTGTTATGACTCGGAATCGAGGTTCCCCGTTCTTGACAGTACTCTTGCCTAGATCACAAGCAAGATGCGCTGCAGTGGTTGCTGATCCGCCATTTCCAAACACGAAGATCGTGTTTCCTTGACTACGAGCGAGCCGCAACGACTCAACCAGCTGCTCGACTTTCGTGAAAGGGATTTGCTCGATTACCTGTATCAGCCCGTCTACGTATTTCTTGATCATTTCGATCTCCTCTTTGATATGCTTCTTGTGTTCATTCCTCACCCAGAGATATTGAACCTTGGGCGATACCGTGTTGCAATGGATTCCCGTGACTCTTAGCATTTAGCGTTTGTCTTCGTGGGGCACAGCTAATCATCTTAGAGGAAGGGGATCGACTATGTTGGAGTCTGAACGTCGGAATACTGTTTGTCTTGATGATATGGAGACGATAGCACTTAGGAGTGCTAGTGGAATGACGGCGACCATCTTGCCCTATGGAGCCATTCTCATGTCTCTTGTTGTTCCTGACGGCAAAGGGAATCTCATCGATGTGGTTCTTGGGTATGATACGCCAAAGGAATACTCCCACAACCCTGCATGTTTCGGAGCTACGATCGGGCGCTATGCCAACAGGATAGGCAATGGGGTATTCCGACTTGCTGGGAAGAGCTACTCGCTGGCCAGGAACGAAGGCAATCATCACCTTCATGGAGGCAAGCGTGGCTTCGATCAAGTTCCCTGGATCGTTGATGTGCTCCCGACCAAGAACGATCAGAGGATCCGACTTTTGTACCAAAGCAAGGCCGGTGAAGAAGGGTATCCGGGTAACGCGACCTGTGCAGTTACTTATTCTGTAACTGATCTGGGTGGATTGACGATCGAATACTGGGCCGAAACGGATCACGCAACACCGATCAGCCTTACCAATCACTCGTTCTTCAATCTTGCCGGCAATAGGCAAGGGAGTATCTCCGACCAACATATCGCGGTGCCGGCAAATGTGTTCCTCGACACAGACGAAGACAAAATCCCGACGGGCAAGCTTCTGCCGGTCAATGGTACAATCCTCGATCTCCGGAGACCGACACATCTGGGCTCTCTCCTGGAACAGCTTCCGGAAGGACTCGATCACGGGTATGTTCTTCCTGTTTCTCAGGGCTCTTTGCGGTTGGCTGGAGAGGCCTTCTCGCCGATTACGGGATTGACGATGGAAGTCTTCACAACCTACCCAACTGTCCACGTATACACAGCCAATCATCTGGACGGATCAACTCCTGGAAAAGCAGGGGTTCGATACCCAGCTCATGCTGCCTACTGCTTCGAGACGCAGAACTACTCAGACGCCCCCAATCACCCTGAGTTCCCTTCGGCGATTCTCTATCCACACCAAGAATACAACCACAGAACTGTCTTCCAGTTTCGAACTGCCTCATAGTAGAGAGCAAACCTTCGCGTATGTATCATGGTTAGTTAGAGGGGAATAGTTGTCGGACTCACCGGGAGGTCTTCATCTTCAAGAACGACACGTATCTGAAGATTGAGAGCCGCGGTCTTGTCAACAAGCTCCCCTGTGCGCAGCAACGCGAAACGCGCTCCTTGATGGCTGATTGGCCAAGGAGGACGATGCCAGATTCCCTTGTGAAGAGCGACACCCAGAGTGCTGTCCATGAGAAACGCACGAAGGCCCAGAAGATCAGGTCCGCTGTGATCGCTGTTAGGTGGGGCAAGAAGAAAGACGCTAGAATCCCCCAGAGGAAGGAATGTCTCTCTTGTTCCGGCATGGCTCTCCATGAGCACAGGGCCATCATGCTTCCTGCAATGCAACAAGCCAAAATCGACGGATGAACCTGCGAAGTCGATATCGACATGATGTGTCCAATATGCAACCCACGGGAAATCTTCAAGTGGTGACTGCATGGTCTGCCCGATGATCTCGCCGAACACTGCAAAATCGGCCGGATCGATACGGGTCAATCGCTCAAGAGGTATACGCTTACTCTCCATAGTCTACTCCTTCCGGTAAGAGCGTCTCCTACTCCAAAGAACTCACAACGGCGTGGTGGATCTGCCTCTAGCCGATAGCGACGATCACGGCTCAATCTGAACCCATTTTCGAGCAGCGGAAGATTGGAACGCTGCGTTTTCGATACGGACAGTCGAAAGCCCATCGAGAAATGTTGGAAACCTAGCCCCATCTCCCATGCTCTCATCGGAGTGATAGATGCTTTCAAACATCAAACGCTGAGCGTCCGCCCACCCTTCATTGTGGCCTCCAGGATACGATGCGAAGCTCTTCTGTCTCAGTAACTGGGGATCATCGAGAATGAGTTGGCTGGGGTTGCTTCGTCTCCCTAGCCATAGCGAATTGGGTTCTTCCTGATTCCAGTAGAGTGATCCCTCGCTGCCGTTCACTTCGATGTCCAGGCGGTTCTTCCTTCCTGCGGCGATCTGCGATACGACCACTGTTGCAGAAATGCCATTCTGCAGATGCAGTAGCAATGAGCCAGCGTCCTCGGTGTCGATCTTCACAGGTGGATGCTCGTTGTGACCTTCGATGTGTGGAGTTCGAAACGGGATGAAAGTCTGCAGATCTGCGAATACCTCAACGACCTTCTCGCCGGTGAGAAACTGAGCTAGATCAAGCCAATGCGAGCCAATATCAGCGATCGCTCGGGTCAACACTCCGTCCCGAGGAGCGACTTTCCAGTCGTAATCGGTTGAGTAGAGAAGCCAGTCCTGAAGATAGGAGCCGGAAAGCATACGAACATCTCCGATAGCTCCCTCGTGGATAAGGGCCTTCATGTGCTGAACAAGGGGGAAAAACCTATAATTGAAGCATACAGCGTTGAGTAGCCCGCTCTTCTGGGCCAAGCTGCATAACTGCTCTCCCTCATGCACGGTTAGTGTTAGTGGCTTCTCGGATACGACGCCCACGCCTTCATTCAAGAACGCGTGATTAATCTCAAAGTGCGTGAAATTCGGCGTGCAATCATGTATGACGTCAATCAACGAGTCGGCAAGAAGATCTCTCCAGTCTGTGTACGCATGGGTTATGGAGTACTCATCCTGATAGCGTTTCAGCCGATTAGGGTCCACATCAACGATGGCGCAAACATCGATTCCCGGAACGCGGCGCAGATTCTCAAAGTGAACATGACCGACGAAGCCAAGACCAGCAACTGCCACTCTGCAGCGTTTCATCGTTCCTCCGGAGCGCGACATGCTTCGAGACGGCGGCGGGTTGCATTCCATGAACCCGCCGCCGCATTCGCGCTAGAGTTCTCAGCTGAGTCCTATTTCCCGAGTTCCCTGTTGATGAGTGCAATCGTCTTCTCAACAGCTGTATACTGATCTCCAGAGCCCTCGTACTCGACCGAAATCCATCCATCATACCCGCGGCTCGTAAACAGCTTCAGGCAGCGCCCGAAGTCGTAGACAGCCTCTTCTCCGGCATCATTCAGTCGATATGTCTTCGCATGGATAAGCTTCGTGAACGGGGCAATTTTCTCTAGCGCCTCGTATCGAATGTCATCCGCGAAATTTCCGAAGTCCGCGATAATCCCGAAGTCGCGATCTTTGAGGGCTTCAGCAATCTGTACGATTGCATCAGGGTCCGCTGTGATTCCTCCATGGTTCTCGAGGAGTATTCCCACGGATTGCTTCTCTGCGTGATCCAAGAGCCGTTGGTACGAGTCAATGGCCGTAGCGATGTCCTTCTTGAGGTTGATGGCAATCGGCTTGTCTGGCAAGCATGCGCCGGTGTTGAATCGAACGTAAGGGCAGTCAAGATACGCAGCTACATCGATCCAACCCTTGAGCACTTCAAGATCGAACGATCTCTTGTCAGGGTCAGTCCCTGTGATATTCCCCAGATCAATCGGGATGTTGACAATCTCTGCTCCGATTTTCTTTGCTCCTACAAGGATTGCATCGAGGAACATGGAATCGTAGGCCATCACACAACCAACAGATTCCCAACCGGGAAGTGCCCGACGAAATGTCATCTGAGAGAGTTCCACGCCATTGACACCATACCGTTCGAACATTGCCTCCGCGAAGTCCGGCAACGGGAGTCCCCGGCAGATATGCTGACACAAGCTCCACGACGAGACACACAGTTTCATATCGTACTCCTCCTCTTCGTCCCTAGACGATGCTTCGAAGACACTTGATTGCGCGCTCTATACCTTCCTCTGTATCCATCATTCCGTCCTCGTGTTCGATACTCAACACATAGTCGTATCCCGCGTTCCTAAGCGCAGCCACGATCTCGCTCCATACGTAGCTTGGATTGCCGAAGCCGACCGTGCGGAAATACCACGCTCGATCCTTCCTATTGCTGTAGGGCTTCCAGTCCAAGACACCGTTCTCTAGGACGTTTAATGTGTCGACGTATGTGTCCTTGGCGTGGAAGTGGAAGATCGCATCTTCTCTCCCGAGTGCGCGGATTGCAGCAACGGTATCAATGCCTTGCCAGAAGAAATGGCTTGGATCCAGATTCGCTCCGATTTCGGGGCCAACTGCATCACGAAGTTTGAACAGGCTTTCGTTGTTGTAGACAAGAAATCCCGGATGCATCTCGAAACCTAGTTTGGTTACTCCGTGGTCTTTAGCGAAGCGAACCTCCTCCTTCCAGTAGGGGATAAGCTTTTTCTCCCACTGCCACTGTGCTACCTTCTGGAAGTCTTCTGGCCACGAGGAGACAACCCAGTTTGGGTACTTGGATTGGTCGCAGTCGCCAGGACATCCAGAGAATAGGTTCACGATGTTGAGACCAAGCTTCTCTGCAAGGAGAACCGTAGATCGCCAGTCTTCGTGGTCCTGCTTCGCAATCTCTGGATTTGGGTGAAGGGGATTGCCATGGGCGCTCAGAGCACTTAGCGTAATCGAGCGACTCGCAAGGGCATCCTGGAAGGAAGCTAGCCTATCAGCAGAAGCCAGCAATTCTTGTGGGTTACAGAATACGTTGCCGCCGAACCCGCCTGAATTCATCTCGACTGTGTCCAGTCCGAGCTCGACGACTCGATCAAGTACCTGCTCAAGTGTTAGTCCGCTGTCGTTGAATACCGAAATGAGAAGACCGATTTTCATTCTTCCTCCTGTCTACCTGTACCTATAGCGGCAGTTTCACGACTTGATTTGCTTCAGCGGCCTTAGCTGCCGCGAGTACGACTTCCAGGGACTTCAGACCTTCCTCACCTGGCACGCAACACGGCTTTCCTTCTTGAATTGCAGTAAGGAAGTCAGATACTCCGCTGAAGAAATGCCATTCACCTTGGATGTAGGCGTTGTCATAAGGTTCGGGGACAGAGATCTCGATGGAAGATTCGGAAAGGGGAGAGTCGAGATCGGCGAAGAGAACGCGACCTTCGTCGGAGTGAATCTTCAACGTGCCCTTCGAGCCGAAGATATCCATTGTGTCTTCGACGCGACCATGAATGGTCCAGCTAACCGTTACACTTGCGAGAGCCCCATTTGTGAGCTTCCCAACGATGACTGCGTTGTCCTCGACATCCCCTTGCCCCTTCCGCATATGAGAAACGGCACTATAGACCTCCTGGAACTCCATTCCAGTAAGGTGTCTCACCATGTCTACGCGGTGAATTCCGAGATCCGCGATTGGGCCGAATCCTGCCACATCCTTCTTGAAGAACCAATCGCTCTCGGGAGACCACCATGTAGGTCCGGAATGACCGAAGATCGTGCGGACTCCAAGGATGTCTCCGATTAGACCCGAATCCATGACCTCTTTTGCGCGTTGGAACAGCGGTGTAAACCGTTGCGATTGGTTCACCATGAGGAGTGTATTGGCCTTCTTTGCTGCAGTCACCATCCTTTGTGCTTCATCAAGATTCATTGCCATAGGTTTCTCAACCATGACAGGTTTCCCTTGACCGAGTGCAGCGATCGTTATGGGGGCATGAAAGGAGTTCGGCGCGCAGACACACACTGCGTCTACAGCATCCAGCATTTCATGGTAATCCCCGAAAGTCAAGGGTATGCCGAATTGCGATACTGCCATCTCGCGGGTGCCCTCATGACTATCAGCAATGGCTGCCAGCTGAGCGTTTGGATGTGCCGCGATGTGCGGCACGTACATTCTCTGAGCGATTTTCCCGAAGCCAACGATTCCAACATTAACCATGCGAACCTCCTGTGTAGTGCAGTTTTCCAGTGATATAAACTATGAGATCTAACCTTTAACAGATCCCATAAGGAGTCCTTTCACAACCAGCTTCAGCAAAAATATATAGATGAGGATTATCGGGAGAGATGATAGGAACGCTCCGGCCATCTGAACGTTCCAAACGGCTGTCATCGTGCCGCGAAGATTCGCCACTGCAACAGTCACAGGTTGCGCATTCACTCCTTGCGTTAGGGTTAAGCCAAAGAGATAGTCGTTCCATACATTGGCGAATTGGAAGATCCCAACGACTGCGAATCCCGGCAAGGATAATGGCAACATAATCCGACGAAATGCACTGAAGAAACTACAGCCATCGACGGAGGCACTCTCAAGGAGTTCGTTGGGGATGGTTGCGTAGTAGTTTCGGAAGAGCAGAGTAGTGATTGGAACACCATAGGCCGTATGCGTGAGAATGAGCCCGAAGTATGTGTTGAATAAGTGAATTGTCCCCATGAAGCGAACCAGCGGAATCAAGATGGCTTGGTAAGGGAGGTAGAAGCCGAGAATCACCAGGAAGAACAGAATTTCCGAACCTCGGAATCGAAACTTGGAGAAGACGTAACCGGCCATTGCTCCTAAGATCGTCGAGAACAATGTGGCTCCGACAACAACGATCGCGCTGTTCAGCAAAGGACGACCCAAGCTGCTGGCTGCAGCCTTGTATGCGCCCAGATAGAGGGAGCTGGCAGGAGCAATCGGGCCATTTGCGATATCCTCGCTAGTCTTGAAGGAAGTATTGATCAGACCGTAGAGCGGAAGCAGGTATAGGACAGTCATCAGTATCAGCAGGGCGTATACCGCCACACGCGACGCACGAAAGCGGATCGGCGAATCAGTCACGCTCCCCCCTTTTCATATAGATCATGAAGGCTGCAACAACCACCACGGATAGGAGGAGAAGGACTACTCCGATACTTGCTCCGTAACCGAACTTGCTTTGGCTGAAGGTCACCTTGTACATGAAAGTTGCCAGTACCTCTGAGGAGTAACCCGGACCGCCGCCAGTAATCATCCATACCAAATCGAAGC
>Ga0272441_10011969_pt1 | contig 12770 bp, 12 predicted proteins | sample SSMProp6N_FD_193582 | JGI IMG/M metagenome (GOLD analysis project Ga0272441, IMG submission 193582) | Marine sediment archaeal communities from Little Sippewissett salt marsh, Falmouth, MA, United States - SSM-Prop-6N | ecosystem: Environmental > Aquatic > Marine > Wetlands > Sediment ...
CCTTGACGGTCGCGAAAGGCGTAAACGGCAATGTGTCGGTCTTCGATTTCACCTCGACCCCGGTCGGATTCGTCTGACCGGTCACATGCAGCGACCAGACATGCAGGATGACGACACCGGCAATCATGAACGGCAGCAGATAGTGCAGCGAGAAGAACCGGTTGAGTGTCGGATTGTCCACCGCAAAACCACCCAGCAGCAGTTGCTGAAGGGGTTCACCGATCAAGGGAAAGGCCGTGAAGAAGCCGGTGATCACGGTCGCACCCCAGAATGACATCTGACCCCAGGGCAGGACATATCCCATAAAGGCGGTCGCCATCATCAAAAGAAGAATGACAACGCCGAGGATCCAAAGGACTTCGCGCGGCGCCTTGTAGGATCCGTAATAAAGACCGCGCGCTATGTGCAGATAGACGGCGACGAAGAAGAAGGAAGCGCCATTGGCATGCATGTAACGCAAGAGCCAGCCGGAATTGACGTCACGCATGATCTTCTCGACCGATTGGAACGCAACGTCCGTCGTGGCCGCATAATGCATGGCCAGAACGATGCCGGTGAGGATCTGCACCACCAGCATGACGGTCAGGATACCGCCGAAAGTATAGGCGTAATTGAGATTGCGCGGCACGGGATAGGTTACGAAACTGTCATGGACCATGCGCGGCAGGGGCAGACGCGAGTCCATCCATTTTCCGACACCCGATGTCGGCTGATAGGTCGAATGATGACTGCTCATCGATCAGGCTCCTTCGTTAACCGATCGTGATCACGGTATCGGAGGTGAAGGTGAAGGGGGGAACCGGCAGATTCGTGGGCGCCGGCCCTTTTCGAATGCGACCCGCCGTGTCGTAATGCGAACCATGGCAGGGGCAGAACCAGCCGCCGAACTCACCGGCCTGACCGAGCGGAACACAACCGAGATGGGTGCACGAACCGATCATCACGATCCAGTTCTCCCTGCCCTCGCCGGCAGAGCGATCGAGATCGGATGCCGGGGCGTCAGCAGCAACATTGGCGTTGCGGGCAATCGGATCCTTGAGATCGGAAAGCGCAACGGCATTGGCCTCGGCAATTTCTTCTTCGGTCCGGTTACGGATGAAAATGGGTTTACCCCGCCATTTGACCGTGACGGACATGCCCGGTTCGATGCTCGATATATCGACATCGATCGAGGCCAATGCCAGGGTAGAGGCATCAGGCCGCATCTGATCGATGAATGGCCACAAGGCCGCAACCGCACCCACGGCACCAACCGTTCCGGTTGTCAGATAAAGGAAATCGCGGCGGGTCGGTCCGCCAGCCACCGTTCCGGATGTATCCTCTTGGCTCACGCTGTCTGTCCTCATCAAGCTTGCGTTGACAGCGGTTTCAACCCCTGTCGAACGTCCAAACGATCACTCACGAAGTCATGGCGATGACAATCGAGCCGATCGGTTCGACCAATCTGTCATGCTCGCAAACCGCCTTTTTTGCCTTCTAGGCGTGAAGTAACGCCCTGTCCAGTGCTGACAAGGCGCGGAGGCACTATGTCGCGGAAATATGACAGATCATTGCCCGAAACCGCAGCCCGGGAAATCACCACCCCTATTCCGCCGCCAGATCATGGCCGATGAACCCGCCTGATTGCCGGCGCCACAGATCGGCATAAAGGCCACCGGCCAGGATCAGGTGACGATGGCTTCCCTCTTCCACGATACGGCCCTGATCGATAACGATCAGGCGGTCCATGGCCGCAATGGTGGAAAGCCGGTGGGCAATGGCCAGCACGGTCTTGCCGGTCATCAGACGGGCAAGATTGTCCTGAATGGCCGCCTCCACTTCCGAATCCAGCGCCGAGGTGGCCTCGTCGAGCACCAGGATCGGGGCGTCTTTCAGCATGACGCGGGCAATCGCGATACGTTGACGCTGACCGCCCGACAGCTTGACACCGCGCTCACCGACATGGGCATTGAAACCGGTCCGGCCTTTCGGGTCCTTCAGTATCTCGATGAAATCGAACGCAGCGGCCCGATGTGCCGCCCGTTCCACCATCGCCGCATCGGCATCGGGACGACCGAACAGGATGTTGTCGCGCACCGAGCGGTGCAACAGGCCCGGCTCCTGCGTGACCATGCCGATATGGGCGCGCAGACTGTCCTGACTGACATCGGCGATATCCTGGCCATCGATCAGGATCCTGCCCGCGTCGAGATCGTAAAAACGCAACAGCAGATTGACGAGGGTCGATTTGCCGGCCCCCGAACGGCCCACGATCCCGACCTTTTCACCGGCCTCGACATGCAGTGACAAACCATCGAAGACATCCGCACCATCGCCATAGGAAAAACGCACATCATCGAAGTGAATTTCGGGCCGCGTGACATTCAATTGCGCGGCACCGGGCCTGTCGATCAGGCCGATCGGTTGCGATATCAGGTCCATCGCATTCTGGATGGTGCCGAATGAGCGCATCAGCCCGTTTAACTGCGTCATCATCCGGTTCAACAACAGGTTCAGCCGCAAGACCAGGGCCAGCGTGAAAGCAACGGCACCCACGCTGATCGCACCGGCCATCCACATATTGATCGAAAAGACGCCGATCACGGTGATCATCAGACCGGACAGAAAGGCCAGTGACGCCCGCACGCCCGTCAGATTGCGGGTAAAGGGAATGATCGCGTCAATGAAGCGATCAAAGCCGGCGCGGATATAGGCGTCATTCTGGCTTTCACGACCAAAAAGCTTGAGTGTCTGCATATTGGCATAGCTGTCGACGAGGCGGCCGTTCAGCATCGACGAGGCTTCCGCCGTGGCCTTGGCATGGCGACGGATGCGCGGAATGAAATGAAAGGCCAGAACGCCGAAAGCCGCGATCCAGACACCGACAAGCGCGGCCAGCCGCCAGTCGAGCTGGGCGATCAGGACCATGGTGGTCACCGTGTAGATCACGATGAACCAGACGACCTGCAGCAGCGAGATCATGAAATCCCCGGTCGCCTGACCACCCGACCAGACCTTGGTGACGATACGGCCGGCAAAATCATTCTGGAAGAAGGACAGGCTCTGTCTGGCGACATGGGCATAGGCCTGCCAGCGCACGAGATTGTAGAAACCGGGCACAACCGTCTGCTCCTCGATCAGGGCGGCGAGCGAGACGACGAGCGAACGGGCAACCAGAACGACAAACAGCATGAAGGCCAGATCCGCGCCATGGGCCGCAAGCAGCCCCGGCCAGCCGAGCGCCGGATCGGCCGCATCGAGAAGGTCGACGAGACGCCCGACAAAATAGAACAGCGCCGCTTCGAGAAGCGCCACCAGTCCTCCGAGAACCAGCATCGCGGCAAAAGCGCCCTTGGCCTGCGTGACGTAATGCCTGAGAAAACCGAAAGCCGTCGCCGGCGGCCTGAGGTCGCGGCGCGGCTGAAACGGATCGATCCAGTTTTCAAATAAAGCGAGGATGCGCGTGATCATGTCTGCCAGATAGGGCTGTGACGCCCGGCTGAAAAGCGGCGATTGCGATCAGCTGGCCATCAGCCTGACACCCAGCGCCGCCAGAAACGTGCCGGTCAGGCGATCGATCAACGGCTTGAAGCCGATATAGCGCGCCCTCACGCGCTTGGCTGCAAACAACGCCGAAACGAGTGCATACCACAGAAACTCGTTCAGGAAGACGATGGCAAAAACCGCCACAAGCGTGGCTGCGGACGGATCAGGCGGCAGAATGGCGACGAAGATCGACCCGAAAAACACGGCCACTTTCGGATTGGAAAGCTGCGTCAGCAATCCGATCCGGAAGGCCCGCAAGACGGCCGCCTGCGCGGAGCGGGGCGTTTCATGGAGCGCCATATCCAGATCAACCGGCTGTCTTGCGTGGCGCCACAGCATGACCGCCAGATAGAACAGGTAAAGCGCGCCCGCCAGTTTCATGACAGTGAACAGAAAGGGCGCGATCGCAAACAGGGCGGAAAGACCGAACCAGGCGGCCAGTGCCCAGATCAGCGTGCCGATGCCCATGCCGAAGGCGCTTGCCAGGCCCGCCCTGATGGAACCGGCCAGTGAAACACGCAATGCCACGATGAAGCTCGGGCCGGGACTGATGACGGCGGCCAGATGGGTCAGGGCAAAGGTGACAAGTATGAATGCGGAAGCCATGGTGCCTCACTTAAGGAAGGTCAAAGGCTCCCGCAACGGTGCTTGCTGCCATGATCGATGGCATTGACCTGGCCCTATTCGGACCCGGCCCTATTCGGCCGCCGTCTTTTCGCTCTGCGTTTCCCCCGCATCGATGAAGCCCCCCGACTGGCGCGACCACAGATCGGCATAGATCCCGCCGCTATTGACCAGATCGTCATGACACCCGGTCTCGACGATCTCGCCATGGTCGAGAACGATCAGCCGGTCCATCTGCGCAATGGTCGACAGGCGGTGCGCGATCGCAATGACGGTCTTGCCTTCCATCAGGGCAAAGAGATTGTCCTGTATGGCGGCTTCCACCTCGGAATCGAGCGCCGAGGTGGCCTCGTCGAGCACCAGGATCGGTGCATCCTTCAGAAAGACGCGGGCAATGGCGATGCGTTGACGCTGACCGCCCGACAGCTTGACCCCGCGTTCACCGACATGGGCATCGAGGCCGACGCGGCCCTGAAGATCGGTCAGTGTCTGAATGAATTCCCAGGCATTGGCCCGTTCGGCCGCGGCGATGATCTCGGCGTCACTGGCTTCTGGCCGCCCATAGGCAATGTTTTCGCGAATCGAACGGTGCAGCAAAGAGGTGTCCTGCGTGACGACACCGATCTTGGCGCGCAGACTGTCCTGCGTGACAGCGCTGATATTCTCTCCGTCGATCAGAATGCGCCCGCCCTCCAGATCATAAAAGCGCAGCAGCAGATTGACGAGCGTCGTCTTGCCCGCCCCTGAACGGCCGACAAGGCCGATCTTTTCACCGGGCGCGATTTCCATGGAAAGCCTTTCGATGACACCGGTCTGCTTGCCATAGTGAAAACGCACCTCTTCAAAGCGGATATGACCGGCCCGGGCGCCAATGCCGGTGCTGTTCGGCTTGTCGACGACATCCTGAGGCTTTGACATCATCTGCATGCCGTCATGAATGACGCCGATATTTTCGAACAGGGCGGAGACTTCCCACATGATCCACTGCGACATGCCGTTGAGGCGCAAGGCCAGTCCGATCACGATCGCGATCGCACCCACGGATACGGCGTCGTTCAGCCAGAAACCGATCGCCAGGGCCGACACGGAGAACACGACGATGCAATTGTTGACGTAAACGCCGATCTGAAACAGCGACACCAGCCGCATCTGGCGGTGAACGGTTTGCAGGAAAGCGTCCATGCCATCGCGCGCATAGACTTCCTCTCGCCCGGCATGGGAAAACAGCTTGACGGTCGAAATGTTGGTGTAGCTGTCAACGACGCGGCCCGTCATCATGGAGCGCGCGTCTGCCTGCATTTCGGAGACATGGCGCAAGCGCGGCACGAAATAGTAGATCAGGCCGAGATAGATGACGATCCATAGCAGAAAAGGCATGATCAGACGCAGATCGGCGCTCGCCACCATGGCGATGGCGGCGATGAAATAGACGCCGACATAAACGAACACCTCGAGCACCTTCATCACCGCCTCGCGGATCGCCAGCGATGTCTGCATGACCTTGGTGGCAACCCGGCCGGCAAATTCATTGGCAAAGAAGGCAAGGCTCTGGCGCAACAGATAGCGGTGCATGCTCCATCGCGCGATCATCGGATAATTGCCCAACAGCGTCTGGTGCATGATCAGGGTGTGAATGGCGACCAGCAGCGGCAGGCCGACAAGGACCAGGGCCGCCATGCCGGCAAGCCGCCAGCCTTCGCGCTCGACAAAGCCATCGGCGTCGGAATTGGCCAGCCAGTCGACAATCGAACCCAGAAAGCCGAACAGCATGACCTCGCCAATGGCAATCAGCGCGGTGATGATACTGAGTGTGGCCAGCCAAAATGCCGAATCCCTTGAATAATGCCAGCAGAAGGCAAGCAGCGTTTTTGGCGCGCGCGCCGGTTCGGCCTTCGGATAAGGGTCGATACGGTCTTCAAACCACCTGAACATGACCGGCTCCAGAGTTGTGCCATGGCTTGCGGGCGTCATCCGGTATCAATGACAGGATCCCGAACAATATTGACCGAGCAATCGTCACGGGCGACGACACCCATGCTTGATTGACTGACTGCAAATGACAAAAAAAGACCACATCAGCATGAAAGCTAGATCTGGCAGACCATCACATGTTTGACAGGCAAACCATCATTTCACCGTTCCCAGCGACACAGGTGACAGGGGTGATATAGCGGAAAAAGGACATGGGGGCCAGAGTGACCTTGTGTTGACATGCTCTGGGCGGGCGCCCGGTTCACGATATGGCTGCGCCGTAAAACTGTTTGCCATGCAACGCCAAGGCGCAGGCAATCCGGCAAAGATAACCGGACAGACTTCAAGAAAACCGGGATGACATGAGCCTGCTTCGCGTCGCACTTTATCAGCCGGACATTCCCGGCAATACGGGCACATTGATCAGGACCGTGGCCTGTCTCGGTCTCTCGCTCGACATTATCGAGCCGGCCGGATTTGATCTGTCCGACCGCGCCCTGAAACGCGCCGGCATGGATTACAGGGCAACGGCGAGCGTCAAACGGCATGTCTCGTTCGAGAGTTTTGAAAAATGGCGCATGAGCAATTGCGGACATGGTGGTCGGCGTCTCGTGCTTGCCACGACGCATGCCGCAAAAATCTACACCGATCTCGACTACAGGTCCGACGACATCCTGCTTTTCGGCCGGGAAAGCGCCGGTGTCCCGGATCATGTTCATGATCGCGCTGGCGCGCGCATTCTGATACCAATGGCTGAAGGACAAAGATCGCTGAATGTTGCGGTTGCAGCAGCCATGATCATCGGCGAGGCCCTGCGGCAAATCCGCCAATGAAGAAACGCGGTCATTCCGCAAGCAAGGATAGGGCAGGTCATGACGGACAAGGCAAAGGGCTCCTCCGGCGAACCGGCAAGAACGAACCATAAAACCGGCACGAATTGGCTGATGTCCGGCTCGCCATTGCCTGAAAACGGCAATCCGCTGCATCCAAGCCCGGTTTTTGCATCCACTTTTCATTTGAGCGGCGAGCCCTTGCCCGGCGTCGATTTCTATGGCCGCAACGACAACCCGACATGGCGGGCGGTCGAGGCAATGCTCGGCGATCTCGAAGGCGGCGAAGCGCTCTGCTTTCCGTCCGGCATGGCGGCGGCCACGGCTGCCATCGTGCCCTTTGTCAAGACCGGCGACAGGGTTCTCATTCCCTCCGACGGCTATCACACGGTGCGCTGGTTCGTTGAGCACTTTCTGCAGCCGCTTGGCGTGCAACTGGAAACCTATCCGACGGCGCAGCTTGGCGATTATTCGCTTGCCGATGTCAGCCTGCTGTGGATCGAAACGCCCAGCAATCCGGGACTGGACCTGTGCGACATTGCTGCTGCGGTCGCAAGAGCCGGAAGCACCGGCACCATGGTCGTGTGCGACAACACGACCATGACGCCGCTCGGACAGCGCTGTCTGGACCTTGGCGCGGACCTGGTCATCTCCGCCGATACCAAGGCCGTCAACGGCCATGCGGATACGCTTTTTGGTCATGTCGCCGGTCGCAAGGAGGACCTGATGGCGCGCGTGCGGCAATGGCGCACCTTTTCCGGCTCCATTCCCGGTCCGATGGATGCGTGGCTGATGACCCGCGGCCTTCAGACCCTTGAACTGCGCTATGAAGCCATGTGCCGCAACGCCATGGCCGTGGCAACAGCCCTGCAAGGCCATCGCAAGCTCGAAGCACTGCGTTATCCGGGCCTTGACAACGATCCCGCAGCCCGTCTTGCCAGTACACAGATGCTTACAGGCGGCTTTCTCGTGACCATGACTTTCGGTGATGGCGAAGCAGCCGATCGTTTCATGTCAGGCCTGATGGACATTCATGTGGCCACCAGTTTCGGCGGAACCCAATCGACCGCCGAGACACGCCATCGCTGGGATTCAACCGTGAATCCCGGCCTGGTGCGGCTGTCCTGCGGCATTGAGCCGGCCCACCGGATCATCGAGGATCTCATGCGCGCGCTCGACGATGTGTGAAACGATGGCTTGGCGACCCGATCGGCAGGAATCGGGCACCGGCATCTGCAAATCGAGTGGCAAGAGGGGGAATGCAGATGTCGCCGTCGATTCGCAGGCTCAATCGGCAGTGGGCAGACGGCGCATGGTGAATTCGATCGTGTCACCGGACAATTGTCGCCAGCTTTCAACCTCTGTCCAATAGGCAGCCTTCGGCCAGTTCTCGAACCATTCACGGGCCTTGGCGCGGGCCTCCTCACGTGTCATGGTAAATGTTTCGCGCACAAAGCCCGATGAGGGACCCGTGTTCCTGTCGCGGCGCGGTTTCGCCATCTGGCGGCGCAAGGCCTCCATCGGCGGACGCTGAGGCAACCTACTCATTTTACAGTTCACCTTGCCGTCCTGTTAATCCTTGATCTAAAGCATAATCTGCACCACGCGATATGGCGAGTCCATTCGTGCAGCCAAGCTGAGCAAACGGAACACAACAGCGCTTTTTGAGACCAGCAAAGGAACATGCCCCGATGGATCGTCCCGAAATTCCAGCCGGCCTACCCGCAGACATCGAGGAAAAGAAAGCGCGCGCAAAGACATGGTTCGAGGCCTTGCGCGATACGATTTGCGCCTCCTTCGAGACCCTGGAAGAGGAAGTGTCAGGCCCCCTGGCCGATCAGGAACCCGGACATTTCACGCAGACCGAATGGCAGCGTGAAAAGGGAAATGGGGGCGGTGGCGTCATGTCGATCATGCACGGCCGTGTTTTCGAAAAGGTTGGTGTGCACACATCAACGGTCTATGGCGAATTTTCGAAGGATTTTCGCAGCCAGATCCCTGGCGCGGAAGAAGATCCGCGCTTCTGGGCGTCGGGCATTTCGCTGATTGCCCACCCGGTCAATCCGAATGTTCCCGCTGTCCATATGAACACCCGCATGGTCGCGACCAGCCGGCGCTGGTTCGGTGGTGGCGCCGATCTGACACCGGTGCTTGAAAGACGCCGCACGCAGGAAGACAGCGACTCGCAGCTTTTTCACAAGGCCATGGAAATTGCCTGCGGCCGGCATGAAATCGCGGATTATCAACGCTACAAGGCCTGGTGCGACGAGTATTTCTTCCTCAAGCACCGCAACGAGCCACGCGGAATCGGCGGAATCTTTTTCGATTGGCTGCATACGGAGGAAGAAAAAGGCGGCTTCGATGCGGATTTTTCCTTCACCCAGGATGTCGGCCGCGCCTTTGCGATTGTCTATCCGAAAATCGTGCGCAACAATTTCGACCTGCCATGGACGGAGGAAGACCGCGACGAACAACTGGTGCGGCGCGGCCGTTATGTCGAATTCAACCTGCTTTACGATCGCGGCACGATCTTCGGCCTGAAGACCGGTGGCAACGTCGATTCGATCCTGTCCTCACTGCCGCCGGCCGTGCGTTGGCCCTGACCGGCCAGACGCCTGCTGCCGGATAGATCATTCGCCCCTGCCGCGATTTCGTGCTATGGTCACCTGTTTCACGGCAAGAAGGAGGCTGTCATGAAAATCTTTGAATGCGGCACGATGGTGCCTGGTTGCGAATGGCACACCCGATCCGACGACACGGCGGAGATCGTTCGCCGGACCGTCGAGCATCTGCGTGAGGCCCATGGCGAGACGCTGATCCGGGAAACGACGATCGAACATATCAAGGAACGGATCGCGCCCGAGTCCCAACAGGGCAATGCCAGCTGAGCGAAATCCCGACAGAACGAAGCCCTGACTGAAAGAAACCCTGACTGAACGAAACGGGCCGTCAGGTCACCGTCTTGTTCATGCATGCGATCAGGGCTTCACGATCAAGCGAAAAGCCACTGTCGATCCACCGCTGTTCCAGTCTTCTCTGCATGCGACCTAGATTGGGACCCGGGGAAAGCCCGGCCGCGATCAGGTCATTGCCGGAGACCGGGAAAACGGGACGCTGCCAATTCATGGCGCGATCGAGAAGTCGCGTCATGTCGGCCGCGTCTTCGAGTGCGCCGGGATCACTCTCCCGGGCGCCCTGATGACAGGCGGCGGCAAGCCCCAGACGCAGCTTGTCCTCGATCGACTGGGGCGGCTCGTTGTAGAGACGTCGATCAAATTCGCGATCACTCAATCTTGGCGAGACGGAAAGCGTTGCGGCCCAGTCGACAATCCGCAGTTTTTCGGCCCTGGAGAAACGCAACCGCGTTGCCAGACCTTCCATCCGCTCGGCATCGGGCGGCAGCATGGCTTCAAGACGAAGCATCGGATCGATGCGCCAGCCAAGCTGCCTTTCGGTATGAACAAGGGCGGGGATGGCACTGATCCCCCAGTTTTCCGTTTCCGGCAGAATAACCGAGAGCGTTCCTGTCTGGCGCATCCACAAAAGCGCACGTTCTGGATCAGGCGCCTGCAGCAGCTTCTTCATTTCCGCCCAGACACGTTCGGCCGACAGCGTCACCAATTTGTCCCTGGCACGCACCATCGCCTTCAAGGCCTGCGCATCGGGTCGGCCGGAGCCATACCAGGCGAAAAAGCGGAAAAAACGCAGAATACGCAGATAATCCTCCGCAATGCGCTGCTCCGGGTCGCCAATGAACCGGACACAGCCCTTGCGGATATCCTCGACACCTCCCACGGGATCAAGGATATCGCCGCCGATCGTGGCATAGAGCGCGTTGATCGTCAGGTCGCGACGATGGGCATCCTCGTCCCAATCCGTCCCGAAGGCCACTTCGGCATGGCGGCCATATGTAGCGACATCACGGCGCAGCGTCGTGACCTCGAACGGTTTGTGCGCGACGACCAATGTCACCGTTCCGTGCTCGATACCGGTTGCGATGGCCTTGATGCCGGATTTCTCGGCCCGCTCCATGACATCACGCGGCACCAGCGTCGTGGCAATGTCGACATCGGTGACATCCCGGCCGATCAGTGCGTTGCGCACGGCGCCACCCACGATGCGCGCCTCACCCTGACCTTCATTGAGCAGGGCCAGGATCCGTTGCAGATGCTCATCCTCAAACCAGGTCTCACCCTTGAGCGAGGGGCAGGACTCCTCCATCACGCGTAATACCTTTCATACAAAACTCTGAGAATACCCGCCGTTACCCCCCAGATGAACCATGGTCCATAGGGAATACTGAAATAATGACGTTCCTTGCCCTGAAAGAGCCCGCTTTCGCGGCGGTGATTGTCAGGGTTCATCAGAAACGACAGCGGCACGTCGAAGGTGGCCCGCACCTCATGCGGATTGACTGAAAGCGCAAAGCCCGCATGCACGCGTGCGAGAACCGGCGTGATCCGGAACCCGCTGGTGGTCAGGTAGTCGGGCAGACGGGCCAGTGGCTCGACAAATGCCGGATCGAGGCCGATCTCTTCTTCGGCCTCGCGCAGTGCCGCCCTTTCCGCCGTCCTGTCGCCGGGGTCGATGGCACCGCCCGGAAATGCGATCTGGCCCGAATGCGCACGCAGCTTTGCGGTTCTCTGGGTCAAGAGAACGCGGGCCTCGCCCTCTCTGTCAAAGACCGGGACAAGAACGGCAGCCGGCCGCAACGGCTTCTTCAGGAGATCGCCGACAAGATCACTGTTGATCCGGTGGTCACCATGATCGATGCAGTCGGGGGGCATGGCAGCGCCGGACGACACATCCAGGACGCGCTGCCGGAAATCGTCGCTTGTATGATGTTGCAGACCGTTGAGCGTCATGCGTCCTTTTCCATGCCTGTCTGTTCGTTGATCACACGATTTGGTGGATCGATCGAAAACAGCGCGCCGGCCGAACGCACCGCAAGAACAGGGCCATCCGGCGTTTCAAGCGTCTCGGCGCGCTCGACCAGATCATAGGCAAGGGCACGGGTGACAAGCGCATCCAGGCCATGGCGAACCCTTATATAGGGTTTCAATTGATCATGCTTGCCGGCAACCGTGAAGCGTAATGGATGATCGGGCCCGGCAATCACCACATCGCCGACATTGGTGCGAAAATGCAGATCCGGACCGGACAGCCCCTCTTGCACGACCATTTCAACGGCCATGAAAGGGGCATCGACCACCTTGATTCCCAGCTTTTCCACCGGTGTGACGAGATAGGTGCGGCCATCCGGCTCACGCCGCAAGACGGTCGAGAAAAGACGGACCAGCGCGGGCCGGGCGATCGGTGTGCCCTGATAAAACCAGGTCCCATCTGCCCTGATCTCGATGTCGATGTCACCACAAAAAGGTGGATTCCAGGCCTCGACGGGCGGAAGTCCCCCTTCAGAGATGTTTTTCTGCTCGCTCGCCCGTGCGATGAGCGCTTTCAGATCCATGCCATACACCGTCAAATTGTCGCATGAGAGATCATACAGACCATTGCAAAGGCCACTTTGTCCCCTAATTCACGAGATAGTGGGTAAGACAGGTCTTGTCAGCGTCGGTTTCACAAATAGTCTGACAGACAATCACGACTGAAACGGGCACGGGTGATTGAAAGCGATCTCTCGGGAACGGGCAACATTATCCTGCCATTGTGACCCTGCCATGTACAAACAAACTGCGATAGAGTGATGCAGGCGTTGCAATTCAATCATCACTGCCCGCTCAAGACCGGAGACAGATTATGGGTGTCATCGTAAAGGACGAAAATGCGCTCGACGACAAGGCGGTGGTCGAGGCGGCGCAA
>Ga0272441_10011970_pt1 | contig 12769 bp, 8 predicted proteins | sample SSMProp6N_FD_193582 | JGI IMG/M metagenome (GOLD analysis project Ga0272441, IMG submission 193582) | Marine sediment archaeal communities from Little Sippewissett salt marsh, Falmouth, MA, United States - SSM-Prop-6N | ecosystem: Environmental > Aquatic > Marine > Wetlands > Sediment ...
TAGTATGATTTCTGGCTTCCCCCCTTTAGCAAAGGGGGGTTAGGGGGGATTTGAATATTGATAAACAACAGAACATTTTCTTATGTCGAACCCACGTTAATGAAACACTGTCAAATCAAGCGTAGGGGCGAGGCATGCCTCGCCCTGGAAATATCGACTTTGGCCATCATCCTCTGCATCACCACAGCCGCGGATGCCGCCTTTGAGGACGTTGGGCTTGGAGCGCGCCCATTAGCAATGGGATCAGCGTTTACAGCGACTGCCGACGATGCCAGCGCCATCTTCTGGAACTCGGCTGGCCTCGCCCGGGTGGATAGACGCGAACTCACCACGTCGTATATGGAGCTTTACGATCTGGTAAGCTATAGTTCCATAGGCTATGCCCAACCCACAGAGGCAGGGCCCATAGGAATGGGAATCATAAGCTCCAGCGACGTGGATGGAGTCTATCGGGAGATAACCTTTGCGCTATCGGTTGCCAGAAAAGTCTACAGCGACCTGAGTGTAGGAGCAAACGTTAAGTACCTATCCTCAGCCGCTAACACAGGCGATATTAGAATTGGCAGGGGCAGAGGACTGGCGCTGGATCTGGGATGCCAGTATCGCATGATGGCAGACCTGTTGTCCTTTGGCATAGCGTTCCAGAATCTGGTGGGCTACGTATCATACGACCGGGAAACGGTGATGGATATTCCCGGCGAGAAATACTGGGAGGAACCGGCTTTATCATACAAGATCGGCGCAGGCATTGACCTGGGACGTTTGCTGTCCCAGGTGTCCCAGATGGAAAACGCCCTTCTGACCGCTGAAGTTTCCGATGGTGATATTCACATAGGCACAGAGTACGTTTTCTGGAACATCCTGGCTATACGCGCTGGATTCAGGACGGGAAACGCTCTGAGCAGAGCCATCACTATGGGACTTGGTCTCAGGTTATCCTCTTTCACACTGGATCATGCATACATCAGCAGCGGCGTTGGCTCTCAAACATCGCAGTTTTCCGTTTCTATAAACTGGTAATCTTCAAAGGGTATCTTAAGGACATGCCACCATTAAAGAAAACCACAGAGACACGGAGGCACGGAGAGAGAAAGAGTAAGTTAATACCTCTGTATCTCTTTCTCTTCTTATGCACATTATTCGCAAAATTCCCGCCTGCTCTTGCCAATGAGGATCTGCGCATTAATGGTATGGGCGGGGCTTTTGTGGGTCTCTACGGTACTGAGGGAGCTATTTTCGGCAATCCAGCCGGGCTGATTAATGTGGAAGGCAATAATCTGTCAATAGCTTTATCAGCGCAAAACTTGGATTATGAGACTCTGCCACTCCAGGAAGGCGAACAGACGAATACACAGCTTTCTTTTAGATTAACCCCGTCCATCTATTATTCCAGAGTCATCAGAGGCGTGGGCATAGGCGTGGGCTACGTGGCCGATCTGGATAACCGCAACAGCACTTTCAGGATAGAGAATACGGAAGCGGAGTACATTATTGACGAGAGAAAATTCGTCTCGGAAACCGATACAATACTGGAATACGATCTATTTCGGGAGAAAAGGCCTGTATTCTCCGTCGGCTGGGCTATCAATCCCAAAACGGCCATCGGGATCAGGATGAAGTATAGACACCGGATCGTCAAGGAGGGAACGATTCACCGCCCTGTAAATCTGACATCCGTTCACGGGGAGGACGTGAACCGCAACGATGCTACCAAACTACTCCCGGCTATTATAGATAATCTGGACATAGGAGACGCCGTCGATCGGTTCAAAGAAGGTGAGGATGGTCATGAGGAAGTGGTAGCTGATCTGTCAGGTGGCGGCATCGACTTCGATCTGGGTATTCAGACAAAGCTCCCAATTCCCGGGAACTTATCCGCCGGCTTCATGCTGGATCATCTGATCCAGACGAGGGTGATCAGCCCTCAACCATCAAGGATCACAATTGGCGTTGGGGCCAAGCCCAGAGAATGGGTAACAGCGGCCTTCGATATTCAAAAAGCTCTGGATAAAAGTGGATTGGACTTAAGCTTAGGCTGGGAAATCTGCCACAGGTGGGAGCGCTGGTTCTCCGGCGGGATTATGATCCGCAACGGGTTTGCTCACAGTTCATCGGAAGCTATATCATCATCCAGCGAAACAAAAAACAGATTATCCGTAGGGATTGGCATGATACTGGGCGAATCCCACTGGGATTATACGCTGGTCAAACCGCTGGACGGTTCACCGATCAGCAAATCAGTGCATATGTTCTCCTCAAGCACCAGATTCTAGATCAGTAATCAGTGATCAGTAATCAGTTGTCAGTATAGGAAACCCTATATCCATAGTGTTTTTATGAAATATGTATCTATATATAACTACTCGTTCCGAACCTGAGATACAGCTTATAGAAGCGGAATGCCTGGCCATAACCGGATCAGCGCCGGATGACCGCGGGATCGCTTTGTCTGAAAGGGAAGCTGACGTATCCAGAGCGTCTTATGTAAAAACGTGTATGAAAGTGCTGATCCGCGTTTCTGAACTCTCCCATCTATACAACCAGTTGGAAAAACTGGGCCTCAGTTCAGAGCAGTTCAGGGTGAGTGTGGTAAAACTCCCGCGCCGATTACATCTCGATTCCCAACAGGTGATGCATCAGGTAGGCGCGCGAATCGGTGGAACTCCCAACCTCTCTTCACCCCGGACGGTGTTTCTGGTAGTCGCAACTGAAGAGGAAATCTGGTTAGGGGAGGTCTTGTCGGAAGCTTCTGGAGCGTGGAGCGAACACTCCCAAAAAGCTCATCTCTATTCCAGCGCGCTTCCTACGCGGCTCGCCAGAGCCATGATAAACCTGGTGGCCGTTCCCGGTGACAGGATCATCGATCCATGCTGCGGCTCCGGGACAATACTGATCGAAGCCACCAGCATCGGCGTGAGATCGGTAGGATGCGACATTAATCCCAAGCTGGCCACCATCTCGGCTGAGAATTTGAGGCATTTCGGATTAAGCAGCCTGGTTTTGGTCGCGGATGCAAGGGATATAAAGGGAGATTTTGACGCGGTAGTGACGGATCTGCCTTACGGAAGGAACTGCCCGATGGATGAGCAGTTGTGCAGCGAAATCCTGCAAAATATGAAGAACCTGGCCCACAAAGCGGCTGTAGTTACCGGCGAGGATATGAGCGGCTTGCTTCTGCAAATGGGGTATGATGTGGATAAAGTTATCAGCGTCCCAAAAACATCCCTGACCAGATACATTCATATAACACGCGTTTCTTCTGACTCATCATAAACGGATTTTGTCAAATCTCTCTGTAGCCCAAGATTCTATCTTGGCAGGCATTAGGAGCCAACTTAGAAAGTTGCGCTACAGGTTGCGTCAGCAGGTATCACCTGATCAGGATCATCTTGCGCACAGCAAGAAACTCGTCTGCTTTGAACTGATAGAAATAGACGCCACTGGCTACAGGCTGTCCTGAATTATCTATACCATCCCAATAGGCAGCATGAGCCTGTGTCTGGTATATCCCGGACTGCTTCCAGCCCAGATCCAGTCTTCTGACTACTACACCAGTTGCATTGTGAATCGTGATTGAGACTCTCGAATCTCTGCTGAGCTGATATGGCATCCACGTCTCAGGATTGAAGGGATTGGGGTAGTTCTGATAGAGCACCGATTGCCTTATCTTACCCCAGGTTATGAGCTGCTTCTCACCGGGTGTCACAGCTTGATCGATAAGAGAGCGATACACCTTGATACATTGGTTCCCTGCATCAACAACATAGACAAGCCTGTCCGGGCCTATGGCTATCCCATAAGGTCTCGACAATCCTATGTCTTTGACACCGTGGATCCCCCACTTGGTCAGGAATACGCCTTTTGAGGTGAATTTCTGGACGCGGTTGTTCCCGAGATCAGTTACATATATTCTGCCTGAATCATCTACCGCGACACCGCTTGATCCATAGAACTGTCCATCACCGCTGCCCGTTGTTCCCACTTGCTCAGGAATTTCCCCTTGGAGTCGAACTTCTGTATGCGGTTGTTCTCAAGACTGGCCACATAGATATTCTCGTGCCTATCCACTGCTATACCATCGGGCCAACTGAACCGCCCATCACCTTTGCCTTTTCCACCCCATTGGGCAAGTATGGCACCATCCGGATCAAACTTATGGACACAACTGCCAAATCTATCAGTTACATAGACATTTCCTGAGCTATCCACTGCTACGCCACTGGGACAATCAAACATCCCACTCCACTTCTTCAGGTAATCACCTTCTGAGTCAAACTTCTGGATGCGGTTATTGCTGCCATCAGCTACATAGACATTCCCTGAATCATCCACTGCTATACCGTATGGATAATCCAACTCTCCACTTCTGTCACCGATCTCACCCCATTCAGTCAGGAAAACTCCATCGGCAGAGAACTTCTGGATGCGACCGTTCCGGGTATCAGCGACGTATACATCCCCAAGCCCATCCACTGCTATGCCATAGGGTTCGTTAAACTGTCCCTTCCCAGAACCAGCTCCCCATTCAGTCAGGTAAACACCTTCTGGGGTGAACTTCTGGATGCGATTGTTCTGGGTATCAGACACATAGATGTCTCCTGAAGCACCTACTGCAATACCATACGGGGAATAGAACTGGCCCTTCCCAGAGCCTCGTCTACCCCACTGAGTCAGGTATACACCTTCTGAGGTGAATTTCTGGATGCGATGGTTATGGGTGTCAGCCACATAGACATTTCCCAAACCATCCACCTCCACGCCGCGTGGATAATCGAGCTGACCATCCCGTGCACCTAATTCCCCCCATCTGGCTATAAAAACACCTTCAGAATCAAACTTCTGGATGCAATCATTGGCGACATCAGTCACGTAAACATTACCTGAATTGTCAATCGCTATGCCGCATGGAGAACGGAATTGTCCCTCGCCAAAGCCCTCCTTCCCCCATTTGGTCAGAAAGACACCCTCGGATGTGAATTTCTGGACACGATCGTTCCCGGTATCGGCCACGTAGACGTTCCCTGAATTGTCAACAGCTACTCCATGTGGAATCCATAGCTGTCCATCACCTGCACCTTGTTTGCCTATCCTTTTCAGGAAAGTCCCTTCTGGAGAGAATTTATGTATACAGTGATATACTGAGTCAGCCACGTAGACATTCCCTGACTTATCCACTGCTACGTCCTCGGGATACCCGATCCGGTCTTCACCAGGATTTCTTGAGCCCAGCATATTCAGGTAATCACCACCTGATGTGAATTTCTGAACACGACAGTTCCTGTAATCAGCCACATAGACGCTTCCTGAGTTGTCCACTGCCACACCTCTGGGATACCAAAGTCCTGTCCCATCCATGGGCCACGAGCGCACGAAGACGTATTCCTCCTGCGCGCCAAGAACCGACGGAGATATCATATAACTCAAGGCTATTACCCCAAGAACCAGACATATCATTCTACTTTTCATTAATATCACCCTCCTTGCTAGCTACCTCTAGTTACCTGTTATCACTAGCAGGTATCACCTGATCAGGATCATCTTGCGCGCAGCAAGAAACTCGTCTGCTTTGAGTTGGTAGAAATAGATGCCACTGGCTACAGGCTGTCCTGAGTCATCCATACCATCCCAGTAGGCAGCATGAGCCTGTGTCTGGTATATCCCGGACTGCTTCCAGCCCAGATCCAGCCTTCTGACTACTACACCAGTTGCATTGTGAATCGTGATTGAGATCCTCGACTGTCTGCTGAGTTGGTAAGGCATCCACGTCTCAGGATTGAAAGGGTTGGGGTAGTTCTGATAAAGCTTCGTTCGCTTCACTCTCCCCCACGTCACTAATTGCTTGCGCTGCGGTTCTACAGCAAAGCGATTGTTGAGTGGACGATACACCTTAATACACTGATTGCCAGTGTCAGCCACGTATACTACTCCGGAGTCGCTCACAGCTATGCCAGCGGGGTAGGATAATCCCATACCATCAAACCCGTGTGTTCCCCATTTCGCTAAGAAAACGCCTTCTGAAGTGAACTTCTGATGCGATCATTGCGGCTATCAGCTACATAGACATCCCCAAATCTGTCCACTGCCACATCATTTGGTAAAATGAACTGCCCATCGTCAGAGCCTCCCTCTCCCCAATTGGTCAGGAAATCACCGTTTGATCTGGATTTCTGAATGCGATGGTTGCTGGTATCAGCCACGTATATGTTTCCAAGGTTGTCCGCCGTTATGCCCTCTGGCCAATAAAATTGCTTTTTGCCTTCGCCTTGCTTCCCCCACCTCCTCAGGAAAACACCATCTGAAGTGAACTTCTGGACGCAGTGGTTTGCATAGTCAGTCACGTAGATGTTCCCTGAGTTGTCCACTGATATACCTCTGGGGTACTTTACTCGCCACTTCTCCAGGAAAACACCATCTGAAGTGAACTTCTGGATGCGGTTGTTCTTACTGTCAGCCACATAGACATTCCCTGAACTGTCCACCGCTATATCGTATGGATGATAGAATTGCCCATCGCCAGAACCGCGCGTCCCCCACTTGGTCAGAAACACACCATCTGAAGTGAACTTCTGGATGCGGTCGTTATAGGTGTCGGCCACATAGACGTTTCCTGAGTTGTCTACGGCTATGTTATATGGGTTATGGAACCGCCCATTGTCAGAGCCTACTCCCCACTTGGCCAGGAAACCGCCTTGTGAAGTGAACTTCTGGATGCGGTTGTTCTCACTGTCAGCTACATAGACATTCCCTGAGCTGTCCACTGCTATACCCAATGGATAACTGAACTGCCCATCCCCGGAGCCGCGCGTCCCCCACTTGGTCAGGAAGGCGCCGTCTGAAGTGAACTTCTGGATGTGGTGGCTAAGGGTGTCAGTTACATAAACATTCCCTGAGTCGTCCACCGCTATATTGGCTGGACGGAAAAACTGCCCATCCCCATAGCCCTGCGTTCCCCACTTGGTCAGGAAAGCGCCATCTGAAGAGAACTTCTGGACGCGGTCGTTCCCACTGTCAGCTACATAGACATTCCCTGAACCGTCCACTGCTATGCCCGTTGGACAATCGAATTGTCCATCGCCAGTGCCTTCCGTTCCCCATTTGATCAGGAATTCGCCTTCTGAGTTGAACTTCTGGACGCGGTTATTGACACAGTCGGCTAAGTAGACATTTCCTGAGTCATCAGCCGCTATACCCTCCGCATTCCAGAACTGCCCGTCGCCAGTGCCACTCTCTCCCCATTTCTTCAGGAAGACACCTTCTGAAGTGAGCCTCTGGATGCAGTTGGTGGAGCTTACATAGACGTTACCTGAACCATCCACTGCTACATCGTGGGGAAACACCGACTGTTCTTTGTCGGGATTCCATATCCACGATTCCTTCAGGGAAACGCCTTGTGAAGTGAACTTCTGGACGCGGTGGTTATAAGTATCAGCCACATAGACGTTACCTGAACCATCTACTGCCACACCTCTGGGATTAAAGACACCTGTGACACCTGACGGCCACGAGCGCACAAAGGCGTATTCTTCCTGCGCGACAAGAACCGACGGAGATGCCATATAGCTCAAGGCTGTTACCGCAAGAATCAGATATATCATTCTACTTCTCATGAATTCCACCTCCTCTGTTAATTCATAGACGCAGTGATTTTTGGTGGGTTCCCGCGAATGAAGATTTGTAAATTAAACGGGTAATAGTCTAATCTGGATTCTCGTATCCACAACTTGTCATTCCCGCGAAAGCGGGAATCCAGAACGCATAGCCAAAAGCCACAACCAAACCACTGACAACTTAAGTCATATACATTATATAATGGGCTTTGGTTTCTGTCAAGTTAGCTACCCGTCATGAGTGCAATTCATAATCGTGACAAAGCGTTGTAGGGGCGACGCACGCGTCGACCAAAATGCGGATCTGGCTAGTCCAAATGCCTGGTAGGTGCAAAACCGTGGGCGAGGCGTGCCTCGCCCCTACGATAGATTGGTATGCTTTCACAATTTTGAATCGCGCTCACCTGCCATCACTTCGGCGCGCTCGATCAGTTCCTGCTGTTCGGCAGTTGATAGGTCAACGAAACGGGCACTGAAGCCGGCGACGCGTACGATCAGATCGCCGTATGATTCGGGATTCTCCTGGGCGGCCCGAAGCGTGGCTGTGTCAAAGCAGTTTATCTGTAGTTCCTGTCCCCCGTTGCTGAAGAAAGTTTCAATCATCGGCAGTAAAGTATCAGGCGTTGCGCTGGATTTGGGGAGCGTAAGATTGAGGTTGTATCCACCCCGGTAGTTATGCGCCGCATTGAGCTTTGTCACGCTGTTGAGAACGGCCGTAGGGCCTGCCAGAGCAGTGCCGGTCTGCGCTCCGATGCTATCGGCTACCGGCGTCCATGCAAACCGGCCGTCAGACGACGCGGCGATCCGCTTGCCGTCCAGATGGTGCAGACTCCGAACGACGTGACAGACCATGTGCGGACGGTTCCCGAACTGGGCATCGACTTCATCGAGTATCCGCTCGCGCATAGCCACCAATTCCGTCGCCCATCGATCAGCGCGCTCATCGTTGTTACCCCACTTCGGAGCGGCCAGCAGACGGGCGCGTACTGAAGCATCCTGAAAATCATCCCTCATCGCTTGCAGCAGTTCGCTCATCGAGAGGGAACCTTCCTCAAAGACTATCTGCTGGATTGCAGCCAGAGCGTTGGCAGCGTTGGTGAGACCACGCTCATAGACGCCCGGAAGATGGTAATCCATGCCTGTCAGCATGTCCTTCCCTCGACTTATGCAGCCGCGCATCAACGCCGAAGTAAGAGGTGTCGGCACATGCTCTGCCATCCGCTTCCGGCGCTGTTCTCCATGTTTTCGCATCTCAAATGCGCGCCGGGTCATAGTTTCTTCGAGACAGGCCAGCAACTGAGGCATATCGTGGATCGAATCCGGTTCGGGGTGCTCAAGAAGCGTTCGGTTGAGAAGCTCAAGATACTGGATCGTTCCAGCCATCGCGGTTGCCGAATCGGCGGAGCGTCCGGGGATCCCCAGTTCGTTGCAGCCGATGACGCAGTATTCCCATGCGTCTTCTTCAGCGACGCCGGCGTTGATAAACCCCTGGGCTGTGACATCGCCGATAAGCAGCGGCATACTCACGCCGTCAGCAAGCATCTCGACAGCCCTCTGCTTAACCTGTGGGTCGATCCGCTTATGCCACCGGAGAAACACATGCGGATCACCGACGCGAACAAGATCACACGCATCCAGGAAACACAGCGTCAGCGCGTTGCAGCAGTCCTCGCCTCGGTGATTAAGACCGCCAACGGTAATGGGCTGCGTCTTGGAGCCGCGCCCGAAAAGCGAGTTGGCGGTGATCTTCAGCATAAACGCGCCCATGAGATTCGTGGCGAATTCGGCATCGAAATCGTCGTCGATGAACGGTTCCAATACACGATCAGGCAGGCCGATGGAGACGGACATGCCGTGCCCCTCGATAGTTATGGCCAGATGAACCAAGGCTATCGCCTGTAGAGCCTCAAACAGGTTCCTGGCCGGCTGCGCCGGGACGTGTCGGCAGGCCTGTGCGACGCGAAGATGCGCCTCACGAACCAGCGGGTCATCCTGTGACCGGGCGGCAGCTTCCGCTGCATCAGCGTATCGGTGCGCCCAGTCTGTCACCGCCTGAAGCGCGATGGACATGGCCTGGCGGTAGACCTTTTTGTCTGGATCGGTATCATCATATCGCCGCGTTTCGGCTATCATCGACTCAAGTCCCTGATGAACCACGCGATCCAGATCGACAGCCAGATGCCCAATGCCGGCCAAGCCACCGAATTTTCTATCTGCCCAGTAATCCCGCAAATCCTTTGGTATCTGTCCATCCAGCAGTCCGGCCAACCCCTCGTTCTCAAGCAGTACCTGAGGCGCGTAGCCTATCCCGTGTTCCGGTACGAGCATCCATGCACGGGGACGGGAGGAGGTGTTGCCCGCGAAGATGGGATTCGATTCCACATCCAGATCCATGCAACGCAATACATGAGCGAAAGCCTTCGCTCGCTTCAATACTATGGGATCGCTATCGTATTTCTGGTACGCCTCTGTAACCAGACGGGCGCGCTGAAGACAGACCGTGTCCTCTGTGGACATCAACTCATCGCGAATCTGCTGGATTAGCTTTTTCATGGTTTACTATCCTCTGTTAAGGAAATCTGCTATTGAATAGCACGGAGATCAATGATATATTAGTACCAGCAGTATCATAGCACCAGTTTTCTGAAGTGTCAAGTTCCTTCCAGTCCAGCAGCCCGGTGCAGAATTGTGGATGAACTATCACAAATCGACGAGGTGTTACCAATTAATCGTAGGGGCAAGGCACGCCTCGCCCATGATTCTGGATCGCACGCTCAGATTCGTTAGATAAAACGTCAGTTTAACATTATGGAGGTTGATAGTTTTGAAGTACCTTAGCATATACATCTTAGCTGTTTCCATGTTCATCGGACAAACGGTTTCAGCACAGCAAGAGGAGAGTATTTTGATGTCTGAAAACGATAGGATCCAACCGTACAAAGAGAATCCGCGATATTGGCAGTATAAGGGTAAGCCTGTTTTGCTCTTGGGAGGAAGCAAGACAGATCATATATTCCTCCTTGACGACCTCAAGGAGCATCTGGACGAGATGAAAGAGGTAGGCGGGAACTATGTGCGAAACACCATGAGCCAGCGTGAAGAGAAGGAGCTTAAGGCTCATAAACTGCTGCCCGATGGGAAATTCGATCTGGATCAATGGAACGAAGATTACTGGAATCGCTTTCAGAACATGCTTCAGTGGACATGCGAGCGTGAAATCTTCGTTCAGATCGAAGTGTGGGATCGGTTCGATTATTCTACAGAAAGATGGGATCATAGTCCCTGGAATCCAGCAAAAAACATCAACTACACCTATGAAGAAACCGGCTTCGCTGAAAAATACCCGCTTCACTCCAGCAGGGATGTGCAGCCTTTCTTCCATAGTATCAAGGGAATGGAGAAATATCAAAAACAATACGACCTGATCCGTAAGCACCAGGAGAGATTTGTCTCCAAAATGCTGTCCTACAGTCTAAAATACGGTCACATCCTGTATTGCATGAACAATGAGACCTCCACCCCGGCAAAATGGGGTCAGTATTGGATGAAGTTCATAAGGGACAAAGGCTTACAGGAAGGTAACCAGGTGTATACGACCGATATGTTCGACGATGCTTTCAGAGCGGAGGAAGCTGTGCATACACCGGTGATCTTCGACGATCCACAGACCTATCCATTCGTAGATATTTCACAGGTCAACAGCAGAAACTTCGGCGAAACCCACTGGGAAAAGATGCAGTGGTTAGTAGAAAAGGCAAGCAAATACCCTCGCCCCATCAACCACACCAAGATTTATGGAAGCGGTTACACCTCATTCGGCTCTGGCGGGCCTGAGGATGGAGTCGAACGGTTCTGGCGCAATATCATCGGCGGCTGCGCAAGCTCCCGATTTCACCGTGATGGTTCAGGGAACGGGCTTAATTCCTTTGCTAAGGCCACCCTCAAAGCTGCCCGCAAGCTGGAAAGCATGATTAAGATGTGGGATGTAACACCACAGATGCAGTTACTCTCCGACCGGTCTGAAAACGAGGCATATGTCGCTGCCAAACCGGGTGAGCAATATGCGATATATTTCCCGGATGGCGGCTCCGTTGGTCTTGATCTCTCAGAACATGACGCGGTTTTCACGCTGAAATGGATCAGCGTTGGCACTGGCGAATGGGGAACTGAGACTACCATTCACGGAGGTAATATTGCAGCGATCGCCGCTCCGGATAAAGGTGGCTGGGCTGCTGCAATAGTGAGGAAATAGCTGCGCAAGGAGTTCTCTGCTAAAGAACACGCGTGTTTGTGTTTGACTATGACAGTCAGTAACGCTATAATGCTCCATACACAAATGCGTTTTGGGATGCGATTTAGCTCTAAACGGGAAATAGGTACTTGACCAAATTTATTTCCCAGATCATGTTGCCTCAGGCTATGGCAAAGCAACAGAGTAAAACTAATTTGGCTACCTACATATAACTACATGAGGGAGAATATAACCATGAGTAATAATCAAAAGCCGCTTGTATTTAGACATCGGATCATCGATCCCAGGACGCTGGGAACGAAAAACGACGTCTGCCTGGTGGGAGACATCAACGGAGACGGCCGCAATGATATTGTCATCGCCTCCAAATATGGGGAAAGCAACCTGGTCTGGTACGAGAATCCCACATGGGAGCGTCACATCATCGGGACAACTCACCTGGAAGCAGGGGGTATCCTGGCAGACGTCACCGGGAACGGCAAGCTGGACATAGTAGCTGGCGCGCCCATGGATTCAGGCAGTCCTTATATCAGCGGCTACACGAACACCGGATTATACTGGTGGGAGTGTCCGGAAGACCCAACTAAGCCCTGGAAATCTTATACTATAACGTCAAATTTCCGCAAATATCACGATCAGGCAGCAGGTGACGTGGACGGCGACGGCGAGATCGAGATAGTGTTCGCGTCGCAGGGAGCTAAGGTGTTGGGCTACTTCGACATCCCGGCTGATCCCAGGGTATCGCCGTGGCCTGATGATCATTTTCATATCATCGCCGAAAATCTGTCTGTTGAAGGCGTGGTTATCGCTGACATAGATGGCGATGGAAACAACGAGATAGTTGCCGGGCCCAATATCTTCAAGCGCAAAGCCGATAACGTTTGGGCGCGCACGGAACTGCTATCCGATT
>Ga0272441_10011971_pt1 | contig 12768 bp, 10 predicted proteins | sample SSMProp6N_FD_193582 | JGI IMG/M metagenome (GOLD analysis project Ga0272441, IMG submission 193582) | Marine sediment archaeal communities from Little Sippewissett salt marsh, Falmouth, MA, United States - SSM-Prop-6N | ecosystem: Environmental > Aquatic > Marine > Wetlands > Sediment ...
GACGGATTCGTGAACCTGGGCAACGCTTCGCGTTGCTTGGAGTTTGCTTCGATACGGCTGCAAACTCGGCAGGTTCATCCTGGGACATGCCAAAAGGGAAGGGCTTCTTGCCCTTCCCTTTTGGTACCCCTTGGTGTGCAGCTTTCGAACTGTCGTTCGAGATCTTCTGGGGTGCCGTCGGTGAACAACGTCATGAGGAAGGCTGATGTGTCAACACCATTACGGGACTGGACACCCTAGATCTCGAAACGAACCCTCCCGCGAGAAGGACTCTCCAGAGACCAAGTTCATGCGAAGACCTCCAAGATGCACCACAGTGCTGCCACAACGCAGAAAGAGTTGGCCTAGCACGCGCGGTATTGTTTCTGACTGAAATACATGAGCTGCACCATGGTGCCCTTGATATTAGATACCAAACCAGATAGAATGCGGTATTTGAACGATAAGGAGGCAGTTGTAAATGAGAAAGAGGGTCGCGATCACTGTAGGTATGATGGTAGGTATGCTCCTGATCTTGTCGTGTGCGGTGGGGGCGTGGTGGTGTGAGGGAGATTGCCCGTCCAATATGTCGCGGTGTTGGGGTCCCGTCGGCGACGGTGGGACATGGCTGAACTACTACCATATGTGCGACGGCATGTCGTGTGGCGTCTACGACCCCTTTGCCGAGTCCTGTCAGAAGTTGTGCTCGTGGAACATCTATCGGTGCGATCCGCTCCTTGGGAGTGACTACGACTGTTTCTCGGACATGGAATACGATGAGACGTGCTTGACGCAATAGTGAAGCAGACGAGGAGAGTTCTGTGTGTCGCGGTAGCAATAGTGACTGCAGCGTCGGTGGGGCTGAGTTCATTCGGCCAGTGCACTACCTGCGGTACATCACCGGCCGCATCTGCCTTCGAAAACTGGCAGAGTGGGTTCAACCCGTACACAGTCGGGCTCCCAGTCGGAGCCCAAGTCCCTTCGTTCACTGGCTACAGCATTGCAGAGAACCTGACTCTGCTGGTGGCGATCAACGGCAGCTGCGATCCGGAGTACCTGAGGCTCCTGCAGGTTTGGAGCGAGGAAGTGCCGAATCTAGAGGTTGTTGCTCTTCTTTCGGGCCTCACGAGTGGCAATCGAACCGAGTATGTTCGTATGCTTGGGTCTCATGTTCGGGTTGTGACCGAGCCACTATCATCCATCGCGTGTGCAATGTACCAAGCGGGCGAGCGGGTCTCATCGGTGAGTTTTCTGATCGACCGGAGTGCAACGATCATCTACCGTCAAGTAGGCTTCTCCAACAGGACCGCAACAGAGTGGGATCGGATCGTGCGCGCTTTCGCCAAGACTGGAGCCCTCCCTGTGGATGCCCTGATACAGCATGTGTTGTGGTACGGCGATGTGGTTCCCTGGCCTGACTTCGACCTGAAGGATCGCGAAGGGAATTTGGTCCGCCTTGGGCCAGGACGGCCACTCGTGATCTACCAGGGGAACAATGTCGGCATTGGCGAAGCAGCCTACAGAGATCTGAGTAGCCTGATCGGAGACTTCGGGACAGATGTTGACTTCGTCGAGCTTTTGAGGCCTGTTCTTGAAGAAGAGACTCAGTCCATCTGGACCTTTGCTCAGTGGACGGGTCTCGATAGCGTGAATCCCGAATGGTATGCGCTTGACTACGATGCGTTCGTCGCGAAGTTGGATCTTCCGGCGAAGGCCATGGGGCTGGACGAGCAAGCCCGTGTTGCTGAGGGAGATGGTTGGCGTGTGCTCTACGATGAGTTCGGAAGGCTGGGCTTCTCCTGGCTGCTGTATGCTCGGCCTAGTGTGACAATCATCGATTCCGACGGTGTGCTGGTCTTCCCATGCACTGCGTATCCTGTGAGTACGGCTTCGGGCGAATCGGTTTCGGCGCCGGGGGCAATAGAGGAGCTGAGAGAGATTCTCTATGGCGTTGTGCATGGGCCGTAGGAGCCGGTGATGAGGCGAACCGGTCTTTGGATTCCCGTGACGGCCGTGGCTCTTGCCACGGCCGTCCTTTGGATTGCCGTCGGCCTGCGGAATGAGGTGCAGCATGAACTCGCGACCCTTCTTGATCGGGTCGGGGCGAATGTCTTCTGTGTAAACCGGACTGATCGCTCGAGAGTGGGTGCCGAAGCGCTTGCCGAGTTTGCTGCGCTACCCGAGGTCGCCGAGGTGGCTGGAGAAGGATCAACCACGACAGGGGTTGTTCCGGAAGAGACTTACACCCTTACATACTTCGAGGTCAGTCCTGAGTATTTCGACGTGATGCGTCTGCCGTTGGCCCTCGGAGTTGCGTACTCGGTCAGCGACGGCACTGTTGCGGTTCTCGGAGCCGAGGTGGCGAGCGTGGTTTTTGGCGGCGAGAATCCGATCGGGCAGGAGATCGATGGGCTGGAGATCATTGGCGTGCTGGACGAGATCCCCTCTGACGACTCGATTCGGGAGAAGGTGAATCGGTGCATTCTGGTTCCTGCGGGAGCAGCACCCAACCCCCCATTCTTCGCGAACAGGGAGCCCTTCTGGGCCGTCTGGATTCGGGCAAACGGTCCGATCGATGACGCGATTCAAGCTGTTGAGCGTGAGTTTCCTGATTGGACAGTGAGGCGAGCCTCCGAGCGATACGAGACGGTCTTCTCGATGGAGACTTCCGTCAATCGCCTGCTTGCGCTCAGTTCCATCGGGCTCTTCCTGCTGGCTGGAACGATTGTCTCCGGAACGCTGTCCCTTTCTGCCCTGTCGAGGAGACGGGAGATTGGCGTGCGTCTAGCCGTAGGGGCACGAGGAGGATCTATTGTGGGCCTTCTTGTCCGAGATGCATTGGCTCTGACGTCGGGCGCCGGTCTAGCGGGCGTTGCAGTAGGGCTCATTGCTTCTCCGGTGGCCAAGGAGTTTGGGATAGGGCTTCGATTGGGGGGCATCCATCTGATTGTCGTTCCGCTCATTCTCGTGATTGGCGTTATCTCCAGTTTGATCCCGGGCTGGCGGAATGCCCGCCTGACACCCGTTCGAGCGTTGTCATCCCGAGAGGGAGAGGATGGACGGACGGGTTCTTTGGGTATCGGCTTCGTCATTGTGGCCGTGTCAGCCGCCATCGGAACCTGTGCGCTTTATGTGTTGCTCTCGATGGCGACGGCCACAGACCTCTATCTGCGGGACCTGCTGGGCGATGTGGATGAACGCACGGTCAGTGTGGCGGCGCCCCGGCAGAGTATCCTCGCAGCTCCCCGGCTGATGGCTGACGATGTGACGCTTCTGAAAAGCATCCCGGGGGTCGATCTTGCCGTGCCGGTAAGCGAGCTTCGCGCAGAGCTGGTGGGGGTGGATGCCGCGGGAAGGTCGATGCAGGCTGTGGGGACAGGGTACGCGCAGATGCACTACCTGCCGATTGTCGCTGGACGTGATCTTCAGAGCGAGGAGATCGAAGCTGGAACCCGCTCCGTTGTGCTCTCTTCTGACGCTGCTGGTACTATCTTCGGCGGCGGCGATCCGATGGGTCAATCCGTGAGCCTCAACGGAAAGAGGTACACCGTGGTCGGAGTCTTCGGATCAGATGCTCTGTCCGTATCCCGAGGGGTGTGGATGGTTGTTCCTTTCCGCTCGTACAGCACGGAGCAACGCGACTACGATGAACACATGTTCTGGGTGCGAATGGAAGCCGGGGCCATACCCGCGGTTGTCACTGCCGCGATTCGGGAGGCGCTGGGGGCTGAGTACCCTGGAACGGCTGACGTCGAGATTACGGTACCGTCCGCTCTTCTTGGAGAGATGAGGGCCAGCGTCGATGGGATCGGCCTGCGCCTTGGTCTGCTGATTGCGGCGGCCCTCTTCCTGGGCGGCGCCAATACGTTCAACCTGATCCAGTTTCACCTCGCCCTTCAGCGCCGGGAACTTGGAATACGCCGCGCGATCGGAGCGACAGAGTCGTCCATTGTATGGCTAGGCAGCGGACAAGGGTTGCGAGTTGCCTTGCTGGCAGCACTCATTGGGTTGTCAGGTGGCGTCTTCGCCGTGGGCACGCTAGGCGGTGTCCTTGGCTTGCCGATGAGCGCGGTAGGGAGCCGGAACTTGACGACGGGGTTAGCGTCGATCCTGGCACTAGGGTTGTTGGCTGGCACGGCGGCTGGGAGATCAGCGACAACGGGTTTGCCCGCGGACGCACTACGAAGAGGACGCGAATGATTGAACTCATGGATGTGATGAAAACATATGTGAAGGGGCGGCTTGATGTAGACGCGCTTCGAGGCGTGACGATCCAGGTGAACGAAGGTGAGTTTGTGTCGATTCAAGGTCCGTCCGGTTCCGGGAAGACGACCCTGCTGAACATGATCGGCCTGCTCGACGAGCCCACATCGGGACGCATAAGTCTCTTCGGACGTGTGACTACGGATCTCGGGAGGCGTGCGCAGGCTCGGTTTCGAGGAACCACGGTCGGATTTGTGTTCCAAAGCTTCAATCTGATCTCAAGCCTGAAGGCCTGGCAGAACGTTGCATTGCCCTTGAAGTATGCGGGTGTCTCACGTGCCGAGAGAAAGCAACGCGCATTGGAAGCACTGGAGAGGATTGGACTGGCTGATCGCGCCGAGCATCACCCGGCAGAACTTTCGGGTGGCGAAGAGCAGCGCGTGGCGATCGCGCGCTCCCTGGCAATCGATCCGAAGCTTGTGTTGGCCGACGAACCCACCGGAAACCTTGATTCGGAGAGCGGACACGACGTCATGGCGCAGTTCGCTGCGGTGAACGCCCTGGGCACAACCCTCGTTGTGGTCACACACGATCCGCTCGTAGCTCCCTACGCCAGGCGCCACATCTCCATGCTCGACGGCCGAGTGAACACCGACGGATAGAACCCCGATGATGTGAAGAGTGAGCCATCGGCGGCTGAAGCGATCAGGAGGCGACGAGCACCCGAACGCAATACGCCTCGGTTCCTAACGGACGCGGGGTGCTGCGAGCGCTCGGCCGACCCACCGAGGCCAAGTCGTGCTACGAACGTGCTCGCCACCATTGAGAAGTCGTTTGGTACTGATCACCCACATGCGCGAATCGCTCGGGACAATCTCCAACCGCTGGAGACCTAGATTCAGTTCTGCACGCATCAATCGAACGCAGATGTTGCGAATCCGCTTCCCACTTCTTGCTTCACAGCGGGGGCTACCCAGATTCCTTCTTCATTGCTGCTAGGCGCTTCCTGAGTGCGATGAACATGTCAATCTCGCTCTTGAGATCATCCGGTGTGGGCTTCTTCGCGGTCATCGAGTCACTGTGAAGATGCCCTTCGATGTGTCTAGAGAGCGTTTCGCACCTGTGGATGATGTCAGCAATGATGGTCTTGTCCCAAACCAGGTTCTCCAGCCGCCCAAAACTGATGCGTTCCTTGAAGCGCTCAATGACTCCACCGAACAGATCAAAGACAATGAACGCCTCATATGTGGTCCGCAGAGCGCCAAATCCATCTCGAAGAATCCGTTCCTGTGACTCTGGGGGGGCTTCGCGCGCTCTTTGCCATAGGTCAAGTGCTCTAGCAGGTGTCTTGTAGTCCTTCTCAGCTGAAGGACTGTTGTCGAGGAACACGTAACCCGGCAAATCGTCGGTTTCGCCTCTCTTGACCCAGTGTGTCCTTAGCTCAACCCCCTCTTCCTCGCATCTATGCGTGAAGTAGTAGAGGAATGGCAAGTCATGAGTCAGAACGATTAGCTGCACTTCCTTGGCTTGATGCGCGAGAACTGCGGCAGTTCGTTCACGCCATTCGAGGTCGAGCGATGTTACCGGATCATCAAGCACTACTGTCGAGCTGCTGACGTCTGTGTTCACCTCAGCAAGGAAATCCGCAAGAGCGACTGCACGCTTCTCGCCCTCGCTCAGTATCTTATCAGTTGCGGCCCATTCAGCTCCAGCTTCTGCTGTGAGGACGATTCGTTTTTTCACACTGGCCTTTGTCCCGAAGGTCTTCACATCGACCTTCATGGGGCGTCCGAGCTCTTTCAGGAGGGCACGGAATCTCTGTACGTATTTTTCAGTCACGAGCTCAGTGAATAGCTGGTTGTACTGCTTGGTGATGTGAGCAGTACTGCCGCCAATCTTCTTCGCTGAGGCCGCCCACCTCCGCTCGTGCACAAACTGGGCGACCTCTGCAGCAACGCCCGACAGTCGTTTGCGATGGTCAAGCTCTCGCCGCTGAGCGTCCAATGCCTGAGTCTTTTGCTCCACTGGTTCTGCATCTAGTACCTTGAGCTTTCCGAGAAGCTGCGATTGCAGAGCTTCTAGTGCCTCACAGGGGTCAAGCAGCGGAGGGTTCACAACCTGGGATTGGTCAAGCATTGCAATCTTGGCCAGCAGAGCCTCTCGTACGGATTCGAGGCCTTCCTGGAACGTGCCAAGCGGTTTGATCAGGTCCTTTCCGAGTCGTGACAAGACTTCGTACGCGAGGCTTCCCTCGTCGAGCACTGTGGTGTCGATTCTCTCGAGTGCTTTTCTGACAAGCTCGAGTTGCCCTTGCGCATCAGCCAGTTTCGATTGCGCTTCGGCTTCCAGATAGGCCCAGACTTCGAGCAAGTGTGTTCTTGCCTTCCCATCCAGCGGACGATTGCAGAGAAGGCACGGCTGCCCTATTTCGGGGTACTCCACGCCCTGCTCAGCTTCTGCTATTGCGAGAGCTCGTGCAGCTCGAATGAACGACTGCCACTGTGGGCTGCCAACTTGAGAGAGCCCCTCCACTTCGAACTTACTGACACTCATCGCTGCCACAGCGTCCCTTGCCGTGACCAACGCACTTATCGCTGACGATACTGACTCGATGGCAGCGTGGGAGAGGGACTGCGCTGCTCCCTTGGCGTCATCGATCAATGTCTTGATTGAGGTAGAATCCTTCATGAGGGTCTTCTTCTGCTCAATCACGCTGGTGGCCTTTGCCTTCGCAACTTGAAGCTCGAGATCCCTCAAACTGGCATCCTCTTCGTTTCCGAACACCGCCAGCTGTCGCACTACATCCATGTCTGTCGACTCGTCCAAGGTGTCAATCAAGCTGCGCACACGCGATTCCCCTTCAAACAAGAATGGGAAGTGGTTTGGCTTGGTCTCGATCGAGCTGATCTTCTGTGAGAGGGCGTCTCTCACCCTATCAGTTGCTGCCGCAAGCTTGGTGAGGCACGTCAGGGCAAGGGGAGCGAAGCTGAGTTGGTTGCTTGCAGTCAAGTGAACGTGCACGCTTGTGCTATCAAAGACATGAACTGATGGAAACTGCAGTAGAGGCTTGTTGAAATCAAGGCACATTGTCTCTGCATTGCCTGCGCGCAAGAAGTCGATCTTGGCGCTTCGAGGTGCATCGAGGTCATCGCTTGTTGCTGCATTGGGGAGGATCTCCTGGTCTCCGCGTGTGAATCCGACACAGCCAAGAAGTCGCGCGTAGCCGGACTTGCCCGCCCCATTGGCTCCGAAGATTGCTGTCGCGCCCTCGCTGAACTCAAGCCGCTGCTCAGAGACCAGCGCGTTCACATTCTCTAGATCGTAGACTGCAATAAGAAGCAATGGCCCAGCGTTGGAAGGGGTAGCAGCGGTTGGTGAGAAGGTCGGAGCTTCGGTCTCAAGTTCCTTCTCAGCAAGTTCATGCTCCTGTAGCAAGTGCTGCAGGAGAACCTGTACATCGCTGTCATCTAGCTCCCTACCATGGAGTATCCAACTCAACGCGATCTGCTCCCATTGCGGCAAGGAGACTGCCCACGCGGCTATCTTTTCGTCCACACTTGACATCCCAACTCCTCGCTGCTACTTCATACTCTGCCAAGCCGAGCGCAATCTTGGTGATGCGATCTCATTGACGATAGTATAACAATGTAGTTGGCCGCAAGAGCCCCATGATTGCTTGCCGATTGAGCTGCAGTCAAGACGTGAGCAATCTGCTATAGGCGATCTACGGCACTGGGCCTGGAAGGATTGCTGAGAATGGACTTGCGCCGCGAACCGAACTGTGCACACGAGCCTGATGCCTCCGGAGACGCGGATGCTCTACAAGCTGGCGCCTATGAGGAGGTACTGCCTTCGCGCCGCGCTTTCGTGGAGGGCTCAGCAGGAATGGGGCTCTTCGACCTACAGGGTAGCTATAGAAGCGCCCAGAAGGGCGCATTCTCGGAAGCACTTGACGCGCTACCTGCTCCGCCGCTAGGAAAGGGCAACTCCAATTGGGCTGAGTACCGACTAACCCTGAAGCTTCTTGTTCACGAGCCAGAGGATGCGTTTGATCTACTGGCGCTGTTCACTACGCGCCTTACGAAGGTGGGCAAAGAGAATGTTCGCGAGGTCGCGGAAGCTCTTGATGCTCTGCTTGACACGAGAAGGGAGACGACCAGCCATTCGATTCTGGAGGAGCTGGCGGCAGAAGCGGAGGATTTCGAGTGGCGAGACTGGGATCTTGCGTATCTGAACGGAACATACGGGAAGCCTGGGAAGACTGTCGTCCGGACCCTCAGCTTCGGTGCAAACGAAGCACTGCGAGATCTCGCATACTCTCTCATTCGAGAAGCCGAAGACCTGGTTCGGCAGGAACACGGGCTGCCTGCTGTTCGGAAGCGGAAGTCGCGGCAGCCCCGAAGAGCGCGCAAGTCGCCGGTTGCACTCAAGGGGTTCATCGCGGAAGAATCCCTTCCCCTACCTCACGTCCACTACACGGGTCCCTACGGAACGTTTCTTGCGTTCTCTGAAGCAAAGGACTCGGAGCCGTATCTATGTGCATGTGCCGAACCAGCCGTGGCCAGTTTAATGGAGCTTGTGAAAGAGAATCCGGCACTTCATTACGGGCGAGCGTCCGCCGTCGACTACGTTTTTCGCGGCTACTTCTTTCCGGAGGCAATCGTCGAATTGGTGAAAGCCCGGAGATCAGAGGGAATCGGTGCACTCTCTTTCCGGAAGGGCATTTGCCACAGGTGCAACGTCGTCTCACCGAAGCTTCGATACTGCCACGAGATGTATGGCACTGTCTTCGTGCAGCACCACGGGTGGTATGTGAACCAGTCGCACCTCAGATTTGGCGTCCTTCGTCAGGAGTTTGGCGAGCACCTATTCCCGTATCTTGAGTCGAGATGCCCTTCTGAACTTGCTGCCATGATCAGGAAAGCACGCTCCGATCAGAGGTTGTTTGCTGAAGAGGAGCAGCGGCTTCAACGCATGGTTCAAGGGCCAGATCGTGACGACATCGGGCCGGAAGAGGTTACGTACTGGCACAACGTTAGGCTTGAAGAGGCCGAACCAATGGCAAAGCTACGACGACAAGCAGCTCAGTCTGCACGCGCCGTGTCGAAGTACTTCGAGGATATCGCCCGTGAGGAGTTTGGCTTCCGAAAAGTCGGTGAGAGGTGGGTTTCCGAAACTCTGCTTTTCCAGATTGTGGACCGGATCTTCATGAACCAGGAGGTTATTCATCACCATCGGCCGAATTGGCTGGGCGGTCTCGAACTGGATGTCTTCATTCCAAGTCTCGCCTTGGCCTTTGAGTACCAGGGAGAACAGCACTTCCACCCTGTCGAGGTCTGGGGCGGGAAAGCTGCGCTTGAAGAGACACGCGTCCGGGATGAGAGGAAGCGTGTACTGTGTGCCGAAGCTGAAATCACCCTCATCGAGATTGACTACACAGAGCCTCTCACTGAGAGCCACATCAGGAAGAGAATCTCGGACACATCGAAGAAGGAGTGTTAACCAACGCGTGACGAGGAAACGTAGTCAGGAAAGGCTTCCCGGAACCCGGTGGGTTTGCACCAGGTTGCGCAGCAGAACGATCTCAAGAAGATCCTCGGCAAGTCGTTGTTGTGGGCATCAGAGGTACCGAAGAAGCCGCCAACTGTGTCCCGCCTGAGGGTATCATGGGGCAGATCTTGCTGCTCTGGGCAAGATGCGCCTCTGACAGGCCCTTTCCATCATTGTTCTCGTTTCCACTGGTTCGTGGGACCGTCTCCACACTAGTTCAATGCTCTATTCCGCACATCCGCGCTGGACGCACTGACCCTATCTATTCCTCCTCAACGTCCTGCCACATGTGCCGGTGGCTCAGTCGCTCTAGATTGTCGATGCGTCCCGAGAGTGCGGGGATCTCCCTCCATGTCTCTGCCCAGTCGTTGAAGACCGCAACATCCTTATTGCGTAACTCGGCTAGCTCGCTGATCCGTTGCTGCAGTGTGGATACTGAATCGCGCAATGTGCGCACTTCAGTCTGCAAAGCTCGCACCGCATTCTCTTGAGATGCCGTGGATTCTCGCGATGCACTCAACTCAGTCTCCAGTGCTGCGAGCCCCTCATGCGGAGTAGTGATCAATTCCACAAGTGCGTCTTGGAGTGTCAGGCCGTCGCTGTCAGCTTGGACCTTGAGTCGCTGGTACAGTTCGTCCGAGATCTTGATGGGTCTGCTCATTGTGTTCACGTCCTTTCTGTGCGGCCGGTAACCTCGGTAACTGGCTGGTACCTTGCGCTGTAACCACCGGTTACCTCGGTTGCCAGACGTATATGTGTCAATTGCACTTGTATCACATGGCATACCTGGCGTCAAGCAATACAGACTGCGGAAGCACAAGGGTCTCAACCAAGTGGCTTTATGTGGCGTTTCCAATTGTGCGCGTCATCATATCTGTCTAGTACGGCAGACTTGACATACAGAGATGGATCTGCTATGTTCCTCCGTAGGAGGAACCGCATGACTCCACAAAGAGACGGCGATGACTACCTGTTCTCCGTACAGGAAGCTGCTGACGTACTTGGGATCACTCGACAGGCTGTGTATGCCGCCATCAATTTGGGTTCACTGATTGCAGAGGAACATAAGGACGGGAAGAAGATCCGGGTTCAGCAACTCGTGGGATACGGGATCCAGGTTGGCAAGAACCCCGTGGAACTCGTCGATCGAATCAAGCAGATGACTGGAGCCGACCTGAAGGATCTTCTCTTCTGGGTGCTGGCTGGATTGGGACTTGCCTACTTGATCAAAGCACTGATCGGCGGGAAGTGAACTGCCTAGAGGAATTCATGGAGAAGAAGCGAGACAAGACTGAGGAACTGAGGCGCAAGCTTGAGCCATTCGAAACCGAGGACGAGCGACAAGAAGCCGTACGGAGTCTACGGCGGTGGATCGCCAAGCTCCAGGACTGGGACAAGGATCATGACTGGAAGCTCAAGATCCGTGTTTCGGACCGGGATCTGAATTGACGTCGGAAACATCCGAGAGGTAGGGTGACTCGATGAAGCGGCAAGTGGTCTCTTACATCCGCGTGTCTACCGATGAGCAAGCCGAACACGGCCAGTCTCTGGATGTGCAGAAGCAAGTTATCACCGACTACGCCAGAGGACATCAGCTGGATGTCGTCTCCACGTTCGAAGAGGCGCAGTCCGCGTTCAAACCCGGACGGACGCAATTCCAAGCGATGGTGTCGTACCTACGGACTCACAAGAAGGTCACAGGCGTCGTCTGTTACAAGCTTGATCGTATCTCCCGAAACATGTCCGACTACGCGCAACTGGTGGAAGGACTGGGTGTAGAGATCATCTCCGCGACAGAGCAACTCCCCTGCAATCCTTCCGGGAGGTTGATGGGCGACATGCAGGCAGCATTCGCTCGATACTTCAGCGCACAACTGAGTGAACGCGTTGAGTCTGCTATGGTGAACAAGGCCAAGAAGGGCGGATATCCGTCGATTGCGCCGACAGGATACCTAAACAATCGTCTGGAGAAGACCATCGAGATTGATCCAGATCAAGGCCCGATTGTGCGTGAGCTGTTCCAGACGTATGCCGATACCGACATGTCACTGTTGCAGTTAGTGAGGTGGGCGGCGAAACGCGGACTTCGAACTCGGAGAGGCAATCCGATGAAGCGAGGAGCCATCCACGGGCTTCTCAACAACCCCTTCTACCACGGCGTGGTCCGTTGGAACGGGATGATCTACGAGGGCAACCACAAGCCCCTGATCACTCAAGCGTTGTTTGACCGAGTGCAGGATAAGATGCACGGGAGAAGCAGCAAGAGAGAAGAGAGACGCTTCCCGTTCAGAGGCATCCTGGTCTGTGGACACTGCGGGTGCAAGATCACAGCAACACTGGCCAAGGGCAAGTACATCTACTACCACTGCACGAACGGCAAAGGGAAGTGCGCTCAGGGCTACATCCGACAACAGGACCTTTCGCAGCTGTGTGAGTCCGTGGTGGACAGCGTGCAGGTCCCTGAGGAAGTCGCTCGGATGCTTCTGGAGGAAGTGCGCAAGGGCGAGGGTGCGCGCAGGCAGGAGATCCAGCAGAAGCTTGACGAACTGACTCAAGAGCAGGAGCGCATTACCGCTACAAGGAACAGGGCCTACCTTGATAAGCTAAACAGTGTGATTGAGGAGGAGCGATGGGCTAGCCTCGACAACGAGTGGGAAGAGAGGCTCAACCTGATTGGTGAGAAGATGAAGGAACTGCAGGAGACTCTGAGAAGCTCCGGAGCTGAGGAACTCGATTCCACTCTCGAACTCCTGAAACGTTCAAGGGAACTGTTCTCCCAGCAAGACCCATTCGAACAGGCAGAAGGCCTCAAGATCCTGGTTTCGAACCTGACGATCACAGACAGAAAGCTAGAGCCAGACTACAGATCCCCATTCGATCTGGTCGCCCTTGGAACGAAAACAGGCAACTGGTACGCCCGACAGGATTCGAACCTGTGACCTTTGGCGCCGGAGGCCAACGCTCTAATCCACTGAGCTACGGGCGCTTGCGAATGCGTCTGCCTCAATGGCAACGCATTCGTAGGACTGTGAGCAA
>Ga0272441_10011974_pt1 | contig 12768 bp, 9 predicted proteins | sample SSMProp6N_FD_193582 | JGI IMG/M metagenome (GOLD analysis project Ga0272441, IMG submission 193582) | Marine sediment archaeal communities from Little Sippewissett salt marsh, Falmouth, MA, United States - SSM-Prop-6N | ecosystem: Environmental > Aquatic > Marine > Wetlands > Sediment ...
TCTCGTCCTTCAGGTTCCACGGCAGAATCAGGATCCCGTCCGGCTTCCGTTCGCGGATGGCTTCGGGTGCATAGACGGGAAGGCGTGACCCCGGAAGCCGGCGGCCCTGCTTGCGGGGATTGCGGTCCACGGTGTACTCGATCAGGTCCGGCCCGATGCCGCAGTAGTTCAGCAGCGTGTTGCCCTTGGCGGGCGCGCCGTAGGCTGCCAATCGCCCGCCGCTATCGTGCCGCGCGCATAGCAGGCCGAGCAGGCGCCGCCGGATGTCGCGGACACGCTCCTCGAAACCGGCGTAGGTTTCGATCCGGTCCAGCCCGGCATTCGTCTCCTGTTCGCGCAACCCGGCGACACGGTCCGTTACGGCCGGCTGCGCAGTTCCCTGATGCCGCACATAGAGGCGCAGCGAGCCGCCGTGCACGGGAATCCGCTCCACGTCGAATACCGTGAGGCCGTGCGCCTCGAACGCCCTCGCGGCCGCGGCGAAGGAGAAATAGGAGAAATGCTCATGGTAGATCGTATCGAACTGGCATTGCTCAATGAGCCGAAGCAGGTGCGGGAATTCGACGGTGATCACGCCGGCCGGCGAGAGCAGGATCCGCATCCCCTCGATGAAATCGTGAAGGTCGGGAACGTGGGCCAACACGTTGTTCGCGACGAGCAGATCCGCCGTTCCGTCTTCGGCCAGCCGCCCGGCACAGGCCGCGCCGAAAAACTCCGTGATCGTCGGAACCCCTGCCGCTACGGCCGCCTCGGCGACGTTGCCGGCCGGCTCCACGCCGAGCACGGGAATCCCTCGCTGCCGGAATTCCCGGAGGAGGCAACCGTCATTACTCGCTACTTCGATGACCCTGCTCCGGGCCCCCAGTTCCAGGCGATCGATCGCCTGGGTCGCGAAGGCCGCGCAATGACGGCGCCAGGTATCGGCGTACGAGGAGAAGTAGGCGTAATCGACGAAGATCGTCTCGGGTGCCGCGAACTCCTCCAACTGCACGAGGAAGCACCGCGAACACACGTAGACGTGCAACGGAAAGCGCGGCTCCTCCCGGTCGAGATCTTCTTCCTCCAGGAGCGCGTTTGCCAGGGGGGATTCTCCAAGGTCGACAAAGGTCTGGCGCAATGCTTCGCCACAGAGGCGACAGGGCCGTTGCGCGGCGTGTTCGCAGCTCATTGCGCGTGCCCCCCCGCAAGCTGCATGTACTGCCGGATCTGGCCGGCCGTGAACTCTCCCATGTCCTTGCCGGCCGCGTGTGCGCGGTACCAGCGCGCCGTCCACTCCAACGTTGCCCGGAGATCGAGGGCCGGCCGCCATCCCAGGCGGGCCCCGGCCTTCGACGCATCGAGTACGAGGGCCCGTGCCTCGTGGGGATGCTCCGTCTGCGCGTCCGTCTCCCAGCGCGCGCCGTCGTCCCACTGCGCCGTGAACAGCTCCGCCACGCGTGAAACGGGGACGGCGGTTTCCGGGGCAGGTCCGAAGTTCCAGGACTCGCCGGCGTCGACGGGGTCCGACACGAGACGTTGCGCGAGCTGCAGGTAGCCTGCCAGCACGTCCAGCACGTGTTGCCAGGGGCGGGTTGCGTCCGGGTAGCGAATCCGCGCCGGACGCCCGGCCAGGAAAGCCCGCACGAGGTCCGGCACCAGGCGGTCTTGCGCCCAATCGCCGCCGCCGATGACGTTGCCGGCCCGGGCCGAGGCGACGGCGGCGCGATGCGAGCCGGCCCCGAAGAAGGACCGCCGGTACGCGGCCGTGACGAGCTCCGCGCAGCCCTTGCTGCTCGAGTAGGGATCCCAACCGCCCACGGGGTCGTCTTCACGGTACCCGCGCGAGAGGTCACGGTTCTCGTAGCACTTGTCACTGGTCACGAGAAGCACCGCGCGCACGCCGGGCGCGTGCCGGACGGCTTCCAGCACGTTGGCCGTCCCCATCACGTTAGTGGCGTACGTCCCGAGCGGATCGTCGTACGAACGGCGGACCAGGGACTGGGCGGCCAGGTGCAGCACGACCGAGGGCGCGGCATCACGGACCGCCGCGCGCAGGGCTGCCGCGTCGCGCACGTCGCCGATGCGGGAAACAAGGCCGTCCGCGACACCGGCAGCCTCGAACAGGCTGGGATCCGTGTCCGGGGCCAGGGCATACCCCGTCACCTCCGCGCCCAACGCGCGAAACCAGAGGCAGAGCCAGCCGCCCTTGAACCCGGTATGTCCCGTCACCAGGACACGGCGGCCGCGCCAGAAGCCGGTGTCTATTCCCATGTTCTCCAGGGGGCCTGCCCTTCCTGCCAGAGCGTCTCGAGCAGGCGCTTGTCCCGCAGCGTATCCATGCATTGCCAGAACCCCTCGTGCCGGTACGCGGCGAGCTGCCGTTCCGCGGCGAGGCGCTCCAGAACGGGCGCCTCGAGAGAGGTCGTGTCTCCCGCCAGGTACTCGAAGATGCCCGGCTCAAGGACCATGAATCCCCCGTTGATCCAGCCTTCCCCGATCTGCGGCTTCTCGGTGAACTCGGTCACGAGATTCCCGTCGAAGACCAGTGCACCGAAGCGGGCCGGCGGGCGAACGGCCGTGATCGTGGCCAGTCGCCCCTGGGCCCGGTGAAACGCGAGCAGGGCTCCCAGGTCCAGGTCGCTCACGCCGTCACCGTAGGTCACCATGAAGGCGCCCTCGCGCAGCCAGCGCTCGAGCCGTTTCACGCGTCCCCCGGTCAGCGTCTCCACACCGGTGTCGATGAGATGAACGGTCCAGTTCTCGCCTTCCGGGTTCAGCGATTCCACGCTGCCCGTTGCCAGGTCTACACGCATACTGCCGCTGAGCGTGTGGTAGTCCATGAAGTAGCGCTTGATGACGTGGCCCTTGTACCCGAGCGCGACCAGGAAATCCGTGTGCCCGTACCCGGCGTAGTGCTGCATGATGTGCCAGAGGATGGGACGCCCCCCGATCTCGATCATCGGCTTGGGCCGCACTTCCGTTTCCTCGGCCAATCGCGTCCCCAATCCGCCCGCCAGAATTACGACCTTCATCCCATGTCCTCCGCTCCTGGAGAAGCGCTCCCGGGACGGTGTCCGGGGAACGCCCTTCGTTCCGATGCCCCTCTACGTTCCGGGCTCGAACTCCGTCGTCCACTGCAGGTCCGGACGGACGACGCCGGGCATCTGCCCGGTGTAGTCGCCGCGGACCGAATCGCCTTCCTGGCTGTCAATGACCTGGAACACCAGGCCTTCCCGTTCGACAAAATGGATCACCACCGGGTCCGGCGTGCTCAGGGCCACGCTCACCGAGAATCGCCCCTCTGCCAGGAAGTTGCCGGGAATCCGCGCGCGGCTCGTAAAGCGGCCGCGCGGCCGCGACTTGCGCCACCAGGCCGGGTCGCGATCGGCGGTCACGAAAACACAAACGTTGTCGTCGTTGTAGAGGTGGAAGTTGGGCTGGAGCACGTACCCCGGTCTCAACACGTCGTAGACCATCTCCAGGATCACCGGCTTCCGGATATCCACCGCCTCCGCGGCGGCGCCGTCTTCGCTTGTCACCCGCGCCCGGCGAAGCCGGGCGAGCTCGTTGCCCGGCGCCCTGGCCGGGTCCGGCCACTGCCGGTCCGCCGTTCCCAACAGGACGCCGCCGAGATAGCGGCTCACCGCCTCGTGCGAGGGACCGTCAAACGTCAGCCGGCCTTCCTCCAGCAGAATGGCACGCGGGCAGAGACGCGTGATCGCCCGCATGTTGTGGGAGACAAAGAGAATCGTGCGGCCGGTCGAGGCGATATCCTTCATCTTGCCGAGGCACCGCTTCTGAAAGGACGCGTCGCCGACGGCAAGCACTTCATCGATCAGCAGGATCTCGGGGTCCAGGTGCGCCGCCACGGCGAAGCCGAGCCGCACTTTCATACCGCTCGAGTACCGTTTCACCGGCGTATCGATGAAGTGACCCACCCCCGAGAACTCCACGATGTTGTCGAATTTCGCATCGATCTCGCTGCGCGTCATCCCGAGCACCGCGCCGTTGAGATATACGTTGTCGCGGCCGGTCAACTCCGGGTGAAACCCTGTGCCCACTTCGAGCAGGCTGGCTACGCGCCCGTACAGAAAGGCGCGCCCTTCCGTGGGAGTCGTGATTCTCGTGAGGACCTTGAGAAGCGTGCTCTTGCCCGCCCCGTTCCGGCCGATCACGCCGACCACCTCGCCCCGGCGTACCGTGAAGGACACGTCTTCGATAGCCCAGATGCGGTTCTGCTGCACGGCCGTCCGAACCGAATCCTCCCCCGGCCCCCGCTCTCGGGCGGGTTCGCCCTCTGCGCGGGTTCGCCGCAGGCGATCGGAGGCCGATTGCCGCACCTTCGCGTGGTGGAGCGGAGTCCCTCGGCCCAGCAGTCGGCGGAAGCTCTCCGCCAGGCTTTCGCGCAGGGTCCGCATCCCGATTTCGCCGAGCCGGTACTGCTTGCCGATTCCCTCGACGCGGATCGACTCCGCTGCGTTCGACATCACGGGATCGGGTTCTCCGTTCATCACACCGTGTCCACGAAGGTCCGGCCGGTCCGGTTGAAGACCAGGAGGCCGGAGAAGAGGAACAGCGCCGCGGTCACCACGGAGAGCATCTGGTACTCCGGCACCACCGTGCCCCGGCCCAGCAGCACGTAGCGGTGCAGCTCCACCACCCCGGTCATCGGGTTCAGGTAGCTGAGCCATCGCCACTTCAGGGGCACCATCGACAGGGGGTAAATCACGGGCGTGGCATACATCCACACGGAGAGCAACCATTGCGACACGTGCAGGAAATCCCTGTACTTCACGGTAAGCGAGCTCATCCAGAGTCCCACGCCCAGGCCGGCCATGCCGGTCTGCACGACCATCAACGGCAACAACGGCAGAAGCTCGACCCGGATACGAAGAACCGAGCCTTCCGGATGGAATTCCCTGAAGTACCACCAGAACCCGAAGAACGTCGCGGCCTGGATCAGGAGGGCCACCAGGTTCGTGACCAGGGCCGACAGCGGCACGATCAGGCGGGGGAAGTAGACCTTGGCGAACAGGCCCGCATTGCCGAGATACGTCTGCTGTGTGGCGGCAACACACGAGGCGAAATACCGCCAGCCGAGCTGGCCGCACAGGTAGAAAATGAACTTGGGCGTACCGTCCGTCGAGAGTCCCGCGACGTACCCGAAGATGACCGTGTTGATCACGCTCGTGAGCAGGGGGCGCAGGACGTACCAGAACGGGCCCAGTACCGTCTGCTTGTAGGTCGCGACGAAGTTGCGCCGGACCAGAAGGAAAAGCAGATCCCGGTACCGGTACAGCTCACGCCACGGAATGTGGAACCACGGCGGATCCGCACGGATCACGATCACATCGTCTGCCGGGCCGGAACCGGTCATTTCAGAAACATCCTCACCAGGGGACTGTGCCAGGCCTTGTGGGCCTTCTGTTGAAACCGGCGCAGCTTCTCGATCTGCTCCCGGACGAACTCCGTCTCGCTGTCACCGTCCGTATTGCGCTGCAGTTCCTCCTGCATCTCGTCCAGCAGCGAGGCATAGGAGGCCAGCTTCGAACCGACCGTATCCTGCATGACGTTGCGCACGATACGGCCCAGCCAGTCGTTGGCCTCGTAATAGTCCTTGCGATCCCCCTTGATCCATATCTTGCGGACCGCACCCCATTGTTCGAGTTGACGGACACCGGTGCTGGCGCTGCCCTTGCTGATCCCCAGGGCCTCCTGCATGTTGCCGAGGTTGCGGGGTTCCGGGCTGAAATACAGGTAGGCGTAGATCTGCCCAAGGACGCGCCCGACGCCAAAAGACTGGGTCATGCTCCCGGCGTCTTCGATGAAGCGCCGCACAACGGGATCGAGTTCTCTGTGCTGTTTCGTCTTCATGGTCTTCCAAACGGGTAGGGTTGACCGTCCCGCGGCCCGGCAAAGGCGCCGGGCATTTCCGGACGCCGGCACACTCCGTGCCCGTCCGTTATGCAGGACATTTAGTTCAGGACGTACTGAACATACCAAAAGCGCCGGATTCGCGCAATCGGTAATCGGTCATCGGTGGGGGCTCAATCTGCATACCGATCAGCGATCACCGGCTACCGACACCCCCTGCCGTGTATGAGTGCCGACCCCAGCGTTTCGGTTTTCCGGATTTTCCTGGCAGCAATGGGCGTTCAGGGGCCCGGCCGCCCCGTCTCCCGGCTCTTGTGCCACTGCCGAAGCTGTTCCTCGAAGGCCCGGTGCGCGCCCACGGCGTGACGGAAATAGGGCGCCAGGTCGACGCCCCCAGCCTGCAGCGGCTCCGTCATGCTGACCACGGTCAGGACCTCGTCGCTGGCGTAGGCGGCGGGACGGAGGGCCAGGAAGGTGAGCAGGTCGCAACGCGAGTTGTTCCATTTGCCGAGAAGGAAGCGCCGCAGGTTGCGCACGGGATGCTTGAAGCTCGACAGGGTCAGTCCTTCCGGCGCCCAGTCCGGGTCCATCACGGTCCCGACCCGGGGAAACGGCATGGCGCACACATCGATTGTCGTGCCTTCGAAAGCGCCGGAACGAATCATACTGGTCACCCATGCCGATTCGTCCCCGACGCTCGTCGTAAGCCGCCAGAACTGGATGCGCGGCGCCGAAGCGGGATCTGCGTCCCGGCCGCCGGGAAGAAGCTCGCGCGCCCGCGCCGTCAGTCCGGTCGTACCGTGTGTGTCGGCCACGCACGCAACCGTGTAGCCTTTCAGCCGCATGCAATCCGGCATGTTGTAGCCGTGCACCAGGCGCACGAAGACGTGGGAGCGGAGCGCCGGGCCGGAGGCCGGGCCCGGTGCATGGCCGCGGACAACGAGCTCCTGCCGGTTCACGCGAAACGCCAGGATGTTCGGTTCCATGGCGCTGTGCGTAACCGGTGTGGGCGTGAAACGCCACCCGGGAGAACGGGGCTCGAACCCGGCAAAGTCCTCCGGCGTCACCTCGAACGACTGGAAGGGACGCCGGCTGCGGTTGGCCATGATTTCCCAGAAACCGACGATGCCCACCGCCAGGAGCAGCACGGCGAACACCGCCGCTTCCCGGAGCCGATTCCCCTTCTTCGCCTTTCCGCCGTCCGTCATCAACGTTCTCCGGCTTGCCGTGTTCCGCCGCGCCGTGTCAGCCGTACCACACCCTGTTCAGGAGCAGGATCGAAAGGTACACGTAGGCAATGCTGGCCAACGATCCCGCCGTGAGTAGAGCATAATCCTTGCCCCGCAGCGCTACCGGGATCGGCTCCCCGTCGGTCATCCGGTTGGCCACCACGGGAACGGCCCCGAGCAGGGCAAACAGGAAGAAGAGCGGGTACACGAAGGCGCGCGACAGGAAGTACCCCGCCGCCGCGAAGCTCACCATGGCCGCGATGGCCATCCCGGCGAACCGCTTCAGCCAGAGCTGATCGTACGTGTTGGGGTCACGGAACGCCACGCGCGCGCGCCAGCTTCCCAGGATCCCGACCTGCAGAAGCCCGAACCAGAACCAGTATCCGAACACCCCCATCTCCGTGTAGCACGACACGTACGCGCTGTGGATCGCCCGGCCCTTGGGCATGTACTCGATCATCATCCCGGACCCCACGCCGAACAGCGGATTGGTCTTGAAGTACCAGTTCGCCGTGCCCCAGAACACGACCCGGTCGTGGGCCGACTCGTCGAGCAAGCCGCCCGCCAGCGGGCAGGCTACCAGGAAGCCCGTGACGAGCAGCGCCATATAGTAGGGCAGCCACCTGGAGGGAAGCACCGTCGCCACCATCATGGCCCCCGCTGCCGCCAGGCCCACCAGCCCGCCGCGCGAACCGGTGGCCAGTACGCCGTAGACGAGCAGAACCGTAATCCCGATTCCCAGCAACACGCTGAGAGACGAGCGCCGCCGCGTCACCACGAAGGCAAAGGGAATGCTCGCCGCGAGCATCTGGGAGAGGTCGTTCGGGTCTTCGAAGATCCCGAAGAAGGTGCTGCGATGGTGAGTCCCCACGAAGAAGGGACGGTGGAACGCGAACCCGTAGCCGCGGGCCTGCTGCAGGAGGGCATGGACGGCCATGAAGCACGCCATGAACACGAACATGCGCGCCACGAACAGCAGCCGGGCCGGACGATCGAGCGCAATGAACAGCACCAGCGTGAAGACGCAGAACTTCAGGGAAGGGATGATGGTGTCGAGCATGCCCTGGAAATACGTGTGCGCGATGTGGGACATCAACGCCGCGAAGAACAGCCCGGCCAGCAGCAGGATCTGCGGCGCGCCGCGCGGGAAGCGGATCCGCCCCTCGCGGATCTCCAGAAACAGCGTCAGGAGCGACAGGTAGAAGACCGCGTCGAGTATGGGCAGACCGTACAGGAACGGGACGAGCCATTCCTGCGGGCGCCAGAAGACCAGCAGCATGAAGAGAGAGATGAAGAAGAAGGTCACAGGAACATGGAAGATTGAAGATTGAGGATCGAAGATTGTGGAGTGAGAGAGGGGGCAGACAGAAGGATCGGCATCACATCCTCCGTTCTTTGCCGAAGAGGACGATGCGGAGGGTGCTGAGGATGATCTGCAGGTCGAGGCTGAGCGACATGTGCTTCATGTAGTAGAGGTCATACTCCAGCTTGCGGGCCGCGTCCTCGACGCTGCTGCCGTAGGGGTAGCGCACCTGGGCCCAACCGGTCAGCCCCGGGATCATGTTCTCCCGTTCGTCGTAGAACGGGATCTTACCGGCCAGGTCCCGCGCCAACTCGGGACGCTCGGGTCGCGGGCCGACCACGCTCATCTCGCCCCGCAGAATGTTGACGAACTGGGGAATCTCGTCCAGGCGAAACCGCCGCAAGACGCGGCCCAGCGGCGTGATGCGCGGATCCCGCGCAGATGCCCAGACGGCGCCGGTGCCGTTCTCGGCATCCGGGACCATGGTCCGGAACTTGATGATGCGGAACGTCCTACCGAACCGACCCACGCGCGGCTGCGTGTAGAACACCCTTCCGCCCGGCGACGAGATCTTGACGGCAGCGATCAGGAGCAGCGCGAGGGGCAGGAGCAGCAGGATGGCAGCCGCGGCCATGATGATATCGAACAGCCGCTTGGTCCGCCGGTACATCGGCAGAGCGGACTCCATGCTCGCCTGCATGAGGAACTCCTCCGAGAGATGGTCCAGTGCGCTTCGGCCGCTGTAGACCTCGACCACGCTCAGAGGCGTCAGCACCTCGATTCCTTCGAACCGCAGCCGCCGCAACTGCGGATACAGGCGCTGCATCTCCCGCATGTCGTCGAAGCCGATCACGAGCAGGTGCACGCCCAGGCTGCGCACCACGTCCTCCAGCGTGTTCAGACCGCAGTGAATCACGGCCGTGCCGCCGACCACGCGGGTCCCTGTGTCCTTCGCGCCCTGCTCGGCAATGCTGATGCACGCCACGACCTTGTGCGCCGGGAGCACGTGCTCGCCCTCGATCAACTGCCGAAGCTTCAGCGCGCGCGGACCGGTACCGAGAAGGACCGTGCGGCAGGTGAAAGCCTCCCGCCGGAAAACCAGGCGGTACACGACCATCTTCAGTCCGAGCGAAATCACGCTGTAGACGGCAACGGCCAGCGCCAGCACGCCGCGGCCCAGCAACACCATGAACCAGGCGTACGACGTGATACTCAGGATCAGGAGCGCGAACACCAGGGAGAACAACCACGTCACGACCAGGTTGAACCGCGAGAACGTGTACTGCAGCCGGTAACTCCCCGCGAGGTAGTTGGCAAGCAGCACGCTGCCGTAGAGGAGAAGCCAGCCGTCCAGGTGCCCGAACACGTACTCGCTGACCTCCGCCGGCCCGAACCGGAGCGTAATGGCCAGGATGCTCCCCGCCAGGAGGCACGCCAGGTCCATCAGGGCAAGCCACATCATCTGCGAACGGATATGTGACCGATGGGCGATGGGGCAGACCTCGCTGTGCTTAGGGCTCGCGTAAGAATAGATTCACAGATTTGGGCGTTGAGGCGCGCGGCCGGCAAGGCGCGAAAACAAAGGAATATTCTCGATATTTCCTGTTTTCGCAACGCAGTCGGTCGTGATGCATCGGCGGCCAAAATGTGAAGGTATTCTTGCGCGGGCCCTTAGTCGATCGGCAGGAACGTTTGACGCAGCCAGCGGACAAGGGTGTGTATGCCGCGCTGCATCGGACGGCGGCGGCGCGGCCCCGTCCTGCGATCGCTATAGTAGTAGTAGTCGTACCCGTACGCGTAGGCATTGCTGTAGTACGCGTAGTTCGGATACTGGTAGGTGTAATACAGGCTGCTGATCTTGTGCATCTCGATACTGTTCATGATGAGGCCGATGATCTTGGCGTCTTTCAGCATGTCGAGCGAGTACTTGATGAGCGGTTTCGGCGTGTGGTTCACGCGGGCCACGTAGAGCACGACGCCGATGCCCTGCGTTGCGACGATCATCGTGTCCGTCACCCGGAGCACGGGGGACGTGTCCACGAAGATGTAGTCGTAGTCGTCCTGGATATCCACGAACATCTTGACGAGATTGAACTGCTGCAGGAGTTCCGTTGTCTGGTCGACGGTCCGGCCCGTCGGGGCCAGGTACAGGTTCTCGATGCGGGTCTGCACGATCACTTCCTTCAGCGAGCAGCCGTCCTGGAGGACGTCCGTCACGCCCGGCTCGCGGTCTACGCCCAGCGAGCGATGCAGGCGGCCCTTGCGGATGTCCATGTCGATCAGCAGGACCTTCTTCTGCAACTGCGCAACCATGATGGCCAGGTTCAGCGCCGTCAGGGTCTTCCCTTCTCTCGAGTCCGCGCTCGTCACGATCACGATCTTCTCGTTGACCTTGTCCAGGGCGGAGAGCAGGGTCGTGCGCAGCGCGCGGTACGCTTCGACGGCCCCCGACGCGTGCTCCTCGGTCACGATGGGCCGGATGGCCCGTTCCAGGCCGCTGTGCACCCAGAACGGCACGCCGCCCAGGAAGGGGAGATCGAGTTCGCCTTCCACGTCGCGGATGGACTGGATCTTGTTGTCCAGGAACTGGAGGATGAACGCCAGGCCGAGCCCCGAGCCCAGCCCGCCCGCAACGGCCATCATCAGGATCCTCAGGGGATCGGGCCACACGGGCCTGCCGCTCGAACGCGGCGGCGCGACGGTCTCGAACCGGTCGACAGCCAGTTCCTCGCGTATCCTCACGTCCTGCAGGCGACGGTACAGCGTGCGGTAGTTGTCCTCGAGCCGCTGCACGGCGGACTGCAGCCGGGACAATTCGTGGCGGCGGGTATTGGCCAGCATGTCCTTGGCCTGCCACTTGTACTCCGCCGCTTCGACCGCCTTGAGCTGGATCAACAACGCCTTGTGCCGGTCCTGCAGCCGGGCCATGCGCACCTCGGCCGCCAGTTTGAGCTTGTTTTCCTCGGCCTTGATCTTCTTGTCGATGGCGGCAATCTGCGGATGCGCGGGCTCGAAGTTCTCGAGGAGAGTCTTCTTCCGTTGCCGCAACCGCGCCAGCGCGACCCGTACCTCCTGCCAGCCCATGCCGTCATCAACCGTCTCCAGGTTGTCCGCGGACTCCGTCAACTCCCTGGGCAGAACGTTCTCCGGATCGTTCGAGACGGGGCGGGTGTCCCCGCCGGCCGTCTTCTCCTCGATTTCCTCGTCCGTGGCGCGCACGCCGCCCGTTTCCCGCGTCAGGCTGTCCACGTCGTTGATGACGAACGCATTGGCGTCCTTCAGGTAGGGATACTGGGTTTCCAGCATCATCAACTGGGTCGTGAGCGCCCGGCGGCGCGCCACGAGCCCGGCGATGTAGCCCCGCTCGGAACCGGCCCGCAGGTCGGTACGGACAACGTCATGCAGACGCTGGTACTCGATCACGTCGTCCTGGGCGGAGCGAATCCGCTCTTCCACGACCGCCAGCTCTTCGTCGAGGTTCTTGACCGCATTGTTGGCGTTCTCCATGTGGATGCTGCGCCATTCCTTGTCGTGTTCCTCGATCAGCGCCTTGAGAAAGGCCTCGCCGTACGGCCCTTTGCGGCAGCGGACCCACAGCGTGAGCACCGGCCTGAGCTGCCGGCTGATGCGGACGTTGACGCGCAGCATCATCTGGCTGCGCCCGCCCATGATCTCGCCCCATTCATCGAGCAACCGGTTGACTACGCGCACGCGCAGGCGCCCGCTCCGCAGGAGCTGGGCATGTGTGCGCATGCTCCAGGACCCCATGTCGCCGCCCAGGTCCGCCTTTTCCCGGTAGTGCATCAGCGTCGCGCGACTCTGGTACTGGCTCGGCGTCACCTGGATATAGATGACACCCGCCAGGAGGCCGTAGAGGAAGCAGCACACGATGATCTGCCATCGGAAGAAGAGCATTCCGATGTAGATCCGGAAATCGACTCCCTTCAGGGAATTCTCTGACTCCAGGGGCATGTGGCGACCGTCCTACAGGGGAGATCTTGCGCCCGGCGTCCGGGCGTCCCGTCCCTCTCCCATTTCTTGAGCAGCGCGGAGTGTATCGCAGATTGCGCAGGAGGGCAAGAACGCATCAGCAGGCTGTCGCGCATCAGCAGGCCCAGCGGCGAAGAACCGCCGCAGTGGCGAGTGGCGGCGGAGAGGACGGGGCAATCAGAAGACGGTCCACTTGCGCGGCGGAACGACCACGCGGTCACCGTTCTCCAGAGGAACGTCGTCCTCGGGATTCCCTTCTTCGAGCAGCGGCAACGCGTTCACTAGGATTTCCGTTTCAAATCCTTCCTGGTCCATGCGCAGGATGCGAATGTGCTTCTTGTCGGCCCATTGCGGCAGGCCGCCCATTTTGAGGATCAGGTAGAGCAGCGTAGC
>Ga0272441_10011975_pt1 | contig 12767 bp, 7 predicted proteins | sample SSMProp6N_FD_193582 | JGI IMG/M metagenome (GOLD analysis project Ga0272441, IMG submission 193582) | Marine sediment archaeal communities from Little Sippewissett salt marsh, Falmouth, MA, United States - SSM-Prop-6N | ecosystem: Environmental > Aquatic > Marine > Wetlands > Sediment ...
AGGAAGCGCGGGCGGTGCCGCTGCAGACCCACTCACCGGTGATCCGGCCGGTCTGGTCCGTTCCGCGGCGGCGGAACGCGAACAGGTCGTTCAGGACCACGCCCTCGTCGCCCACGCCGGCGACTGCCGTGAGGTTCGTGATCTTGCGCGATCCGTCGCCCAGCAGCTCGTGCTGCACGATCAAGTCGATCGTCGAGGCGATCTGCTTGTGAATCGCCCACAGCGGCAGCATCAGGCCGCGAGACAGCGACATCAACTCCAGCCGCGAGATCACGTCCGTCGGGCTGCTGGCGTGCAGGACGGCCAGGCACCCGTGGTGGCCCGTCGAGATCGCCTGGATCATGTCCACGACCTCCCGGCCGCGGATCTCACCGACGACGATCCGCGTCGGACGCATGCGGAGGCTGTTGCGGACCAGCTCGGACATGGTGATCTCGCCCTTGCCCTCGAGGTTCGGCGGGCGGCATTCCAGGCGGACGACGTGGTGCTGGGGGAGCTGGAGCTCGGCGGTGTCCTCGATGGTGATGATCCGCTCGGCCTCGGGGATGTACCGGCTGAAGATGCCCAGCGTGGTGGTCTTGCCCGTGCCCGTCGCGCCGGCGAAGATGATGTTGGCCCGTCCCTGCACGGCCGCGCCGAGCAGCGTCGCCATCCGCTCGGTCAGCGTGCCCATCTCAATGAGGTTGGTGACGGTGGTGAGTGTGCGGGTGAACCGGCGGATCGTCAGGATGGGCCCGTTGAGTGCGGCGGGGGGGATGATCACGTTGCCCCGCGACCCGTCGGGCAGGCGGAAGTCCATGTACGGGCTGGTGGAGGAGATCACCCGCCCGCTGGGGCGCAGGAGGATCTCGACCAGCCCGAGGAGCTGCTCGGCGTCGCGGAAGCGGTGCTCGCTCAACTCCATCACCCCGTTGCGTTCGACATAGACCTGGTCGGGTCCGTTGACCATGATCTCCGTGACGTCGGGGTCCAGCAGCAGGTCTCGGATGGGCCGGCCGGCCGGCGTGTCTATGAATGTGGCGCCCACGAGCGGTCTCCGACGGCGGCCGCCGGCGGCGTGTGCCGGCCGGCCTCACCGTTCCCGCGCGAGGGTACCATCGAACCTCGGCGTCCGCAATGGGCTCAGAGCATCGTGGCGGGGTCGGCCTCCCGAATGAAGCGGTCGTACGCGCCGCTGAGAACGGCGTCGCGGATGTCGTCGGGATGCGCCAGGGGTTGCCACGTCTCGATCCAGAACTGGTCGACGCACTCGGGGTTGTGCGCGTCGCCGGCGTGGACGAGCGGCACGTGCAGGTCCTCGGCCATCTCCTCCACGAGCCGGGCGCGGTGGGGGCCCTGGCTGCACGTGCGGTGCTCCAGCGCGTCGGGCAGGAGGCCCTTCTCCAGCATGGGCGCGCCACACAGCTTGCGCAGCGGGTGGGCCAGCACGACGAGGTGACCCTCCGACCGGCCAGCCGCCAGAACCTCCTGCGGATTGTGCAGGTCGAGGTACGCCGGGTCGTTCGTCCCGAGAACGAGCAGGTGCTCCATGTCGTCCTCGGCCATCGTCAACTCCACGCCGGGGAAGATGCGGAGCTGGGGGAACTTGACCTGGAGCGACGCCAACTCGCCGTCGGCCCAGACGGCGTCGTGCTCGGTGATGTACACCGCCTCGTAACCAGCCGCCGCCAGCCAGAACATCATCTCCTCCGGCGTGCTCTTGGCGCACGGACTGTAGCGATTCGTGTGAAGATGCAGTTCGGTTTTCATTCGTGACCCCGGTGAATGGCCTCTACGGATACACCGGGAACCTACGATTCGCCCCTTCGAGAAGGCAAACGGCGCCCCAGAGCCCCCACCCCTCGTGGCCGGGGGTCTTTCTTGAGCCCCCACCCATCTGGCCCCCACCCCTCGTGGCCGGGGGTCTTTCTTGAGCCCCCACCCATTTAGCCCCCGGCCCTCGTGGCCGGGGGTCTTCGCGGACAACCGGGCCTTCCCCCTCGTCTACGCCCAACGCCGCATCGGACGTTGCTCATCGCCCCGGCCCCCGGAACCAAGCGGCCCGCTACGTGTCCAACCACCGCGCCAGGTCTTCGGCAAAGTACGTGATGATCAGGTCCGCGCCCGCCCGCTTGATCGCCGCCGTGACCTCCGTCGCCGCGCCCTGCTCGTCCAGCCAGCCCAGGCGGGCGGCGGCCTTGATCGAGGCGAACTCCCCGCTGACGTGGTAGGCCGCCAGCGGGGCGTCGAACCGCTGCTTGACGGCCGCGATTACGTCCAGGTACGTCGCCGCGGGCTTGACCATCAGCAGGTCGGTGCCCTCGGCGAGGTCGGCCTCGGCCTCGCGAAACGCCTGCCCCGCGGCGCGCGGGTCCATCTGGTAGGTCCGGCGGTCGCCGAACTGGGGAGCGCTCTCGGCCGCGTCGCGGAACGGCCCGTACATGCTCGACGCGAACTTCACCGCGTAGGACAGGATCGCCGTCGTGCCGAATCCCTCGGCGTCCAGGGCGTGGCGGATTTCCCCGACCTGGCCGTCCATCATCGCCGACGGGGCGACGACGTCCGCGCCGCTCCGCGCGTGGGACACCGCCGTGCGCGCCAGCGATTCCAGCGTCGCGTCGTTGTCCACGTCCCGCCCGCCGTCCGGGCGTTCGACCAGCGTGCCGCAGTGCCCGTGGGCGGTGTATTCACACAGGCAGACGTCGGTGATGACGAGCATGCCGGGCAGCTCGGCCTTCAGCAGGCGGGTCAGCCGTTGGACGGCGGCGTCCTCGTTCCAGGCCTCCGAGCCGACGTCGTCCTTCTCGTCCGGGATGCCGAACAGCAGCACCGCGCGGAGGCCGAGGTCGGCCCACCGGCGGGCCGTCTCAATCGCCGTGTCCACCGAGTGCTGGTACTGGCCCGGCATGGAGGGGATCTCGCTGCGGACGCCCTCGCCCTCGCGGACGAACAGCGGGGCGATGAAGTCCTCGCGGCGAAGGGCCGTCTCCACCAGCATCTCCCGCAGGGCCGGGTGATATCGAAGCCGCCGCATCCGCGTGGCAGGGAAGTGCGTGCTCACCGTGCGTTTCCTTTCCGTTCGGCGTTGCGAACCAGCAGGTCCTTCAACAGGGGGTACATCTCACAATATCGCTCGTGCCGCTCGCGGTAGACCGCGTGGCGGGCGGGGTCGGGCTCGAAAACCCGCTCGAGGCGGACGAAGCGTTCGACGGCCTCGTCGCCCGAGGCGTACACGCCCGTCGCCAGCCCCGCCAGCATGGCCGCGCCCAGCGTGCTGGCCTCGGTGATCCGCGGGCGGACGAAGGGCACGCCGAGGATGTCCGCCTTCACCTGGAGCCACAAATCCGACCGCGCCCCGCCCCCCGTCGCGACGAGCTGCGACGTGTCGATCCCGATCTCGCCCAGCGCCCGCACGCTCCGGACGAAGTAGAACGTCTCGCCCTCCAGCACGGCCTTGTAGATCTCGCCCCGCGTGGTGGACGTGCGCAGGCCCAGGATCACGCCGGCGGAGCGGTCGGTGAAGTACGGCGGGCCCGTCACGTCGAAGTGCGGCAGGACGAGCAGCCCCGTCGGCCCGTCGGGGGCCTCGCGGGCGAGCAGGTCGTAGACGCTCCCGCCGCCGGCCGGGGCGCGGGCCTCGGGGGCGAACGTGCGGCGGAACCACCGCACGAGCGAGCCGCCCTGGCTGTAGAGGAACGAGACGTACAGCCCGGCCAGCACGTGGTGTTCGACGTTGAACCCGCCGGCCAGCAGGAAGGCCGTGTCCGACGGCACGCGGTCGTAGACCGGCTCGATGCACTCGTAGGTCCCGATCCCGCAGACGGCCCGCCCGGCCCCGACGAGCCCCGCGCCGAGCGCGTTGCAGCACTGGTCGTGCCCGCCGATGACGATCTTCACGCCCCGCGGCAGGCCCAGCTCCTCGGCGAGCCTGGGTGTCACCTCGCCCGCCACCGTGCCCGAGGGCACGCACGGCGCGAGCTTCCCGCCGTCCAGCCCCGCCAGGTCAATCAGCCGATCCGACCATCCCTCCGCACGCAGGTCGAACAGGAGCGTCCGGTTGGCCAGCGTGTAGTTGGTCACCGCCTCGCCGCCCAGCAGGAACGCCGCGAGGTCCGCCCACAGCAGGAACCAGTCGGCCCGGGCGTACCGGGCCGGCTCGTGATCGCGAAGCCAGCAGAGCTTCGGCAGGGTGTAGGCGGCGGAGAGGATGTTCGGGTTGATTTCGTAGAATCGCTCCTGCGGGATCGCCCTCCCCAGCCGCTCGACGTACTCCTCGCCGCGGGGGTCGTTCATCAGGATGCAGGACCCGAGGATTTCCCGGCCGGCGGAGACCGGCGTGGCCGCCTCGCCCATCGAGCTGACGCTCAGCGCGGTGATGGGATCGCCCGCGGTCCGCTCGGCCACCTCGCGGACGGCCTGCTTGACTCGGGAGAAGACGGCCCGGCTGTCCATCTCCACGCGCCCGTCCCGCGCGACGGCGGGGGGGTGCTGGCGGTAGGCCTCGGCCAGCAGGGCACCCTCGGCGCCGAAGGCCGCCGCTTTGCAGCCCGTCGTCCCGATGTCGATGCCCAGCAGGCTCATCTCGCCCAGGCCGTCCTTCCTGCGCCGCGCTGCGGCAGCGCGTGCATCTTCGACAAGCGGCGACCGTTTGGCAAGGCTCGCGGAAGGACGTCGGCCCGGGCGGCCTTGCTGTCGGGCGGGATGACCGGACGGTCCTCGTGGGGGTTGACAACGGCGGCGTGCGTCTTGCGGGCCGGTGCCGCCTGGTGTATCCTTCATTGCGTAGTGATCGCTCTTAGCGAGGTCGCCCAGCCGGGCGGGAACGGGCGGCGGCGGCCAACATCCATCGGCGCCGACTCTTGCGGCGATGGCGCCCCGTCGGGAGCGAGGAAGGAGTAGTCATGCGCCTGGCAAGGCAAGGGCGGCCGACGGAGAAGCCGCAGTTGAACATGGCGTCGATGATCGACGTCGTGTTCCTGCTGCTGATCTTCTTCATGTGCACGTCGTCGTTCGTGCGCCCGGAAAAGGCCCTGCCGTCGCGCCTGCCGAAGGCGGGCCCGGCCGCCGAGGGCGCGCAGGTGCTGCTCGACCCGGTGCGGATCCGGCTGACGCTCACAGAGGCCGGGCAAGTTCTGACAACCTGCGACGACCAGCCTTGCGCCGACGCCGGGCACCTCGTGGCCATGCTGGGGGCCCGCGCGGCGGTGGGGGACCCGGCGGTGATCATTGCCGGCGGTCCCGACGTGCCGTTCGGCTCGATGGTGGCCGCCCTCGACGCCTGCCACCTCGCCGGCCTGACTCGCGTGGCGTTCTCCGCGGAGGGCGGTGCGTCGTGAGGTGGGGCCGGCACATCTGCGCGCTGCTGGTGGCGGCCGCGGCCGGTGCGGCCTTCGGGCAGGAGCCCCAGCCTTTGGCGGCGCGGATCGACAAGCTGCTCTCCTCGGCGCGGTCGGCCCAGCGTCTGGCCGACGCCGAGGCGCGCCTCGACGAGGCGGCCAGGCTCCTCCAGGAGCAGGGCGGCGGACTGGACGCCATCGAGCGGGGCTTTCTGGCGGCGGACGTCTTGCGCATGCGCGGGCGTGCGGCGGCGGGGGCGTGGCGGCGCGATCCCAGCCGGTCGAACCGGAGGACGAAGGCCCGGGCGGCCCTGCTGGCGGCGATCGAGGCGTACGGGGCGCTGGTCACGCTCTGCGAGGGGCGGCTGGACGTCATCGAGAAACGCCTGGGCTACGACCAGCTCGAGAAGGACACCCAGTGGCGAACGCTGCGCGGCTACGTCTCGCGCGTCAACTACTGCGAGGCGTGGTCGCTCTACCGTCTCGGCCTGGTCGCCGAAACGCCCGCCATGGGCCGGCAGCGATTCGAGCAGGCCGTCGAACGGTTCAGCAGCTTCACGGCCAAGGGGTACCGCAACCACCCGATCGTCGCCGACTGCTTCCTCGGGCAGGCCCTCTGCCACTTCGAGCTCGGCCAGCACTTCCGCGTCCTGGAGCTGCTCAAGCCCGCCCGGCCGGACAACACGCCCGCCGCGCTGTTCCAGCGAATGACCTATCTGCGAATCCGCGCCGGGCTGGCGTACGGCTCGTACCTGGCCACCGAGAACGCCGCCCGCCAGTATTTCCGTTCCCTAGGCGCGCGGAAGACGCTCGACGCCGTCGAGCTCGGCATGTGCCTGGAGCGGGCCAAGTGCCTCGCCGTCCTCGCCGACCCCAACAAGAACCCCGAGTACCACAAGCTCTTCCGCGGTCGGCTGGACGAGGTCGCCCGGCTCGTCTATGCACACGGCGAGCCGTGGCGGACGGAGCTGGAGCACGTCCTCGGAACGGGCAAGGGCGCCTCCCCGTTCAAGTCCCTCACGCGGACGCGGGCGCTGTTCTCGGCCGGCAAGTACGCCGAGGCCGTCGCCGAGGCGGACAAGGGCCTCCGCGTCGCGACCGCCGCCACGGACCCGCTTGTCCTGGCGGACCTGCGCTATGCGAGGTGCGCCGCCCTGGCGAACCTCGGCGAGCACGTCCGGGCCTTCCGAGCGATGTGGGACTTCCTCCGCCGACATGGCGACGACCGCCGCGCGGCCGAGGTGTGTGCATCGGCTGTGCGGACCGGCCGAAAGGCCCTCGGCGAGGCCCCGCCCCTGCCGACGGCTGAGCTTCTCGCCCTGCTCGACCTGCTGCCCGAACGCTTCCCGTCCCATGCGGAGACGAAACGCCTGGCGTGGCATCGGGCGAGCGTCCTGCTGCACGAGGGCAAGTACGCCGACGTCGAACGGGTGCTGGCGGACGTCAAGCCGTCCAGCGATATCTATGCCCTGGCCCAGTACGGGCGGGCGGCGGCGGCCGCCAAGCTGGCCGAGACGCTGCAGGCGCAGCCGCCCGCCGACCCGAATGCGATGGCGAGTCTCCTGGGCCGGGCGTCGGCGGCGATCAAACGCTTCGCCGCCGCCGTCCCCAAGGACCCCAACGGATTGGATGCCGAGGCCGCCGCGACGATCGCCGATGTCGGCGTGGCGACCGCGCGCCGCTACCTTGCTCTGCCCGCGGCCCGCCCGGCCGAGGCGCTGGCCGTGCTCGCCGAGGTCGACAAGCTCCCGGGCTCGGCGGGCCGCTTGGCCCGGACGCGGCAGGTGCTGCGCATCCGTGCCCAACTCGCTGCCGGGCAGAAGGACGAGGCCCTCGCCGCCGTCGCGGCGCTGTTCGAACGGGGCACGGCGACCGGCCCCGCCGCCGACGGCGCGGTCGGAGACCTCGGAGGGATCCTCGACGCCCTCACGGAACGAATGGACCAGCTCCGGGCCGACGGCAAGGACAAGGCGGCCGCAGACCTCGGCGAACAGGTCGTCCGGATTCAGCAGGAGCTGCTCCGGCGCGTCTCCGCGAGCCCCGGGCCCCAGCGCGAGGCCCGCGAGACGGCCCTGCGGTTCCGCCTGGCCGAAACGCTCCGTGCGCTCGGCCGACACGCCCAGGCGGCCACGCAGTACGAAGGGGTCCTCCGGCGCATCCCGCGCCGCGAGGCCGGCCGGACGCTCCGCGGGCTCGCCCTGTGCCACGAGAACCTCGGCCGGCCCGAACGGGCGGCGGAGCTGTGGGCCGAGCTCGGCCGAGGGCTGGAGAAAGGCGCAGAAGCCTGGTACGAAGCGCGGTATCATTGGATCCGATGCCTGCACCGGCAGGGCCGCCGGGCCGACGCGCGGAAGCTGCTGACGTACTTCCGGCTTCAGCATCCGAAGATCGCTTCCGCGGCGTGGCGGAAGCGGTTCGACGAGTTGGCCGGGCGGATCGGCCTGCCTGCGGGCACGAACCGGGCGGGGGCGAAGTGACAACATGATCTACGGGCCTGCCTTCTACAAGCTGCTGGGCATTCCCGAGTCGGTGGCCGAGCCGACGGCCTATCACCTGCTGCGGGTCCATCCCCGTGCGGTGACGCCCGCCCGCGTGGAGCAGGCCCTCCGGCAGCAGAAGGCCCGCCTGCGGCAGAACATCCCCGGGCCGCAGTTTATCCCCGTCGTCGCGCAGATCGAGCAGGAGCTGGACCGGGCCGCGGCCCTCCTCAAGGACCCCGCGAAGCGGGAGCAGTACAACCGGCAGTTGCTGCGGAAGTCCGGCAAGGGGCAGCGACGCGGTATCCGGGATCGCGCGCGCCTTGTCGCCGCCTGCCGGAAGGCCGTGCGGGAGACGGTCGACATCAGCGGCTGCCTTGCCGACGAGCGGCGCCCGGAGCTGGCCAAGCGGCTGGCGGACCTCGGCCTGCCGGACGAGCAGGTGCGGTACGTCGTGGAGAACATCCCCCAGCCCGCCGGCCGGCCGGCGGCGAGCGGGGAAGAGACGGCCCCCGCGCTCGACGACGAAGCGGTCGAGTTCTTCCGGCAGGCCGTCGACCTGGAAATCGACAACGGCGTGCTGCCCGCCGAGGGCGAGCAGAAGCTCCTCAAAATGGCCGAGCGGTTCGGCATCGACGCCGACGAGGCCGCCAAGGCGATCGATGGGCGGCTTGCGGAGCGGGCGGCCGAGCGGAGCGACAAGCCCAGGCCCTCCGTGGCCGGGCAGTTCAAGCTCCAGCTCCTGGCGATGTTCCCGCTGGGCGACGCCACCGAGGCCGACCGCAAGCGACTGCTCTCGCTCGCCGCGGCGGAGGGCATCCCGCGCCGCGAGGCCGAGGCGATTGTCGAGGAATACCTGCCCGGCCCGGACGCGGGGGGCGGAATCGACGAGCTGGGCTACCCCGTGGACGAGCCGGGCTGGTCCGACCTGGAGGGCCTTGCCGAGGGCCAGACCGCCTCCACGCCCCGCCGACGGCGCAAAGGGGGGCGCACGCTGGGCCGGTGGGCGATCGACCTGACCGTCGGCCTGGTGGTGGCGGCCATGGCGATCACGGCCTACCAACTGGTCGCCCCGCAGTTTCGCTCGAAGCCCCCCCCGGCCGGCACGCGGTCCGACGAAGACGCCCGCGACGGGCGCCCGGCGGGTCCGCGGCGCCCGGAAGGCCCGCGTCCCGCGGAGCTGTTGCTGGTGAGGGCCTTCCAGGTCGTCCGGGAGGGCGAGGCGCTGCGGAAGCTCTTCGACGAGGCCGCGCCCGCCGTCCGCGACGAGACCCTCCAGCAGGCGGCCGAGCTGCTGATGACCGGCGAGACCGTCCGCGAACAGGTGCGGGCCGAGTGGCTCCTGCGCGGGCTGCTGAGTTGTCCGCCCTCGCCCCCCGACGTGCAGCAAGCGGCGATGGATGCCCTCGTCCGGCGGCTCGGCTCGGCGACCGCGACGGGCCGGCTGAAGGACCGCAGGGCCTATCGCCCGGCGGCGCTGCTGGCGAGCGTGCTGTTCCTCCGCCCGACGCCCGGCTTCACCGTGACCGAGCCGGAGCAGATGACGCGCTTCCTCGCGGAGTGCGGGCAGGCGTGGACGCAGAGCAAGGCCGACCGCCCGGCCGACCCGGCGAACGATCCCCAGCGGCTCGCGGCCGCAGTGCGAGGCGGGGGCACGCTGGGCCTTTACGTTGAGCGTTCCGATCCCGAGCGGTTCTCCGCGGTGGCGCGCGAGCTGGCCCGCGCGGCGGCCGACCCCGCCGAGCCGGGCTCCCAGGCGGCGTTCGACGCGCTGCTCGTTGCCGCCGGGCGCACCCGGCAGCCCCGGGGCATCCACGACGCCGTCCGACTTGCCCTCTGCGACGTGCTCGAAAACGCCCAGGGCCCGTTAGTCGCCGCCAAGGCGCAAGCCACGCTGGCCTCCGTGCTGGCCCTGCCGTTCGACCACGGTCTGCGCGGCGCTCCGCTCGGCACGGCCGAGGGCCGAAGCAGCGCCGCCGCCGGCTTCCGGCGACTGATCGGCGCGAGGCCCGAGACCCGCCCGACCCCCGTGGTGGCGGCGACGCGGCCCGCGGCGTCCCCGGCCTCGAAGCCCGCCCGCCGGGACGATACGCTGGCGCAGCGCGTGCGGGACACGTGGACCGACGGCCGAGATACCCGCCTGCTGCTGACGGATCTGGCCTGCACGACGCTGGCGTGCTCGGCTCGCGTCGCGCGTTTCGCGGCCCGGTCCGACACGCTGTCCCGGGAACTGCTCAGCGCCCTGGGGGAGAAGGACGCGGGCCTGCGGGCGGTCCGGCTTACCCGCGGAGTCGAGCTGCCCAGGCTGGACGGTATCCTGGCCGTCGGGGGAGCCACGACCCTCGACAAGGAACTTGCCGACCGCCTCGCCAGGGACCTGCGAAGCAACGCCCCCGGCGTCCGAATGCGCGCCATCGAGCGCCTGCGCGTCCTGGACGGTCCGGCCGCCGCCGACATCCTGATCGCCCGGCTGCGGGAGATTACCACGTCCGCCCAGCAGGAATACGCCGAGATGAACCGCATCTTGCGGGCCCTGGTCAACCTGGACGACCGGCGCCTGCCCGTCAAGCTCGCCGAGCAGATCGAGCCCGCGCGGGCCAACTACTATGCCCATCGTATCGTCATGACGCTGATGGACGGCACGGGCTTCAGCGGCAGCACCGACCGCGCCCGCTACGAGCTGCCCGTCAACCACAACACCAGGGACCGCGCCCGGGCCGCCCAGCTCTGGAAGGCCCTCGCCGCCTCCCGCCCCTGGGGGCCGCGACGCCTTGCCGGGCAGATCGCCGGCTTTGCCGGTCCCCGGGCCGCGTGGAAACCCGACGAGGTCACGCAGAAGCTGCTGGCCGCCGTGGTCCACCAGCTCGACCTGACCGCCCGAATGCTCGAGGCCTACAAACCCGCCGACCCCGCGGACGCCCCGGCGCCCCCGACGCTCGGGCCCGGCCGGGAGATCAAGGCCCCCGTCGGCCACGCCGAACTGACCGAGAGCCTCGACCGCCTGGTCGCACAGCTTACCCGCCTTGCCCGGGCCCACGAAAACGCCCGAGCGTTCGCCGTCAAGCTCGATATGATCGCCCTGACCGACAAGGCCCGAGCGTTGGCCTGCGAGACCGCCCTCCAGGCTGCCGCCGTGCGGCTGGATACCGTCGGGAAACTCCTGGAGACGCTCGTCCTAGAAGCCGATGGGGAGGGCGGCAAGAAGGACGCCGTCGCCTCGTCCCGCAAGGAGCGACAGGCCGCCGTGGGGCGGGCGGATCACGTCCTTGTCGAGATGCGAGAGCACAGCTACCACAACCTTATCCTGCTCGGGCTGCTTCCCGCGGGCGGACCGTGAAGTGCCGGAGAAGAGAGAATGTCCCCCAGCCCTAGCGTCGCGCGTTCCCTGTCGGCCCTGGTTGCAGCCCTGTTCGCAGTCGCCCCTGCGCCGGTCGCCCCGCCGGCCTCCCAGCCGGCGCCCAAGCCCGCCCCCGCGCCGACCACAAAGGCCGACTTGCTGGCCCGGGCCGTCCTGGCCGATCCGATGGACGGCATCGTCCGCGAGCAGCTCGAGGCCCTCCGCGTCGAGCAGCGACGTGCCCGGACCGCCGCGTTCGGCACGCTCGCCCAGGGACTGCACGCCTACCTGGAGGCCGGGCCCGAACTGGCCGCGGCCATCCTGCGCCAAGTGGCCCGGTCCCCCCGTGCGGCCTCGCTGGCCCGGCCGTTGGGGCCGGCGATCCAGCGGATCGTCGCGGCCGACGAGCCCAACCCACCCGCCCGCTCGGCCACGCCCTGCCCCAAGTGCGGCGACACGGGCCTGGCCGACTGCACCGCCCGCCGCTGCCACGGCTCCGGCTGGGTGCCCTGCGGCACGTGCAAGGGCAGCGGCGTGGTCCAGGTCAAAGATGAAGTCCGCGGGCGGACCGTGCTCTATCTCTGCCGCGATTGCGCCGGAAGCGGCGTGACGCGCTGTCCCGCCTGCAACGGCCACGGCACCGTCGCCTGCAAGGCCTGCAACAGGCAGCCCGGCCGCTGGGCCGAGTACCACGTATCCGGCCAGGAGGCCGCCGCCGTCGAGAAGGTCATCTGCCAGGCCCGATGGCTGCACCGCGGGGGAATCGATCTCTACACGAACGGGGCCTTGAAACCGTCGCCGAAATAGCGATCATACCTGCCCCGGTTTCCGGAGGCCGGCCGCGGGTAAACGCAGCCGGCGCCGGAGCGCAAGGAGTACCGATGGCAATCCAGAGGCAAGACCGAGACAACATCCATCGCACGAGCGCGTCGCTGGACCCTGCCCTTCAGCGGGAGCTGGACGAGGCCCTCGGCGACATGAGCATCGAGGACCTCCTCGCCGCGGAGGAAACCGCCGAGAGCGAGACCCGCGCCGAAGGCGTTCGTGTCGGGACGGTCCTGGACATCCAGGGGGACGACATCTTCGTCGACCTCGGCGGCAAGACCCAGGGGCTCCTGCCGGCCCAGCAGTATGCCGACGAGCCCCTGCCCGAGATCGGCGCGCCCGTCGAGGTCACCATCGAGGGCTACGACGACGCCGACGGCCTCCTGCTGCTCTCCCGCGAGGGCGCGGTCCTCGCCGCCACGTGGGAAACGCTCGACGTCGGGCAGATCGTCGAGGCCTTCGTCACCGGCCACAACAAGGGCGGGCTGGAACTGAAGTTCAACGGCATCGACGGCTTCATGCCCGTCAGCCTGATCGACATGAACCGCACGGAGGAGATGGCCCCCTTCGTCAACACGAAGCTCAAGTGCGAGGTCCTTGAGATCGACCGCCGCCGCGAGAGCGTGACCCTCTCCCGCCGGGCCGTCCTCCAGCGAGAGGCCGAGGAGGCCCGTGCGGACACCCTCTCCACCCTCGCCGAAGGCAAGGTCATCAAGGGCATCGTCCGGAGCATCATGCCGTACGGGGCCTTTGTGGACCTCGGCGGGGTCGACGGCCTCCTGCACATCAGCGACATGATCCACCGCCGCATCG
>Ga0272441_10011976_pt1 | contig 12766 bp, 12 predicted proteins | sample SSMProp6N_FD_193582 | JGI IMG/M metagenome (GOLD analysis project Ga0272441, IMG submission 193582) | Marine sediment archaeal communities from Little Sippewissett salt marsh, Falmouth, MA, United States - SSM-Prop-6N | ecosystem: Environmental > Aquatic > Marine > Wetlands > Sediment ...
GGTCAGCGGTGCCACTTCTCGTCGAAGTAGTCGATTTTGTGGATGGGCATGACCACGGAGCTGGCGATATTGCCCAGGTGGGCGCTCACGCGCTTGAAGTGGCGGGCGGCCAGGGTGTAGGTGACGGCCTGTCGGCACGACAGGGAGTCGTCGGCGAAGCGGCGGATGAGATCCTCACACTTGTGGCCGATCTCGAGCTCGTGCTCGATGATCTCGTGGCCCAGGTCGCTGTCGCCCTCGGCGAAGGCGGTGCGGGTCTTCTCGAACGTGGCCGCGATGTCGCTCGAGAGGTCGATGAAGGCCTGGATGTAGCCGTTCCCGGTGAATCCGCCGCGTGCGAGGCGCTCGATCTCGAAGAGGTTCTTGCAGTAGTCGCCGATGCGCTCGGCGTCCTTGACCACGCTCATGAGGATGAGGCAGGCGGTGACGTGGGTGCCGGGGACGACGGTGAGGTGCTCGACGATCTGCTTGCGGATCCTGCGCTCGGTTTCGTTGACGCGCACGTCGCGCTGGTAGAGCTCTTCGCCGAGCTCGCAGGCCGACTTGCCCTCGAAGAGCACGCCGCAAACACCGCGGAACATCCACTCGGTGTCGTCGAGCATCTGAATCAGGCCGTCGTACATCTGGCTCAGGATGTCCTTGCTGCGCCAGGCGTCGATGAGTTCGCGGATCATGGCCGGGGTTCCTCTACGTCAGGAAGACCAGGAGAGCGGGAATCGCGAAGAAGAGCACGCCCACGTAGACGACCGCCCACCATCGATGGCGGGCGGCGAGGGTGGCGAGGCCGTTGGCGAGTCGGATGGGCACGTTGCGCATCGGGCGTGCGGGCACGAAGAGCAGTGTGCCGGCGGAGTTGAACAGCAGGTGGACGAGTGCGATGTGGAGGCCGGCCGGGCTGCCGCCGAGCGCGGCCATCAGGGCGGTGACCGTGGTGCCGATGTTGGCGCCCGCGGTGATGGGAAAGACCTGGGCGACGGTGACGATGCCGGCAGCCGCGAGGGGGACGAGGATGGAGGTGGTGATGGAGCTGGACTGGACGATGCCGGTGAGGATGAGGCCGACGGCGACGCCGAGCCCAGCGTTGCGGCCCACCGTGCGGTCGAGCACGCTCTCGAGGCGCGAGAGCATGAGCGAGCGCATCAGCCTGGTGACGGCCCACAGTGCGAGAAACAGGATGGCAACGGCGAGTGCGACCTGGAGCCAGTGGGCGAGCATGCCCTTGCCCGCGACGGATTCGACGAGGCCCTTGAGGGCGCCGATGACCGGCTTGACGGCGATCTTGACGGGCTTGGCGAACGAGGTGCGGCGGGCGTCGACGAACAGGTGCCCGGCCTGCCCCGCCAGCCCTTCCAGGAGGCCCGTGCCGAAAAGGCGCTGCGTGACCAGCTCGAGCGGCAGGAAGATCAGCACACACAGGTAGTTGAAGAAGTCGTGCACGGTGCCGCACGAGAAGGCCCGGCGGAACTCCTCGCGGCGGCCTATGAAGCCGAGCGACACGATGGTGTTGGTGACGGTGGTGCCGATATTGGCCCCCATCACGATGGGGATGGCCACGGGCACGGTGAGGGTGCCCGATGCGACCATGCCAACGACGATGGAGGTGGTGAGCGAGGAGCTCTGGACAATGCTCGTGGCCAGGATGCCCACGAAAAGCCCCACGAAGGGGTTGCTGGTCGAGCGGATGAGATGGTCGGCGAAGCACTTGCCCATGCTCTTGAAGCCGGAGCTCATGAGCCCGATGCTCGCCAGGAACAGGTAGAGAACGGCGACAATGGCCAGGATCCGGAACCAGGCGGGCACCCGCTGAAGGAGGGGCGGGGGGCCGTTGGTCGGGAGGGGCGCAGACCCTGTGTCTTCCTCCATGCCGGGACGCTCTCCACAGGTGTGCTTGGACGACAGCCAGGGCTCCCGTATAGGAAGCCATCTCTGTGTTAGCCCCCCGTTAGAATTGTGTTAGCAACATGTTTTTGTTAGAGTGGTGCGAGCGTTTTGTGGCCTTCCTGTTAGGAGCCGGCGCCCGTGGGAGGCCCCCACCGGCGTCGTTTCGCAAGGAGACTCTCGCCGCTACTGCCATGAAGACCATTATCTTCAGCCTGATCGGCGGCCTGGGCCTGTTCCTGTATGGCATGCGCCAGATGAGCGACGGGCTGCGCCGTACGGCGGGAGGCCGGCTCGAGCGGATTCTGGGCGTCCTGACGAAGACGACTCCGCTGGCGGTGCTCCTGGGTGCGGTGGTCACCTGCATCATCCAGAGTTCGAGCGCCACGACGGTGATGGTGGTGGGCTTTGTGAATGCCCGCCTGCTCAAGCTTCGCCAGGCGATCGGCGCGGTGATGGGGGCCAACGTCGGCACCACGATCACGGCTTGGCTCGTGGCCGCGGGCATCGCGCTCGATGCCTTCAAGATCAGCCAGTATGCGCTGCCGATGATCGGGCTCGGCCTGCTGGCCTCGGTGGCGCTGCGGACACGGCGCGGGAAGCTGCTGGGCCAGATCGTCTTCGGCCTGGGCCTGCTCCTCTACGGCCTGCACATTATGAAGACGGGGTTCGACCCGCTGCGGGATTCGCAGGCGACGCGGGATCTCTTCGCCCGCTTCGGGCACAACCCTCTGCTGGGCATCCTGGTGGGCACGGTGGTCACGATGGTGCTCCAGAGCTCGAGCGCCACGATCGCCATCATCCAGGTGCTGGCAGCCAGCAACGTGATCGGCCTCGAGGCCGCCATCCCGCTGGTGCTGGGCGACAACATCGGGACGACGATCACGGCTCAGATCGCGTCGATCGGCACGAACACGAACGCGCGGCGTGCGGCGCGTGCCCACATGCTCTTCAACATCCTGGGCGTGCTGTGGGTGTTGCCGTTTGTGTACACGGGCCTCTACGAGCAGGTGGTGGACTGGTTTGTGCCTGGGGAATCGAGCGTGGCGACGGTGGCGCACATCGCGGCGTCGCACACGCTGTTCAACGTGGTCAACACGGTGGTGTTCATGCCGATGGTCGGGCTTCTGGAACGCGCGGCTCGGGCGATCGTGCCTCAGGCGAAGGACGAGCACGACGGGGAGCCTCGCTACCTGGAGCCTCACCTGCTGGACACGCCCGGGGCGGCGCTGGACGGTGCGCGCCGCGAGATCGTGCGCATGCTCGCGATCGCCCGGCAGGCGGTCACGGAGGCGGTGGGCGCCTTCGTTGCCGCCGACCGCAAGCCGCTGCGGGAGGTCGCCCGCAAGGAGGAGACGGTCGATCGTTTCCAGCGCAAGATCACCGAGTACCTCGTCGAGATCTCGCGGCGGAACCTCGAGCCCGAGGACGCTCAGGCCTTCCCCGTGCTCGTGCACACGGTGAACGACATCGAGCGGGTGAGCGACCACGCCGAGAACATCGCGGAGCTGGCCGAGCGGGGCATCGAGGACAAGCTGGTCTTCAGCGGCCGCGCGTACGCGGAGCTCGATGAAATGTGGCACGACCTGGACGCGATGATGGCGGACACGCTGGAGGGCCTGAGCACGGGCGACACGGTGGTGGCCAAGCGCGCCCTGAAGCACGAGGAGCGTCTGAACTATCTCCAGACCATCTACCGCCAGCGGCACGCGCAGCGCCTGACGGATGGGACGTGCCGCGTGGCTGCGGGGCTTGTGTTCCTGGAGCTGGTTGCTAACTTCGAGAAGATCGGCGACCATCTGACCAACATCAACCAGGCCATCCTCGGCTCCTTCCAGTGGCGGGAGCCGGGGTACGGCGAATGACGGGGGCCGCGACAGGACAGGCATGAAGGACACGATTTTCCTGCTGGTGGGTGGTCTCGGGCTCTTCCTGTTCGGCATGCGGGAGATGAGCGACGGGCTGCGTCGCGCGGCCGGCGGGCGGCTCGAGCACATTCTCGGCCTGCTCACGCGGACCCTGTGGGTGGCCGTTTTCGTGGGGGCCGCGGTCACCTGCCTGATCCAGAGCTCGAGCGCCACCACGGTGATGATCATCGGCTTCGTGAACGCCCGCCTGCTGGGGCTTCGCCAGGCGATTGGCGCGATCATGGGCGCCAACATCGGGACGACGATCACCGCCTGGCTGGTGGCCACGGGCCTGGCGGTGAGCGCGATGAAGATCACGCTCTACAGCCTGCCCATGATCGGGATCGGCTTCCTGTGCAACGCCGCCGTGCGGTCCCGCACGATCCGTCTGGCGGGCCAGGTGGTCCTGGGGCTGGGGCTGCTCTTCCTCGGCCTGTCGTTCATGACCCAGGCGTTCGAGCCCATGGCCAAGTCGCAGGCCACGCGCGAGATGTTCGCACGCCTCGGGCGGAACCCGATGCTGGGCATCCTGGTGGGCATGGCGATCACGGCGCTGGTGCAGAGCTCGAGCGCCACCATCGCCATCTTCCAGGCGCTGGCGGTGAGCGGCATCATCGGGCTCGAGGAGGCCATCCCGCTGATGTTGGGTGCGGAGATGGGCACGTGTGTGACGGCGATGCTCGCCTCGATCGGCACGAACCGCAACGCGCGCCGCGCCGCCATCGCCCACCTGCTCTTCAACACCTTCGGGGTTCTCTGGGCGCTGCCGCTGGTCTATCTCGGGTGGTATCCGCGCATCATCGACGCGCTGGTGCCGGGGGCGCCGGCCAGCCACGCGGCGTTCCACATCGCGGCCGCCCACTCGCTCTTCAAGGTGGTCAACACGGTTCTCTTCGCGCCCTGCGTGGGGCTTCTCGAGCGTGCGGCCGTGGCTCTTGCAGGCGGGAAGGGCAAGGAGGACGACGGCGAGCCCCACTACCTTGAGCCGCACCTGCTGGTCACCCCGAGCGCCGCGCTCGAGGGTGCCCGCCGCGAGATCATCCGCATGCTCCAGATGGCCCGCAGCGGCGTGACGATGGCCACGAATGCCTTCTTCAACGCCGATCGCCGCCAGCTCCGCAGCGTGATGCGCGGGGAGGAGAACGTCGACCGGCTCCAGCGCCAGATCACCGAGTATCTCGTGGAGATCTCGCGCGGCAACCTCGAGCCCGAGGAGAGCCGCGCCTTCCCCGTGCTCGTGCACACGGTGAACGACATCGAGCGCGTGAGCGACCACGCCGAGAACATCGCCGAGCTCGCCGAGCGGCGTATCGACTCCAAGCTCACCTTCAGCTCCCAGGCCACCGGCGAGCTCATGGCCATGTGGCGAGAGCTGAGCGCCATGATCAACGACACGCTCGAGGGCCTGCGCGGCAACGCTGAGGCGGCGGCCCGCCGCGCGCTCAAGCGCGAGGAGCGCATCAACCAGCTCGAGACCTCGTATCGTCTGAGCCACGCCCAGCGGCTCACCGAGGGCGCCTGCCAGGTGGCCGCGGGGCTGGTGTTCCTCGAGCTGGTGGCCAACTTCGAGAAGATCGCGGACCACCTGACGAACATCAACCAGGCGCTCCTCGGCTCGTTCCAGTGGGGCGAGCCCGTGCACACGAGTTGAGCGGTCTGGCCCGGCCCAATCAAGCACCCTCCCGGAATGGCGGTTCCGGGAGGGTGTGGCAGTTCTCGCCCGCGTTCGCAGCTCCCGCCGCCGTGCTGCGGAGGACGTGGGGGGAGGTCAGACTTCGTCGATCTCCACGGTGCGCTGCTCCTCGATCGAGCGCAGCATGGCCTCGATGATCTGGGTGGCCACCAGGCCGTCCTCGGCCGTCACCGAGGGCTCCTTGCCGTCGAGAATGCAGTCGACGAAGTGGATCATGGGCATCACCACGAAGCCCTGGGGATGGCCGAGGGTCTCGAGCAGGCCGGCGGTGAACGGCCGCTCGAACCGCTTGGGCGTGGCCACGTGGAGCCCCTGGTCGGTGCACGTGGCCTGCACGGTGGACTTGCTGCCCACGAGGTTCATCTGGAAGTCGATGAGGCTGGGCCAGGACTTGGGGAGGATCCAGCAGGTCTCGAAGGTGATGAAGCAGTCGGCGAAGACCACGGTGGCCTGGATGGCGTCGTAGGCGTCGGCGCCGCGTCGCTTGAGGATCTCGCGGCGGGCGTGTGCGGTCACGCGCAGCGCCTTCTGCCTGCCGGTGAGCCAGCGCATGATGTCCACGATGTGGGGGAAGAGGAACCACTGGGGGCCGCTTCGCCCGGACCACGAGAGCATGCCGAACGGGACGGATAGGGGATTGGAGAGGCGTGCGTATCCCATGACCGGCTTGCCAAGCTCGCCGGCGTCGACGCGCTGCTTGATGGCCAGGAAGGTGGGGTTCCAGTGGTTGTGGAAGTCGATCATCACGGTGCGCTTGGCTTTCGCGGCGGCGGCCACGATCTGGCGTGCCTCGGCGGTGCATGTGGTCAGCGGCTTCTCGATGAGCAGGTGCTTGCCGGCCTGGAGGAGGGCGAGTGCGGTCTCGGTGTGCGCGAAGTCGGGCGTGGCGATGGAGACGGCCTTGATCGAGCGGTCGCGGGCGATCGCGTCCAGCGAGTCGGCGGCCTCGAGCCCATACTGCTTCGCCACCTGGCGGGCTCGGGCGCGATTGATGTCGTAGACCGCCACGCAGTTGGCCCGCGCGCAGTCGGTGTAGGCCTTCACGTGGTTCTCACCAAAGAGCCCGCAGCCGACCACAGCGGTTTTCAGCGTTTTCATGGCGCCCCCTCGTGGGTGGTGATGCGTGCCGCCCGCTGAGCGGCGGGTGCAGCACGGCGTGCGGCCGGCCGTCACACGTAGTGGAACCAGAGGTGGACGGCGATGGCGGCGTAGATGCCGGCGACCAGGTCGTCGACGACGATGCCCCACCCGCCGCGCAGGCGCTCGGCTCGGCCGGCGGGGAAGGGCTTGAGAATGTCGAACAGGCGGAAGCACAGGAACGCGGCGAGTGCGAGCTTCCAGGCGGCCGCGTCCGCGAGGGCCCACATCGTGGGCGTGGTGCCCACGAGGGCGAGGAGCATGCCGGCGGCCTCGTCGAGGACGAACTCGCTGGGGTCGCGCTGGCGGTAGTATTCCTGCGCCCATCGGCCGATGCGGATGCCGACGGCGGCCAGCACGATGCCGGCGATGAGGGCGAAGAGGCTGAGGGCGGAGCCGCCGAGGACCAGGCTTGCGGCGAAGTAGAGCGCCAGGGCGCCCAGGCTGCCCGCCGTGCCTGAAGCGAAGGGGAACTCGCCGAGGTAGAAGCACGTGGCGGCCCATTCACGCGGGCGGTCCATGGCGGTCCTTTCTGCTCGTCGTCTTGCTCCGAGTCCGGGCTTCCAGATCGTACCCATCGGCGTCGGTGATCTCCACCTGCACGAAGCGGCCGGGCCTCAGGGCGCGCCCGGTCACGCGGATCACGCCATCCACGTCGGGCGCCTCGGCATAGCTGCGCCCCGCGAAGGTGGCGCCGCTGATGCGCTCGTCGAGCACCACCTCGGCCATCGTGCCCACGCGGGCCTGCGCCTTGCGGAACGCGATGGCCTGCTGGCGTTCCATGAGCTCCCGGTAGCGTGCGGCCCTCACGTCCTCGGGCACCATCGGGCCTTCGGTCGCCGCTCGCGTGCCTTCCTCCTCGGAATAGGTGAAGGCGCCCAGGCGGTCGAAGGCCATCTCGTCCACGAAGTCCAGCAGCGCCGCGAAGTCCGCGTCGGTCTCGCCAGGATACCCGACCAGGACGGTCGAGCGCAAGACGACATCGGGGATGCGCTGGCGGAGGCGCCCGATGAGGGCGGCCATGGCCGCGCGGGTGGTGCCACGTCCCATGCGGTCGAGCATGGGGTCGCTGGCGTGCTGGATGGGCAGGTCGACGTAGTGGCACAGGCGCGGGGTGTCGGCGAAGGCCTCGAGGGTGGCGTCGTCGAAGTGGGCGGGGTGTGTGTAGAGGATGCGCAGCCAGCGGATGGGGTCGACCTCGGCGAGCTGGCCGAGGAGCATGGGCAGGGAGCGGCGGCCGTAGAGGTCGGTGCCGTAGTTCGTGGTGTCCTGGGCGATGAGGATGAGTTCGCGGCAGCCGTTGGCGGCGAGTTGCCGGGCTTCGGCGAGGCACACTTCGAGCGGCTTGCTGCGCAGGGGGCCGCGGATGAGGGGGATGGCGCAGTAGGAGCACCGGTTGTCGCACCCATCGGCGATGCGCAGGTAGGCGTAGTGGGGCGGCGTGATGCGGAGGCGGGCGCCCTCGTCGCCGAACTCCGCAGGGAGCGGCCCGACGCGCACCGCGGGGGTCTCGCAGCGATGCTCGAGCACCTCGGCCGCCACGTCGGGGATGGCGCGGGCGTCGGCCAGCCCCACCCAGGCATCCACGTCGGGCAGCTCGTGCTGGAGCTCGCGCGCGTAGCGTTGAGCCATGCAGCCGGCCACGACCACGGCGCGGCACTGCCCTGCGTGCTTGAGTGCGAGGGCTTCCTGGATGGCCTCGAGCGATTCGCTCTTCGCCGCCTCGATGAACGCGCAGGTGTTCACCACCACCACGTCCGCGTCCACGGGGTTGGCACACACGATCCAGCCGCTCTCGGCGGCGGCGCCGAGGATGCGCTCGGCATCCACCTCGTTCTTGGCGCACCCGAGGCTGATGAGTCCGATCTTGGGGCGTCGCCTGCGGCTCATGGGCCACTCCGTTCAGGCGGTGCCTGCGGGCACGAAGGGCGGCTCGGCCTTGAGCTGTTCGGCCAGGGCTTTCACGGCGGCGATCTGCTCGTCGTCGCCCAGGCAGGCGATCCACTGGGCGCCCTCGGCCCCCGCCACTCCGCCCGCACCGACCGGCATCGCGTCCACCCCGCAAAGCACGAAGAGCGCCTCGATCTCGGTGAACACGTCGCCGTGCATCGGCCACAGCGAGGGGCCCCCGCCGCCCTCGTTCAGGAGCTGCTGGCTGACCTCCACGATGTCGGCCGCGATCTCCTTCTCGAGCCCCACGGGCACGAGCAGGCGGATGCGGCGTGCCACCAGCGTGCCGATCGCCTCGCCCAGCGTGCCGCCCGTCGGGTGGCCGACGAGCAGCCCGGCCACGCCCGTGCCGTAGTTGAGGGCGTTGGCGCCCTTGAGGAACACGTCGCCCTGCTTCATGTCCGCCAGGGCCTCGGTGGCGCTCACGCCCGTGCGCCGCTCGCCCTTGACGAGCACCAGGTCGTCGAGCTCGTTCGCCAGCCCTGCGTCGGCGCGCGAGATGCCCCGCGGGAGCACCTGGCCCGTCACGTAGCGGCGCCGCTGGATCGATTCGCCCAGGATCTCCTCCACGATGTAGGCGTTCGTGCCGCCCTTGGCGATGGCCACCGTGCCGTCCGCCAGAGCGTCCGTCACCGGCGCGTAGGCGGCCACGCCCTTCGCGATGAGCCGTTTGGACTGGGCCACCGTGAGAACCAGATCGGTGCGCATCGTCGCGATCTCCAGACGCTGTGAGAAAACGGCCATCCTGTGCCCTTCTGGCCAGATTGTAGAGGAAGCCGAGCCCGCGCGCAAGACACCCGCGGCCTTGACGCCGCCGCCCCCCGCATGTAGGGTGGGGACGGGCGAGGCCATTCCTGAGAGAACCGCAATGAAGCATCTGTGGCGTGCGGCTGCTGTGCTCGCGCTGTGTGCCCCGTGGGCGGGCGCGGGCGAGGCGGAGCGCGAGCCGACCACGGGCCTGCTCGGGGCGATGGGCAGCGAGGTGCGCATGCTCCTCGACCAGCTCGAGCACGCCCAGGAGCAGCGCATCGAGGGAGTGCGCTTCTGGACGGGACGCCTGCGCGGCCGACGCGTCGCCATCGCCATGACCGGCGTGGGCAAGGTGAACGCCGCGATCACCGCCACCCTACTCCACGTTCACTTCCACCCGGCCGAGGTCCTCTTCACAGGCATCGCCGGCGGGGTGAACCCCGACCTGAAGCCCGGCGACATCGTGGTAGCGGCCAAGACGGTGCAGCACGACTTCGGGACGCTCACCGCGGGCGGCCTGACGCGCAAGGGAGCGCGGAACCCGATCACGCGCGACCGCAACCCCCTGTTCTTCCCCGCCGACGCGCGGCTGCTGCGCATCGCCGGCGAGTCGGCCCGGCGGGTGGCGCTGGGCGCCGTGGAAGGCGATCGCGTGCCGCGCGTCATTCAGGGCGTGGTGGCCACCGGCGACGTGTTCGTGGCTCTCGGCGAGAAGAGGCGCGAACTTCGCAAGCAGCTCGGCGCCGACGCGGTGGAGATGGAGGGCGCGGCCGTGGCCCAGGCCTGCTGGCAGTGGCGCGTGCCCTGCCTCGTCATCCGCAGCCTGAGCGACATGGCCGACCGCAACGCCGTCCGCGACGTCAAGGCCTTCCTGAGAACCGCCGCAGCCAACTCCGCCACCCTCGTGATCGACATCGTGGCACACATCGAGTAGTCCGCTGAGTCTGGCCCCCCGATCTGCGGGCCTCTATGCCGCGATGGAATTCCCCTCCGGGTCGCTCCGACGGGAGGGGATGAATGGGGCACAGGAAGGGTGGATGGAGGATGGGCACAAGGTACAGCCTCCTTGCCCACCCATCCATTCTCCCATCCTTCCGTTCTTCCACACGCTCGAGCCCGCTTGACTCCCGGGGCGCCGGTTGGCACAATACCGGCGTGGACGCATCTCCCCGGCAGCGTGAGTCGGTCATGGCCAAGCTGGTGAACGAGAGAACCCGCGAGGAGTACTACCTCAGCGGCGACGTGACGGTGCTCGGTCGCCTGCCTACGAGCGACGTGCGCGTGCTCGAGAAGCAGGTTTCGCGCCGCCACTGCCGCATCGTCCGCTCCCGCGAGGGCTGGGTGCTCAGCGACTCCGGGAGCATGATCGGCACCATGCTCAACGGCGAGCTGCTCATGCGCCCCACCTGCCTGCGCGACGGCGACACCGTGAAGGTGGGCACGGAGACCTTCGTGTTCGACCGCCGCGGCAAGCCGCCGATGGGCAAGGTGCACCTCGAGCCGCTCTCCGCCGCCGCCCCCGGCAAGCTGGTGCCGCGCGACGCTGCCGAGCGGCGCAGCCGCCGCCTCCCCGTCGCCATCGGCGCAGGCATCGCGCTCGTCGCCATCGCCACGCTCATCGCATTCCTCCTGATCGGGCGCGAGACCCCGCGCACCGTGGTCCGCCGCGCCGCCGAGCTGGCCCGCCGGCGGGCCGCCGCCGAGCTCTGGGAGCTCGTCTCCCAGGAATGCAAGAAGGACCTCGCCTTCGCCGCCTTCAAGGACTACCTCGACGCCGTGCCCGAGGAGGCCCTCGCGGCCCTCGAGGGCCTCGATATCAGCCGCGGCCACCTCACCGATCAGGGCATGATCGTCACCATCGCCATCCGCGTAGGCGAGAAGCGCCTGACCGACGAGGTGGTGCTCTTCCGCGAGGACGGCGCCTGGCGGATCCACGCCGCGCCCATCGGCCGGGCCGCAGAGCTGGTGGAAGATGCGGAGTAGCGGCGGGGCATCCGCTCCCTCCATCGAAAGGAACGCATCCCGATGCATCGCAACGCACTCCTGTGCATGCTCCTCGCCGGCGTCGCCTTCGCCGGCACCCGCGTCGAGCTCCCGCCCCCGGGCAAGGCCGTCGTGCCCGGCGACACCTCGGGCTCGCCGTTCCTGCGCGGGATGAGAAGCGCCGGCTCCGCCGTCCTCGGCTACCTCGGCGACCGCGTGGTCGACTTCGTGGACATGGCCGAGGTGAACGTGAGCTTCGGCATCGGGGCGAAGGCGGGGATCGAGTATGGCCTCGGCCGCACGACCCTCGGCTACGTCGAGGCCCTCCGCATCGGCCACGACGGCCGCCAGGTGGGGGCCTGGGCCGAGCGAAACGCCGCTTACGGCATCTTCCCCGCCAGCCTCGTATGTGCCCCCTTCGAGGTCGTCCGCAACGCCGGAGAGCCCTGGCACACCCTGGCCGTCTACGGCTTCGAGATGGGCTCCCTGGGGGCCGAGCGCACCGAGCGGCAGGGCTTCGCCACCACCGCCATCCTCTACGACAAGGCCGAAATGGTCTCCCTGTGGCACTCCCGCCCAGGCGACATGTGCTCCATCGGCGCCGACGTGCACCTGCTCCTCGTCGGCGGGCGCGCCAGGTTCAAGCCCCTCGAGATGGCCGACTTCGTCCTCGGGTTCGTGGGGATCAACCTGGAATCCTGGCTCGACCATCCGGGCTTCCGCCCGCCGCCCGACATGGCTCCCGCTCTGCCGGCCCAACGGCCCGAGCTGCGCTGAGGACACCGCCCGATGCACCGAACGGTCCCCCTCGCGATCTTCCTGGCCGCCGGCTCCGCGGCGTTCTGCGGGGCTCCCGCCCCCCTGCGCTACGCCGCCGAGCGCGGCCGCGACCTTCTCGATGTGGTCGAGATCAACGCCGGCATCGGGCGCGGCGCCAAGCTCGACCTCCGCTACGGCCTCCACCTCTTCGGCGCAGGACGGGTCCGCGCCTGGCGCGTCGGCACCATCGACCGCCGCCTCGGCCGATGGCGCGAGCTCGACGACCAGTTCGCCATCCTCCCTCTCAGCCTCCTCGCCTGGCCCATCCACCACGCCGCACGCCTCTGCGGCGCCCGCTCCCTGGCCGCCGACGCTCGCTTCGTGGCCGAGGCCGGCTCCGAGGGAGTCCAGCACCTCGACCGCAAGGAGCTCAACGGCGACCCCGCCTTCATCCTCAAGGACACCGTGGAAGGCCCGAACCACACCCGCTGGGCCGACTCCTTCCCCATCGGAGCCGAGGCGCACCTGGGCGTGGGGTTCCGCGTCATGGTCCGCCCCCTCCAGCTCGTCGACTTCCTCATCGGCTTCGCCGGCGTCGACCTCGACCCCTGGCTCAACGAGACCCGCCGTTAGAGAGACCACCGCCCATGGCCGTTGTCGCGGGTATCGACGAAGCGGGCTACGGCCCTCGCCTGGGGCCGCTCGTGAT